>Ga0105100_10000031_pt1 | contig 68089 bp, 71 predicted proteins | sample PPLLak12cMay2015_2_FD_87033 | JGI IMG/M metagenome (GOLD analysis project Ga0105100, IMG submission 87033) | Freshwater sediment microbial communities from Prairie Pothole Lake near Jamestown, North Dakota, USA - PPLs Lake P8 Core (1) Depth... | ecosystem: Environmental > Aquatic > Freshwater >... | reverse complement strand
GCCCGGCGGATGGGCCTCGACCCGCAGGAGGCGGCGGTGGGGCGAGCGATCGGGATCCGCGAGGAGGCGTACAGGACGTGGTTCCGGCCGCAGCCGGGCGCCGTCGAGATCCTGAGATGGCTGAGAAGCCACGCGCACGGAACGGCGGTCGTGAGCATGTGCGCGCCGGACGCGCCCGCGCTCTGGGCCGCCTCGCCGCTCGACGGTCTGGTCGACGTCCTGGTGTTCTCGTGCGACGTGGGGCTGCGGAAGCCCGACCCTGCGATCTACCTCACGGCGGCCGAGGGTCTCGGGGTGGCACCGGCCGAGTGCCTGTACGTCGGCGACGGCTCGTACCGTGAGCTCTCGGGCGCCGCGGCGGTCGGCATGACCCCCGTGCGGATCGCCGACCCGGACGAGGGGACGGAGATGCTCCGTCCCGACGTCGACGACTGGCGCGGTCCCGAGATCCGCGCCCTCCTCGAGATCCGCGCCCTCCTGGAGGCGGGCGAGGGGTGACTCAGACGAGCACGAGCACGCGCTCGCGCTCCTCGTCGGTGAGCCCTCGGAGCGGCGGACGGACGTCGGCCCGGATCGGCACGCCCCGAGCCCCCAGGACGGCCTTCAGTGCCGCATGGAACGGGATGCTCCCGAGACGGTCGCGGAGCTCCGTCACGCGCGCGTGGGCCATCGGGTCCCAGTCGTGCACGAGCGCCGCGACGACCTCGGGCCAGGCGGTGGCCAGCCCCGAGACCGCGCCGACGGCGCCGTGCTCCAGGCCCTCGAGCACGAGCGGCTCGGAGCCGACGAACACGTCCAACCCCTCGAGCAGGTAGGGCTCGACCTTCGCGAACGGCGTGTCGCTCACCTTCATGCCGGCGAGGTTCGGGGCGTGCTCGCGCAGGCGCTCGACGACCGAGACCGGGATCGCGTAGCCGGAACGTCCGGCGAACTCGTACACGTACAGCGGAAGCGGTGCGCAGGCCTGCGCCGCCGAGCGGTAGTGCGCGAGGAGCTCGGCCTCGTCGAGCGGGAAGTAGGGGGGCGCGATGACGGCGACGGCGTCGGCGCCGACCTCGGCCGCGTGGCGCGAGAGCGCCACGGTCTCTGCGGTCGTCTGCGCGCCGGCGTGGACGGCGACCTGGAAGCCGGGAGGACGGACCTCGAGGAAGCGCTCGACGGCGGTGCGGCGCTCGTCGGCCGAGAGCAGGACACCCTCGCCGGTCGTGCCGCACGCGAGGACGCCGTCGATCCCGCCCTCGGCGAGGAACGCCGCGAGCGGGCCGAACGCGTCAACGTCGAGCGCGCCGGCACCCTCGGCGAGCGGCGTCACGGCGGCCGCGATGGCGCCGTGCAGGATCACGGGCTCTCGATCGCCTCGACGAGCTCGCGGCAGAACGCCGGGATGTCCTCCACCACGCGGCCCCAGACGAGGTTGCCGTCGCGGAACGCCGGCTCGTCGACCCACGTCGCGCCGGCGTTGACGAGGTCGTCCTTGATGCCGAGGCTCCCGGTCGCGCGGTGGCCCTTCACGACGCCGGCCGAGATCCCCACCAACCCGGCGTGGCAGATGAGGCCGACGATCTTGCCCATGTCGTACGCGGCGCGCACGAACGAGGTGACCGCCTCGGACCGGCGGAGCTTGTCGGGCGCCCAACCGCCCGGCACTACCACGGCGTCGAAGTCGGCGGCCGAGACGTGGGCGGCGTCGACGTCGCTCGAGGCCTGGAGCGCGTTCTTGCCCTTCACGCTCTTGCCGGCCGAGGTCCCCACGATCGTCACCTCGGCGCCCTCCTCGCGGAGACGCATCACGGTGACCCAGAACTCGAGGTCCTCGAAGCCCTCGTCGAGCAGGACCGCCACCTTGCGTCCCTTGAGTCGCTGTTCCATCGCTCCCTCCTTGCCGGTCCGGCACTGTAGCGGTTCCGTACGCTAGGCGCCGTGACCGAGACCTCCCGCCACCGGACGGCCGCGATCGTCGCGGTCTCGGTGAGCACGGTGGCCTGGGGGAGCGCCAGCGTCTTCGTCAAAGGCACGTCGATCACCGGTCTGACGTTCGCGATGTACCGCCTGTGGCTCGGCGTCCTCGGCCATCTGGTGGCGCTCGCGGTGGTGCGGCGGCGGCTGTCCTGGGCCACGTTCAAGGCGTGTGCGCTCGGGGGGGTGTTCTTCGCGCTCGACATCTCGCTCGGGTTCACCGCCGTGAAGCTCACGACCGTCGCGAACTTCGCGATCATCGGCGCGATCTCGCCGATCCTCGTCGTGCTCGTCGCGGGCCGGATGTTCGGCGAGCGCGTGCGCGCCCGCGAGGCGGCCCTGGTCGCCCTGTCGTTCACGGGCATCGTCATCGTGGCGGTCGGCTCCTCGGGATCGCCGGCGTGGAGCCCGGTCGGCGACGTCCTCGCGCTCCTCAGCACCCTGTCGTGGACGAGCTACTGGCTGTTCTCGAAGCGAGCCCGCGCGGGCGCGACGACGCTCGAGTACATGACGAGCGTGATGCTGACCGCCACAGTCGCCGTCACCCCCGTCGCGTTGCTCGCCGGCGGCGTCCCGCCGGTGATGCCGGATGCGAGCGACTGGGTCGTGCTCGCGTTCGTCACGCTCGTGCCGGGCGCGATGGGGCATCTGCTGGCGGCGTGGTCGCATCGGCACGTCGAGTCGTGGCTCTCGTCGCTCATCACGCAGTGCGCGCCGGTCGTCTCGGCGACGCTCGCGTGGTGGGTGCTCGGCGAGTCGCTGACGCCGATCGTCGTCGTCGGCGGGCTCGTGGTCGTCGGAGCGACCGCGCTCGTCGTCGTCGGCGCCGGCCGGCGGAGACCCGAGGTCGGACCCGTCGCCGAGCTCGAGCACGTCGACGAGATCCCGGCGTGAGGAGGGCGCGGTTTGGGGTCCGAGCGGCCCGGGTACCCGCTGCGTATGGGGCGAGCCGAGGGCGACATGCGCTGTCCGCGTTGCGGAACGGGTACGCTGGTCGATGTCGTGTTCGACGAGGACGTGGCCTGGGACCACGCCCCTCGACAGGACGCCGACAGCCCGGAGACGAGCGTGTATTCGTGCGGGCACGAGGTCCGAGGTCCGTCCCTCGCCACCGCCGACAGCGACGCGCTGGCGGTCGAGCGTCGGCGCTCGCAGGACACCGTCGACGACGGAGGTGCGCCATGACCGATCCGAAGGCACCGAGCGCGCGCGAGCCGACCCCCGCGCCTCGTCCACTCCCGGACCCACCCCAGCCGGAGCCGGTCCCCGAGCCGCCGCCGGGCCCAGCGCCGGTCCCGCCGCAGCCCGAGCCCGGCCCCGCCCCGGCCCCCGGCCCCGCTCCAGTGCCCGGTCCCGCCCCCGCCCCCGGCCCCGCTCCAGTGCCCGGTCCCGAGCCGCCGCCGAGTCCGGGCGAGCCGATCCGCGCGCTCGGCTAGCCCGCCGCCTCTTCGACGTCCCGGTCGTCGCCGTCGCGGAACTGCTCGGCCTCCGTCGAGCCGAGGAGCGCGAGCGTGGAGGCCGTTCCCCGGCTGACGGCCTGCGAGACGAGGTCGAAGTACCCGGTTCCGACCTCGTGCTGGTGCTTCGACGCCGTGTAACCCTCGGCCTCGAGCGCGAACTCGCGCTCCTGCAGCCGAACGTACGCGGTCATGCCCTCGGCGGCGTAGCCGTGCGCGAGATCGAACATCCCCGCGTTCAGCGCGTGGAACCCTGCAAGCGTCACGAACTGGAACCGGTACCCCATCGCGCCGAGCTCGTCCTGGAACCGCGCGATGACGTCGTCGTCCAGGTTCCGACGCCAGTTGAACGACGGCGAGCAGTTGTAGGCAAGCAGCTTGCCGGGGAACTCCGCGTGGATCGCCTCGGCGAACGCCCGGGCCTCGTCCAGGTCAGGGCGCGATGTCTCGCACCACAGGACGTCGGCGTACGGCGCGTACGCCAACCCGCGCGCGATCGCGGACTCGACGCCGTTCGTGACACGGAAGAAGCCCTCGGCCGTGCGCTCGCCGGTGACGAACGGCCGGTCCCGCGGGTCCACGTCGCTCGTGAGGAGCGTCGCGGCGTCGGCGTCCGTCCGGGCGACGAGGATCGTCGGCACGTCGAGGACGTCGGCGGCGAGCCGGGCCGCCGAGAGCGTTCGGATGAACTGCTCGGTCGGCACGAGCACCTTGCCGCCCAGGTGTCCGCACTTCTTCTCGCTCGCCAGCTGGTCCTCGAAGTGCACGCCGGCCGCGCCGGCCTCGATCATCGCCTTCATGAGCTCGGACGCATTCAGGGGGCCACCGAACCCGGCCTCGGCGTCGGCGACGATCGGCGCCAACCACTCGGTATCGTCCTCGCCCTCCGCCCACGCGATCTGGTCCGCGCGCCGAAGCGCGTTGTTGATCCTCCGGACGATGGCCGGGACGCTGTTCGCCGGGTAGAGCGACTGGTCGGGGTACGTGTCGCCGGCGAGGTTCGCGTCGGCCGCGACCTGCCAGCCGGACAGGTAGATCGCCTCCAGGCCGGCGCGCACCATCTGCACGGCTTGGCCTCCGGTCATCGCGCCGAGGGCGCGCACGAAGCGCTCGCCGTGCAGCAGCTCCCACAGGCGCTCGGCGCCGCGCCGCGCGAGGGTCTGCTCGACGCCGACGCGGCCGCGGAGCCGCACGACGTCCGCGGCCGTGTAGGGGCGCTCGATCCCCGCCCAGCGCGGGTCCGTGCGCCAGGCGCTCTCCAGCTCGGCGATCTGTCGGTCGCGTGCCCGTGTCGTGCGGTCGGTCATGACCAGCTCCTTCCTGTCTGCCGGAACGGTTCCCGCCGCGGGACGGGCGGAAACCGCTGGGGAACGGGGTGCTCTCGCGTGGGCGAGGGGGTGGGGAGCGTGGCGCGCTCGGGCCGTGCCCGGCGCGCCCTAGGGTACGGCGACGCCGCGACGCGGTGCGCGATCGCTGAACGGCCGTTCAAACATGCGAGCGAGTGTCCTCGATGGCGCGGGACCTGTCAAGACCGTCGTCGTATCACGGCAGCCGCTCGTAGGCGGCCGGCGTGAGGAACTCGGGCAGGTCGTCCCCGAGCGCGACCTGTTCGAAGACCGCCCGCGCGTCCTCGAGCCGTCCCGGGTCGAGGCCGTCGGCCACCATCGCGTCCGCGATGCGGTGGTGCTCCTCGGCCGTCACGGTGCGGACGAGCTCGCGCGAGACGGTGTCGCCGTCCTCGAGCGCGACACGGTGTCGGATCCATTGCCACAGCTGCGAGCGCGCGATCTCGGCCGTGGCGGTGTCCTCCATCAGGTCGTTGATCGCCGCCGCCCCGACGCCCCGCAGCCAGGACTCGAGGTACCGCAGCGCCACCTCGACGTTCGCGCGGAGCCCCGCCCCGGTCACGCCGCCGCCCGGGACCCGCACGTCCAGCAGGTCGTCGGCCGTCACGATCACGTCCTCACGGAGCCGATCCCGCTGGTGGGGGCGGTCGCCGAGCACCCGGTCGAACTCCTCGGTCGCGACGGGCACCAGGTCGGGGTGCGCGACCCACGTCCCATCGAACCCGTCGCCCGCCTCGCGCTGCTTGTCCTCGCGGACCTTCGCGAGCGCCACCTCCGTGACGTCGGGCTTGCGGCGGTTCGGGATGAACGCCGCCATGCCGCCGATCGCGTGGGCGCCGCGGCGATGGCACGTCCGCACCAGCAGCTCGGTGTACGCGCGCATGAACGGGACGGTCATCGTCACGCTCGACCGGTCGGGTAGCACGAACCGCTCGTCGCGCCCGAGCTTCTTGATCACGCTGAAGATGTAGTCCCAGCGGCCGGCGTTCAGGCCGCTCGCGTGGTCGCGAAGCTCGAACAGGATCTCGTCCATCTCGAAGGCGGCCGGGATCGTCTCGATCAGCACGGTGGCGCGGATCGTCCCCCGAGGGATGTCGAGGGCGTCCTGAGCGGCGCAGAGCACCTCGTTCCACAGCCGCGCCTCCTCGTGCGCCTCGAGCTTCGGCAGGTACAGGTACGGGCCGGTGCCGCGCTCGAGCTGGCGCCGCGCGCAGTGGAACAGGAACAGGCCAAGGTCCAGGAGCGAGGCAGAGACCGGCGCGCCGTCGACCAGCACGTGCTTGTCGGTCAAGTGCCACCCGCGTGGTCGGACCACGAGCGTGGCCGTCCGCTGCCCGAGCTCGTAGCGCTTGCCCTTGGCCTCGAGCGAGATCGTCCCTTCGACGGCATCGATCAGGTTCACCTGCCCCTGCACGACGTTGTCCCACGTCGGGGAGTTGGCGTCCTCGAAGTCCGCCATGAACACGCGCGCGCCCGAGTTCAGCGCGTTGATCATCATCTTGCGGTCGACGGGGCCGGTGATCTCGACCCGCCGGTCGGTCAGGTCCGGCGGCACCGGCGCCACCCGCCAGTCCGAGCGCCGGATCTCGGCCGTGCGGTCGAGGAACGCGAACCGTCTGCCGGCGTCGAGCTCCGCTTGGCGCTCGGCGCGCGCGGCGAGCCGGCGCCGACGCTCCGGGTCGAACGCGCGGTGGAGCGAGGCCACGAACCCGAGCGCGTCGTCGGTCAGGATGTCGCTCGCGCGGCCCGCGACCGGCGCGAGGACCTGGATGCCTTCTTCGGTCACGGGCCCTCCTTCCCCGGGGATCGATGTGAGGAAACCGCCGGCGCTACGGGACGATCTTCGAGATCGGCAGCTCGAGGATGTCCGTCGCGCCGAGCGCCTTGAGGAGCGGGATCAGGGTGTTCACCTGGCGCTTCTCGACGACCGTCTCGACGGCGTAGCCGCCCTCCTGGAGCCGGGATACGGTCGGTGACTTCATCGCCGGCACCGCCTCGAGCACCGGGGTGAGGTCGCCCTCGCCGACGTTGAGCTTGATCAGGACGCGGCCCTCGGCGCGGAGCGCGCCGAGCAGCAGCGTCACGACGTCGTCCATCGCGCGACGCTTGTCCGGGTCGCCCGCCGAGTCGCGGTTCGCCACGAGCACGGGCTCGGAGGACATGAGCGTGTCGAGGATCTTCATCCCGTGGGCGCGTAGCGTGCTCCCGGTCTCGGTGATGTCGACGATCGCGTCGACGATCTCGGGGACCTTCGCCTCGGTGGCGCCGTACGACCACACGACCTTCACGTCGATGCCGAGGTCCGCGAAGAAGCGCTGCGTGAGATGCAGGAACTCGGTCGAGATCCGCGATCCCGGCGGCATCTCCCGCGCGCTGTTCGCTGGGTGATCGCTCGGGACGGCGAGCACGACCTTCGTGCCGTGCCCGGTCCCGCTCTTCGCGTAGGACAGGCTCGTGAGCACGTCGACGTCGGCGCCGGTCTCGGCGATCCAGTCCTGCCCGGTGATGCCGAGGTCGAACAGCCCGTCCTGCACGTAGGTGGGGATCTCCTGCGGCCGGAGCAGCGAGACACGGTCGATCCGCTCGTCGTCGATCGAGCCGTGGTAGTCGCGGTCGGAGCCGCGACGCACGCGCAGGTCCGCGTCCTCGAACAGCCGCAGCGTCTGCGCCTCGAGCGAACCCTTCGGGATGACCAGCCTCAGCACGGCGCGAGTGTACCGGCTGCGTCCGGGCGATAGGCTTCGGGGCCGTGGCCGTCTACCGCAACCAGGAGACCATCGCCCGCATCCAGCGGATGTTCCTCCTCCTCATCGTCGTCGGCCTCGGGGCGGGCGCGATCGGCCTGTTCCGCGCCGCCATCTCCGGACCCGGCCCCTCGCTGTGGTCGGGACTCGGGCTCCTTGCCATCGGCATGGTCGCCCTGCTGCTGCGGCGTCGGACCGGCGACGTCGCCGTCGAGACGGGGCCCGAGGGGGTCGTGGCTCGGAACCTGCTCTCGACGCAGCGGATCGCGTGGTCCGAGATCGAGGGGTTCGAGGAGGGCTCCCGCCGACGCGGCATCACGATGGCGTTCGTGCAGACGGTCTCGGGGAGGAAGCACGGGCTCGCCGGCGTGGGCGACTCGGGCAGGACCTCGGCGAGGATCCTGCGTGCCCTCGACAAGGAGCTCAAGGCCGCGCGGAAGCGCTGAACCCGGTCAGACGCCGCCGAGACCGCGGAAGAAGCAGGTGCGCTCGCCGGTGTGGCACGCGGCGCCCTCCTGATGCACGCGGGCGAGGATCACGTCCGCGTCGCAGTCCACGAGGAGCTCATCCCAGTGCTGCAGATGGCCGCTCGTGTCGCCCTTGCGCCACAGCTCCTGCCGCGACCTGCTCCAGTAGACCATCCGGCCCTCGGCGAGCGTCCGCTCGAGCGCCTCGCGGTTCGCCCACGCGAGCATGAGCACGTCCCCGTTCTCGACGTCCTGCACGACGACCGGGACGAGCCCTGCGTCGTTCCATCGCAGGCCGTCCAGGTCCACGCGCTCCATCAGGTCCTCACCGGGAGGCCGCGCGACGCGAGGTGGTCCTTCACCAGCGCGATCGTGAGCTCCTCGAAGTGGAACCGGGACGCCGCGAGCACGGCGTCGGCCCCGCCCTCGACGAGCGCGTCGGCGAAGTGCTCCAGCGAGCCGGCTCCGCCGCTCGCGACGAGCGGGACGCCGATGGCACCTCCCACCGCACGCAGCAGGTCGAGGTCGTAGCCCTCGCCGGTGCCGTCGCGATCCATCGAGGTAAGGAGCACCTCGCCGGCGCCTCGGCGCTCGGTGGCGTCGACGGCCCACGTGACGGCGTCGAGGCCCGTGGGCGTGCGACCGGCGTCGACGTACACCTCCCAGGAGCCGTCCGCGTGCTTCGCGTCGATCGCGACCACCATGCACTGCGTGCCGAAGCGCTCGGCGCAGCGCTCGAGCAGCGATGGGTCGCGCACCGCCGCGCTGTTGACCGCGACCTTGTCGGCGCCGGCGCGCAGCAGCGCGTCCACGTCCGCCTCGGACCGGACGCCGCCGCCGACGGTGAGCGGGATGAAGACCTGCTCGGCCGTGCGGGCGATCACGTCGAGCGTGGACGCGCGCCCCTCCACCGTCGCGGTGATGTCGAGGAACACGAGCTCGTCGGCGCCCTCGGCGTCGTAGCGGGCCGCGAGCTCGACGGGGTCGCCCGCGTCCCGGAGGTCGACGAACCGCGTCCCCTTCACGACGCGGCCGGCGTCGACGTCCAGGCACGGGATCACGCGCTTCGCGAGCGTCATCCGCGGACGACCTCCTCCAGGCGCATCGTGCCCGAGTACAAGGCCTTGCCGACGACCGCCGCCTCGAGGCCAAGGTCCCGGAGCTCGCGCACGTCGTCGGCGATCCGGACGCCGCCGCTCGCGACGACCGGCCGGTCGGTGAGCTCGAGCACGCGCGCGTACAGGTCGAAGTCCGGGCCGTCCATCGTGCCGTCCTTCTGGACCGAGGTCACCAGCAGCCGGGGCGCGCCGGCATCGATGAGGGCCGGCACCGCCTCCTCGAGCCTGGGCCCCGCCTCCTGCCAGCCGTGGGTCATCATGCGCCCGTCCTTCACGTCGACCGCCACGAGCACGTGGTCGCCGAAGTGCTCGACGGCCTCGGCGACGAACCCGGCGTCGAGCGCCGCGGCGGTCCCGAGGATCGCGCGCGCGGCGCCGTCCTCGATCGCCTCCTCGATCGCGGCGATCGTCCGCAGGCCGCCGCCGAGCTGCACCGGGATCGCGACCTGGCGGCAGATCTCCCGGACGATCTCGCGGTTCGAGCCGTCGTCCCGAGCGGCGTCCAGGTCCACGACGTGGAGGCGCCGAGCGCCCTCGCTCTGGAACCGGACGGCGACCTCGACCGGATCGTCGTCGTACACGGTCTCTGCCGCGTAGTCGCCGCGGAACAGCCGGACGCACTTGCCGCCGCGCAGGTCGATCGCGGGGATCACGATCATGCCGAGCCCACCTCGAGCACGAACGACTCGTAGAGCTGCAGGCCGGGCTCGCCCGACTTCTCGGGGTGGAACTGGGTGGCGAAGACGTTCTCGCGGGCCACGGCCGCCGCGAACGGGCGTCCGTGCTCCGTGCGGCCGATCGCTTCGAGGCCGACGTCCGGCGCGAACGAGTGGACGAAGTAGAAGCGCGTGCCGCTCGGCACGTCGCGCGTGTACGGGTGGGGAGCGAGCCACGTGACGGTGTTCCAGCCCATGTGGGGGACCTTGACGTCCTCGGGGAGCCGGCGCGAGACGCCGGGGAGCAGCCCGAGGCCGGGGTCGGGATCCTCCTCGCTCGCGACGAGCAGCACCTGCATGCCGACACACACGCCGAACACGGGGCGGCCGCTCTCGGCGACCGCGGTGACGACCCCGTCGAGACCCCGCTCGCGGAGGTTCCGCATGCATGCGCCGAAGTGCCCGACGCCGGGCACGACGAGCGCGCTCGCGCCGAGGGCGTCGCCGGCGTCCCTCGTGACCTCGGGCTTGCCGCCGACGTGCTCGATCGCGCGGGCCACGCTCCGCAGGTTCCCCATGCCGTAGTCGAGGATCGCGATCGTCACAGCGCGCCCTTCGTGCTCGGGACGTCGGCGCCGATCACGCGTACGGCGTCCTGGAGGCACTTCGCGAGCGCCTTGAACTCGGCCTCGACGACGTGGTGGGGCGAGCGCCCGCTGACGAGGCGCACGTGCAGGGTCATCTCGGCGGCGGTCGCGAAGGCCCGGACGAAGTCCTCGGTCAGGCCGGTGTCGTAGGTGCCGATCGTCTCGGCCGGCACGTCGATCTCGTGCACGACGAAGGGCCGGCCCGAGAGGTCGAGCGCGACCGCGACCGCGGCCTCGTCGAGCGGCACCGTGATCGAGGCGAACCGCCGGATCCCGCGCTTGTCGCCGAGCGCCTCGCGCAGCGCCCGCCCGAGCGCCAGCCCCACGTCCTCGACCGTGTGGTGCCCGTCGACCTCCAGGTCGCCCTTCGCGGTCACGGTCAGATCGAACCCGGCGTGCGTGCCGAGCTGCGACAGCATGTGGTCGAAGAACGGCAGGCCGGTGTCGGCGCTCGACGCGCCCGAGCCGTCGAGTGCGAGTTCGACCCGGACGTTGGTCTCTTTCGTGACCCGCTCGATCGTGGCGGTACGGCTCATGCGAGGACCTCCTCGAGGGCGGACAGGAACAGGTCGACCTCCTCCGGCGTCCCCGCCGTCACGCGGAGCGCATCCGGGATCGTCGACGTGAAGTCGCGGACGAGCACCCCGCGGTCGAGCAGCCCCCGCCACACGGCGATGGCGTCACCCGTCGGGCGGAACAGCACGAAGTTCGCGTCGGACGCGAACGCCTCGACGCCGAGCCTCGGCAGCGCCGCGAGGATCCGGTCGCGCTGCTCGCGCACGGCGTCGAGGATCTCGAGCGCCTCGTCCCGATGGGCGAGGGCCACGAGCCCGGCGGCCTGCGTGAGCGCGCTCATGTGGTACGGCAGGCGGACGCGGCGGAGGTCCTCGACGACCTCGGGCGAGGCGAGGCAGTACCCGATCCTCGCGCCGGCGAGCGCGAACGCCTTCGAGAACGTCCGGACGACGACGACGTTCGGGAAGCGACGCACGAGCGGCGCCATCGACTCGCCGCCGAACTCGATGTAGGCCTCGTCGATCACGAACAGCTCGTTCGGGACCAGCTCCGCGGCCGCGGCGATGATGCCGGGATCCTGCGCGTTGCCGGTCGGGTTGTTCGGCGAGCACACCATCACGACGGCCGGGTGACCCTCGTGGTGCTTGTGGACCATGTCGACGGCCGTGATCCGCCACGGCGGCTCGAGCGGCACGTGGACGACCAGGCTGTCGGTCACCCACGCGATGCGCTCGTGCATCGCGTACGTCGGGTCGAACAGCACGACGCGGCGGCCCGGGCCACCGTACGCCTGCAGGATCTGCTGGAGGATCTCGTTCGAGCCGTTCGCCACCCACGTGCCCGCGAGGTCGTGGTCGCTCAGCTCGGCCAGGCGGGAGCGGAGCTCGACGGCCTCGCGATCCGGGTACCGGTTGAGCGTCTGAGCGCGGACCGCCTCGGCCAGCTCGTCGCGGTACGCCTCGGGCAGCGGGTACGGGCACTCGTTCGTGTTCAGGCGCGCCTTCACGTGCAGCTGCGGCGCGGCGTAGGGCTCGATGTCGCGGAGGCCGGGTCGTGGCTGCGGGCGGGTCACGGCGCGCCCTCCTCCGCGGCGGCCCGCTCGGCGCGGATCGTGGCTGCGCGGCCGTGGCCGACCAGGCCCTCGACGCGCGCGATCTCAGCGACCTCGGCCGCCAGGGCGGCCGCGGCGTGGCGCGACATCTCGACCACGCTCGAGACGGTGACGAAGTCGGCCGCGCGCAGACCGCTCGAGAACCGTGCCGTCCCCGAGGTCGGCAGCACGTGGTTGGAGGCGACGCCGTAGTCGCCGAACGGGACTGCCGTCCACGCGCCGAGGAAGATCGCTCCCGCGCTGCGGATCTTGACCGCGAGCGCGCGCGGGTCCTCGGTCACGATCTGCAGGTGCTCGGGCGCGAGATCGTTCGCCACCTCGGCGGCGTGGTCGAGGTCGGCGACGAGGAGCGCACGTCCGCGCTCGGCCAGGGCCCGCTCGACGATCTCGCGGCGGCCCGCGCGCGCGACCTCGGCTTCGAGCGCCTTCAGGGTCTTCTGGAGGAGGTCCTCATCCGGCGTGACGAGGGTGGCCTCGGCCATCGGATCGTGCTCGGCCTGCGCGACGAGGTCGGTGGCGAGGAGCTCGGGGTCGGCGGTCCCATCGGCGATGAGCACGAGCTCGCTCGGTCCGGCGAGCGAGTCGATGCCGATCACGCCGTGCAGCTGACGCTTCGCCTCGGTCACGTACGCGTTGCCGGGCCCGACGACCGTGTCGACCGCCGGGACCGGATCCGTCCCGTACGCGAGCGCGGCGATCGCCTGCGCGCCGCCGACCTTCACCACGCGCGTCGCGCCCGCGCGCACCGCGGCGTGCAGCACCGACGCGTGGACCGAGCCGTCGGCCGACGGCGGCGTCGCGACGACTACTTGCTCGACGCCGGCGACCACGGCCGGCACGACGGTCATCGCGACGCTCGAGGGGTACACGGCGCGCCCGCCCGGCACGTAGCAGCCGGCGGCGCGGATCGGCTTCACGAGCTCGCCGAAACGAACGCCGTCGCGCTCGTCCACCCACTCGATCGGCAGCTGCCGCCGGTGGAGGTCGGTCAGCCGCTCGACGAGGGAGTCGATCGCCCCCTTCAGCTCGGTCGGGACGGTCCGCTCGGCGGCCTCGAACTCGTCCGGCGTGACGACCAGACCGCGCTCGCGCAGGTCGGCGCCGTCGAAGCGCAGGGTCAGATCGAGCAGGGCGTCGTCTCCCTCGGCGCGCACGCGCGCGACGATCTGCCGCACGGTCTGCTCCACGGAGGGATCGATCTCGAGACGTCGGGGCTCGAGCCGCTCCCTCCTGGTTCGGAGGTCGAGGAGCTCGAGCACCTAGTGCTCCTCGGCGGCCTCGTGATGGGGCTGGGCGGCACGCCCCGCGTGCCGGTCGCGCACGAACAGGATCCAGCCTGTCGCCGAGACGACGCCCGCCGCGGCGATCAGCGAGCCAACGGCCAGCAAGAGGGTCTGTTCGCGGGACATGGGGCCCAAAGGGTACCCGAAACCGCAGGTCAGCGGCTCGCCCGGCCCCGAGTCAGCCGGTGACGCCTCGGTAGCCGGAGCGATACAGCAACGCACCGCCGAGGACGCCGAGCGTGAGCCCGAGCGCCGGCCAGTGCCGGCCGGCGGCGAACCACGCGATCTGCATGACGATGGAGACCACCGTCACCGTGATGCCGAGCGCCCCCAGCAGATAGCCCTCCCACCTCGCCATGCTGCGGATCATATCCTTGGCCATCTCGAGGCACGACCGGGTCAGGGCCGTTGCTCGAGGGCGGCCCTGCGCTTCGCGTCGGCTCGACGTTCGGCCTCGAGGCGCTCGAGGTCCACGTCGCTGAAGTCGACGTAGGTCATCGCGTCGGCGATCGCGGTGTGGCCGGCGACGTCCCTGATCAGCGCGTGCATCTGGTGCGCGACCCGCCGGTACGTCGGGTGTCCTTGGGGTGAGCTGCGGAGCTCGATCAGGTGCATCGCCTCGCGGGCGCTCATCTGCATCACGAAGCGGATGCGGTAGGCCATCGCGACGGCGTACTGCGCGACGTCCTTGCCGGCGGCATCGGCGAGCCTGGCCCACGTCGTGGCCGAGTCCTCCATCACACGATGCCACTCGTCGGCGAGGCCGGCCTCGTCGATCTGCTCGGGGGTGGCGTACCCGTGTTGAGGCGTGAGGATCTGCCACTCGAGCGTGAGCGGGCGGTGACGCTGGAGGTCGCGGAAGGCCCCGTAGTCGCACAGGACGTCGAAGCGGTAGCCGGTGCGCTCGAACGCCCGACCGGGCTTGTGGCGGCGGTTCCCGCGCTCGCCGACGTACGCGCGGAGGACCTCGGCGCGCTCGGTCGGGGTCATCTCGCGGACGAGATCGCGTAGGCGGCCGTCGGGCAGGTCGGTCGATGCGTACAGCGCCGCGGCGACGATCTTCTCCTCGCCGTCGGGCTCCCAGTCGGTCAGCGTGACCTCGGGACCGCCGGTCGGCTCGTCGACGCCCGCCGTGACCTTCGCCGCCACCGAGGCCACCCCATCGCGGGTCTCCGCTTGGTACTCCGACCACGCGACGCCGCGGTCGGGGAGGTCGACGCGCTTGAGGAACGAGGGGATCAGCTTGCGCAGCTCGACGAGCATGAGGTCGGCGTACTCGCGCACCTCGGCGAGCGGGTGAGCGCGCATGCGGAGCAGCATCATCTCGAACGCCTGGCCGTCCGCGTACACGCCCAGGTTCGAGCGGGTCCCGGTTGGCAGCAGCACGCGGAGCGTGTCGCACGTCTTCGCGGTGATCGTCGAGCGGTAGATGAAATCTGAATCGGACGGGTCCTTCGGGAACCGCTCGGCGAACCAGTCGTACATCGGCTGGAACATCCGGCCGTACGCCTCGAACGTGCGCGTGGCGAAGTCCTGGTACTCGCGCTCGAGCGGCGTGCCCTCGATCTCGGGCGGAACGGTGAGGCGCCACCGTCCGCCCGGCTGGTCGTCGTAGCGCATGTAGCGCGTGGACTGCTCCAGGTACGCGGCCAGCCGCCCCCACTCGATCGCCTTCGCGAGGAGCTGGCTGGCCTGCTCGCACGCCAGATGCACGCCGCCGAGCTGGGCGACCGAGTCGTCGCCGTACTCGAAGAACACGTTGTCGTACAGGCGCTCGGCGCGCTCGGTGCCGACGTGGCCGGTGACGGCGAAGCCCTCGACGTCCTTCGCGAACTCGTCGAGGAACAGCCGCCGGATCGACTTCGTCGTGCGTGAGTAGCGTGCGAACAGCGCGCCCTTCACGACCTCGGGCAGGTTCGTGAGCGCGAACACCGGGCCTTCGAGGTTCGTGAAGTACGGCTCGAGGCGCGCGCGCTCCTCCGGCGTGAACCCCTCGACGACGTACCGGAGGGCCACGCTAGACGTCACCCGTCGGCCCCGTCGGCGGCTCGCTCGACGGCAGGTAGATCAGGACTCGGCTCCCGGTCTCGACCTCGGTGAACGGAGCCGGGTCGGTGTCGACCACCTTCGTGCCGTTCGGGCACTGCGGGTTCGGCGGCAGCGTCTCGTCGGCCACGATCGGAACGAGACCGGCGTCCTGGATCCGGCCCTTCGCCTGGCCCAGGTTGGAGCAGATCACGTCCGGGACCGTCACCTGGCCGGGACCGGTCGAGACCAAGATCGTGACCTCGGAGCCGAACTGCGCGTCGGTGCCGGCGGCCGGGTCGGTCCCGACGACGTCGCCGACGTCCACCGTGTCGCTCGCCGCGTCCTCGAATCCGGCGACGACGAATCCGGCGGTCTCGAGCGTCGTCTGGGCCTCCTCCGGCGACAGTCCCTCGGTCGGCGGGACGGTCACCGAGTCCGGCGCCACGAGCACCGTGAGCGTGACCGGCGTGCCCTCCTCGACCTGCGCCCCTGCCTCGGGGTCCTGCGCGGTGACGGTCCCGGGCACCTGCGTGGCGGGGTCCTCGATCGGGACCTCGATCCGGTCCTCGGCGACGGTGAGGCCCTCGCCGATCAGGGTCTCCTCGGCCGCGCGCACGCGCTCGCCCACGACGTTCGGCACCTCGATGAGCACGGGGCTCGGCGACTCCTCGCCGCCGCCGAGGATGTCGCTCGCGAAGAGCCAGAGCAACAGCGCGATCGCGAGCAGGACCCCGCCGATCACGAGCACCGGGATCCACCAGCGCGAGCGCTCGGGCTCCGTCGGCGGCAGAACCTGCGTGCCGTCGCCGGCCGGCGTCATGACCTGGGTCGCCGCCGGCGGCGCGAGCAGCGGCGTGGCCTCGACCGGCATCCCCCGGCGGACGCGGTCGAGGTCGGCGCGGAGCTCCTCGGCCGACTGGTAGCGGTTCGCCGGGTTCTTCGCCATCGCGCGCAGGATCACGGCATCGAGATCCGGCGTGACGTCGTTGTTCATCTTCGAGGGCGGCTTCGGCTGCTCGAGCACGTGCTTCGAGGCGACGGCCACGGGGGAGTCACCGAGGAACGGCGGGCGACCGGTCACCATCTCGTACAGCACGCAGCCGAGCGAGTAGATGTCCGAGCGCCCGTCGACGGGCTCGCCCTGCGCCTGCTCGGGCGACAGGTACGACGCCGTCCCGAGCACCGCGGCCGTCTGCGCCACGGTCTCGGCGGTCGTGGTCATGCGCGCGATGCCGAAGTCCGCGACCTTCACCTGGCCGGTCGGCGTCAGCATGATGTTGCCGGGCTTGATGTCGCGGTGGATCACGCCCTGCGCGTGCGCGGCCGAGAGCGCGCTCGCGACGGCCTCCGCGATCTCGATCGCGCGATCCGGCATGATCCTGCCGCCACCGGCGAGGTAGTCCTGCAGGGTGCGGCCCTCGACGTACTCCATGACGATGAAGTGGACGCCGCCGTCGGTGCCGGTGTCGAAGACGCTCACGACGTTCGGGTTCGACAGGCGAGCGGCGGCCTGGGCCTCGCGCCGGAAGCGCTGGACGAAACCTTCGTCCTCCGCGAACTGCGGCGCGAGCAGCTTGATCGCGACCCGCCGCCCGAGGACCGTGTCGGTGCCCTCGAAGACCTTCGCCATGCCGCCCCGGCCGAGCTCGCGCTCGACCCGGTAACGGCCCCCGAGGACCGGTTGCTCGCTCACGGTTCCCCCCTCATCGGTTCAGGGCGGCCTCCATGACCGCCCTCGCGATCGGCGCCGCCAACGCGCCCCCGGTCGCTTCACTGCCAAGGCTACCGCCGTCGAGGACGATCACCGCGACGGCGATCTGCGGATCGTCGGCCGGCGCGAACGAGACGAACCACGCGTGCGGGTCCGCGCCCTCGCCGTGCTGGGCCGTCCCCGTCTTGCCGGCGACGCTCACGCCGGAGATCCGGGCGGCCGTCCCAGTGCCACCCTCGACGACCTCGATCATCATCGCGGTGAGGAGCGCGGCGTTCACTTCGGTCATGGGCCGCGAGAAGATCTCGGGCTCGAAGGTCTCGACCACCTGGCCGTCGGGCGCCCGGACCTCGGTCACCAGGCGGGGGCGCATCATCACCCCGCCGTTGCCGATCGCCCCGGCCACGAGCGCCATCTGCAGCGGGTTCGCCGCGACGTTGTCCTGGCCGATCGCCGACAGCGCGACCGCGGGCCGCCGGTCCTCGAAGTACGAGGGATCCGGGAAGACGCCCTCCTGGAACGGGACGTCGAACGGCACGTCGCCGGTCGTGCTCGTGGGCGCGAACCCGAACGCCCACGCCTGCTCGGCCAGCGCCTCGGCCCCGAGCTCGAGGCCGATCTCGCCGAAGACGACGTTGCACGACTGTCGCAGGGCGTCGGCGAGCGTGATCCGCGAGCCGCCCGAGCACGTCACGCCGCCGAAGTTGGAGAGCGTCTCGTTCGTGTCGGGCAGGTCGAGGACGTGCGGGTTCGGCCAGGTGCTCGCCGGGCCGTAACCGTTCGCGAGCGCCGCCGCCGCATCGATGATCTTGAAGGTGGAGCCCGGCGGGTAGAGCTCGTCGCTCGCGCGCGATCGGAGCGGCTTGTCGGGGTCGGCGTTCAACTCCTCCCACGTGCGTCGGATCTCCGCGGGGTCGTGCGAGGAGAGGGGGTTCGGGTCGTACGATGGGTTCGCGACGAGCGTGAGCACGTTGCCGGTCCGCGGGTCGATCGCCGCGACCCCCCCGGGCAGGTCGCCGAGGGCTTGGGCCGCGGCCTCCTGCAGCTCGGGGACGATCGACGTGATGATGGAGCCGCCGCGCTTCGGCCGGCCGAGCACCATGTCCGCGAGCGTCTGCGGCAAGAGCTGCGGGGCATCGCCGGCGAGGTACCCGTTGAACGACTCCTCGAGCCGGCTCCGCCCGTACACGAACGAGTAGTAGCCCGTCACGTACCCGTTGAGCTCCCCCTGCGGATAGCGGCGCTCGAACCGGAGCTCGCCGGGGCTCCGCTTGCTGAGGGCCAGGACCGTCCGCCGGTCCGCGGCGAGGATCTGGCCGCGGTTCACCTCGTACTCGGCGATCAGCTGGCGCTTCGCGTTCGCCGGGTTGTCGGCCAGGCGATCGGCCGACACGACCTGGATGTACGTGACCTGCCCGATCAGGATCACGAATAGGACGCCGAGCGCGAGCGCGAGCTGCCGGACCTGGCGCTCCATCAGCCGCCGCCCTTCGGCCGCACGGGCGCCGGGCCCGAGGAGACGCGCACGAGCAGCGCGAGCAGGACGAAGTTCGAGACCAGGCTCGAGCCGCCGTAGGACACGAACGGCAGCGTGACGCCGGTGAGCGGGATCACGCGCGTGACGCCGCCCACGATCACGAACGTCTGGAGGGCGACCGCGGTCGACAGGCCGGTCGCGAGGAGCCGGCCGAACGCGTCGGGGCTCGCGAGCGCCGCGCGCAGCCCCTTGCCGACGAGGAGGAGGTACAGCAGGAGGATGCCGGCGGTCCCGAGCATCCCGAGCTCCTCGCCGATCGCGGCGAAGATGAAGTCGGTCGACGCGAACGGGATCAGGCCCGGCGACCCGCGTCCGAGCCCCTCGCCAACGAGCCCGCCGGTCCCCATCCCGAACTGCGCCTGCGCGAGCTGCCCGTAGCCGACGTCGAACACCTTCGCCGGGTCCAGGGCGTTCAGCCACACGTCGACCCGCAGCTGGACGTGGTCGAAGACCTGGTACCCGACCCACGCGCCGATCGCGAACAGGAGCCCGCCGATCACCAGGTAGGCCGCGCGTCCCGTCGCGACCCAGAGCATCACGACGAAGATCCCGAAGTACAGGAGCGAGGCGCCGAGGTCGCGCTGGATGAACAGCACGGCGAGCGAGGCTCCCCACGCGAGGAGCACCGGCATCAGGTGCTTCGCCGGAGGGAGGCGCAGCGGCCCCACGCCGCCCGTCGCGACCCGGAGGAGCTCGCGCTTCTGCGTGAGGTACGAGGCGAGGAACACGACGATGAGGACCTTGCCGATCTCGGAGGGCTGGAAGCCGATCGGGCCGATCTTCACCCACAGCCGAGCGCCGTTGATCGTGCGCCCGATGCCCGGTACGACCGGCAGCAGCAGCAGCACGATGCCGAGCAGCCCGATCGTGTACGTGTACGCGTCGAGCTGGCGGTGATCGCGCACCACGAACAGCGTGACGCAGAACGCCGCGAGCCCGATCGCCACCCAGGTCGCCTGCTCGGCGGCCAGACCGCCGGAGAGCCTGAAGATCATCGCGAAGCCGAGACCCGTGAGGACGGCGGCCGTCGGGAACAGCGCGGGATCGGCGCTCGGCGCGTATCGGCGGATCGTGAACGCGGCGGCCGCGAACCCGATCGCGAAGATCGACCCGTAGAGCGCGATCGTCGCCGGCACGTTCCCGCGCTTGCCGAGCCCCGCGAGCACGTATGCCCCGACCGCGATCACGAGCGCGAGGACGGTGAAGGCGATCGCCGCTGCCGGCCGAGCCCGCCCCCTCGGGACGGCGGCCTGGCTCACGGCGCCGGCTCCGGGAACGCGCCGTTCGCCGCCAGATCCTCGCGGATGCGTTCGACGATCGCGTCGGCCTCGGCCCGATCGTTCGCGGTGATGCCCTCGCCGAGGTCCCGGTACAGCGCGAGCGCCTGGGCGTCCTCGGCCGGGATGGTGGTCTCGACGACGACGTGGTGCAGGTCGAAGCCGGCGACCTCGGTCGGCATCCCGCGGAAGACGGCGACGCGGCCGTCGCTCACGCCGACGTACCACTGGGTGTCCAGGTACATGCGGAGGCCGACGAACGCGATGACCACGACCGCGACGGCGATCGCGATCGATGTCGCGAGCTTCGCCCACCGGATGCGGGCGGCCAGAGGTCGCGCGGAAGGGCGGGGAGGGGACCCCGGCTCCGCCGGACCGGTCGGCTCCGCACGACCTCCCCGCCCGACCGTGCCGGCGGTCGCCGTGCGCGGTCGGGGGTCGCCGGGTTGCAGGATCGTCCGGGTCTCCGTTTCTGGGTCGCGTGCTTCGGCACCTCCCCCGTTGTGGAAGTCGAGGAGGATGGCGGTGATGTTGTCGACGCCGCCGGCGGCGTTGGCGTCGGCGATGAGGCGGCGGACGGCGGTATCGGGGTCGCGCTCGGCGGTCAGGATCCGGGCGATGTGCTGGTTCGAGAGCATGTCGTGGAGGCCGTCGCTGCAAAGCAGCAGGCGGTCGCCGGGGCGGGGGGTCATCTCGAGTTCGTCGACGTCGACGTTCGGCTCGACCCCTACGACGCGGATCAGGATGTTGCGATGCGGGTGGACCTCGGCCTCGACCTCCGTGAGCTCTCCTTCGGTCACCATGCGCTGGACGAGGGTGTGGTCCTCGGTGACCTGACGGAGCTCGCCGTCGCGCAGGAGGTACGCCCGTGAGTCCCCGACGTGGGCCAGGCGCACGCGGTCGCCCTCGAGCACGGCGACGGTGAGGGTCGTGCCCATGCCCGAGACCGCTCGGTCGCTCATCGACCGCTCGAACACGGCGCGGTTCGCCTCGCGGACGAGCTCGGGGAGCGTGCCCTCGCCGGTCGCGAACAGGCGCTCGAGCGTCTCGATCGCGATGCGCGAGGCGACCTCCCCGCCGCGGTGACCGCCCATCCCGTCCGCGAGCGCGAACAGCGGGTCCTCGGCGACGTACGTGTCCTCGTTGCCGTCGCGGACCTGACCGATATCGGTCGCTGCGGCGACGACGACCCTCACCGCACCCCCTTCATCGTCGGAGCTCCAACACCGTCTTGCCGATCCTCACGACGTCGCCGGCGTGCACCTCGGTCGGCGCGCCGACCCGTCGATCGTTCAGGTACGTGCCGTTCGTCGAGCCGAGGTCCTCGAGCATCCACGCGCCGTCGCGGGTCGAGAGCTTCGCATGGTGCTGGCTCGCGTACGTGTCCTCCAGGCGAACCTGGCAGGCCTCGGCGCGGCCGATCTCGAGGCCGTCCGAGAGCCGGACCGAGCGGGGCTTGCGAGCCTCGGGCGCGTGCACCACGAGCGTGGTCGGCGCACGGCCGCCGCGGGGCGCCTTCGCCTTGGACTTCGAGGCCTTCGGTCCCTGGCCCTGGTTCGACGGGGCCCGCCGGCCGGACAGATCGGTCGCGACCGAGCGCAGGGCCCGGAAGATGAAGAAGTACAGGAGCGCGACGAGCGCGTACTTCAACACCGAAAGGACGAACGGCGACACGTCAGCCCCTCCGGAACTCGAGCACGGTGCTCCCGATCGTGATCCGGTCGCGGTCGGCGAGCAGGCGCTCGCGGACGGGCTCGCCGTTCACGAGCGTCCCGTTCGTCGAGCCGAGGTCCGTGACGACGAACCCGTCGTCGCGACGGACGATCTGCGCGTGCCGGCGCGAGGCGCCGGGGTCGGTCAGGACCACCTCGCACTCGGGCAGCCGACCGATCGTGGTCGTCGAGCGCAGGCGGAACGTGTCGGCCACGCGGTCGCCGTCGATGAGCACGAGCCCCGCGTCGCCGGCCGCCGGGACGGCGGGCGGCATCTCGCCCTCGCCCTCGACGAACCCCGCCGAGCACCGGAAGCGCCCTCGCGCGAGGTCCGGATCGACCTCCAGCTCGACGGTCGGCGGCCCGACGAGACCCCAGCCGCGCTCGAGCGCCGTTTCGCGGATCACGCGCTCGAGCTCGGCGACGATGGCCTGCTCGGCCTGCTCGAACCGGCCGCCGTCCTCCTCGGACAGCGAGAAGACGAAGTGGTTCGGGGCCCAGACGTCCCGCACGCCGACCGTCTTGCCCGAGTCCATCTCGCGCATCACGCGCTTCGCGAGCTCGACCGGCTGGAGGCCGGAGCGGAACGTGCTCGCGAAGAACCCCTCGACGAGGTTCCCGAGTCGGCGTTCGAACTCACGCAGGATCGGCACGGCGGCGAGTGGTCGCGGGGGGCAGGCCCGTCGACGGCTTATCGTACCCCGCGACCGAGGCGCGGCCGGTGACGGACCCGGTTGCCGAAGCGACGACTGCTACGATGCCCAGCGCGCGGGCGAGTGGCGGAATATGGCAGACGCGCAGGATTCAGGTTCCTGTGAGGGCAACCTCGTGGGGGTTCAAGTCCCCCCTCGCCCACCGACCCGATGACGCCGCCGGGAGGAGCGCCGCCGCCGCGGCGAACCGGTCGCGTCACGGCTCACATGTCGGCTGCGGCATGCCGGTGATCTCGGGAGCGCCGACCTCGACCGGCACGGGCGGCGGGAGGGGGCGGCGGATCACGCGCGCGAACAGCGAGAGCGACGGCAGGCGGAGCAGGCCGGCGATCACGATCGCGGTCGGAACGCCCCAGGCGACGGCGGCCCACCCGATCGCGGGACCGCCGGCGATCTGACCGATCGCGTCCATCTGGCCGGCCATCGAGTTCACGGTGGCGCGGGTCGAGGGCTCGAGCCCGCGGTTCAGCCATGCCGTGAAGACCGGCTCGCGGATCTCGCGCAGGAGCGAGACGACCCAGAACGCGCCGAGCGCGAGCCAGAAGCCGTGCGCGAGGCCGAACGCCACCACGGCCCCGACGAGCAGGACCTCGATGCCGGCGAGGACCTTCGTCGCCTCTGCTCGGTCCGCCAGGTCCGCGCGCCGCTTCAGCAGCTCGGCCCCCGCGAGGGCGAGCAGGAGCCCGACGGCCTCGATCGCGCCGAACCAGGCGACGAGGCCGAGACGACCGGTCTCGGGGAAGGACGTGCCCTCGAGGAGGTGGAGCGTCCACAGGCGGTCGAACCCCTCGGTGGCCGCGCCGTGCAGGATCGCGACCGCGAACACCAGCAGGAGGAAGTGGCTCGTGCGCACGCCCCGCACGCCGTCGCGAAACGTGTCGCGGAGCCTGGCGCGCTCGCCCTTCGCCGCCCGGTGGAAGTGCTCCTCGGGCATCCGCCAGACGAGGATGCCGGTCAGCAGGAGGAACCCGATCCCGCTCGCGACGAAGGGGAGCCCGAGCCCGACCGCGCCGAGCCCAACCGCGGCCGGGATCCCGAGGAGCGCGCCGAGTTGCCAGTGCTGCGCCCCCCGCACGTACAGGCTCGCGGCGGCCTCCTCGCCGACCTCGTCGGTGATCCACGCCTCCTGCGCGCCGCTCGTGAACGCGTAGCCGACCCCCCAGAGCGCCTGGCCGAGGACGAGGAACGGGAAGCTCGCGACCGCGCCGGTCACGAGGTACCCGATGCCGGTTAGCGCGAACCCGATCTGGATCGACAGCCGTCGGCTCACGGTGTCGGCGACCACGCCGGTCGGGACCTCGGAGAGCAGCGCGGCGCCCTCCAGGACCGTGCCGAGGATCAGGAGCCGGAACGGTCCGAGACCGGCCTCCACGATGAAGTAGACCGAGAACACCGTGCCCATCAGCGTGAACAGGAAGCCGCTCGCGGCCTCGGTCCACAGGTAGACCGTTGCGGCGGGGAGGGTTCGGCGGTCTGCTGTCATCGGTCTCGATCCACGGCTCGGGACGCGGCGTCACGTCGGCTCGACAGGGGAACGAGCACCACGCGATGGGGCCATCGCGGCGGTTCGAGGGTGCTCGTGGAGCGAGCTACGACATCGCCCGGGTATCCTGCGCGGCCGACGTCGGGACGTCAACCGTCCGAGGATGGGCCGGCCCAGGAGAGGAGTGCCGGCCCATCCACACGCGCTCCGGGGTATAACGTAGAGTGATGCACTCAACGTGGGGACGCAACCTCAACGTCTGGGGGTAGACTGACGACGTGGACCTCACCCTTTCCAGCAGAGGCGATTACGTCCTGCGGGCGGCGATCCACCTCGCGCGGGCCTGGGACGGCGAGGGCAGGTACAGCAAGATCCGCGAGGTCGCCGACGCGATGGCGCTCCCCCGTTCCTACACGCCGCAGATGCTCGGCGTGCTCGCGAAGGCGGGCCTGGCCGAGGCGAAGGCGGGGCGCGTCGGCGGCTACCGGCTCACGCGCGACCCGGCCTCGATCCCGGTCCTCGAGGTGATCGAGGCCGCCGAGGGGTACCTGAGCTCGCGGCGGTGCCCGATGCGGGGCGGACCGTGCCACTGGGACGACGTCTGCGCGCTCCATCCCACCTGGGTGAAGGCCTCCGAGGCGATCCGCTCGACGCTCGAGCGGACGTCCCTGGCCGAGGTCGCTGCCGTCGACCGGCGTCTCGCGAGCGGCGAGGTCGTCGCGCCCGCCCCGTCGCCCGGGCATCGGCCCCGCGTCGGTGCGAGGCGCCGCTCCCCCCGCTGAGCGTCGCGGCGTCGGGCGGTTCCCGGGTCGAAGGGGACTCCACCCGTGGGCCGTTCGACCCTCCGACGCGCTCCCCCGGGGGGGTACCACTAGGTGTCGGGAGGTACGGGGATGGCTACGTGGGAAGGGTTCCGCCAGTGCCCCGGCTGCGGGTACGACATCTTCACCGGGGACGGCGTTCGTTCGTGCTCGTGGGGAGACTGCCCGTACCTGCCGGAGGAGCTCGACGTCTTCTGCCCCGAGTGCCGGTTCAACCTCTTCACGATGGAGGGGAACCCGCCCTGCGAGGACCCGATGACGTGCGAGCACGCCGAGGGTCCGCGAGCGCACGTGGCGAACATCCGCGCCGTGATGGAGCGGCCGCCGGCCTGAGCGGAGCCGTCAGGGTCCGGCGCGCAGGCCCTCGGGGACGGTGGTCGCCGGCTGATCGAGGTTGGGGTGGCGCACGGGCAGCGTCACCGTGAACCTGCTGCCCTCGCCCTCGACGCTGTGCACCTCGATCGAGCCGCCCAGATGGCGGAGCAGATCCTGCACGAGCGAGAGCCCGAGCCCGGCCCCGCGGAACGTGCGCGTGCTCGACTGGTCCACCTGGTAGAAGCGATCGAAGATCCGCGGCAGCTCGTCCGCCGGGATGCCGATGCCGTGGTCCTGCACCCAGAACACGATCGCGTCGTCCCGCGCGACCGCCCCGAGCTCGCACGGCGCGCCGTCCGGCGAGTACTTCATCGCGTTGTCGACGAGGTTCTGCAGGACGCGGGAAAGGAGCTGCCGATCGGTCGTGAGCACGGGGAGGTCGCCCGTGATCCGGACGTCCACCCGACCCCCTTCGGCGCCGAGGCTCTCGATCACCTCTCGCACGAGGTCCTCGAACAGCACGCGCCCGAGGGCGAGCGGCAGCTGCTGGCTCTCGATCCGCGACGCCGTGAGGAGATCCTCGATCAGGCGCTGGAGCCGGTCGCCCTGCCGCTCCATGCGCTCGAGGAACTCCGCGCGCATCACCGCGTCGTTCGCGAACTCCGGCTGGCGCAACGTCTTCGCGTAGCCGATGAGGGCGGCGACCGGCGTCCGGAGCTCGTGTGAGACCACGGCGACGAACTCGCCCTTCATCCGGTTCAGCTCGCGGAGCTCGTCGACCGTGTGGTGCTCCTTCTCGAGCAGCACCTCGAGCCGCTCGGCCTGCTCGGCGAGGATCTCGTTCTGCTCGGCAAGCCGGTCGGCGAGGCCGCGGCTTCGGAAGTACATCTGTCGGGCGAACACGAGCGGCCCGAGGAACACCACGACCGACCAGAAGCCCTCGGTCACGAAGAAGCGGGCGATCACGGCGCCGAACAGCCCGAGGCCGATGTACGAGAAGAGGAACTCGTACGGCGCCGCCCCGTGCATCATCTGCAGGACCCGCGCCACACTGATCCCGCGGAACAGCGCCTGGTGCGTCGCCACGCTGAGCGCGTTGATCACGTACGCGGCGATCGCCGCGATGATGACGCCGAGCACGAGCGGGCCGACGCGGTCGTCCTCGGCCTCGGCCACCAGGTGGAACAGGTAGCTCCCCGCCGCCGTGGAGGCCGCCATCTGCGCCCGGTTGAACACAGCCCGCAGCGGCGGCATCTGCAGCCGCAGCTCGCGAGGGTCGAACGACCCGAGCAGCGCGATGACCGCGGCGACGGGCGGCGGGTAGATGATCGCCACGCCGAGCAGGATCGGGAAGCTGAGCGAGAGCTGCATCCCGCCCCACGCGGGGACGGGGATCAGGTCGACGACCGCGACCGTGATGATGAACAGTAGGACCGAGCTCTGGAACACCTCGTCGCGCACGTCCGGCAGCGAGATCGCCAGGTAGACGATCACCGGCACGATGTAGAGCACCTGGAACAGGCTCGAGCGCCAGTTGTCGCGCTCGGGCTTCCGCCGGTCGGGCTCGGTGTCCAGCGTCGTGTCGGGCGTCATGCCGAGCGTCCCTCCTCCCGCGGCGACGGTGTGACCGGTCGTGGCTCCTCGGCCGAGGGCTGGGGTCGGCGGTCGCCCGCTCGCGGTGCGCGGTGCATCGCGGCGACCAGGAACCAGGCGACCCCGGCGAGGACGGCCAGGTCCCCGACGCTGACGACCTGGCGGATCGGCGGCCCGATCGCGATGACGTCTCCGAGCGCCATCAGCCGGTCGTCCGGCAGCTCGAGGTGGTGCTTCGGGCTATCGAGCTCTCGGAGCTCGTCGAGCGTCGCCGCCTGCCCCGAGGCCACCACTGCCTCGCGCGAGACCGGCATGCCCTCGTTCACGGTGATCACCACGAAGTTCAGCCCCAGCCCGACGAGGATCAGCACGAACCCCGGCAGACGCCAGTTCACGCCGCACACGACGAACAGGCACAGGAACGAGGCGGTGAGCACGAGGTCGCCGAGGTCGCCGCGGACGGGCACGAACTGGAGCACCACGCCCACGAGGCCGAGCCACCCCAGACGGAACCGGTGCTCGGCCAGGTTCGCGAAGCGCCCCCCGGTCGCCAGGCCGATCGCGAGCGCGCCCACGAAGACGATGAGCAGGAGCCGGACCATCGACCCCTTTATGACACGCGGGCACGGGCATGCCAATGGTCCTCGCGGGCGATCTCCGCGCTCAGGTGACCGGCCGCAGGGGGACGGCGGGCGCGAGCGTCTCCTCGTGCCCGAGCAGCACCCGGAGGACGTCGGGGAAGTCGAGCCGGTGGGTGCCCGCCCCGTACCCCACCGCGTCGACGACGAGCTGGGGGAGGTCGCCGTAGCCCTCGGCGGTGCCGGCGAGGATGGCGGCGCCGGTGGTCGTCGTGAGCTCGGCGGCGGCGCCCTTCGAGTACACGGGCGCGCCCTTCAGGAGCTCGATGACCACCGGGGACGGGATCGGCATCACCCCATGCTCGGTCCTGGCCATGCCCAGACCGGTGGGCACCGCCGAGGCGAGCACGCGCTCGACGCCGAGGAACGTGAGCGCGAGCGCCGTCCCGACGACGTCGACGAGCGAGTCGATCGCGTCGGCCTCGTGGAACGTGACGGCCTCGACCTCCTTACGGTGGACCTTCGCCTCGGCCTCCGCGAGCACGCGGAAGATCCGGTGCGCCAGTCGTAGCGCCTCGGGGGGCAGATCCGCGCCGTCGAGGAGCGCCCGGATGCTCGCGTACGTGCGGATCACCCCGACGGACGAGCTGCGCACGCCGACCCGCAGCGCCCGGATCCCCTGCTGATCGACCTCGGTCACCTCGATGTCGAACGGTTCGAGCGGAAGCTTCGCCAGGTGCGCGCGCACCTCGCCGAAGTCGGCGCCGGCGTCGACGAGCGCCCCGAGCGCCATGTCGCCCGAGATCCCGGCGATACAGTCGAAGTACGCGACCCTCACCTCGGACCCCCCTGAGGTCGTATAGTCTAGGACCTCGCAGAACCCCAGGTAGATGCCCGGTTCCTCGGGGGAGTTCGCACCGTGACGTTCTCGGACAAGACGCTGACCCTGCTGGTGCTCATCTCGCTCGGCCTCGGACTGCTCGCGCTCGCGCTCGGCGCCCTGAGCCAGGGACGTCGGCGTGCCGAGCCCCAAGGGCCGATCCAGCTGGACGACGCGCTCCGGGGGATCCTGGAGGGCCACGCGAAGGGCATCCAGCGTCTCGAGGCCGCCGCACGCTCGTTGCACGCGACCGACCAGCGACAGCAGCAGCTGATCGAGGGCGCCGTGCGCCACGTCGGGCTCGTGCGGTACGACGCGTTCGAGGATGTCGGGGGGCGCCTGTCCTTCTCGTGCGCGCTCCTGGACGACCACGGCAACGGTGTCGTCGTGACCTCGATCAACGGTCGTCAGGACACGAGGGTCTACGCGAAGCCGATCATGAACCGGCAGAGCAAGTACAACCTGTCCACCGAGGAGGAGGAGGCGATCCGGCAGGCGCTCGCGCAGCGCCGGGAGACGGTGCAGGCGACGTGATCCGACGACGTGAGGACGCCGAGACGGCAGCGGAGGCACTATCGGAGACAGGGGGACGACGCATGGGGGAACAGGACGGTGAGGTCACGATCGTCGGTCAGGGTGCGAAGCTCGAGGGGACGGTGGTCTCGGCCGGCTCGCTCCGGATCGACGGACAGGTGAAGGGCCAGATCAACGCGGACGGCGACGTCACGCTGTCCCCGCAGAGTCAGGTCGAGGCCGACATCCGCGCGCAGAACGTCGCGGTCGGCGGGCGCTTCAAGGGCAGCATCGTGGTGAGGGGCCGCGCCGAGATCTCCCGCGGCGGTCGGGTCGACGGGAACATCACCTCGAAGACGCTGGTCGTCGAGGAGGGCGCCACGTTCCAGGGCCAGAGCATCATGGATCAGCCGGCGCCCGGTCAGGCGCAGCCCGCGCAGGCAAAGCCCGAGGGACGTCCGGAGCCCGAGAAGGTCGGGTAGTGCTCGACGTCCGCGCGATCCGCGAGGACCCCGAGCCGTTCCGGCGCGGACTCGCGAGGCGGAACCTCGCGGACGCGGTCGACCGCATCCTCGACGCGGACGAGCGACGCCGCAAGCTCACCGCACGTGTGGAAGAGCTGCGCGCGACCCAGAACCGGACGTCGAAGGCGATCGGCCGGGCGGAGGGGGACGAGAAGCGGCGCCTCATCTCGGAGGTCGCGGCGGTCTCGACCGAGCTGAAGGGCCTGGAGCCCGAGCTCGTCGAGGCCGAGGCCGCGCTCGAGGCGCTCCTGGCGGAGACGCCGAACGTCCCGCACGAGAGCGCCCCCGACGGTTTCACCGACGAGGACGCCGTCGAGGTCCGCCGCCACGGGGAGCCGACGGCGTTCGGGTTCGAGCCGCGGGACCACGTCGCCCTCGGCGAGCTCCTCGGCGTCCTGGACACCGAGCGGGGGGCGCGCACGAGCGGCTCGCGGTTCGTGTACCTGCTCGGCGACCTCGTCCACCTCCAGTTCGCGCTGGTGCGGCACGCGCTCGACATCCTTGCGGCGAAAGGGTTCCTGCCTGTCATCCCACCGGTCCTGGTGCGCGAGGAGGCGATGTACGGCACGGGGTTCCTTCCGACCGACGCGGTGAACCTCTACGTCACGGCGGAGGACGACCTGTACCTGGCCGGCACCTCGGAGGTGCCGCTCGCCGCCTACCGGATGGGCGAGATCATCGACGAGGCCGATCTCCCGATGCGCTATGCCGGCTACTCGACGTGCTTCCGTCGCGAGGCCGGCACGTACGGCAAGGACATGGGCGGGATGTTCCGCGTCCACCAGTTCGACAAGGTGGAGATGTTCAGCTTCTGCCGTCCCGAGGACTCCTGGGACGAGCACGAGTTCATGGTCGGCGTGGAGGAGGAGATCGTCCGCGGCCTCGAGGTCCCGTACCGCGTCGTCAACATCGCGGCCGGCGATCTGGGTGGCGCCGCGGCGAAGAAGTACGACATCGAGGTGTGGCTCCCCGGGCAGGGCAGGTACCGAGAGCTGACGTCCTGCTCGAACTGCACCGACTACCAGGCGCGCCGCCTCCAGACGCGCGTGCGCCGCTCGGACGGCAGGGTGGAGCCGTTGCACACGTTGAACGGGACGGCCACGGCGCTGTCGCGCACGCCGATCGCGATCTTGGAGAACCACCAGCGCGAGGACGGCTCGGTGGCGCTGCCCGCGGCGCTCCACCCGTACCTGCCCGGATCGCTGCGAGAGCTCCGCCCTCGGGAGGCCGCGCCCGGCTAGGGCCGCTCGGCGTCGATCCCGCGCGTCCGGAACGTTTGCCCGGCGAGGTGCTCGTACCGCTGCTCGAGCGCCCGGAGGCTCTCCTGCGCGGCTCGGCGCTCGGTCACGTCGAGCGCGACCCCGTGCCAGTACCTCGGCTGTCCGTCGTCGTCGGTGACGAGCACGGCTCGACTGTGGAGCCAGATCGTCCGCCCGTCCTTCGTGATGACGCGGTACTCCTCGTCGAACGGCTCGCCGGTCAGCTCGGCGCGGGCGTTCGCCGCGAGGACACGTTCCCGATCCTCCGGATGGAGCATGCGCTCCAGGTGCGATGGGTCGGCGATGAGTTCTTCGGGCGAGTAGCCGACGATCGCCTCGGTCTGCGGTGACAGGTAGAGGAGGTGGATCTCGTCGGGGCGCCCCGTCGGCTCCTCGATGTACACCATCGCGGGGATCTGCTCGACGAGCGTCCGGTATCGGTTCCGAGCCTCGCTGGCGCTGCTGGCCGCAGCCTTCTCGTCGCTGATGTCCTCGGCAAGACCCTGGAGGACCACCGGCCGGCCTGCGGCGTTCCGCTCCAGCACCCGTCCGCGGTCCCGGATCCAGACGACGGAGCCGTCCGCGCGCAGCATCCGGTACTCGGCGACCCACGGTTCGTCGGTGACGGTCTGATCGGCGGCCATGGCGGCGATGACGTCGCGATCGTCGGGATGGATGCTCGCGAGCCAGTCGAGGTCCGTGCGCCAGGCCTCAGGATCGAGACCCAGGATCTCGCGGATCTGCGGTCCCACGTACGCGACGTCGAAACCGGGCGTCTCCCGCATCTGGAGCACGTAGATGATGCCGGGCACCTGCTCGGCCAGGTCCTGGTACCTGCGCTCGGAATCGTGCGCCTTCGCCTCGGCCTCCTTGCGGTCGGTGATGTCGAACATGACGCCCTGGAACAGCAGCGGTGAGCCGTCGGGACCCCGGCGGACCAGCACCGCCTCGTCCTGCACCCACACGATGTGGCCATCCTTGTGCAGGTAGCGGTACTCCATGCTGAACGGCTCACCGGTCGTCTCGGAGCGGATCGACCACGTCAGGACCGCCTGTCGGTCGTCGGGGTGGAGGCGCTCGATCCAGAAGTCCGGGTGGCGGTGCCACTCCTCCACCGTGTACCCGAGCAGCCACTCGATCCGCGGGCTGGTGTAGGCCTCCGCGAGCCCCTCGGCCAGCCCCCACGTGTAGGTGACGGCCGGGATCTGCTCGGCGAGCAGGCGGTACTTCCGTTCGGCCTCGGCAAGCTCGGCCTCGGCGCGCCGCCGCTCGCCGATCTCGAGCGCCATGAGCTCGTTCGCCTCCTCGAGCTCGGCGGTGCGGGCCTGGACCCGGCGCTCGAGATCGTCGTGCGCACGCCACAGCTCGGCCTCGGCCACCTTGAGCTCGGTGATGTCGAGCTGGATCCCCTGCCAGTACCGCGGCCGTCCCTCGGCGTCGCGGACGAGCGTGGCGACGTCTCGGAACCAGACGGCGCGGCCGTCGCTCGCGATGAGGCGGTACTCGCGGCTCCACGGCTCACCGGTCTCGTTGTGCACGTCCAGGGCCGCGAGGGCGGGCTCGCGGTCGTCGGGGTGCAGCAGCTCCATCCAGATATCCGGCTGGTCGAGCCACTCCTCGCGCGCGTAGCCGAGGGCGTGCTCGACCTGTGGGCTCACCCACAGGGTGCGTCGGTCGTCGTCGGGGGCGACGAGGTACACGACGGCCGGCAGGTTCTCGACGAGCGCGCGGTACCGCTCGCGCGCCTCCTCGAGCTGGCGCTCGTGCCGCTTGCCCGCGGTGATGTCGTAGAGGACGCCCTGCCAGAAGACGACGCTCCCATCCTCGTCGCGCACCGGGACGGCGCTGTCGCGGATCCAGACCACGGAGCCGTCCGTGCGGGTCATCCGGTACTCGCACTCGAACAGCCGCGCGCCCTCGCGTGCGCCCCTCCACGCCTCGGCGACCCGTTCCACGTCGTCGGGGTGGACCAGCCGGTACCAGAGCGACGGATCGGACAGGTACGCCCGCGGCGGATGGCCGAGCAGGCCCTCGATCTGCGGGCTGAGGTACAGGGAGTCGGGGCGCTGGTCGTTCGAGTCGATGTAGACGACCGCGGGGACGCGCTCGACGAGGCTGCGGTAGAGCTGCTCGCTCCAGCCCTCGAGCCGCGGGTCGTTGGGCACGCCATTCGGCACGTGCTCATCGTACGGACCGGCGCCGACGAGCGGGAGCCCTCGCCGCCCCGATGCATAGGTTTCGGCCACTAGACTCGCGTCGGGAGGGTGGCCGAGCGGACGAAGGCGACGGTCTTGAAAACCGTTAGCGGGGCGACCCGCTCGTGGGTTCGAATCCCACCCCTCCCGCCTCGCGCTCCCGCGCCGTCCGTATCCTGTCGAGCATGAGCGAGAACGGAACGATCGGCGTGCTCGTGATGGCCTACGGGACCGCGAGCGGGCCCGACGACATCGAGCGCTACTACACGGACATCCGCGGCGGGCGTGCTCCGTCGCCGGAGCTCCTGGCGGAGCTGAGGGAACGGTACGAGGTCATCGGCAACCGCTTCCCGCTCCTCGAGATCACCCGCGCGCAGGCCGAGGGGCTCGAGCGCGACCTCAACGAGGGCGAGCCGGGACGGTTCCGGACCTACCTCGGGATGAAGCACTCGCCGCCGTGGATCGCCGACGCGCTCGAGCAGATGCGCGCCGACGGCATCGAGCGGGCGGTCGGGATCGTGATGGCGCCGCACTGGTCGGCCATGTCGGTCGGCTCGTACCGCGAGCGCGTCGATCGCGACCTCGCCGAGCGGGGAGGCCCGGCCTTCACGTTCGTCGAGTCCTTCCACGACCACCCGATGTTCGTCGACCTCCTGGAGGGGCGCGTGGCCCACGCTCTCGGCACCCTCGGTCCCGCCGAGCGCGAGGGCGCGATCGTCGTGTTCTCGGCGCACAGCCTGCCGGTGCGCACCCTCGATGACGGATCGTTGCGCTGCAAGCTCTGCGACGCGTGCCCCGACGGGTGCCGGTACGAGGCCGGCCTGCGCGAGACCGCCGACCTCGTGGCGGAGGCGCTCGGCATCTCGCACTGGACGACGGCGTGGCAGAGCGCGGGGCGCACGGCCGACCCCTGGTGGGGGCCGCCGATCGAGGAGGTCATCCCGGAGCTCGCGGAGCAGGGCCGCCGAGCGGTCGTCGTGTGCTCGGCCGGGTTCGTCGCCGACCACCTCGAGATCCTCTACGACCTCGACGTCGGATGCAGGCAGATCGCCGAGGACGCGCGGCTGCACTTCGCGCGGACCGAGATGCCGAACGCCGATCCCGCGTACACCCGCATGCTCGCGGCCGTCGTCCGCGAGCACCTCGCGGAGATCCCGTGACCGCTCCTCGGGTCGTCGTCGTCGGCGGGGGGGTCGCCGGCCTCGCGACGGCGTATCGGCTCTCGCTCGCGTCCGACCCGCCCGAGGTGCTGGTCCTCGAGTCCGATGGCTCGCCCGGCGGCAAGATGCGCTCGGCCGTCGTCGGCGGGATCGAGCTCGAGGCCGGGCCGGACTCGCTCCTCGCGCGCAAGCCGTGGGCGGTGGAGCTCTGCCGAGAGCTCGGGCTCGGCGACGACCTCGTCGCGCCGGCGCCCATGCCCACGCACGTGTACACGGGCAAGGGGCTGCTGCGCTTCCCGAGCGGGCCCTTCGGCATCTCGACCGACCCGGTGGAGCTGGCCAGGTGGCCCGGGATGTCGTACGCGGGCAAGGTGCGCGCCGGGGGCGACCTCGTGCTGCCTCGGCGCCGCGAGGACGGCGACGAGTCGCTCGGCTCCCTGCTGCGCCGCCGCATCGGCGACGAGGCGGCCGAGACGCTCGTCGCCCCGCTCCTCGGCGGCCTGTTCGCCGGGGACATCGACCGGCTGAGCGTGCTCGCGACGTTCCCGGAGATCGCGGCCTGGGAGCGCGACCACGGCAGCATCACCCGCGGCGCACGGGCGCAGGCGAAGGCCGCCGCCGCGCACCGGCCGCTGCGGTCCGGCCCGGCGCCGATGTTCCTGCGCCTGCGCGGTGGCCTCCGCCGGCTGACCGACACGCTCGCGTCGACGCTCGGGCCCGAGCGCGTCCGCGTGGACGCGCCGGTCACGACCGTGACGGAGGACGGGGGGCGGTACGTCGTCCACACGGACGGGGCCGCGGTCCTCGCGGACGCCGTCGTGTTCGCGACCCCGGCGTTCGTGACCGAGCAGCTGGTCGGTTCCCTCGCGCCGGAGGCCCTCTCGGACCTCGCCGGGATCCCGTACGTCTCGACGGCCGTCGTGCTGCTCGTCTACCCGGAGGGCACCGCCGAGCGCTTGCCCGAGTCCTCCGGCTTCGTGTCGCCGCGCGGCCGGCTCGCGATCACCGCCGCGACGCTCGTATCGAGGAAGTGGCCGGATCCGGCCTTCGGCACGCGCGCGGTGGTTCGGGGGTTCGTCGGCGCGTGGGGGATGGAGGGGTCGCTCGCGCTGCCGGACGACGAGCTGACCGAGCGCGTGGACGACCAGATCGCCGAGATCTTCGACCTCTCGGACCGCCCGGACGCGGCAGAGGTCGTGCGCTGGCCTCGCGCGATGCCCCAGTACGAGGTCGGGCACCTCGAGCGCGTCGACCGGATCGAGGCTGCCCTCGCTCCCCGGACGTTCGTGGTCGGCCACGCCTACCGGGGCGCGGGGATCCCCGACTGCGTCCGCCAGGCGAACGAGGTCGCCGCGCGCGTCCTCGCCGCCCTCGCGTCCTGAGGGGCGCTAGCCCGTCGGGGCGGGCGTGGGTGTCGACCACACGTCCGTCGGCTGCTCCAGCATCTCCTCGTACCGTGGCTGCTCGAGCTCGGCGACGTCCGGATACGGGGTGAGGAGCCGGAAGATCACCACGCGGTGGTTCTCGCGATCCGCGAGCGCCCAGAGCCCGTCGGGTCCGGACTCGAGCTGCTCGGGGAACCTGAACGATCCGTCGTCGCTCCCCGTGCGTCCGAACTCGCTCAGCAGCTCACCGTCGGGCGACAGGACGACGATGTGGCCGGTCCCCATGCCCTCGGCGTCGTACCGGAACGTGTCGGCGACGTAGATGTTGCCGTCCGGTCCCACCGCGATCCCGCGGGGGAGCGCCCAGAAGCCCCGGACCTTCCCCTTCGAGTCCGGCCGTCCCGAGACCCAGAGCCACCTGCCCTGGTCGTCGAGGGCCACGATCCGGCGGTTCAGGGAGTCGGCCACGTACATCCGCCCGGTCTGGGGGTCGATGTCGAACGCGTCCGGGAAGTTGAACATCCCGACCTGGACGCCCCGCACGTTCTCGCCCTTCTGCGTGTAGCCCCACCGAGCGACGACGTGGCCGGTCTCGTCGAAGAAGTACAGCCCGTCGTTGCTCGTGACGATCACCCGGCCGCCCGCGACGTTCACGTCGAACGGCGAGAAGCCGTCGGGGCCGAACACCTCCAGGTCCTGATCGTCGGCGGGGAAGTGCGTCACGTAGCCGCCCTCCGTCGAGAATACCTGGACGGCGCTCGCGCCGTAGTCGGCCACGTAGACGCGCCCGCGCTCGGCGTCCACCGCGAGACCGTACGGCGAGTACAGCTTCCCGGGACCGTCGCCCCCCACGGTCCGGATGTACGTGCCGTCCGACGTGTACTGCTCGACCCGCGACTGTCCCGTGTTGGACAGCCAGACGTTCCCGTCCGGGTCGAAGGTCACGCCGAGCGGCGTACGCACCATCTCGTCCGGCTCCTGTCCGTACCCATAGATCGTCGTGACCACCTGGATCGGGTACCCGCCCGCGGTCGCGCCCGAGTCCGCGGCAGGCTCCGGCCGCAGGAGCCAGAACAGCAGCACGAGGAGCGCGACGGCTCCCACGACGAGGATCCCGAGCAGGAAGAACAGCAGGCGTCGCGTCCCCCGGTCCTCCGGCGGCCCCTCGTCCGGTGCCTGCGCGGGAGCGGGGACCTTCGTACGTTCCGTCGACGTTGCCATGATCGCTCGTCCCTTCCTCGTCGTGATCAGGCCTCGGCTCCGAGGCGTTCGAGGCCGGCGACGACCTCGGGATGGTCGGGCGCGAACCGCGCCGCCGACCGGTACTCCTTCACCGCCTTCTCGGTCTCGCCCAGTTCCTCGTAGGCCTTCGCGAGCCCGAGGTGTCCCTCGAGCACGTACGGCGCGTCGGCGACGGCGATGCGGTACGCGCGGACGGCGTCCTCCACGTCGCCGAGCGACAGCTGGAGGTCGCCGAGCGTGACGGCCGGCTCGACCTTCTCGCTGGCCCCCGCCTCCTTGACGGCGGTGCCGAGGAGCTCGATCGCGCGGTCCGGGTTCCCGTCCTGGATGAGGAGCGCCAGCTGCAGCATCGCGACCCAGTTCTCATCGTTCAGCGAGAGGGCCTGCTCGAAGGCCGCCTGTGCCTCCGCCGTCCGGCCGGCGTCGACCAGGGCCAGGCCGAGGCCCGTGTGCACGCCCGAGTCCTCAGGGTTCTCGGCGACGAGCTGCTCCCAGGAGGCCACCTCGCGCTCGACGCTGTTCGTCGGCAACGTCTCGGGCCGCAGCTTCACGGCGACCACCGCCCCGCCGAGGGCGAGGACCACGATCGTCATGATCAGCACGCCCACGACGAGCACCTTCGGAGACACGTCCTTCTTCACCACGTGTGCGCTCATGTCAGGTCCTTCCACCAGTCGTCGTCCACGATCTCGACGTCGATCCCGGCGCGCGCGCCCTCGAGCCACTCGGCGAACAGCTCGGCGCGTCGCTGGTCCAACAGCTCGGTCCGGAGCGAGGCGCGGACGGCGATGAACGGGAGCGGCACGCCGTCCGCGCCCTCGTACACCTCGCGGTGCTCGCGGTAGTACTGGCGCAGCTCCGCGCCGCTCACGCTCGCGCCGGCCGTGACGTGTTGGTACACGTCCCCGTTGAGGAGCTGCATCCAGATCCGGCGCTCCAGGTCGCGGAGCGTGAGGTCCTGCCCGGCGAGCCAGACGTCGAAGTCCTCGGCGGAGCCCGAGAGCTCCTTCACCCGCTGCACCGCGTCGGCGACCTCGCCGTTGGTCACAACGATCCCGGCCTCCTCCGCCGCCGACCGGACGAGACGGTCCTCGACGAGCGAGGTGAGGATCGCGTCCGGCCAGTCCTTCCCCATGACGTCCTCGACGTCTCCGTGCAGGCTCGAGAGGCCGGCGATCCGCAGCTCCGCCTCGCGCAGCGTGATCGTGTCTCCATCGACGCGCGCGATGACGGGTCCGCCCAGCGCCGACGGCACGAACGGCTCGTCCCGCGTCGGGTCGACCTCGGGCGCCGAGGTATCAGGACGGAGCGCCAGCACCGCGCCCGCGGCGACCCCGACGAGGATCGCCAACGCCGCGACCAGGACCGCCATCCGCCCGGCCAGGCTCGTGGGGGTCCTCATGGCCGGATCCCCACGGACGGCAGCGGCTTCGGCTGCAGAGGGTTGACGCTCGTCACGGCGTGACAGCGGTCGGCGCACCACGTGATCGTGTGGCAGGCGGTGCAGTCGGCGCCGAGCGCGCTGTCGGCGTGGGTCGTCAGCCACCCGACCGGATGGCCGGGCTCGTGGCAGCTCTCGCACGTCGTGTCCTCATGGCACGAGCGACATGCCCCGGCGTCCTGCCCGTCGAACATGCCCACGTCGACGAGCGGCTCGGTCGCCGCGGCGTCGAAGGCGTCCTTCGGGTGGCACACGTCGCAGCGCACCGACGCGTCCCGGGGCGCGCCGAGCTGGTAGAAGTGCGGCAGCGAGCCCGGCGGGTGGCAGTAGCTGCAGCGGTCCTCCTGTCGGACCTCCGCGTGACAGTCCTCGCACACCGCCTCCCTGGGACGTGGCGGGTTCGGATGAGGGTTCGTCGGATGGCACGTCTCGCACGCCACGCCGATCTCGGCATGCAAGGGGTGGTTCATGTAGACGCCGAACCTGCGGGTCTCCGCGTAGTCCTCGTGGCAGTCGACGCAGGTGGTGAACTCGGGCTCGGCCCGTGGCACGTCGGGCCCGCGCCACAGCGGCGCGATCCAAGCGTCGAACAGACGCCCGGCGCCCTGCGCGGTCCGCGTCCGGACGCCCGGGTCCTCCTCCGTGCCCTTCCACGCGCGCTCCGCCGACGAAGCGACCGACTCGAGGCGCTCCCCCGCCGAGGGCGAGACGAACACCGCGACGACCAGCGCGGTCTCGGCCAGAAGGATCACGACGATGACCGAGAGCAGCACGACGAGCCCCTTGCGGCTCCGGCGTCTCGGCTGGTCGCTCATCGGCTCGCTCATCGCTCGTCGCTCATACGAAGAGATCCTGTTCGCGGTGGACCTGGTGCTTGGCGTGGCAGTCCGTGCAGTCGCGTCTCGGGTGGCAGAGGAAGCACGGCCCGGCGCCCGCGTCCTGGAGGTCGCGCCAGTGCTCGCTCAGCCATCGGACGTTGTGCGGGATCTCGGTCCCGTGACAGCCCTCGCAGAACGTGGGCGCGTGGCACCCCTGGCACGTCTCGGGCCCGAGCTCGATCTGCGTCGGGCCGTGGCGCTCGATCCAGTTGTCGGGGTGCGGGTAGGTCTCGCGCAGGTGGCACGTCTCGCAGTAGTCCTCCTCGTGGCACTCCGCGCAGGAGTCGGGGTCGGAGACGACGTCGTCTCCGTGGGTCTGCACGTACAGACGTGGGTGCGCCGCGCCCTCCACCTCCTCGATGGGGCGGTCGAACCCGGCGAGCCGCAGCGGCGGATGCGAGACTTCGCCGTGGCACGAGGCGCAGTCGCCGCCGCCCTCGTGGGCCGCGGCGAGCTCGGGGGTCGAGGTGAGGTCGCGGTGGCACGAGTCGCACGACCTGGCGTCGAGCACCCCGTGCGCGACGTCCCATCGCGTGAACTCGTCGACCGTCTCGCGGGCGAGCGTCGGCAGGTAGCGCAACGCGCCGAGCACGCCCGTGCCGGTGTGGCAGGACAGGCACGGCACGTCGGCGTGGACCGAGCGGTCGGACGACTGGACCGCCGGCTCGACCTCGTGGCACGAGGCGCAGAACGCGTCCGAGGTCGCGACGCGGTTCCAGCCGACCAGGAACAGCGAGATCGCGAGGACGCCGCCGAGCACGACGAGGACGCGGAGCGCCCGGCGGTCGGGAGGGCCGGGACCGGATGTCTCGGCCCCCTCTTCCGGCTCCTGCGTCCCGTCCGGCTCCGCGTCGAGCTCGAAGATGCCGAGCTCGTCCGGCTCGTCACCGGTCGTCTCGGCCTCGGGCTCGAGGCCCTCGCCCTGCCGCTCGTTCTCGGGCCGGTCGTCCGGATCCACGCGTGCGTCTCCCGTCCGTTACTTCCCGCCGCCGTCGGCGGCCTCCCCGTCCTTGCCGTCCTCGGCACCGGCGTCGCCGCCGGCCCCCGTGGCTCCGGTGATCCCGCCGATGTCCGGGTGGCCGGACGGCAGGCCGCCCTGGATGTCCTCGTCGGTGAGCGGTGGCGCCGAGATCTGACCGGCGGTCCCCTGTCCGCCGACGACGCCCGTCGTCGCGGGCTCCTCGTACAGCGCCGTGATCAAGATCCCCGCTCCGAAGGCCAGGGCCATGAACAGCACGACGAGCCACAGCTCGATCTGGAGCCGCAGGACGGCGCCGAGCCCTCCGCCGGATCCCGCGTCGTCGTTCGGTGCATCGGTCATCGGTCGCCTCCTCGTCTCACCCACCCGACGGGCTCGGCTCGCCCGTCACGGAGGGTTCGGGTAGTGCGGTCAGCAGGGCCTCGTCGGCCGCCAGGTCGTCGTTCGTGAAGTTCTCGGGGCCTCGCCGGTGGCACGTCCGGCAGGTCTCCGTCGCGTGGCACTGGAAGCAGTTCTCGGCGCCGCTTTCGCGGACGACGCTCGGGTGCCATCCGATCCACGTCGAGGCCTTCGGGCCCTCGGGGTGGTGGCACGAGTCGCACGTGTCGCGCTCGACGAGCGGCTGTCGGGGATGGCAGCGGTCGCACAGGGCCGCGTCCTCGAAGAACAGCTTCGCGTGCGTCAGGTCGGTGAACCCCTTCGGGTGCGGCAGTTCGAGCCCGTGGCACTCGTTGCAGAACTCCTGCTTGTGGCAGGTCGCGCAGTCGAACGGGTTCGCGATCGCGGCCTCCGAGTGCTCCTGCGGCAGCCAGGCGTCCGTGAAGTGCGTCTTCGGCTCGGGGTTCATCTCGGCCGGGTGGCACAGGGTGCACTCCCCGGGCGCGCGCGCGCCCTCCTCCAAGGAGTGGCACTGGAAGCAGGTGACCATCGTCGGCCGGTTCGTCCGGTCGGGCTCGTGCGTGTTCGCGACATGGCACGCCGCGCAGTCGGACACCCCGATCGTGAAGTGCTGCTCGTGCGTGAACAACAGGGTCGGGTGCTCGCCGGCGTTGAAGGACTTGTCCAGGTCGGCATGGCAGTCGCTGCAGTACAGGAACGAGCTCGCGGTGGGCACCACCGGGACCGGGCTCGGGCTCGGGTCGCTCTCCTCCCCCTGCCGGAGCACCCCGACGAGCAGCAACGCCACCACGACGGTGAGGACCGCCGGCACCGCCATCGTGGCTCCGAAGCGCCGCCGCGGTCTCTTCGAGACCTCCTCGTCCACGGGACCTCTCGGGCCTTCGTCGTCCACGGGACCTCCTCATCCGCCTCCGGCGGCCGGCTCGCCCTCCACGTCGGTGGGCGGGACCGGGCGGGGCGGGCCTTCGCGGTGACAGATCTCGCAGTCCGTCGGCGCGACCTCGCCGTTGTGGCACTTCATGCACGTGTCCATCGTCGGGAAGGTCTGCGAGCCGAGCGGCACGGTCTCGAGGTGGGCGACGGTCGAGTGGCAGTTCATGCACTTCCCGCCGTTGTCCATGATGTGGAAGTGGCTGACCGTGATCTGCGTCTGCGGGTTGGTGTACGGCTCGTCGAGGATGTCCTCGTGACATCGGAGGCACGAGGCGTTCGGGACGGCCGCGTTGAACGAGTCGTCGTCGTAGTCGCCGCGGATGAAGTTCGCAACGACCTGGAGGCCGGCGATCTTGCCGCCGACGAAGCCGAAGAACCCCGGCTGCGTGTGGCAGGTCTCGCAGTTCACGTCCTGATGCGGTGAGCGCTCCCACGCTGCCACGTACTCGTTCATCACGTGACAGCGGTTGCAGAACTCGGGCTGCGAGGTCCACCAGAAGCTGAAGACGGACAACAGGAGGATCCCGCCCCCGACGATGCCGAGCATCCCCGCCGACAGCACGATGTAGCGCTTCTGCTTGTCGGGGCCCTCGTCCTCGGGGGACACTGCGTCGCCTTCCGGCAGACCCTGGCCCTCGGTGACGCCGCCCTCGGCCGGGGTCCCTCGCTTGCGTCGGAACAGGCTCATCGAGCCGCCCCCTTCGACCCGGCGGGGTGGGGAGCCCCGGTCTCGTCCGCGCCCTCGATCCCGAAGAGCCACCTTGCCGCCTGGAGCAGCAGGTCGTCACCGCGCGCCGAGGCCTCCTTCGCCCGGACGGTGGGGGTGTGGACGACCTTGCGGACCGAGCGCCGGATCGCCTGCTCCACCGCCGCCCGCTGGCGCTCGTCGAGACCAGGGATCCGCGCCGCCGCCGCCGCCTCGCGCTCGGCGACGTCCTTCGCCTGCGCCTGGATCGCCGCGACGACCGCGTCCGCGGGCTTCGAGCGGAACCACGCCACGCACTTCTCGGCCTCGATGAGCGCGACCTCGTGCGCGGCGCCGATCTGCGCCTCGCGCCCGCCGGGCACCGTGTAACCCTCGTGATCCAGGCGCGCGAGGTCGAACAGGTCGAACCCGTCCTTGCCGCCGTCGAGCTGGGCGGTGTCGGGGTGAACGTTCCTCGGCAGGCCGAGGTCCACCACCGCGAGCGGCCGTCCACCTCGCGCCGCGATGATCCTCCGGAACGCCGACGGGCCGAGCAGCGGCTCGGTGGCCGAGGTGGCCAGCACCGCCGCGTCGGCGGTGACCAGCGACCCCTCGAGCGCGTCGAGCGCGAGCGCGGCGGCGTCGAACTCGTCCGCGAGCTCCTCGGCGGCCTCGGGTCTCCGCGCGGCGATCAGCACGCTCGCGCCGGCATGGGACAGCGCGCGAACGGACGCGGTGGCCATCCTGCCGTTGCCGACCACGACGACCTCACGCCCCTCCACACCGCCGAGGATCGCGTCGATCGCGCGGACGCCGGCCCGAGGGAACGACTCCCGCGCCCGCGCGAGCCCCGTCGAGGAGCGCGTGCGCTTGCCCGCCTCGAGCGCCCAGCGGAACAGGCCGTGCAGGTGCGGCCCGACGGCGCCGTGCGCCGCGGCCGTCTTGTAGGCGGCGCGGACCTGGCCCTGGATCTCGGACTCGCCGGTGATCATCGAGTCGAGGCCGGCGGTCACGCCGAACAGGTGCCGGATCACGTCGTCGCCGACCAGGACGACCGACCGCGACCGCGTCCAGCCCATCGGCAGATCCTTCAGGTCCTCGAGGAACAGGCGGATCTGCTCGGCTGCGGCGTCCGGGTCCTTGGCCCACGTGTAGATCTCGATGCGGTTGCAGGTCGACAGGACGAGCGCCTCGCGCACGTCCGGCGCCCGGAGCAGGCACGGCAGCGCCTCGGAGAGCTCCTCCGGCCGGATCGCCGCGCGCTCGAGGTCCTCGAGCGGCACGTCCCGGTACCCGATCGCGAGCGCGACCAGCGGCATCACGCACCACCCCTTGCGGCCGGATCGGCCGTCCGCACGCGCACCCTGCGGCCGTTCCCGCGAGCGTCGCCGAGGGCCTCGTCCGGGGGCACGAACGCGGGGGCGAGGGTGGTCGGCGTCTCGGGCTCGGCCAGGAGCACGGCGAAGGTCACGTCGAGCGCCTCGCGGAGCCGGGCCTGCGCTTCGCACAGGTATGGGTACGCGGGACAGGTGGCCTCCTGTGCGCATCTTCCGGGCGACCGGAGGCATTCGTTGATCCAGAGCGGGCCCTCGATCGCCTCGATCACCTGTAGGAGCGTGAGATCCTCGATCGGCTTCGCGAGGGAGATCCCGCCGCCCACGCCACGACGGGTCGCGAGGATGCCGGCCTTCGCGAGCGACTGCACGATCTTGCCGAGGAACGTCGGCGAGATCCCCTGCTCGCGCGCGACCTGGGCCGCGCTCGTGCGGCCGCTCCGGGCAACCTCGACCACACAGCGGACCGCGTAGTCCGCTTCACGGGTCACGAGCACGATCGCTCACCTCCGCGGGTCATCGGGCGCTCCCACCTTTCGCGCGCGCCCCTTCCGCGCGCAGGAGTCGATCCTTCGCGGCCACCCGCAGGCGCTTGTACGCCCGCTCGTCCAGCAGGCCGCGCTCGAAGCTGAGGTCCAGGGCGGCGATCTCCTCGACGATCAGATCGGCGTCCTCGGGCACGGGCTCGGGCGTCCGGCCGTTGCCGCGCTCCGGCGCCGGAGCACGGTCGCGGTGACCGTTCGCCTTCGGCGTGACCTGGCGCGCCTTGGCGCGCGCCGGTCGGGCGGCGGGGCGGGCGGACCTCGCGCGCGAGCGCCCTCGCGAGCGCCGGATCGCGAGCGCGACCAGGCCGCCGATGAGCGCGAGACCCACGACGCCGAGCAGGATCCACATCGCCGTGTTCGCGCCCCCGGACCCGCCGGCCTCGCCCTGCGTCATCGCGACGTCGATCGTGGTGCCGGCCGCGACGTTCTCGGCCGCGTACACCTGGTAGGTGACGCCCTGGTCCTCGATCGTCCCGGCCATCCGGAGGGCCGTCGCGTTCACCGAGACGTCCTGCGGGACGAACAGCTGCACGCTCGTCGTGGCGAACGGCATCGCGAGCGTGAGGTCCGACAGCGGCGGGGCGTTGTAGCGCAGCGTCGCCGTCGTGTCCCCCGGGACGATCGGCGCGTCCGAGACGTAGCTCTGGCCGACGACGTCGCCGGGGTTCTCGAGGAACGTCCCCAGGAACTGGAGGTTCGTCGCGCCCGGCGGGAGCGGCACCGTGACCGGACCGTCGCCATCGCCCACGTACGCCGCGTCGCCTCCGTTCGTCCAGGCGAAGTCGTGCTGGATCGCGACGCCGTCGCCCTCGCGGTCGACCCAGACGATGAGATCCGTGAGGACGACCTCCTTCGGGTCGGTCGTGGGCTCCCAGACGGTGAGCGTCTCCTCGACCGCCTGACCTGCCGTGAAGCCGGCCGCGGCCGAGCGGTAGGTCGCACCCTCGAACGTCGCCGAGAGCTGGTACCCGGCGACGTCGGCGGGTAGCTCGCCGAACGAGAAGCGTCCCCTCGCATCGCTCGTGGTGGACGACGAGCCCAGATCCGCGTCCGCCGAGAAGAGCTGGAGCGTGACCTCGATGCCGGCGGCGGGGGCGTCCTCGGTTCCGTTCACCACCTTCCCCTCGATCGAGCCGGGCGTCTGCGCCGCGGCGCTCGGGCCGGCCGCAAGCACCGCCGCGGCGAGCAGGGCCGGCAGCGCGAGGCGGAGCACCCGCGAAGCCCGTCGCATGTCCTTCGTCATCAGCCGCTCACCTCGTTTCCGCCGTCGCCAGGTCGGCCCCGCACTTGCGGCAGAACCGGTCCTCGGGATCGATCGTCGTGCCGCATCCGGGGCACGCGTGCGCCTCGAGCTCCTCGAGCAGACGCTTGCGCTCCGAGATCCGGCGCTCGAGCTCGCGCTCGAGGTCCTCGGGGGCCGCGATCGGGGCGGCCGCCTCCGCGCGGACGCCCGAGCGGCCCTCCTCCGTGGTCTCCGCGTCGTGGATCGCCCGTGTGGTCGCCTCGATCTGCTGGAGGCGTCGGGCGCGCAGCTTCTCGTATTCCTCCTGTGCGAGCTTGCCGGTCTCGAAGTCCATGTCGAGCTCGCGGAGCTGAGCCCGCAGACGGTCGCGGTCCGCGAGCAGCTGCTCGAGCGACGCGGCCCTCGTGTACCGCAGCGGGGCGACGAACGGCCGCCCGATCAGGTACGCGACGACCATCAGCAGGGCGAAGGAGGCGATCGCGGCCGGGATCATCGGGCCACCTCCGGCTCCTCGAACGCGCTCGGGATCTCGAGCTCCTCGAGTCCGCCGCGCGCGGCTCGGTCGGTGCGCCACGGCCAGGCGGCGAGGACGCCGCCCGCCACGATCACGATCATCCCGGTCCAGATCCAGAAGACGCCCGGCTCGTGGACCACCAGCACGCTCGCCACCCGCTCGGTCGGGTCGACGTTGTTCATGACGATGTAGAGGTCCGCGCCGACCGTCGAGCGCATCCCGACCTCGGTCACGCGCTGCTGACCCGTGTACTCCGCCTGCTCCGACCGGATCGTGCCGAGGTCCTCGCCGTCCGCAGCGGTCACCCGGAACATCCCGATGAGGGCGAACTTCGACGGGCTCTGCTCGAAGGTCAGGTCCTCGAACGTGACGGTTGCGCCGGCGATACGCACGGACTCGCCGATGCCGAGCTGCGCCTCCGCCTCCTGCTTCATCCCGATGTTGAAGAAGATGCCGGCGAGCATGATCACGACGCCGGCGTGGACGATCGGGCCGCCGTACCGGCGCGGCGTGAACGCGAACAGGTTCAGGATCGCCCGGGGCCAGGACTCGCCGTGGTGGTCATGGCGGGCGCTGAGGCCGCGATAGATCTCGGCCGTGACGGTCGCGAGGACGAACGCGCCGATCGCGAGCACCGTCACGATCAGCAGGCGCTCGCCGCGGTTCGCGATCGCGAGCCCGAGGAACACCGTCGCGCCGATCGAGAGCGGCATCGCGAAGTTGCGCTTCAGGTGCTGGGCCGACGCCCGCCGCCACGCCAGGAGCGGGCACGCGCCGACCAGCGCGATCGTGACGATCGCGAGCGGCGCCATGAGCGCGTTGAAGAACGGCTGTCCGACCGAGATCTCGACGCCGCGGATCGCCTCGTTGACGATCGGGTAGATCGTCCCCCAGAGGACGACGATCGTCATGCCCACGAACAGGAGGTTCGTCAGCAGGAACGAGGCCTCTCGCGACGCGAGCGACGTGATCCGTCCGCTCGCGCGCAGCTGGGGCAGTCGCCACACGATGAGCGCCGTGCCGACCGCGATCGTGACGAAGGTGAGGCCGATGAGCAGCGGTCCCATCGAGGACTCGGCGAACGCGTGGACCGAGGAGATGATCCCCGAGCGCGTGAGGAACGTGCCGAACAGCGACATCACGAACGCGGCGACGGCGAGCGAGACGTTCCATACCCGCAGCATGCCCCGCTTCTCCTGCACGACGACCGAGTGGAGATAGGCCGTGCCGATCATCCAGGGGAGCAGGCTGGCGTTCTCGACCGGGTCCCAGGCCCAGTAGCCGCCCCAGCCGAGCTCGACGTAGGCCCAGCGGGCGCCGAAGAGGACCCCCGCCGTGAGGAGCACCCAGGCCCAGAGCGCCCAGCGGCGGACCGAGCGGATCCAGCGGTCCCCGAGCCGTCCGGTGACGAGGGCCGCGACGGCGAACGCGAACGGCACGGTGAACCCGACGAATCCGAGGTACAGCGCGATCGGGTGCACCCACTGCCCGTAGTTCTGCAGCAGCGGGTTGAGGCCCTGGCCGTCCGCGGGCGCGACCGGCAGGGTCCCGAACGGGTTCGCGTAGAAGGTCACGAGCACGGTGAAGAACGCGAGGACCACGCCGAGCGTGACGGTCACCCACGGCATGAGGTCGCGGTTGCGCGCCCGGTTCTGGAAGATCACCCCGGCGCCGATCAGCGCGAGCGTCCACGCCCATAGCAGCAGCGAGCCGGCCTGACCGGCCCAGAACGCCCCGACCGTGTAGAAGACCGACAGGTCCTCGCTCGTGTACTGGGCGACGTACTCGACGCGGAAGTCCTTGCGGAGCAGGAGCACGATCAGCGCGAGCGCGGCCACCGACAGCGACACGGCGGCGGCCTTCATGGCGCCCTCCGCGCTGCGGATCGGCTCCTCGCGTCCGCTCCTCGCGCCCGCGACGCCCACCACGACGGCGTACCCGGCCGAGATCAGACCGAGGAGGAGCGCGAAGTTACCGAGCAGCGTCACGGTTCCTCCTCCCCAGCCTGCGCTCCTGTACGAGGAGCCAGAGCAGGTACAGGCCGTAGAGCAGCCCCGCCCCGACGTAGGCGACGATCACGTAGCCGGTGCTGTTCATCGGGCCACCTCCTCGAGCTCGCGCTGCGCGCGCAGGCGGGCGACGGAGCGGCGCACGGACAGCAGGTACAGGAACAGGAACGTGAACCCGGCGAGCCCGACGAGGAGCGTCGCCAGCATCTCGGGGGGCAGGTCGCCGCTCTCGACGACGAACTGCGTGGGGTGCTCGGAGCGCCACCATCGCGCCGACAGGTAGACGATCGGCACGTCGAGGAACCCGACGATGCCGAGGACCGCCGAGAACCTCGCGCGGCGGGTCGGCTCGGGGACGTAGCCCCGCAGCACGATGTAGGAGAGGTAGATCAGCCAGAGCATCAGGAAGCTCGTGAGCCGCGGGTCCCACGTCCAGTAGACGCCCCAGACCGGGCGACCCCAGAGCGGTCCCGTGACGAGCACCGCGGTGGTGAACACGACCCCCACCTCTGCCGACGAGGAGGCCAGGTCGTCCCACCGTCGCTTGCCGGTCGCGAGGAACGCGACGCTCCCGGCGAACACGACGAAGAACGCGAGGAACCCGATCCACGCGCTCGGCACGTGGATGTAGAAGATCCGCTGGGCGGCGCCCTGGTTCGCGTCCTCGGGCGCCCAGAACAGGGCCATCCCCAGCAGGACCGGCAGCGTCACGAGGGTCGCGATGCCCCACAGACGCCGGCGGGACCTCGAGCCGGGCCCGGCGACGGCGTCGGGACGGAGCTCCCCCACCGGCTGTTGCAGCGCATCCGTCTTCACGTCGTCCACCTCATTCCTCCGTCACGTACGGGAACGTCGCGAGGGCGACCAACAGGAACAGGACGTCGTAGCCCACGAGCAGGAGCAGCCACGAGAGCGTGCCGTCCGCCATGCCGCCCGAGAACCCGGCCTCGCTCACCTTCACGGCGGCGACCATCGCGGGCACGGACACGGGCATCACGAGCAGCGGCAGGATCGCCTCCCGGCCGCGGGTGTTGACCGCCATCGCGGCGAAGAGCGTGCCGACGGTCACGAGTCCGAGTGTCCCCAGGAACGTCCCGAGCACGACCAGCCACGTCCCGCCTCCCGGCCGGAGCTGGAGCAGGACGATGAACACGGGCAGGATCACGAGCTCCACCGCGAAGGTGAAGCCGAGGTTCGCGAAGAGCTTGCCGAGGAACACGGCCTCGCGCGGGGCGGGCGAGACCAGCAGCCCCTCGAGGCACGCGTCCTCCTTCTCGAGCGCCATCGAGCGCCCCATGCCGAGCAGCGCGGCGAACAGGAACGCCATCCACAGGACGCCGGCCGCGACGCCCTCGCGACCCTCGCCGCCGGTCGGGAACGAGAAGCTCGCGGTGACGACGACGAGCAGGACGAACAGCCCCACCGAGGCGATCACGTCGCGCGTCTTCATCTCCAAACGCAGGTCCTTGCGGGCGATCGTGAAGGCGGGGGCCAGGACGCTCATCGGTGTGCCTCCGCTCGGAGCAGGCCGAGGTACGCCTCGGCCATGCGGTCCGTGCTCCCCACGATCGGCTCGTCGAGCGCGATCCGCCCGCCCGACAGGACGACCAGTCGCCGCGGCCCCGAGAGCGCGCGCACGACGTCGTGGAGCGTGAGGATGAGGATCCGCTCGGGCGTCGCGAGCTCCTCGAGCAGCTCGGACAGGGAGGCGGCGGCCGCCTCGTCCAGCCCGGTGTACGGCTCGTCGAGCAGGATGACGGCCGGGTCGTGGAGGAGCGCGCGGGCGAGCGCCACGCGTTGCCGGGTACCGCGGGAGAGAGCGCGGACCGGTCTGTCGAGCACGTGGGCCACGTCGAGGCGCTCGACCGCGCGCATCACGGCCTCCTCCGGGTGGCGGAGGCCGAAGAGCTTGGCGTGGAACCGGAGGTTCTCCTCGGTGGTGAGGTCGGCGTAGAGCATCGTCTCGTGCGAGACGACGCCCACGAGGGCCCGGAGCTTCGGGCCGGCCTTGCGCATCTCGATGCCGGCGATGCGCACGCTGCCGGCCGTCGGCGCGGCCAGCCCCGAGATCACCTTCAGCAGGGTCGTCTTGCCGGCGCCGTTCGCGCCCATGACCGCCACGAACGATCCCCGCTCGATCCGAAGGTCGACGTGGTCGAGCGCGAGCTGCGCGCCGAACGCCTTCGAGACCTGCGTGAGGGCGATCCCGAGCGCGGGGGTGCCGTCCACGGCTACTGGGGCTCCGCGGTCCTGGACTCGAACTTCGACGGACACTTGGCGAACAGCTTGTCGGCGTGGAACACGCCGTCGGTCCCCAGCTCGCCCTCGGCGACGGCCTCGCCCTCGTCGCGGAGCGTGTCGGGCATCGGTCCCTCGAAGAGGATCGGCACCGTGGAGGTGCCATCGCTCACGGAGAACGCGACCGTCCCGGCGGTGGCGTCGGACTCGATCGTGCCGTCCACGACCTGACCGGAGAGCCGGACGTGCTCGCCCGTCATCTCGAGGACCTCGGTCGCCGTGTGGTAGTAGACGGTCGAGCGCGTGAACATCGTGTAGCCGACGGCGAACAGGGCGGCGACGACCGCGACGCCGAGGAGCACGAGCGGCAATCGGCTCGGCCGGCGCTCGAAACCTTCGGGCGGCTCGTCGTCGGGGAACCCGTAGTCGTCGTCCTCTGCGATCCGAGGCATCTCTCCGTCCCCCTTCTCGCTGGTCAGAGGGCCGAACGGCGAAATCGGTGCGTCGTTGCCCTCTTTGGGGGAAATGGTCCGACCGCGCCCTAAGGTCGGTATGGGCCCGGTGACCCTCCACGCTCGGGCCGAAGGTCCAATGGCGGGTGGTGGCCGCGGTGGGATGGTCGCCGACATGAAGGGTCGCTCCGACCGGGACGAGGGGGTCGCGCTCGCCGGGGGCGACGGGGACGTTGCACCTGCAACGCCGCCGCTCACGGCCGACGACGACCTGTTCCGGGACGAGATTCCGCCGTCGCCATCGGGAGGCGGCCGTGGTCGCGGGTTCGCGATCGGCGCGATCGTGCTCGGGCTGGCGCTGGCGATGGTGTGGGTGGCGCTCGAGGCCCGGAACGGCGGCGGCCTGGGCCAGGATCCGTTCGGCCGCGCGGCGCCCGACTTCGAGCTCCCGCTCCTCGCCGGCGGGAACGACGGAGGCTGGAAGCTGCCCGCCGGCGGCGGTGGCGACGGGAAGGCGCAGACGCTCGCGCTGTCCGACCTGGAGGGCAAGCCCGTCGTCCTGAACTTCTGGGGATCGTGGTGCGGACCCTGCCGCGAGGAGGCGCCGATCCTCGCCGCCGCCGAGTCCGGATGGCGGGATCGCGGCGTGGTCTTCCTCGGGGTGGACTCGAAGGACGCCGAGCCGGACGCGCTGGCCTTCGAGGAGGAGTTCGGCATCGAGTACCACAGCGTCGTCGACGGCGACGGCGCGCTCGGGGCCGAGTACGGGGTCTTCGGCTACCCGGAGACGTTCTTCATCGACGCGGACGGTGTCATCCGGACCAAGCACGTCGGCCCGATCGACGCGGCCACGCTCGAGACGTACATCGCGCAGATCCTGGGGTAGACATGCCGGTGAACTTCGATCGGGCGCCGATCCTCCTGTTCTGGGAGACGACGAGGGCCTGCAAGCTCGCGTGCAAGCACTGCCGCGCCGAGGCCATCGCGGAGGCCATGCCCGGTCAGCTCACGACCGAGCAGGGCATGGAGCTGATCGACGACCTCCGCGCGTTCACGCCTCGGTTCCCGGTCATCGTCTTCACCGGCGGCGATCCGTTCATGCGCGCCGACCTGTTCGACCTGGCCGCGCGCGCCAGGTCGTACGGGATGCCGATCGGGTTCGCGCCGAGCGTGACGCCGCTGCTGACGCGCGAGGCAGCGGTCCGGATGCGGGAGGCGGGCGCGAAGACCGTGTCGATCAGCCTCGACGGCGCCACCGCCGCGACGCACGAGGGCGTCCGCGGCGTGGAGGACCACTTCCGCAGGACGGAGGAGGCCGTGCGGATGCTCGTCGACGAGGGCCACACCGTCCAGATCAACACGACGGTGATGCGGCGCAACGTCGAGGAGCTGGCCGACGTGGCCGCGCTCCTCTCCGACTGGGGCGCGCACATCTGGGAGGTCTTCTTCCTGATCCGCGTGGGCCGGGGCTCCGAGCTCGAGGAGCTCACGCCCGCCGAGAACGAAGAGGTCGTCCACTTCCTGTACGAGGCCTCCCGCTACGGGTTCATCGTGCGCACGGTCGAGGCGCCGTTCTTCCGCCGCGTCGTCTCCGAGCGCCGTGAGGCCGGGCCGGACGCGGACCCGGTGACGACCTTCGGGCTCGGACCTCGGTACGAGCGCCTGACCGCCCGCCTGCGCGAGCGCTTGGGCGAGCCCGGCGGATCGCGCGCGCAGAGCGTCGGGACCCGTGACGGCAAGGGGATCCTGTTCGTCGGGCACGACGGGGACGTCTATCCCGCAGGGTTCCTGCCGTACCGGCTCGGCAACGTGAAGCGCGACGACATCGTCGCGCTCTATCGGGACCATCCGCTGCTGCGCTCGATCAGGGCGACCGAGTTCGGCGGCCGCTGCGGGGTCTGCACGTACGCCGACACCTGTGGCGGCTCCCGCGCCCGAGCGTTCGCGACCTTCGGCGACGCGCTGGCCGAGGATCCGGCGTGCGCGTACCAGCCTGCGCCCGCCGTGCACGCCTGAGGCTCGTCAGGCCGGACGGCATCGGGTCCACGCCCGTCCGGACGGACGCGGGGACCGGACGGCCTCGCGGCGGGGGGTCCCACGCCCTACTTCGGCGCCCTAGGGATGGGTTGAAGTAGCGGGCAAGGGGGTGTCTCGTGCGCCTGGAAGCCAGGGTGATGATCTGGATGGCCATCCTGCTCGGCGCCGCCTCGGCCATCGCGCTCGCGATCATGGCGCGGCTGGAGACCGGCCGGATGGAGGAGCAGTGGACGGAGGCCGGGATCGTCGTCGCCCGCACGGCCGAGGACAGCCTCGAGGTGAGCATGCTCAACAACTCGCCCGAGGACATCCAGCAGTCCGTGAAGAACGTCCAGGAGGGCGACCTCATCGAGTCCGTCACCGTCTACCGGCGCGCCGCGACGCCGTGGGTGACGTCCGATCCCAACCTCGGCCTGACCGAGCCGGCCCGAGCCGCGCTCCTGTCTTCGATGGACGACAACCGAACCGTCACGTCGACCGGCGACGGGATCCTGTCCGTCTTCGTCCCCGTCCCGAAGCAGCCGGAGTGCGTCGGTTGCCACTCGGAGGCGTCGGACGTGCTCGGCGCCGTCGAGGTTCGACTCGACGAGCGCCCCTTTCAGGACGAGCTCGTCAAGAGCGCGCGGACCTCGCTCGTGATCGCGGCGATCCCGTTGCTCGTGGGCATCGTCCTGTCGGTCTGGGCGATCCGCAGGAGCGTGCTCCGGCCGCTCGCGGACGTCGGTGAGGCCGCGGAGCGGCTCGGCCAGGGCGACCTGTCCGTCCGGCTGCCCGAGTTTCGGTCCTGGGAGCTCTCCGAGGTCTCGACGACGTTCAACGAGATGGCCGACAAGCTCCAGCACCAGGCCACCGATCTGCGGGAGACCGCCGACGACCTGCGCTCAGAGCTGGAGGGCATGGAGGAGCTCCAGTCGCTGCTCACCTCCGGCGCCGGGCTGACCGAGGTGCTCGGCCGGGCGGCCGGGCAGGTCGGCTCCGCGCTCGCGGCGAGCGGGGTGGCCATCTGGCGCTCGGAGCAGGAGGCGCCCGAGGCGGTGTGGGGATCTCGGCCGCCGGACGGCGGGGTCGTCGCGCGCGTCTCGACCGAGGGCCGCGTGCTGACGTCGGCCGGGCTCCTCGAGGACGTCGCCGAGAGCGACCCGGTGGAGTGGGCGTTCTCGCCCGCCTGCATCGGCGAGCGATGCCTGGCCGTGATCGGCGTGGCGTGGGACCCGCCGCGCGCCCTCGACGACTCCGAGCGAGACATGCTCGGCTCGCTCGCGGGGCTCGTGGGCGTCGCGGTGCGCAACGCCGATCTCCTCGAGAGCCTTCAGCAGAAGGAGCAGGCGCTGCAGGGCCTGCTGCGCAAGACCCTGACCGTCCAGGAGGAGGAGCGCCGGCGCCTGTCGCGCGAGCTGCACGACGAGACGTCGCAGGTGCTCTCGGCGCTGATCATGAACATCGACCTGCTCGAGTCGCAGGCGCCGGTCGACGAGGCCTCGCGGTCCCGGATCGGCGCGGTGAAGTCGCTCGCGGAGGAGGCTGCGCGGAACCTCGATCGGATGCTGTTCGAGCTGCGCCCGGCGCTGCTCGACGAGCTCGGGCTGATGCCGGCGCTCCGGTGGTACGTCGCGCAGATGAGCGACCTGTGGGGATTCCCGATCTCGTTCGAGGGAGCGAAGGTCGGACGCCTGCCCGATCACATCGAGCTCGCGGCCTTCCGCATCGTGCAGGAGGCCGTGAGCAACAGCGCACGCCACGCGCGCCCGGCCCAGGTCGAGGTGCACGTGACGGCGCCCGACGGGAGGCTGCGCCTGGAGATCGACGACGACGGCGTCGGGTTCGACGTCGTGGAGGTGGCGGCCCGTGCGCGGACCGGCGAGGCGGTTGGCCTCGAAGGCATGCGGGAGCGGGCCGAGATCGCCGGAGGCACGTTCCGCGTGGACTCGGTGCCGGGTCGCGGCACCCGGGTCGTCGCGGAGATCCCGCTGCCGGCCGGCGACGGAGACCGCGTCCCCGCGACGCAGAGCGAAGGTGAAGAGACATGAACGGCCGAGTCAAGGTGCTCGTCGTGGACGACCACGAGATCGTCCGAGAGGGGATCCGGATGGTGCTGGCCGCCGATCCGGAGCTCGAGGTCGTCGGGGTGGCGTCCTCGGGCGAGGAGGCGATCGAGAAGGTTCGGGAGCTGGAGCCGAACGTGGTGCTGATGGACATCGGCATGCCCGGGCTCTCGGGCTTCGAGGCGACGCGGCGGATCCGCGAGTCGAGCCCCGGCGTTCATGTGGTCGCGCTGACGGTGCACGACAGCGAGGGCTACGTCTTCCAGATGCTGCAGGCCGGGGCCACCGGCTACGTCGTGAAGCGCGCGCCGTCCGAGGACGTGATCCTGGCCGTGAAGCGCGCCCACCAGGGCGAGGCCGTCCTGCACCCGACCGTCGCGAAGCTCCTGATCAAGGACTACCTCGCCCGCGTGGCGAAGGGCGAGGAGACCTCGTTCGACACGCTGAGCGACCGCGAGCGCGAGATCCTCAAGCTCATCGCCGAGGGCCAGACGAACCGCGAGATCGCCGACACGCTGTTCCTGTCGATCAAGACGGTCCAGGCGCATCGAGCGAACCTGATGCGCAAGCTCGGCATGCACGACCGGACCGAGCTCGTGAAGTACGCGATCCGCAAGGGGATCATCGGTCTCGACGACGCGTGACTCCGCCGGCCGCTAGTTCCCGGTGAGCATCCAGGTGAAGTAGCGCACGGCCTCGAGCGCGGCCGTGGTCATCACGAGCATCAGGATCACGAACCCGACCGAGAGGTAGAAGCCGCTGATCAGCAGGGCCGTCCTGCTCGTGCCCGTGCGAGCGCGGAACACCTTGTTCGTCCCGACCACCCTGCGGTACCAGCCCGGGTAGCGTTCCCTGATCTCGTGCAGCGGGATGTTGCCGCTGAAGATCACCTCGTCGACGGGGAAGACCTCCGGCCGCAGATGGGTGTTGAAGTAGTGCACGGTGAACAGGAACCCCATCGCCAGGATCGCCTCGTACGAGTGGAAGATCCGGGCCGCGTTCACGAGCCACCCCGGCAGGTACTCGAGGAACCGGCCGGGGAACCACATCATCAGCCCGGTCAGGCCGATGATGAACAGGCCCCAGGCCTCGGCGATGTAGTCGAACTTCTCCCAGAACGTGAACCGGGCGAACTCGGGCTTCGGCCCCTGCCCCTTCAGGTACCGGATCTGCTGCCCGATCTGCTTCGCGTCGGTCCACCGGGGGACGATCGAGTCCTGGTGGGAGATCGACCGCAGCTTGAACCGGCCGGTGACCCAGGCCAGGAGCATCCCCAGGACGTGCATCGCGGCCGAGCCCATGAACCCGAGCGCCGACAGCTTGTGGACGGCCGCCGCTCCCCGCTCGCCCTGCCAGAGCGCGAGCAGCGGCTTGGCCCAGAACGCGTCCGCGTAGTGCATCGGCATCCCGGTCAGCACCAGCCCGAATACGGACAGCGCGAGGACCGCGTGCGTCGCCCGGGCCCACCACGACCAGCGGCGGACGACGAGGGTCGTCCCGTCCTGCGCCTCCTCGGGGTGCTCGAGCGTCTCGAGCGTCGTGGCGCTCACAGGACGCCTCCCGTCCCGGACCGCTCGCGGGCACGCTCGGCCTGCCGGCGCCACTCGAAGCGGATCCCGAGCACGGTCAGGTAGCCGAAGAACCCGAACGTGCCGATCAGCAGCGTGAGCATGTAGATCGTCACGACGCGGAGGCGAGGGTCGTCGGGGATCGGCCCCTCGGCGACGTGCATCTGGACGTCGACGAAGTTCGCCGGCGCATCGGTGTGGCACTGCCGGCACGTGGCCAGGATGTTGGCCTCGTTCACGGGAGATGCCCGGTCCTCGGTGGGCAGGACCGTGTGGTACCCGTGGCAGTCGGCGCAGGTGGCCACCTCGACGCCGGCCAGGTGCGTCTCCATCCCGAAGGGGTTGCCGCCCATAAACGCCTCGTTCATCTGCGTGTGACACCGGTCGCACTGCTCGCTCGCGCGGTGGACGAACGTGCGGGTGTTCGCGTCCTGCACGCCGTGGGAGCCATGACAGGTGATGCACGTCGGCCGGAGCCCCTCGCCGGACGACCCGTGCGAGCCGGCCTCGTAGGCGGCGTACTGCTCCTCGTGGCACGTGTGGCACGAGTCCCGCGCGGCGTCCCGGCGCGCGTGCATCGTCGCCCTCAGCGTGCTGTGGCAGTCGATGCACGAGAACCCGGCGTGCATGCTCTCGGTGAGGTCCTCGGGGCGGACGTACAGGCCCGGCCGGTAGTTGCCGTCGTCCGCGACCACGATGTCGGGGATCGCGTGGCAGCCGACGCACTCGGCCGCCGTCATCGGGTCCGGGGACGGCGTGGACGACTGCGCCGAGGCGCTGCCGGGCGTGAGCAGCCATGCGCATGCCGCCACGAGCGCGGCCACCATGAGCGGCGCGCGGACGGTGCGCATCACCCCATCACCCCGTCGACGATGGAGCCGCCGTCCATCGGACGGCGGCTCCAAGGAGAAGTCGGCTCGGACCGGCTCAGATCACCCCGAGGGCGCTCAGGACCCACATGGCCCCGAGCAGGACGAGCAGCGCCGCCCAGAGGAATGCGAACAGCAGCAGCGGCGCGATCGATACGGCCGCGACGGCGAGGCCCGCGTTCGCCACGGTGGAGCTGGCATCGGCCCGATGGTGCGCCGACTCCTTGACCTTCGTGTACAGGCTCCGAGCGCCGAGCGCCAGGAGCCCCACGCCGAGGGCGAGACCGATCGCCATCGGCTCCCACATGATGATGAGCAGGGCCCCGATCGCCAGCACCACGGTGGCGAGGGACAGGAACCACATCTCGGGACCCGCGAACCTCTGTGCAGCGGCTCTGTGAGTCATCGTCGCGACCTCCTTGCTTGTGCTGATCGCTTTCCTCGATGCTCACGGTAGGGGCGAGTACCCCACGCGTGTATCGGTTCGCGCACCCCCAGGTGCCGCACGCAGGCCCGATTCCCCCCTCGGCTCTTGCGCCTAGTGACATCGCGATGAAGGCCCGAGGCTGGAGACCGAGACCCGAGGTCCTGGCTAGGACCGAGACCCTAAGGCCATGCCTCTGAGCTGCGACGACGGGTGATCGGAGAGGCATGTCAGCAGGCTCGCCGATCCCGCTCGGCGGGTCGAGGCGTCGACGGTCCCCGAACCGGTCCGAAGGCGAGGGCCTGAGCGTTCGAGGGGCGGGCGCCCGTCCGAGCACCGCCCGAGTCCCTAGAGCCGACCACTCGCGTGGCTGTGGCAGCTCGTGCACAGCTCCCCCCGTCCATGCTCGGTCTCGCGCTCCGTGTGGCAGGTCGCGCAGAAGGCCTGGAGCCGGTCCCAGTGGGCCTGCACCGCCCCGAAGCCGGTCATCGTGCCGGTCGACGTGCCGTCGGGGCTCACGACGCGCTCCCGGAGCATGGATGCGTTCGAGGAGCCGTGGAAGTCGTGGCACGCGGTGCACGCGAGCCGCGCTCCGGTCGGACCGTGCGGGGCGGCCGAGGTCCACTCCGCGTACGTGAACTGGTCATGGGGCGTGCCATCGGCGTCGAGCGCGCCGTCGTACGCGAGGCGAACCGGGTACGGCACGACGTCGCTCGCCGCGATCGGCGCGACCCGCCTGGGCTTGACGTGGCACGTCGCGCACCAGGCGTCGATCGAGCCCCGCGTCATCGAGGAGCCCGGGCGCCACCAGACGTCCCACTGCCGCATCGTGTCGGCGGGGTCGACGACGAGGCTGTCCGAGCCCCCGTTCGTCGCGTCGGCCAGGTGCGGGTTGTGGCAGGACGAGCACGTCACGGAGCGTCGTCCGTCCTGCTGCTCGTCCGCCGAGATCGGGTGATGGTAGATGCGGATCGGCGTGCCGTCCGATGTGGAGTAGTCGTTCTCGCGCGCGCCGAAGCCGAGCACCGGCGTGCCGGCGAGGCCCATGGCGGACGGATCCGAGGGCTCTCGGCCGCTCGACGTCTCCGAACGCTCCGTTCCCCAGGTTCCCCCGGATCGACCGCTCGTCCCGGACGTGCCGGTGGGACCGCTCGGCCCGGTCGAGCCGGTCGAGCCCGTGGGCGCGCCCTCCTCGCCCCCCGTATGGCACTGCAGGCACAGGGTGGCGGGGTCCTCGGTGAGGAGCGACAGGTTGTTCGACCCGTGCGGCCGGTGGCACTGCAGGCACATGATGCCCGAGCCCGACGCGGGTTCCTCACCGTGCAGGTTGTGGGCGCTCTCGTCGAAGCCCTCCAGTCCCGGCTCGTCGCTCCCCGGCGCGGATCCGTGGCACGAGTAGCAGAACGCGTTGCCGATCGGCGTGCTCGGGGGGGAGTAGATGAACGACCCGTCCGCGCTGGCCCGCAGCAGCTTCGTGTCCTCCTGCGTGGAGCGGTGCGGCGTGTGGCAGTCGCTGCAGACGAGCGTGCCGTCGGCCACGGGGTGTGTCGAGGTGCGCTCGAGGTGCTCGGCGATGCTCGGTCCGCCGGTGGAGCCGTCGTGGCACCGCAGGCACGTCTCGACCTGGCTGGTGCGGACCAACAGCTCGTCCTGGTTGCCCCCGTGCGGCGTGTGACAGGCCTCGCAGTTCGAGGTCTCGCTCGTGTAGTCACCGTGTGGATCGGACGTCGGAGGAGAGAGCTCGCTCCGTGCCGCCGGAGCGACCGTCGCGAGGAACGCGACGAGCCCGATGGCGCCGAGCGTGGACAACGCGCGGCGAACCCCTGGTCGCATCTCGCCTGCACCGTAGGGTCCCCGGGTCTCGGCGCCACCGGCCGGTCGGGGAGCGTCCCGCGGGTCGTTCGCCCCTCGGGCGGGTTCCGGACCAGCACAGGAGATAGAGCAGACGTTTCCGGTCTTGTTTGGCGGGTGGATGATCCGTGCGCCCCATAGGTCCCGAGGACATTGGGACCTCTGGCTAGTCCGCGACCGAGCGCGGCAGGCCTATCCTGCGCTGTAGAAGTTGTTGTGAGAACTGACAAACAGGACCAGAACAGGAGGCTTTGTTGAAGCGATGCTCCCAGAACGTGATCCAGGCACTCCGGAGGAGGTGACGAAGTAGTGCGGATCTCGAGCACCGTCATGAAGGTGGCGATGGTGATCGCGTTGATCGCCATCATGTTGTTCGCGCTCGGCGGGGTGGCCTTCGCCACGGACCCGATCCAGAACGGCCCGACCCCTCCGTCGTTGGGTGACCCGGTCGGCGCGAACGTCTCGCCGCACGGCGGGTACTCATCGCTCACGAACTACTGTCTGCAGTGCCACTCGATGCACAACGCCGGCGAGACGGCGCTGCTCGCCGAGAGCAGCACGACGGCGACGTGCCAGACGTGTCACAGCCTGTTCGGGCAAGCCGCAACCGGACGCCGCAACTCGAACAACCTCGTGGGGGCCACCCTCCAGATGGGTACGGCGGCGACGAGGACGGCCTACGACCTCGCCAACGCTCCCGCGCAGCACACGATCGGCGAGTACGATTCGCCGGCTCCCGACAACACGGTCATCACGGCGGCCGAGTGGGCGTACCGCGCGCTCGCCAACCGGGCAGTGACCGGTCCTCCCGCGACGACACCCTCCGGGCCTGGTTCCGCGAGTGCCGCGGGCGGAGGACTCTACTGCGGCAGCTGCCACACGCCGCACGGTCAGTTCGGCCAGTTGATCAACAGCAGGTTCCTCCGTACGCAGGCGGACGAAGGCTCGTCATCCGGTAGCCTCGAGGACGTCAACGAATGGAAGAACGACGCCGCGATCTACCAGTACGCTGGCGCGACCGGCACGTCGCCGACGATCTTCTACCTGTACGACAACGCCGGCGTCTGGATGAAGTGCCCCGTTCCGACCACGGACGCCGCATGGAGCCTGGCCGCCTGCTCGTTCCTGACGAAGACGAATAGGTCTGGGCAGCCGACCGACGACATCGGACAGCAGAACATCTACCTGTACGGCTACAAGCTCCTGTCGGCGTTCCCGAACCACAACTACGGGACGCCGGAGAGCTGGGGCGTCGGCTACCGCGACACGGACGCCGCTCGCTGGTGCGGTGCGTGCCACGCCTCGAAGGTGAGCGACCACTTCGGGGCTCCGTTCACGGACAACAACCACCCGACGGCCTGTGGGTACTGCCACGGCATCCCGACGGACCAGAGCATCACGTCCACGGACTATCCGCACACGTCGACGAAGGTGAACTTCCTCGTCTCCCTGCCGGATGGCCTGTGCATCTCGTGCCACGGTCAGTTCTCGCTGCCGTAGCGAACGCTGGATGAAGGAAACGGAAGCGACCGAACCGGACCGCTGAGGCGGACCGGGGAAGGACCTGGCGGCGCCGGAGCCGCGACCCGACGGGGTCGGCTCCGGTGCCGCAGTCCGTTCGGACCTCGCGGTCCGGCCCGTATGCTTGCCGCGCGATGAACGACCGCTTCCTCCGCGCCTGCCGGGGCGCGCCCGTCGATCGGACGCCGGTGTGGTTCATGCGCCAGGCGGGTCGGTACCTGCCCGAGTACCGCCAGGTTCGCGGGGACATGGACATCTTGGACACGTGTAGGCACCCGGACGTCGTCGTCGAGATCAGCCTGCAGCCGCTGCGGCGCATGGCGCTCGACGCGGCGATCGTCTTCAGCGACATCATGGTGCCGCTCCAGGCGATCGGGCTCCCGATCCGGATCGCGTCAGGAACCGGTCCCATCGTCGACGAGCCGATCCGCTCACAGGCCGACCTCGGCCGCCTCCGCGCGCTCGAGCCCGAGGCGGACGAGCCCCACCTGCTCGAGGCGATCCGGCTCCTGCGCGGCGAGCTCGACGTCCCCCTGATCGGCTTCTCGGGCGCGCCGTTCACGCTCGCGTCGTACCTGGTCGAGGGCGGGCCGTCGAAGGACCACGCTCGGACGAAGGCGCTCATGCACGGCGAGCCGGCGCTGTGGGATCGGCTGATGGACGCCCTCGCGTCGATCTGCGCCGAGCACCTGCGTGCGCAGATCGGCGCCGGTGCGCAGGCGGTCCAGGTCTTCGACTCGTGGGTCGGCGCGCTCGATGCCGAGGACTACGAGCGTGCCGTGCTCCCGCACACGGCCAGGGTGTTCGAGACGATCGCCGGCCTCGGCGTCCCGACGATCCACTTCGGCGTCGTGACGGGAGAGCTGCTCGGGCTCATGGCCCGCGCCGGCGGGGACGTGATCGGCCTCGACTGGCGGGTCGCGCTCGACGCGGGGTGGGAGCGAGTGGGCTCGGATCGCGGGGTGCAGGGCAACCTCGATCCAGCGGTCTGCCTCGGACCGTGGGGGGCCGTGCGCGAGAAGGCGCTCGGGGTCCTCCGGCGGGCCGGCGGACGCGACGGGCACGTGTTCAACCTCGGGCACGGCGTGCTCCCCTCCACGCCGCCCGAGACGTTGCAGCGCCTCGTGGACCTGGTGCACGAGAAGAGCGAGCGCCCGACGCCGTGACCGCGCGCGGCGTGGCCGCATCGCGCCGGCCCGGTATCTTCGTCGTCGTGGGGACGTCGAACGGAGAGCGGGTGCGATGAGCGAGACCGTGTACGCGATGTATCCGGTGTTCAAGGCGTCGAGGGCGTTCCGAGACCTCGACGTCGGCGATGCCGCGCAGGAGGTCGAGAACCTCTTCAAGGAGTGGGACGGCCGCGTGAGCGTGCGCGGGGTGTACTCGACCGTCGGGTTCCGGGCGGACTCCGACCTCATGCTGTGGCTGGTCGGCTCGGTGCCCGAGGACCTGCAGGAGGCGCTCGTCGCGTTCGGTCGCACGCAGGCCGGCCGCGCGCTCGACCTGTCGTGGACGTTCATGGGCGCCGTGAAGCCCGCGGAGTTCACCGCCGACCACGCGCCCGCGTTCGTGAAGGGTGAGGCGCCCAGGCGGTTCCTCAACGTCTACCCGTTCGTCCGGACGCCCGAGTGGTACCTGGTTTCCCGAGAGGAGCGCGCCGAGATGCTGCGGGAGCATGGCGTGTTCGGGCGGGAGTTCCCGGACGTGCTCGCGAACACGACGAGCGCGTTCGGCCTCAACGACTGGGAGTGGATCCTCGCGTTCGAGGCCGACGAGCTCGGCCGGATCGTCGACTGCATCCGGCGGCTCCGCGACGCTCGGGCGCGACGGTTCACGAAGGTCGAGGTTCCGTTCGTGACGGGGATCCGCAAGGACGTCCGGGACGCGTTCGCGGACCTCGCGTAGCGCTCACGACCGCCGCCGCGTGTCATCATGTGAGGGCGACAAAGAGGGAGGACCCTGCGGTGGCTCACGCGAAGGACAGAGGCCAGAAGCAGCAGAAGAAGGCCGCCCAGAAGAGCATCAAGGAGAAGCGCGCGTCCAAGAAGGCGAAGAAGGAGGCCGCGCGCCCGCAACACCTCACCACCTCGGGCGAATAGTGCTCGAAGACCTCCTGCGCACGTGGGACGGCGAGGAGGTCGCCGTCCGGTTCGATGCGCCGACGGAGACGTGGATGTTCGTCTGCGTACATTCGACGCGTCTCGGGCCGGCCACGGGCGGGACGCGCATGAGGCCGTACGCCGACCCGCACGAGGCGCTGCGCGACGGACTCCGGCTCTCGGCCGCGATGACGAGCAAGAACGCCGTCGCCGGCCTGCCGCTCGGCGGCGGGAAGGCGGTCCTCGCGGTGCCCGAGGTGCCGCAGGGCGGCCGCCGCCGCGAGACGCTCCTCCGGTACGGCGGCCTGGTGGACGCGCTCGGCGGGAGCTACGTCACCGCCTGCGACATGAACACGTCCGAGCGCGACATGGACATCGTCGCCGAGCGCACCGGCCACGTCCTCGGCCGCACGGTCGAGGGCGGGGGGTCCGGCAGCTCGGCCCCGTCGACCGCGATGGGCGTGTTCCACGGCATCCGCGCGGCCGTCGCGCACGTCTTCGGCTCCGATGACCTCACCGGGCGATCGGTGCTCGTCCAGGGCGTGGGCGCCGTCGGCCGCGCGCTCGCCGGATCGCTCGCCGAGGCCGGGGCGCGCCTGGTCGTCTCGGACGTGGACGGGAGCAGGGCGGCCGCCGCCGCGTCCGAGCTCGGCGCCGAGGTCGTCCCGGCCGACGGCGCGACGTCGACGCCGTGCGACGTCTTCTCGCCGTGCGCGACCGGCGGCGTGCTGAACGCCGAGACGATCCCCGCGCTACGTTGCCGGATCGTGGCCGGGGCGGCCAACAACCAACTCGGCGCTCCCGGGGACGCGGTCGCCCTCGCCGAGCACGGGATCCTCTACGCGCCGGACTACGTGGTGAACGCGGGCGGGATCATCCACCTGACGTCGCTCGAGCTGCTTGGCGAGGACGAGGGCAGGCGCGACGAGCGGATCCGCCAGATCGCCGACACCCTCACCGAGTGCTTCCGCATGGCCGAGGCCGAGGGCATCTCGACCGGCGCGGCGGCCGAGCGCATGGTCGCCGCCCGGCTCGCCGCCGGTCCCGCCGCCTGACGTACCGCACCGGCGGACGGGGGGTTTCCCCCCCGGAGGCGCCCCCCCGTGTCCGGTCCTCGGTCGCTCAGACGCTGAAGGCGATCGGCCTGATCCCCACCGCCCGCAGGTCGAGCGCGAGGAGCCTCGCCCACGGGTGGTCGTCCGCCTCGAGGCCCCGAGCGTTGCGGAGCACGAACGACACCCGCCCCGTCGAGCGCTCGACGCGGTACGTGGCGCCGTAGGACCGGACGAGGCCCTCGACCACGCCCGCGTCCGACGGGCGGACGCTCACGCGGATCGGCGAGACCCAGCGCGGGAGTGCCCGGGCGGCCTCCCTCGCGGCCGAGAGCCGCGCCGGCCGCGCGACGCGCGCCGAGACCGCGATCGGATCGGGCCCGAACACCGCGTTCCAGAGCAGCTCCTGCGCGCCCTGCGTGAACGCCCGGTAGTTCGGATCGGTCGTGAAGAGCACGACCCGTCCATCGACGTACGGCTCGTCCACTACCGCGGCCGTGCCGCCGAGCTCCTCGGCGCCCTCGGCGTACCCGGAGACGAAGAAGTCCTCGGTGCCGGCGTCCGGGTACGTGACCGCGGCCGTGCCGCCTCGCGCGCGCATCACGAGGTCGTACTCGTAGTAGACCCAGTCGAAGGGACCGACGCCCTCGGCGAGCGGGCTCGACGGATCGACGGCCACGCGGATCAGGCTCCCGGGCACGTCGGAGTGGGGCTTCTTGAGGATCGCGGTGGTCAGCCCGAGGCGCGCGGCCAGCTCGGCTCCGCCGCGCCACCCGACGTACTGACCGCCGCCCGCGACCCACGCTCGGAGGTTCGCACGCCCCGCCTTGCCGAGGCGCTGCGAGGCGACGATCGGGTCGCCGGTCGTCGCGATGAGCACGTCGACGTCGTCGAGGGCCCCGGCCGCGATGTCGCCGCCGGTCACGTCGGCGGATCCGACGTTCCAGACCTCGGCGAGCAGGTAGCGGATCCATCCGGCGGACTCGATCGACGCCGAGCTGTTCGAGGTCTGCAGCACCGCGATCCGCGGCGGATCGGCGGGTGGGGCCGGCGGGGCCGGCTCGTCGACGGTGCCGACGAGGATCGCCAAGGGCGAGACCGCCTCGCCAGACCAGCCGGCGGTCAGGTTCATGAGGAGCGGACCGCTCCAGGCGGTGACGTCGTAGAAGTACGGGAACGGCGTGTACGGGTCCTCGTGGAGCATCGCCTGGGCCCAATGCTTCTGCGCCTGCGCGAGCGGCACCCAGTACGTCCCCGCCGGGAGCTCGACCGGCGCCGCGGCACGACCGTAGGGGTGGAAGTCCTCGACCTCGAGCGCCTGGGTGAGTTCGTAGACCTCGACGTCCATCCGCTGCAGCCGACGCACGAGGGCGTCGACCTGCGCCGCGTTGTTCGGATCGTCGGTCCGGATGAAGTAGTTGCGGACCGGGTCGGTCGGGACCTCCCGCTCGACCGTGCTCTTGCGGTTGTAGACCTGGTTCGGCTGCAGGATGCCCGCGAGACCCTCCTCGTACGCCTGCACGTGCGCGCCGTGCCAGGCGGTGAGGATCGCGTCCTTCTGGGCCGCCCCCGCCGAGATCGACGCCCACATCGCCACGAACTGTTCGTGCGTCCGCTGCGAGATCGGATCGCCGTTGTGCTTCTCGAACGTCATGCCGGCCGCGGTGAACCCGGTCGTCGGCACGGTGTCCCCGTAGCCCATGTAGAACAGGTCGTACACGGACTCGTTGAAGTACGGGATGCGCTCGATCTCGAAGCGGTCCATGATCGCCGGCGCGTACAGCCCGTTGATCCAGCCGATCGACTCGTCGGTGATCTCGTGGTAGATCGGGTCGGCGTTCGGCGGGAAGAAGTACGTCTTCGAGCCCATCTCGTGGGCGTCGATGAACAGCACGGGCGGGTACTGGCGCACGATCTCGAGCTTGCCGTCGGTCTCGGGCTGCGTCCGCGCGAACCAGTCGCGGTTCATGTCGAACGAGTAGGCGTTGCGGCGGGTCTCCGCCTCGCGACCGTCGGGGTTCTGCGTGGGCAGGATGACGACGAGGCTCTCGTCGAGGATGCGGGTCGCGGCGCAGTCCGTCCGCGAGGCGAGCTCGTAGAGCACCTGGAGCGACGCGTCGGTGCCGGACTCCTCGCCACCGTGGACGTTCCCGGCGATCCACAGGATGGCCGGCGTGCTCGCGGCGAGCGTCGCGGCCGCCTCGGCACTCGTGGCCGGGTCGCGGAGGGCTCGCACCGCGTTCCTCACGGTCTCCAGGCCGCCGGCCGTCACGTTCGAGGGGTCACCGACGATCGCGTAGCGGAGCTCGCGACCCTCCCACGAGGTCGCGGCCGTGCCGGCCACGACCCGGTCGCTGGCCTCGGCGATCGCGTCCAGGTAGGCGTTGGACTCGGCGGCGGTCACCTCCTGCGAGCCGAGGGCGAACCCGAGGATCTCCTCGGCCGTCGGCACGTCCTCCGTGTAGTCCGGAGGCGTCTCGAACGGGTCGCACGGCGCCTGCGCCGTCGCGAGCCCGACGGGCTGCAGCGCGGCCATCAGGAGGAACAGGGTGCCGAGCAGCATGGCTCGGGTGTTCCGGCTCGAACCGGGCATGGGGGGCCTCCTTCGCGCAGAGCCGGTCTCGGCTACCGAGCGTCCCGCCGCCGGCGCGAGGTTGTCAAACCCGCCGCTCAGCCGCCGAAGGAGGAGGCGGCTTCGAGCGTCACCGCGATCTGCTCGGGGCCGTGCGTCGTCGAGAGCGTCCACAGCTCGTAGCCGGACGGCGGCAGGTACACGCCGCGCTCGAGCATGTGATGGAACAGACGCGCGTAGCGCTCGTGGTCGGCGCCCCTGGCCTCGGCGTAGTTACGGACCGGTCCGTCCGTGAAGAAGACGCTGAAGAGCGACCCGGCGCGGTTGATCGTCACCGGGATCCCGCTCGCCCCGAGCACGTCCGCGAGGCCGTCGGTGAGCTGCTCGGCCGTGCGGGCGAGCCCCGGGTACGGGTCGCGCTCCCTCGCGAGCTCGAGCGCGGCGACCCCGGCCGCGACGGCGACCGGGTTCCCCGAGAGGGTTCCGGCCTGATACACGGGGCCGGTCGGCGCGAGCTGCTCCATCAGCCCCCGCTTCCCGCCGAACGCGGCGCACGGGAGCCCGCCGCCCATCACCTTCCCGAGGGCCGTGAGGTCGGGGTCGATCCCGTACACGGATTGCGCGCCGCCGTACGCGATGCGGAACCCGGTGATGACCTCGTCGAACAGCAGGAGCGCGCCGTGCTCGCGCGTGAGCTCGCGCAGACCCTCGAGGAAGCCGTGCTCAGGCGGGACGACGCCCATGTTGGCCGCGACCGGCTCCACCACGACGAGCGCGATCTCGCTCCCGCGTTCGGCGAATACCGCGCGCACGGCGTCGAGATCGTTGTATGGGACCGTGAGCGTGTCCCTCGCCGCGCCCTCGGTCACCCCGGGCGAGCCGGGGATGCCGAACGTCGCGACGCCCGACCCCGCGCCTTTCGCGAGCAGCGAGTCCGAGTGCCCGTGGTAGCAGCCCTCGAACTTCAGCACCAGGTCGCGGCCGGTCGCGCCGCGCGCCAGCCGCACGGCGCTCATCGTCGCCTCGGTGCCGCTCGAGACCAGACGCACCATCTCGACGCTCGGCAGCGCGTCGACGATCCGCTCCGCGAGCTCGACCTCGAGCTCGGTCGGCGCGCCGTACGAGGTCCCGCGCGCGGCAGCCGCGGTCGCGGCCTCGAGGATCTCGGGGCACGCGTGCCCGAAGAGCTTCGCGCCCCACGACTGGACGAAGTCGACGTAGGAGTTGCCGTCGACGTCGGTGAACGTGGGACCGTGCGCCTCGCGCACGAAGATCGGTGTCCCGCCGACGCCGCCGAACGCGCGGACCGGCGAGTCCACCCCACCGGGGATGACCGCCCTCGCGCGCTCGAACAGGTCCTCGGAGCGGCTCACGTCCGTCGGACGCTCTTACCCCGGATCGCCTGCCACACCGCGAGCACGATCACCGCGCCGAGCACGGAGCCGACGATCCCGCTCGGCCTGAGCTCGAGGCCGTCGCCCAGGATCAGGCTGATGAGCAGACCCCCGACGAGCGAGCCGACGAGGCCGGCCACGATCGCCTCGGTCCAGTTGGTGTTCCGCATGCTCCCGGTGCGTCCCAGGATCAACTGCGCGAGCCAGCCGCAGATCATCCCCCAGATGATGATGAACAGGATCAGCACGTCGATCTCCTTCGGTCCCGGCGATTCTCCCGCACCGCGGCGTTCCCGTCAGTACGCGAGGTCCTTGCGGATCCCCGGCCGCCCGGCCCTGGCTCGGGGGACGACGCTCGGCCGAGGCTGGCTCGAAGGAGGTGGACGCATGCGGGTCATGCAGCTGGGCGTGGGCTCGGTCGGCGAGGTGATCGCCCGGACGATCGCGGCCGAGCCCGAGATCGCGGAGGTCGTGCTGGCGGACATCGACGAGGGACGGATCGCCGAGGTCCAGCCGAAGCTGCCCGAGGGAGCGGCGCGCGCGCTGCCCCTCGACGCGGGGGACGGGCGGGCGCTCCGGCGGGCTCTGCGCGAGGTCGACCTCGTCGTGAACGGCCTGCTCCCCGAGGTGAACCTCGACGTGATGGCCGCCTGCCTCGACACCGGCACGCACTACCTGGACATGGCCGCCGCCGGGCCGCGCGACGTCGTCGGAACGGCGGACGTGGACGAGGAGCTGGCGCTCGACGGCGCGTTCCGCCGAGAGGCGCTCACCGCGCTCGTG
>Ga0105100_10000030_pt1 | contig 68191 bp, 59 predicted proteins | sample PPLLak12cMay2015_2_FD_87033 | JGI IMG/M metagenome (GOLD analysis project Ga0105100, IMG submission 87033) | Freshwater sediment microbial communities from Prairie Pothole Lake near Jamestown, North Dakota, USA - PPLs Lake P8 Core (1) Depth... | ecosystem: Environmental > Aquatic > Freshwater >... | reverse complement strand
TCGCCATCCCATTCATCCGGCACCAGACCGACCTCAGCAAGCTGCTGCATAACTTTCGACGGATCCGCATTCGATTTATCAATCTTATTCATCGCCACAATAATTGGTACCTTTGCCGCTTTTGCATGGGCAATCGCTTCTCGTGTTTGCGGCATGACACCATCATCGGCAGCCACAACCAGGACAACCACATCAGCGCCCTGAGCACCCCGTGCCCGCATCGCTGTGAAAGCCGAGTGACCTGGCGTATCTAGAAAGGTAATCGTCCTCCCATTATGCTCGGTCTGATACGCGCCGATGTGCTGTGTAATTCCGCCTGTCTCACCACCAACTACGTTCGTATGCCGAATAGCGTCCAATAAGGTCGTTTTTCCGTGATCCACATGACCTAAGATTGTAACAACCGGCGGGCGGGCTATCAGCTGGCTCGGATCCTCTTTGGCAATCAAACGGCGCCAAAGAGGGATCTCCCCTGTCTCTTGCTCTGAGGCAACCTCCTGTTTCTCAAGCGCAACTTCAAATCCCATCTCCGCGGCAACAACTGCAGCTGTATCATAATCGACAAGTTGGTTGATATTCGCCATTACCCCATTCGCCATGAGAGTCTTGATCACCTCTATGGGACTGGCCTTAATAGCTTGTGCTAATTCCCGAACGGTTATTGTCGGCGGTAGCTCGATAATCTCATTTCCATGCCCATTCTCGCCCATCTGGCACCTCCATCTATACATAAATCTAACGTTATAACCGGCATCCGCGCCCGATTGAGCGGGAAAGGCAGGGAAGCTTTAGGGAACTGGTCTAATTAGACATAACCAGGCCTATCCCTGCTGTTGACCGATATCGTGAGGCGTTCATACGATTGCAGCTCACCTTGATTGCTGTTTGACTCCTGCCTGAACCCAATTAAAACGGGTCATCCTTGATTACCTGCTGGCTCCTGCGGACCATCTTGATTTAGAGTGATCGCAAATGCACCTAACCTATCCCGTTCTTCATCAGTCAGATTAACCTTCAAAGCCTGAGATAGGGCACCTTTTAGACCTCGCTCCCAACAGGAAAGCTGATTGTGCAGATAGGCGCCACGTCCAGCCATTTTTCCTGTTGGATCGACCTGCACACCTTGAGGGGTCCGGACAATGCGTATCAATGAACGCTTTGGTAGTACCTCACGGCACCCCACACACGTGCGTTGGGGTATATGCTTTCTGCGCGCCAACTTCTTTGCCACTCTTATTACTCTTCGGCAGTCGATTGCCCGCTGATAAACAAATTAATTACCAATTGATATCCCAATCATCTCCGCGCTTACGCTTCTTCTTGTAAACAACAACGTCTTTATCGGGATCGTACTCCATCTCGACGAACTTCTTTTTCTTCTTTTTGGCCTTCTTTTTCCGGTCGGCATCATCCTCGTCCTCGTCCTCGCTATCAACCGGGGTGACAAATTCCAGAATATCCGGGCGGAGGGCAAATAATTCGTCCAGCGAGGAAGGTTCTTCTTCAGGAACCGCCACGGCTTCCGCTTCTGGCTCAACCAACTCGGGTTGCGCTTCCTCAGGAACTGCTTCTGCGGCAACAAGCTCAGCTTCTACAGGTTGCTCTACAGCCTCCAATTCAGCGACCGGCTCTACAGTCTCGAGTTCTACGATTAATTCTGGAACGGCTAACTCAACTGGCGCCTCAACTTCTTCAGCAACGGGTTCAAGCGGCTGCTCAACTGGTTCCGCTTCTACCATAATAGCCGGCTCAACTTCTTCAACGACAGGCTCTTCGACCGGAACCGCTTCTTCAGCCTCAAATTGCAGCCCTGCCAATGCATTATCTATATCAGCCATTGCCTTCGGACCAATACCACTTAAACCAAGGACTACGTCCGAATCCAGCTGCATTTGCAACATTAAGTCACCGACGGTTGTATAGCCTGCGCCACCAAGAACGGTAGTGATGCGCGGCGAAATCCCAAGCTCTTCCAGAGGGATCTTGTATGCTGCTTCGGGGATTTGAGCCTGTATAACCCGCAGACGCTCTTCCTCTTCAGCGCGCTCCTTCTGGCGCTGGCGGAGCAAACCGCGCTCGACCCGGTCCACAAACTGACTGAGGATCTGGTACTCTTCCGGCATTACTGGACGTCCTTCGGCTTTCTTGGCCAGTGTGGCCGACACCTGATCTACTACCTCCGCTTCCATGGCCGCAATTGTTGCATATTCCGGATCGTTCTGCAGCTTGTGGATTGCATCCGCCGCGGCTTCCGGCAGGCTCTTAATATCGATCCGCCAGGCGGTGAGCTTGGCAGCTAACCTTGCATTCTGCCCATCACGCCCGATCGCCAGGCTGAGCTGGTCTTCAGGAACGACGACTGTAGCAGTTTTTGCTCCCTTGGCCTGTTCGTTCAAATATACGCCATTCACCCGCGCCGGGCTGAGCGCCTTGGCGATGTAGATTGCCGGATCGGGGTTCCATTCGATTACATCGATCTTTTCGTCATTCAGCTCACGGACGATTGCCTGGATACGCACACCCCGGATGCCAACGCAGGCGCCGACAGGATCAACACCGGGTTGGAGGGCAGCTACGGCCACTTTTGAGCGCTGGCCCGGCTCCCGCGCGATCGAGCGGATCTCAACCATGCCATGGTATATCTCGGGCACTTCGTTTTCCAACAAACGCCGGAGGAAATTGCGGTGGGCGCGAGATAAGATAATCTGGGGGCCGCGTGGTGAGAGTTTTACCTCTAACAGCAAGGTCCGTACTCGGTCGTGGACACGGAAGCGTTCACCTGGCACCTGCTGGTTGCGCGGCATAAGGCCTTCTGCCTTCATGTCCAAACCCAGAGTGATACCCTGTGCATTCACAGCTTGGACGATTCCGCTCACGATCTCGCCCTGCTGTTTACCAAAATGGTCCATCTGGGCAGTACGTTCGGCTTCCCGGATGCGCTGCTGGATCACCTGTCGTGCCGTCTGAGCAGCGACACGCCCGAAGTTGCGCGGGGTAGTCTCCATCACAACCATCTCTCCCAGATTCGCCTCCGGATTTACCCTACGGGCGTCCTTGATGGAGACCTCGGTACGGGTATCTTGTACCGAATCGACCACCTCTTTTTCTGCGGATATCGTTACGCGTCCCGTCTCAAGGTCAATCATGGCTTCGACATGCTGTGCACTCGACGCATTGACTGCACGGCGGTATGCTGAGACCATTGCAGCCTCAAGGGCTTCCAGGATTACCTCCCTCGGAAGCTGCTTTTCTTCAAGGACTTCATTAAATGCCAGGACAAACTCGTTCTTCATTTCTTCTTACTCTCACTCCAGCGCCTTCGATAGTATTTGTTCAACCACCATATTATATGCAGAAAAGTGGGGGGTGCCCACTTTTCGCTGAACCAGTATCTGTAATGCTTACTTACCCGGCATGAATTCTAGCACGAATTCCAACCGGCTGCAAGGTTAAAACAGCGAGCGGGCGATCAATCTAATGGTAATCTCACAATAACCGGCCGGTCCAGCTTTTTCTCCATTCGCCAGGCTGGCTCGTTGACGTCTCGCTTTAGCCCATTGTCATCGAGGAAAGACCAACGCCCAGGTTCGGCGGCGACGATCACATATCCACAGCGCTCATACAAACGCCTGGCTTCGTGGTTATCCTGACCGACATTCAAACTTACACAACGATAGCCGCGCTGTGCAAGATCGTTTTCTGCTACCTTGAGCATATTTGTCCCGATGCCTTGCCGGTGATACTCGGGTTGGACGCGAAAGCCATAGATATACGCCCTGGATGATCCATCTGCCAGTTCAGATCGCGTACTGATAAGCTGAACGAATAACTGACCGATTACTTGTTTCAGGGGATGCTCGGCAATCCACATCACCGCCTCATTGCGCAGGGTGCTCTGATAGACATCCTGATAAAGGAGACGAAAATGCTGAAATTCACCCCCCCATTCGAGGCCAGGTAGGTCCATCTGCGATGCAGTGCGGATGATGATCTGTTGTGTAGATACCGTTATTGTCATAGGTTGCACTGATAATTACCGGCTAGGGATCCTACTTTCCCTGGATTTCTCCTTTATGAGTTACTTCATCAAGCAGCTCATGGATCAATTGGTTTTCCTGATCGGGAGTGGTAATTTTCCCATCCAACCAGGCAGCGCGTAGTACCTGTAAGATTTGACTGTAGACAGGGCCGGGAGGCACTCCCAGCGCGCGCAGGTCATGTCCAGATATCACAGGCGAAATATGCCTCCACTCGCCAACGTATCGATTGAGCGCTTGTTGGAGTTCAGGTCGGTCTGTGGCAATGTAAACAGCATAGATCGCTAAAGGGGGCACATCTTGCAGCCTGAAAGCAATCTGGCTGGGCTGCATGGAATCAAACCCCGGAAGATCCTGCCAGAGCTGAGTAGAGGCATTCAGCAAAACTCGCAAGTTAGCGGGGAGTTTCAGCCGGTCACATACATTGCGAGCAGGCCCAACCGGCAAGCGGATCAACCAAAGCATATATGCTAATTGTATACGGATCTGAAGTTGGTCGAGGCTGATATAGGACTGCCAGATCGGATCTGGCTTGGTGGTCTGTAAGCGCTCGATATGCACGCGCAGCCACTGGTCCCACATGAGTTCGGTGTGGATGGCTGCCAGGATTCCCAATTCATCCAGGCGAGAAAGCATCGCCGGTACACACTCCTCTGATAGGATGCTATTCAGTTCGTGCCGGATCCGGTCGCCGGAAATTCGACCCAATAATTCTTGCGCCTCCTGTAAAAGCTCCAGGGTGCGCTTCTCAATGTGGAAGTCGAATCGCTGCTCAAAACGCACTGCCCGTAAGATTCGCGTGGGATCATCGACAAAGGACAGCGAGTGAAGCACACGTACCAATCCCTGGCGTAAATCTGCCCAACCGCCCCAGTGATCGTGTAACTCACCATAATGGTGACCATCCAACCTCAGAGCAAGTGTATTGATCGTGAAATCACGGCGATGCAGGTCCAGTTTTATACTGCCTCGCTCGACAGTGGGTAAAGCAGTGGGGTGTGTGTAAAACTCAGTGCGAGCTGACACAATATCGAGCGAATCGGGGAGATCCATCGGATCTCTGTCAGGGATGAGGGTATTCAGGTCCACAGGGCGGAAGTGGCGATTGCCTTTAACCGTTGACTGGCGAAGCAGCCATTTTGCTGTCCCAAAACGCGAATGACTGGTGACCCGACCCCCATATTTTCGCGCCAGTGCCCGCGCGAGGGCAATCGCATCTCCCTCTACGACCAGGTCATAATCCAGGCTTGGTCGTTCCAACAACAAGTCCCGTACGAAACCGCCCACGATATAGACAGCAATGTTTTGCTCCACTGCCTCTTGAGCAACAACCTTTACCAACAACAAGCGCGCTTTGGGCAGGGCATGTTCCAACCGGTCTGCCATGTTCTGGCGATCAGGTACACGCGGCCTTGGGGCAAGTATTTTAAGCAAGTCCGTGCGCGTAACGATGCCGATAACTTCATTTGTTTCGGGATGAATTACTGGTATCTGACCCCATCCCGATTCAGCCATCAGGTGTTGTAAATATTCGATCGAATCGTCCGGGCGGACGATGTATTCACCAGCATCCATCAACTGAGTAACAATATAGGGTCTCTGGTGCAAGACTGCTCGGTCTACCGCGCGACGGGTTAATAAACCGATTACCTTCCCATCTTGTATAACTGGATAACCTTCGTGACCAAAACGCTGCATCTGCTGTGCAGCATCTTGAACCGGCGTATTGGGCGCTAATAATTGGGGACTGATGGACATGATCTGAGCGACTGTGATCGATGGGCGGATATATTCCTCTAAAAGCCCTACCAGCTCTGTGCGAATCTCATCCAGCTCCATGTTCTTGATGAGGCAAGCAGCCGCTCTGTCATGACCGCCGCCACCGAAATGACCTGCAATCTGGGATACGTCGATATTATCAGTATTAGAACGTGCAATAAGCTGTACACCGGCCTTGGTTTTGATCAATACAAACAGTCCATCAGGGTCAAGCAAATCACGCAGCTTATGCACGATGGTTGAGAGCTCTTCATCCATCTCCTGAGCATTGCCTGTCGCTACGATGACGGTAAAACCATGAATATGGAAATGCTCCAGGTTGGCGCGCAGCTGGTCATAAATGATTTGTTGGTCTGTCGATAAAGGATGGTTTAGGAATTCTGTCGCAATCTGCAGGCTGGCACCCATCTCTAACAAATAACTGGCAGCCTTCAAATCTCGGGCAGTGGTGCGTGTGTATGTCAGCGATCCGGTATCCTCATAGATGCCTAATAACAGCAGTGTACTCTGAACAGTACTCAGGATAACATCCCTCTCGCGCAATGTTTCAATAAAGATCGTTGTATTCGCACCAGTTCCGGATACAGTTATATTCCAGTCTTGAGGCAGATCCTCTCGCAAGGGGTGGTGATCAATGACGTGTACTCGTGTTTGAGAGGTTGCTCCTTTGACACTGGTCAACGATTGCGTGTCTACCAGAGTGATGTGCTCTACCGGCTGGCTGGGAAGATCGCGCGCTTCGATGAATGGCAGATCGTTGCCATACAGATTCAGGTAGGCGCGCACATTCCGGTTCACGCGGTGCGGCAGTACCGGTATCGAGGCTTCATCGAGCAGATACGCCCCCAGTAGCGAAGCCATCGCATCGAAATCTGCCTGCTCATGAGTCTGGATGATCTTCATTTGCTCCAATATTGTAATCGAAATTCAGGTCAGCTACTCCGTACCCCTCACGCCATAATCCCAAGATCCGAGTTAGGGATGCCAGTTCACACAATTAATGGCATAATTAGTCCCCGGCGGTGGTTATCTATGGCTGACGAACAGGATCTAACAAACATCTGGGATAAACTTCTCTCAAGACAGGCTGAAATAATCCTTCCGGCATATAACTCGCTGGATCCGCCGGAAAAAGCAGCCGTACATACTCATCTCCAGCGTATGGCGACTGAACCCGATTGGCATCCGGAGCAGCGTCTTTCCGCCTTAGCTGCCCTGAAAGCCATTGCTGAGGAAAAACAGGGATGATTTGAAAATATGGACATACGTCAGCTTACTCAAGAAATGCATCGCTTTGTCCGCGCCCAGGGCTGGTATACCGCGGACAGTTCACGGCCTCAAACCCTGCGTAATCTGGCGATATCCCTTAACCTGGAGGCTGCTGAAGTATTAGAACATTTTCAATGGGGGGAAGATTCTGATAATTATGACAGCCTTGCGGGCGAGCTGGCAGATGTCGCTTTGTATTTACTGCAGATAGCCAGCATTGCAGAGATCGACCTTGAACAGGCGATCCTGAAGAAACTCGAATACAATTACCAGCGCACTTGGGACCAAGACCGAGAAAACAAGGGATAAAGTATTTAATGAACATCACTGTATTTGGTGGCTCACAGCCAAAACCACATGAACCCGTCTATATCGAAGCTCAACGGTTTGGCTATCTGCTTGGCGCTCAGCGGCACACCGTGTTAACCGGGGGATATATCGGCACGATGGAAGCCGTGTCCCGAGGAGCGGCATCTGCCGGCGCTCATGTCATCGGAGTTACATGCGACCAGATAGAGGCCTGGAGACTTGTACATCCCAACGCCTGGGTTGCCGAAGAGCGGCGATGCAGCACCCTGCAGCAGCGTATTATGACATTAATCGAGGCCTGCGATCTGGCCTGCGCGCTTCCGGGTGGACCCGGTACATTAACCGAGATTTCTCTGATGTGGAACCTGCTTCTGACCAGCTCGATCTCTCCCCGCCGTTTGATCCTGATCGGCAAGGGATGGGATGTCACATTTAAGTCAATGTTTAAACACCTGTCAGCCTACATCCCGGAGGATCAGCGAAAATGGTTGAGCTTTGTACCGGATGTCGATGCCGCCGCTAGATTGATCTCCGAACTTCAGTCATAGATTATCAAATCAGATGCCTGCCATCCATCTGGCAAAACTGAAATACCAATGCGCCCAATTGGCCGCTCTATACGAGCAGCCCACTCGATTCGTACGCCAGCTGCATAAGCTTATGCATTTTTATTCAAACCGTACTCACCGAGCAGGCCAATCAGGAACACCGCCCCCATTGACCCCTGCATATAACATCCCCCGACCAGTCATACGCCAGCTCGTGGTAGAACTAAGTCCGCTGGCAGCCGCCAACGCGATGCAAACCCTGGCTCTATGCGATGCCCTATGGGCCGAAGATTACTACGAGTTTCGCTACCTGGCAGCTTATTTGTTAGGGCAAATTACGACCGGTCCCACCAGCGAAGTGCTAAGTCGAGTGATCCAGTGGAGCAATCCTCCCCCGGAGATGCGGCTGATGTCCGTCCTGATGGAGCAGGGGATGGGGCGCCTGAGAAAAGACTCACCTGAGGCGGTGATAGAGCAAATCGAGACCTGGTTGAGTGAGTCGGTAGTCAGCAAGCAGAAGACAGGCTTGAATGCACTGATCCCATTAATCGAATCGGGCGATTACGAAAATTTACCGATATTCTTCAAGCTGCTCTCCCCTTTAATCCGTAAGATTCCAGATGCCCTGCGAGACGAGGTGCGTGAAGCTCTCCAGGCTCTTGCCCGCCGCTCACCGGTCGAGACTGCCCAATATCTGCGCCAATATCTGGAGGCCACTAACAGCTCAGATACTGCGTGGCTTTCCCGTCAATGCCTGCCGTTGCTGCCAGAAGATAGCCAGGCCTCTCTACGTGCGGTTCTCAGGCAATTCCCTGCTCAGACAGATTTTCTATCCAGATAATCTCCCGGCCCCGAACTTACAAATCCTTTGACTGTACCTTCACAAGCCCACGTTATGGTATAATCTGCCCGCTTTGACTAGCCCTACCAGCGGCAAGACGGGATGATCAGTTTCGCATAAGACCATCCCAAACTAATCCAACGCTGCTGATATGGAGACCTGCTGATTATGATGAAAGGAGTAGGCAGACGTCATGACGATTGATAAAGAAGCTAAAAGTAAGCTGATGGAGGAGTTTTCCCGTCATTCAAAGGATACAGGTTCGCCTGAAGTCCAGATAGCGATCCTGACGAATCGCATCAATGTACTCACCGATCACCTGCGTGCCCACAAACACGACGAATCGTCCCGCCGCGGGCTGCTGAAAATGGTGGGTCAGCGGCGCCGGTTGCTATCTTATGTCCGACGGAAAGATTTCCAGCGTTATATGGCATTAACAGAAAAACTGAACATCCGGCGTAAGTAGCGCTCATATGGAGTAGGTGGACCATCCCCTCCCTCTAATCTATATTGATCTGCCATCACATCATCCTGGATGTTTGCGGGTGAGCGAACGGCTCCCTTCATGCCAAGACGAAAGATTCAGTTAATTGAATCTGGACCAGTGAGTTGTTCACTGGTCATTACTCGATTTCTAGATACTATATTTTTTCATTGCCCACCGGTTAGGAATTGAAAGATGGCGACAACCTGCATGGGAAAATGTTGTTGTCGATACCTTTCAGTCCCTGACTGGGTGGGTCATCAAGGAGAATAGATGAAACCACAAGTCCATAGCTACCAGGTAACCCTTGGTACAAAAACATTCATTTTTGAGACCGGTCATTTGGCCGGTCAGGCCGGTGGAGCTGTCACGCTGCGCGTTGGCGACACCGTTATCTTCGCTGCTACGACAATGAGCAGCGACATTCGGCAAGGGATCGACTTCTTCCCTCTGACCGTTGATTATGAGGAGCGGATGTATGCCGGCGGGCGTATCCCAGGCTCTTTCTTCCGCCGCGAAGGTCGTCCCACTGAAGAGGCCATACTGACTGCCCGCTTGACTGATCGACCACTGCGCCCGCTCTTCCCCAAAGATATGCGCAATGACGTACAGGTCATCCTGTATTCATTCTCGACCGACGGTGAAAACCCGATCGACATCCTGGCAGTGAATGCTGCATCCGCAGCACTGATGATCTCAGATATTCCATGGTCTGGGCCTGTGGGTGCTGTGCGCGTGGGCTTGATTGAAGGAGAATATGTCCTCAATCCGACCTTTGCGGATATGGAATATTCCGATCTCGATCTTCGTTTAGCAGGTACGCGCGACGCCATCCTGATGGTTGAGTGCGGGGCGAAGGAAGCCTCGGAGCAGGTAATGGTTGCGGCATTGGATTTCGGTCACAAAGCCATCCAGCCCATCATTGACCTGCAGGAACAAATGGCAGCAGAGATCGGTAAGCCGAAAACCACCTATACTTCATTCAAAATCGATGAAACACTGGAAGCCACCATCTCCGAAAAGGTTGCGGCGCCTCTCACCGAGATACTTAACCGGCCTTTTGTCAAATCTGAGCAAAATGCCAGCATCGATGCGTTGAAAGAAACCTTGGTGGCGGAATTGGCAGGTGAAGACGAAGCGAAGGCACAACAAGTCATCGAGGGCTTCGATCATGCAGTCAGAGGCATCGTCCGCCAGCGTATATTACAACAGGGCGTGCGACCTGATGGCCGCGGCTACACCGATATCCGCCCAATCTGGTGCGAGGTCGATGTAAGTCCTCGCGCCCATGGCTCTGGTCTGTTCACTCGCGGTGAGACACAGGTAATGACGCTTGCCACCCTGGGTACCCCCCGCGAAGCCCAGGAGCTTGACAGCTTGACTCCTTCAGAGAGCAAGCGGTATATCCACCATTACAATTTCCCTCCATTTTCAACCGGAGAAGTAAAACCACTGCGCGGCGCCTCGCGGCGGGACATCGGTCACGGTGCTTTAGCAGAACGCGCCCTGCTGCCGGTCATTCCGGCAGAGATTGATTTCCCATATACGATGCGCCTGGTGTCCGAAGTCCTGTCTTCGAACGGATCGTCATCCATGGCTTCCGTGTGTGGCTCCACGCTTGCCTTAATGGATACTGGCGTACCGATAAAATCGCCGGTAGCGGGTGTTGCCATGGGTTTGATCAAGGAAGGCGAACCGTATGCAATCCTGACCGATATTCTGGGCGCAGAGGATCACCTGGGTGATATGGATTTCAAAGTTGCCGGCACCGAGCACGGTATCACTGCCTTGCAGATGGATATCAAGACCAAGGGCCTTTCCTCGGAGATCATGTCTCAGGCGCTCGAACAGGCCCGCCAGGCACGCCTGTCGATCCTGTCCCAGATGTTAGCTGTTATCCCCGCTCCGCGTCCGGAGTTAAAGCCGCATGCCCCGCGCATTACCGTGGTAAAAATACCCGTTGACAAGATAGGGGCTGTGATCGGACCCGGTGGAAAGATGATCCGCAGCATCCAGGAAGAGACTGGTGCGAAGATCGATATCGGCGAAGATGGCTCGGTATTTATCGCCACAGCGGATGGCGAGAGCTCACGCAAAGCTGTAGAACGCATCGAGGCTCTCACCGAGACACCCGTTATTGGACGTATCTATACCGGACGCGTGGTCCGCACTACTGATTTCGGCGCTTTCGTAGAAATCCTACCCGGCATCGATGGCATGGTGCATATCTCTCAGCTCGATAGTGAACGGGTAGAGCGGGTCGAGGATATCGCTCGCCTGGGAGATGAGCTGACGGTCATGATCACCGATATCGATGAGCATGGCAAGATCCGTCTATCCCGACAGGCTGTCCTGGAAGGCTGGACTGCCGAAGAGGCCAAGCAGCGCGACCGGCGTGGTGGAAGCGGTAGTTCCGGTGGGCGTCCAGGCCAACGCGGCGGTCAGGGTGGCTATAACAAACGACCCGCAGGCGGTCAGAATCGCAGCCGTCGTTAAAGCAGCGCCAATCCGAGCTGGAGGGCACGATGTATTTCTTCAACCCAGACGAACGCATGACGAAAGATCTCACCCCTGCAATCCGGGCACGCACATTCTGGGGCGAAAACGTGATGCTGGCGGTGGTTGACCTGGATGCCTATGCCGTATTACCAACTCACTCTCATCCTCACGAGCAAGGCGGAATCATCTTGAGGGGAGAGCTGGAGTTTACAGTTGGCGACGAGAAGCGCAGCTTACGAGCAGGCGATCTTTATATGATCCCTGGGGGTACAGAGCACAGCGTCCGTGTTGGTCCGCAGCCGGCCCAGGTATTGGATATCTTTGCGCCAGTTCGTGAAGACTTGAAATATTGATAATAAGAGGTAAACGGGGTTGCTGTTTGTCTAACAACAAACAGCAGCCCCGTTTTTATTTCTTTGTGGGTAAGAATGGCATATGCGGTCCTTGAACTCCCAGGAGTTCCGCGACTGCCGCACGTACAGCAGTACGGTCATCCCAGGGATATTCAACTTCCCCGAAGCACATGGACTGCTCGTGCCCTTTGCCCAGGACGATCACGACATCCCCTAGAACAGCGAGAGATAATGCAAAGCGGATGGCATCACCCCGGTCAGGTACACGCCAGAAAGACTTGCCCTCCACGCCACCGCGGCTTTCGCTGCCCTTAGCCATCTCAGCCAGGATTTCATCCAGCGATTCAGTACGTGGATCTTCCGCCGTCAGCACGCTCAGATCTGCGAGCTGAGCTGCCACCTCCGCCATCATGCGGCGTTTGGCGCGATCACGCAGGCCTGCCGAGCCAAATACAGCAATCACTCTCCCTGCTTTACCCTGCGACTCGGCGATCCTGCGGGCTGCTGTAAGCGCCCTGTGCAGCGCATTGGGTGTATGGGCGAAATCAACGATGGTGAAGAAATCCGTCCCCAGGTCCAGGTGCTCCATACGCCCAGGTATGGCGCTCAGGCTGGAGATGCCTGCTTGTGCTGTTTCAGGTGCCAAACCAAGACCAGCTACAGTGACTGCTATCGCTGCCAGGCAGTTCGACACATTATATTCCCCGGCTAACCTTGACTGTACAGGGAATTGATAATCCAGTCCAGTGACTACAAACTGCACCCCGTTCTCGTCGCTTTCAATCTTCGTTGCCCGCAAGTCTGCGTCTGACTCGACGCCATAGGTAATTCTCATGAACCGAACCGCCAGCATGCGCTCCAGCCGATCAATATGATCTGCCAGATACCCATAGGAGGTATCGTCCCGGTTCAGCACTGCCAGGCGCAGATTCTGGAAGTCTTTGTCATGCTTACTGGCAATCAAATCGAACAGCCTGGCTTTGGCTGACCGGTATGCCTCATAAGACCCATGATAGTCAAGATGCTCGTGGGTAATATTGGTCACTACGCCCACATCGAATTCGCACCCTTCAACCCGGTGCTGTGCCAGCCCATGTGAGGTGGCTTCCAGGACCGCATGGCTCATCCCTGAGCTGACCATCTGTGCCAGGTAGCGCTGGACATCTTGCGCATCAGGCGTGGTCACATGGAAACCGGTATCCAGCGTCTGGCTGCCGATGACTGCGTTTACCGTCGAGATCATGCCAGCTCGAATCCCGGCTTCCTTGAGAATATTGAAAATCAAGCTGGCAGTGGTGGTCTTGCCATCCGTCCCGGAGACGCCGATGACGGTTAATTTACGGGACGGGAATCCGAAGTATGCTGCGGAGAAATGAGCCAGCGCTTGCCGGCTGTCAGGGACCTGGATATAGGGCACTGCCAGATCCGAATAGGGCTTTTCGCCGACCACAGCCACCGCCCCACCCTGGATCGCCTGTGGGATAAAGCGGTGCCCATCGATATTTCCGCCCACCAGGGCAAAGAATACATCCCCCGGTTTGACCTGCCGCGAATCGATCGCCATCCCCCCCACCGCGATCTCCAAGCGGTGTAAATCTCCTGTCTGCCAGCTCAGGTTAGCCGGCAGGCTGCGGAACAGAGTAGATAATCTTGGCGTGGCGGGCAACGGCTCTATCATAATGAGAATAAAACATAAACCATACGAAAACCGGTCTCACCGGCTTCGTATGGTTTAGAGGTATAACGCTTTTCGGATATTAGTGCAGACCCTGCCGCAGGGTATCCAGCTGCCCAGCGACTGAACCATCCAACACCTTATCTCCGACACGCAGCACTAGACCACCCAGGATAGATGGATCAACGCGAAACGTCACGGTTGCCTGACTGCCAGTCTTGGAGAGCAGATCCCGCTTAACAGCCTCTTGTTCCTCCGAAGTGAGGGGCAGTGCACTGGTGACTTCCGCAGACGCACCCGAAAGGCTGGCACCTTCCAGAACAACTACCTTGCCCGATTTCACACCCGAGAAGAATTCATCGATCAAGGCATGCTGACGTTTCTCATCTAATGTCTCGCCGATCAAACGCTGAGTTGCAGCCATCGCTAATGCAGCAATCTGACCACGCACGTCTGCCAGCACGCGATCGCGTTCCTGGGCTGCTTCTGCCAGTGCATCCTCGCGCGCCTTGCCCGCCGCGGCCTCCGCCTCGACCAGAACATCACGCGCCGCAACTTCAGCCCGCTCGGTGGCCTCGCGCACCTTCTGATTGGCTTCCGCCTGCGCTTTCGCAATAATCTCCCGAGCATCCTTCTCAGCGTTAGCACGCGCTTCAGCTGCGATACGAGCATCTTCCATGCCCTGAGAGATTTTATTCTTACGATTTTCCAGGGCGTTGATAATCGGTTTATATCCCAGGGCGTACAGAATGAGCAACACAATGGTGAAGTTGAGCACCTGGAAAATAAAGTAACCTAAGTTAATACCCAAAGCTGCCATACGCAGTTACCCTCTTCTTTCAGGAGTCCGTTACTGTTAGCCCGCGGCGAAGATAATGATCAACGCCACAGCCAGGCAATAAATCGCTACCGCCTCAGCAAAAGCCATTCCCAGGATCATGTTAGTCTGGATAATGGGTGCAGCATCAGGATTACGTCCCATAGCCTGGACGCCACCCGCCGCCGCAATACCTACGCCCAAACCAGCACCTATAGTGCCTAACATTGCCAGACCAGCAGCCAAGACCTTCAAGCCGGTAACGAATGCGACTGGATCATCCATTTTGTGTCTCCTCTATCATGAGTGTAATGATTACGAAATCGATTGCAGGATTAATGTTGTTCTTTGCCGTGTTCATCACCGTGATGGCTCACCAGCGCCGTGCTCATGAAAATCGTAGCCAGCAGGAAGAACACATAAGCCTGGATTATACCGAAGAAGATCTCAAACAAATAGAGACCAGGCGGGAGGAGGACAGGCAGTAAGGAACCAACCAATGAGAGCAGCAGCACCCCGGCGAAGATATTACCGAACAACCGGAAGCTAAATGACAGTATTTTGGCGAACTCCAGGATAAGCTCCAACAGACCCACGACAAAATCGATGGCTCCAAACGCCCCGCCCTTAACCAACCTGCGAATTGGGATAAATTTTTCGAAGTACCTGGGACCTAATGCCCATACGCCATACACCTGTGTCATCACGATGGCGATGACAGCCAGAGCGAAGGTGAAATTCAAATCTGTCGCAGGGCCACGCAGGAATGGGATTACCTGGCAGTGTTCACACAACCCATGCTCTTCCTCTGTCGTTTCGTGGGTTGGGTCGACAACAATTCGCTCCGCACCTGCCGGATCAATCGCATAAACAGGCAAGCTGCCGATCTGGAAAAGCTTAACAATCGAATAAGATTCTCCTGTTTTATGCGGCGCCTCCAGATAGCCGATGCTTTCGAAACCGGGCAGCATCTTGACCATATTTGCCACGAAAATCAGCAGAAAGATTGTCCCGACTACGGGGATAATCCTGCGTGCCCACTTCCCTGTCGATCCTTCCACAGTGTTCCACAAGAATTCGACGATGGCTTCAAACGCATTGTAAAATCCGGATGGAACCAACTCGCCGCTCTTGCTGAACCGGTAAGCTCCAATCGCCAGGAGAATTAACAGGACATCCGTTATAAGAGTGGCTGCCATTGAGTTAGTAATTGGGACCCCAGGCCAGATCGGTTCGGCTGGGAGAACCACCGTTGGGGGCACCGGCTTAAGGATCGACGGACCCATGAAGGCGGCATATATGCCGATTGCGACCAAAGCCAGTACAATCCAGCGTTTGACAGGGCGTCGTTTTTTCGTCTGTGCTTCGTTCACCTGTCCTCTCCTACTCTCGAAGTGTCGGTATCTTTTACTGCTGTAGGTGGTGCTTGTAAGTCTTTAACCGCCCGCTTGGCGATCCAAAAAGTCAAAAAGAGCGACAGAGGGGTCGAGATCAAAACCAGGCCAATCGTGAACAACGGCCTGGTTCCCAACACCCTGTCCAACCAGATTCCCCCGAACACCGCCCCCAAGACGATCGTCAAGGTAACACACCCCACCTCCCCACCGACAGTTAGAGCCTTCGTGTTGAAAGCAGCCAGGTAAGGATTCTTCTCGGGTGGGGAGTCGTTCGGGCTCATGACGCCGAGAATTTTATCACAAATTCAGAGCAAGATAATCTTAAAACAATACTGCCGCTGCACTGCCAGCTAAGGTAATCCACGGCGCAAAGAGTGTACCGATCAGGATGATACCCAGGCACAAAACTACCAACCCAAAGACATACGGGCTGGTAACTGGCAGCGGCTTGTTCTCATCTTCGGAGCGGTAGAGATAGACATATTTGAGAACCGTCAGGTAGTAGTAAAGGCCAATGATTGAGTTCAATATGCCCACAACTGCTAACCAGATCATATTTGCCTGTATTGCCGAGGCAAAGACCGCGAACTTGACCACAAAACCACCAAATGGCGGCATGCCCGCCAATGACAGAAATGCCACCATCATCGCCAGGGCCAGCCAGGGCGAACGGCGGCTCAATCCAGAATAGGAGGCGATCTCATCCGAGCCGGTAACTCGTCCGACGGCTGCCACAATAGCAAAAGCAGCCAGGTTCGTCACCACATAAGAGATTAAGTAGAAAATCACGCTGGATGTGCCCAATACTGAAATTGCCACCACGCCGATCATCGCATAACCGGCATGTGCGATAGATGAATATGCCAGGAGGCGCTTGATATTGCGCTGCGCCAGAGCCAATAAGTTGCCCAAGGTCATGGTTGCAGTCGCCAGCGCAGCAATCACCGCGCCCCAGTAGGGCGCCAACATGGGGAAAGCCAAGAGGAAAACTCGCAGCAGCACTGAGAACCCGGCAGCTTTCGAGGCAGTGGAAAGGAAGCCAGCGATGGGTGTTGGCGCGCCTTCGTAGACATCGGGTGCCCAGAAGTGCAGCGGTACTGCAGAGACCTTGAAGCCAAACCCGACCAGGACCAGCATTAAGACCCCGATTAGAGCTGTAACGGGAATGCTCCCTGTCATAATCTGCTGGGCGATCATAGATAGATTTGTCGTGCTGGTAAAACCGTAGAGCAAGCTGAAACCATACAGCATGATAGCGGATGTCATCGCGCCAAAAAGGAGATATTTAAAGCCAGATTCTGTGGATTTATCATCCTGGGTCAAGAATCCTGCCAGGACATAAAGGGGAATGGAGGTGGTCTCGATAGCCAGGTACAGCATGACGATATCCGCTGACGACGACATCAGCATCATCCCCAGGGTGGAAGCCAGCATCAGCATGTAATACTCGCCGCGCTTCCCCAACCCGGGCAGGTCCATCGAGAAAAGAGAGGTGAATGCGGCAGCAAACAGGAAGAGCATACGGAAGGTGAACCCTAACCAATCCTGGCTCAGCATACCGCCCCACATCAAGCGCGCTTCCTGTCCAGGACGGGAGAAGATCAAGCCCATGACCATGATCAATCCCAAACCAAAGGCATTGATCCAGCCCAGGTTTCGCCGGGCTTCATCTTTCAGCAGTACATCAAGCAGCAAGATCAATACAGCCAGGACCAGGAGCAGGATCTCCGGCAGGATTGCTAGAACCATCCAGGATTCAAAATCGACTGTAAGCACTATGCACCTCCCAGAAGGCGCAGGATATTATTCACGCCCGATTCGACCAGGGGCACCATGATCGACGGATAAACGCCGATCACGATCAGTATTGCTGAAAGCAGCACCAGGGCTGCCTTGTCCAAAACCGTCACGTCACCGACGTGACCCTCGAATTCTTCAGGCATTGGGCTAAAAAACACCTTCGTGATAATCCGGATAATATACGATGCCGTTATCACAATAGATATGGCTGCCACGATGGCAATCCACGGCTGTCTGCCCCACACGCCCATAAATATGGGGAACTCGGCGATAAATCCTGAGAAGCCTGGCATGCCCATCGAGACCAGGCCTCCTACGATAAACGCCAGCGCCACCAGCGGCATTACTTTCCTGAAACCTCCCAGGCGGGGGATTTCACGTGTATGCGCCCGGTCGTAAACCATCCCGACTACAGCAAAGAAAAGAGCCGTCATCACACCGTGCGAGAACATTTGCACGCCCGCCCCGAGCAAGCCTTGATGGTTCAATGTTGCAAAACCCATAGCGACCAGACCCATATGGGATACCGATGAGAAACCAATAACATATTTAAAATCTGTCTGTACACTGGCGATAAACGCGCCGTAGACGACATTCACCAGAGTCAGCAGTATGATCCAGGGCATGTGGAATTTCGCGCCTTCTGGCAGGAGCATGATCCCCACCCGCAACGCGGCGAATGCGCCCAGCTTCATCAGAACCCCCGCATGGAACATGGAGACCGCGGTCGGTGCGGCGACGTGACCATCCGGGCTCCAGTTATGGAAGGGGAAAATGCCGCCGAGGACTGCAAAACCGAAGAATACGAACGGGAAGGCCACCTTCTGGAAGGCCGCAGAGAAGCCAGCTCTCTCCAGCTCAAGCATATCGAAAGAGTTCATACCGGCGACGAAGTACATCGCCAGCGCGCCGATCAAAGCCACCATCGACCCGATAAACAGGTACAACGTCAGCTTCATGGCAGCATATTCACGTGTCTCTTTCCAGCCCCAAATCGAGATCAATAAATACATCGGAAAAACAGCGATCTCGTAAAAGAAGAACAACATGAAGAGATCCAGGGTAACGAAAACGCCAAAAACGCCAGTAGCCAGGATGAACAGGAATGCAAAAAATTCACGCGGCCGGTCATCGATGCCCCAGGAAATCAGGACGCCGGTGAACATGACGATCCCGGTGAGCATCACCAGCGGAACGCTCATACCATCGATGCCAACGTGATATGAAATGCCAAGTTGGGGCAGCCAGGCGTATTTCTCTACAAATTGATATCCCGCGGCTGAGACGTCATATGAAAAATAAGCCCACACCGACAGGAGCATGGCGAAGGTTGCCGCCGCCAGAGCCGCGACGCGTATCTCCGTCTTTCTCTCGCCCGGGATCAGCAAGATCAAAATTCCCGCGATGATGGGTGTAAAAACGATTACGCTCAGGATAGGAAATTGCATTCTCCACCTCGATGTTCAGCAGTCATTCGCCTAAAGGACAACATAGTCTCAGAAGACGATTAGAATAACATCTCGACTGCGCGGTTGATCACGTTCAGGATCCAGGCCGGCCAGACACCAATCCACAGCATTAAGACCATTAAGGGTGCGATCACAACAATTTCACGCGCACTGATCTCACTGATATGACCCGCCCATTTCTCGTTCAACGGTCCATGCAGCACCATCTTAATCCCCTTCAAAATATACGCGCCGGTTAAAAACAGACCGATCATCGCCAGGGCTGTATAGACTGTGAGGATCGGCCACGACCCTCTCACAACAAGGAACTCGGAGATGAAGCCGTTCAATCCCGGCAGTCCCAAAGATGCCATCGAGGTGAATATTAAGATCCCCCCATATACGGGGACCAGGGGGAACAAGCCTCCATAGTCATTCAAATTACGAGTGTGCGTCCGCTCGTAAATCACGCCGACCAGGAAGAACATCGCCGCAGCCGACAGCCCATGATTGAACATCTGCAGCACCGCCCCATTGAGAGCAATGGTCGCATTTTCAGTGCCCATCGCGAAAGCGGCCGCGGCAATTCCCAGCACGACGAAGCCCATATGGTTTACGGATGAGTAGGCCACCAGGCGCTTGAAATCTGTCTGTCCGTAAGAGGCGAGAGCACCAAAGATGATCGCCAGGACTGCCAGCAATCCAAGAGCTCCGGCATAAGCCTTCGATTCCGCCGGATAGAGGGGAAGCACCAGCCGTAAGAAGCCGTATGCACCCAGCTTAAGCAGAACACCCGCCAGGATCATAGAGCCCGCAGTGGGAGCCTCGGTATGGGCATCTGGCAGCCATGTATGGAACGGCCAGACCGGGACCTTGATAGCGAAAGCGATGACAAACGCCCAAAAAGCGATCGATTTAACAGTCGAGATTGACATACCAAATAATGGCTGGTCCAGAGCAGGCCAGGCTGCGTAAAGCTGGGGCAGATCGAAAGTGCCTGCTACGACGCCGATCATCTGGATCGCCAGAAGCAAGCCCAATGAACCCGCCATGGTATAGATCATAAACTTGAATGAAGCATATGCACGTGCAGATACTTTTCGTCCCCCCCAAATCTCACGCTCGCCTTTTTCACTACCCCACTGGTTGATCAGGAAATACATGGGTACCAGACCGAACTCCCAAAAGACGAAGAACAGGAGCAAATCGAGTGTGAGAAAGACCCCCAACAATCCCATCTCCAGCAGGAAGAACAGCGCCATATAGGATTTCACCCGGTCGGTGATGCTGAAGGAGGCTAGAATAGCCAGCGGGGTCAGCAAGGTGGTCAGCAGCACCATGGTCAGCGAGATGCCATCCACCCCGACATGATAGCTTGAATTGATCGGTGCATACCAGACGGCCTGCTCCTGGAACTGGAAACCGGGTGTAGCAGAGCTGAAACCCAACCACAGCGCAATCGAAAAACCCAGGGGGATGAAGCTGAGGATAAACGCAGTCCAGCGTATTAGGTTCTCCTGGTCACGCGGCAACAAGGCAATAATAACTGCCGCAGCAACCGGAGAAAACAGGATGAATGTGAGCAAGTGATTTGAAACGAGTTCCATTTAGTCGCTCCTCACCATGCCAGCCTAGGGAGTTGAGACCAGCAAGTAATAGAAGAGTACACTGAAAGCAGCCAGGCTCACCAGAGCAACGATCATGTACTGCTGTATCTTGCCGGATTGGATGAAGCGGAAGGTGCGTCCTAGGCGTTTTGTCCCTTCGCCGACGAAATCACCAAATCCATTCACAATTGGCTTATCAATGTAGTTGCGGAAGAAATCGCCAAGGGTTATCGAGACGCGCGCAAACCAATGCAGTATACCGTCGATTACCTTCCGGTCGATGAACAAGTAAGTAAAGGATTCAGCCAGCCAATAAGCCGGGCGGACAAACAACCGGTCATACAGCTCATCGAAATAATATTTATTCTTCAGCACCGGATAAACCGGTCCGAGTGGTGATTGGAGCGGATCTTTTTCACCTGCTTTTACTTTACGGTATACGACCCAACCCAGGTAAAGACCACCCAATGCAACGACCAGGGAAGTCAGCAGGGGGATGAAGCTGAAATCAACCGCCTCGGGATGCTCGAGTAAAGTGCCGCCCATAAACTCATGGAACCAGTTGGGGATCAATCCACCAAGGACAGGAAAATGCTCTGGGATGCCCACCCAACCAGCCGCAACCGCAAAGACAGCCAGGATGATCAGGGGTGCGGTCATCGTCCACGGCGTTTCCTTTGCGTGTTCGGCAGCCTCAGTGCGCGGCTCGCCCAGGAAAGTCAGGCTTATCTGGCGCATCGTGTAAAAAGCGGTGAGCAAAGCTGCCAGAGCAAGGACAATAAACACCACCCAAAATCCATGGCCCCAGGCATCCGATAGGATCTCGTCTTTTGACCAGAATCCTGCCGTGACCAGTGGAAAACCGGACAGCGCCAAACCACCGATCAGAAAAGTCCAGAAAGTGATGGGCATCTTCTTTCGCAGACCGCCCATATTGAACATGTCTTGCAGGTCGATATGGGCGCCGGTATGCAAGACCCCGTGCTCCATACCGTGGATGACTGAGCCCGAGCCCAAGAAAAGCAGTGCCTTGAAGAAAGCGTGCGTGATGAGGTGGAAAGCGGCTGCTACATACGCCCCAATCCCCAGGGCAGCGATCATGTAGCCGAGCTGCGAAATCGTTGAATATGCCAGAACACGCTTGATATCGTTCTGCGTTACGGCGATGGTCGCTGCGAACAGAGCAGTAAACGCTCCAATAAACGCCATAGCTATCATCGGCGGTGAGAGTACACCATGCTCAGCGCCGGCTGACAGCAGGGGATAGCTGCGGATCACCAGGTAGACACCTGCAGAGACCATGGTAGCAGCATGGATCATGGCGGATACGGGGGTGGGGCCTTCCATGGCATCCGGGAGCCATACATGCAGAGGCCATTGAGCAGACTTCCCAACTGTGCCGATAAAGATCAAGATGCCAATCAAACCGGCAGCCGATAATCCCAAGAAACCGGTTGGGGTGGTCGCCAGAGTATGAAGCACCCCTTCGTTATAAAAGATTTCGCGATAGTTCAGTGTGCCGGTAGCGGAGTAAAGATAAGCGATGCCCAGCAGCAGGAAGACGTCGCCAACACGCGTGGTCATGAAGGCTTTGATCATTGCTGCCCTGGCTGAAGGCTTTGCGTACCAAAAGCCGATCAGCAGGTAAGAGCACAGACCCATGATCTCCCAGCCCATGAACAAGGTCAGTAAGTTATCTGTAACAACCAGCAGGAACATCCCAAACGCAAATAATCCGATGAAGGCAAAAAAGCGCGAGTATATCGGTTCAATGGATGGTACCTGGTGCGAATGACCGTGAGCATCGGTGACCGTGGCGCCATGCGGAGGCAGCCCCGGCATATCATGATCGCCTTTCGGCTGACCGTAGTTGTGATACCCCACGCTATAGATGAAGATCATCAACACGGTCCAGGCCACAAAGAAAAGCGTTCCGGCAGTCAGGGGATCGACTTGTATACCTATATTAAAGGTCTTGCTTCCGGTCGCTAACCAGGGGATCGAAGACATTATCGGGTGCTCGCCCAGATGTTCGATCCGGATCACCCTGAAAAAGACCACCATGCTACCCAACCAGGATAAGAATGCCGCTCCAACAGCCAGGGTATGGCTGAGAGGTTTACTGCGGTTGGTGAACAGAATGATAAGGAAAAATGCCAGGAGTGGCGGGAGGGGGATTAGCCAGGTAATCAGTTCTGTCGTCATAATTGCTCCTGAATAAAACGCATCTGGTTATAGCGGCGCATCAGCGATGCGTTTTAGAATTTCAGCATATCGATCTCGTCGGCATTAACCGTATTGCGCCGGCGGTAGATAGAGATGACCAATGCCAGACCGACAGCCACTTCCGCGGCAGCAACAGCAAAAACCAGCACCGCAAATGCCTGGCCGGTGATCGCCTCAGGGGCGATATAACGCCAAAAAGCGACCAGGTTAACATTCACGGCGTTGAGCATCAGCTCGATGCCAATAAAAATGGCAATCGCGTTCTTGCGCGCCAGGACGCCAAACAATCCGATGCAGAATAGAGCAGCTGAGAATATCAAATACCAGGATAATGTGATCATCAAACCTCCTCCGCGGCTATTTCCTTTCCCAGGCGATGATGATGGCTCCAATCAGCGCCGCAAGCAGCAGCACTGAGGCGACCTCAAACGGAATGATATACGCACTGGGCGAGACCAACGCCTGACCAAGTTCTACTAAAGGGTCAGCGCGGGCGCTGATTGATGGGAGAGTGGTATTGAAACCTCCCCAGCTAGAAAGCAACCACCAAAGACCCCCGAAAAGAACGACCGCAATCAGTGCCGCCCAGGGCCAATTCGAGCTGATCTGGCCGCCCGCATCCGCAATGAGCCGGCGTGTCATCATGATGGCGAATATCATTAAGATCGAGATCGCGCCGATATAGATAATCACCTGCGCAACAGCCAAAAAGCCTGCATTCAATATCGCAAAGGTAATCGCCACCCCAAACAGTGCCAGGATCAACCACAATGCTGCATGCACCATGTTGCGGGATGTGACTGCCATCAGTGCCGCTCCCAGGGTGATTACGGCAACAATCAGGAAAACGAAATGCATTCCAGTCATCTGCACTCTCCCAAGAGGTCAGGGTGTTGTTGAAGAAACAGTCGTGCTGGGTGGCGCCGCCACAGGCCGCGGTTCTGCCACCCGCTTCCGCTCGGTCCGGGCGCGTGACCGCAAGATCAGCAGGGTAATCCAGGCAATCAGGACGTTAGCAACAAGCATCCCGGCTACGTATAACCAGTACGGGCTCGTCACTAGCACTTTTTGCAGGATAGCGGTTACGATGACCACAACCAATGACAGCGGGGTGAGGAATTTCCAGTTGAAGCCCAACATGTGATCGATACGAAGACGCGGCAAAGAGTATTTCAGCCACATAATCACCCAGTAAATGAAGAAGGCCTTGATGAACAAGTAGCCCACCCCCAGTATTGGGATTGCCTCTGCACCGGGCCCACGCCAACCGCCCAAGAATAAGGAGGAAATAATCCCCCCGACTGTCAAGGCATGCAGCAGCTCGCCGGCATAGAACATCCCGAACTTCATACCGGTATACTCGATGTGGAAACCAGCCACAATTTCAGACTCGGCCTCTACCATATCAAAGGGTGCACGGCCTAGCTCGGCAATTGATGTCAGGAATACAATCACAGCCGCGATCGGAGCCAGAACAACGAACCAGACCGGGCTTTGCGCATCGACGATCGCGTTGATCCCCATCGTACCAGCCAGGATCACAGGCACCAACAGGGCTATTACCATCGGGACTTCGTACGAAACCATCTGGGCAACCATCCGGAATGCACCCAGTAATGCGTATTTGTTATTCGATGACCAGCCTGCCATGATGATCCCGAGGGTGCTTATCGCCCCGATGGCAACCACATACAATACACCAACATTGATATCGCTTCCAACAATCGTCGGTGCCATGGGGATCACCGCCCACAGCATCAGAACGGTCGCCAGAGCCATCACGGGAGCCATATTGTATACAAACCGGTCTGCTCCCACTGGTGTGATATCTTCTTTGATCAGCAGTTTGATCACATCGGCTACGGGCTGGATCAAGCCAAAAGGTCCCAGACGGTTCGGCCCAAGGCGATCCTGAAACCGCGCCACCACCTTGCGTTCCACCCAAACCAGGAAAATATCGATCACCAACACAAAAACGGCGATGACGACCACACCGATCACGGTCATGATCAGATTCACCGCCTGTGGTGCAAGACCCCATCCGAGCATCAGGTTTTCCAACCATTGTGCAATCAATGTAACTGGGTCACCCATGCAGTTTCTCCTCTTTGATAATCCAAATTGAGGTCAAACAAAATCAACCGGGGACAAATAAAAGGCTGAGGGATAATCCATCAGCCTTTATCTTTCTATTTATGACTTATACCCACTCCAATACGCCTTTGCGCCAGGCATACAGCAATCCGACCACCAGGATCAGGATAAAGAGTACGCCTTCCAGAACAGCGAACAAGGGAAGTTGGTTGAATGCGGCTGCCCAGGGGTACAGGAATACGGTTTCCACATCAAAGATTAAGAACACCAGGGCGAATATGTAGTACTGGACACGAAACTGCACCCAGGTATCACCGACCGTTTCGATACCACACTCGTAAGTTTGTGATTTTAACGGGCTGGGCTTGCGGGGGGCGATCAAACGAGGAATGAGCAAGGCCGCGATCGGTAAGAGGGGGGCGACGACTAAGAAAACGCCGATGAATAACCAGTCATTCACCTTAGCTGCTCCTTATTTACAATGGGATAAGCGGAGGGGCATGTAAAAAGCGCGCTAACGCGCGCCTTTACGCGCTCCTTCAACGAATGAATCCAACGTTCGTTGCCGCGATTATCAACGGCGAAAATTTTACCATACTATATCTTAGTTTACCATGTTACAACTTTCACATAAGCGACATGACAAATATGGGTTGTCATGTCAGGACTACCACCGGAAACCCTATTCTCTGGATCTTAAAAATCAGCGCATTACTATCCAAGTGGGGGAAAATAGGTTAAACTGAACCAGCACATACTCGAAACCGGTATGTATGTTGAGTAGATCATTATGGATAGACAGATAACCCCCTCTAAAAGTGATCGTTGGTGGGATATTCCCGCCGCTGTGTTGCTACTCATTATCCTGACCACAGCCTTCACCCGCCTTACTGCCACCGAATGGACCGGGGGTCTGCAGGTTACACGCACGATTACTTATCTCGGACTGGTCGCTGGTCTGGCATTGGGCCAAAGCCGCTTCTCAGCACGTCTGGCGACAGTATTCGCCATCCTGTACGGTGTGTTTGTCGTCCCCTGGCGTTTAGGGCTGCTCCTTGGAGAGGGGGTTTTGTGGACAGAACGGCTGCTCAGCATGGGTGGGCGATTATCCACGATCCTGGTACAACTGGTGCGCAGGCAGGCAGTCACGGATAGCTTCTTGTTCCTGGTGTTGATGGGGACGCTCTTTTGGTTCCTCAGCATCTATGCCGGTTACTCGCTCACCCGCTATGCTAATCCCTGGCGAGTAGCCTTGCCGGTTGGCGTAGCTCTGGTGCTGGTTCATTCATACGACTCGTACTTCGCAAGCAGGATCTGGTACCTGGTGATTTATCTCTTCTTTGCCCTGCTCCTTGTGGCCAGGTTAGTCTACCTGCATAATCGCAACCGCTGGCAATCGACCAATACATACATCCCCCCATATCTGGGCGTCGATTTCGTCCGCCTGGCTCTCATAGCCACCCTGGTCCTGCTGCTGCTTACCTGGACGACACCTGCACTGGCAGATGCGATTCCTGCCGCTCAAGAGGTATGGCAAAAACTGAAACAGCCATGGAATGATATCCGCAATACGATGGATAATGCCTTTGCATCATTGCGTTCGACTGTAGGCATTGTCTCAGATTACTATGGTCCCAATTTATCCTTGGGGCGCGGAAACCGGTTAACCGACACGCAGGTATTCACCGTATTGGTTCCAGAAGAGAGGGTAGATAACATGCGCTATTACTGGCGGGCGCGTGTCTACGATTCCTACGAAAACGGCTGGAGGAGCACGCTGCTCAGCACCGAGATCCTCGATGCCGAAACCTTCGATCTAAGGTACCCCGATTCCGCCGATAATGCCCCCGGGCAATATTCCTTTTCGTTTAACCTGTCTTCACCGCTTGCCACGCTGCTGGCACCAAGCCAGTTAGTCTGGGTCAGCCGACCGGTTAAACTCGAGCTCGAATTTAATGAAAACGGTGAAGCCGATCTAGGGTCATTACGCGCCACCCCCCCGTTAAGGGCCGGGGAAACTTATCACATTCGATCGTCCTTCAACCAACCCACCATAAAAAGCCTGCGTGAAGCCGGAACGGAGTACCCAGATTGGGTGACCGAGCGCTACCTTCAACTGCCTGAGACCATTACACCGCGCACCATCCAGCTTGCGCAATCGATCGCCGCTGGAAATAACACGCAATATGACATCGTAATGGCTGTGACCAATTACCTGCGCCAAAATATCGAGTACTCCGAAACCGTGCCCGCGCTGCCAACCGATCAAGATCTTGTCGATTGGTTCCTGTTCGATTTGAAACAAGGCTTCTGTAACTATTATGCTTCTGCAGAGATCATTTTACTGCGGGCATTGGGTATTCCGGCGCGTTTGGCGGTCGGCTACGCGCAGGGAGAACCCCTGGAAGTTGCCAACGCATATATGGTCCGGCAGCGTGACGCTCACGCCTGGCCTGAAATTTACTTCCAGGGTATCGGCTGGGTGGAGTTCGAACCCACAGTTTCGCAGCCCAGTCTCTTACGACCGCAGGGTGAAGAGCTCGAGAACCCGGTCGCGATACCCACCCCAAACATTTTGGGACCGAATGATGAAGAAAATTTCGACCCTTCAACGTTGGCTGATACAGGAACCCCTGAGGGCATAGAAACACTGCCGTGGGCCGCGATAAGCATCGGAGCAGCCATCGCAGGCTTACTCGTGGTGCTGGCGTTGCTGCTGGTTCCATTAGCCCGGCGCAGACGCTGGCACGAGAAAATACCCATGCTGCCTGTGATGTTAGAAACCGGCATTCGCAAGTTCGGGATTCAACCCCCCAAACTGCTGGTAAATTGGTCGCTGCGGGCGCGGCTGTCGCCTCTTTCGCGCGCATATCAGGAGATCAACTTTGCGCTCGACCGGCTGGGTAGTACCCCCAGCCCCACAGACACACCTTCGGAGCGCGTTTCCGGATTGACTGCTGTTCTTCCTCTAGCCGGCCCGCCAGCCGGGCGATTGGTGGAAGAGTATCAAACCACAATCTACAGCCGTAATTATTCTCCTGACGTACCAACCGCTAAGCAAGCGGGTAGCGAAATCCGCCAGCTATCTTATCGCGCCTGGCTGCAGAAACTATTCAATCCTCCCCGAAAAAATCGCTTTTAATTTCAGGACCAACCTCGAGGCGAAAAAATTATACGATATCTCTGTAAAGATCAGCGAAGAGTGCAGGTCCACCGCCGGTATGCCAGAACAAAACGGTTTCACTTATGTTGAATTTACCCCGGCGGATGAGGTCGATCATCCCTCCAGCTGCCCTGCCCGTGTACACCGGATCGAGCAGCAGCCCTTCTAAGCTGGCAAAGGCGCGGATCGCCTCCCGCTCAAGATCACCAAGGATGCCGTAACCTGCCCCCAGATAGTGATCATCGACCAGAACCTCATCCGCTTCGAAGTCGATCTCCTCTTGGAAGATCCCAACGACCTGGCCTGCCAATCCAGCGACTCGTTCCTGCAAAACTGCTGCAGGCTCATCGATGCTGATCCCCAATATCTTCCCACGCCAGCCGAACAGGCGCGCGCCTGCCACCAACCCGGCTTGAGTGCCTCCTGATGAGGATGGGACGACAATCCAATCTGCGGTGATTTTCTGAGCAATGAGCTCGCCCATTGCCAGAGCGTACCCGGCCGCACCAAGCGGACTTGATCCCCCATAAGGGATCAAGTATGGTTTTCGCCCTGCTCTGTCAGCGCGCTCAACCGTCTCTTGCAGGACCTGGCTGCGATTTAGGCGGTCGCTCCAAACAATATCCGCCCCGAATAAGTTGTCCAGCAGCAAATTGCCGGTGAACATCTCTGGCGGATCACCAGTCAGCACCAGGATGCAATCGAAACCAAAACGCGCAGCTGCCGCCGCGGTTTGCCGGCAGTGGTTGGATTGTACTGCACCGGCAGTCACCAGGGTGCGCGCTCCCCGCTCCCTGGCATCGGCGAGCAGCAGTTCCAACTTGCGAGTTTTATTCCCACCAAATGCCAAACCTGTCTGGTCATCACGTTTAACCAGCAAGCGCGGACCGCCTAATGAACCGGCTAGCCTGTCTAGCGGTTCTACCGGGGTCGGCAGATGGGCAAACTGCAGTCTGGGTATCTCTTTCATGTAGGCCTCTCCATACCTTGCTAATTACCGGCGCTATACCGGGACGGTTAGACCTGCCTATTGCGACCAAACAGCTGGCAGATCATACAGCGAGTTCTTGACGGATGCGCTGCCTGCCGCGCCCACGCATCACTGCCAGGATGTGAGGCAGTATCTTGACATACAGATTATAGGCATTTTTTTGTACAGGCAAATCCCATGCACCGATCGTCCTAACGACCTCCCCACCCAATCCTTCCTTAAACCGGTAGACACCCCACAACGGATCACTCTCAGTGAAATTGTCAGGTGCGCCCCATAGATCGTAGGTATGACAGCCGCTTAGCTTGGCGGTCCGGATTGCTTCCCATTGCAGTAGATAGTTCGGCATCTTCTCTCGGTGCAGCTCACGGGACATGCCATAAAGATACCAGGCTCGTTTGCCAAACATAAAAAGGATGATGGCACCGACCGGCTCGCGGTCCACATCGGCAATCAACAGCTCAGCCATGCCTGCATTCAGGAAGGTCGACCAGACAGTCTGGTAATAGCTGGAATCTCTGATCACAAAACCATCCCGCGCGGCGGTCTCGGAATACATACGGTACAGTAAATCGATATCGGAGAGCTGCCCTTTGCGAACGATTACCCCCTTACGCGCCGCCAGCCGGATATTGTAGCGGGCTTTTTGCTTCATACTCCCTAAAATCTGTTCCTCTGTTGGTAGCAAATCCAATAAGACGGTGTTTCTGAACTGGATCTGTTGGTCAGAAAACAGCCAGCCCTGGCTCTGTAGCTCACGGCTGACCAAGATCCCGTTATTGTCATCTGTATAGGATCCCGCACCCGGGACTCCAACGCCCATACGGAGGTCCGGATCGATCTTAATGAAGATCGCCCTGGCTTGCCGGGCAAGGTGTTTCAGATCCCCCAATACCTGCTGCCGCAGCGCATCGTCACACCAGTCTGCCAGCAATGGACCTTTTGGAACATACATGATGCGCAGCGGTATGGTCACACCTCGAATGGATATCGAGCGGATCAGGATAAGCGCAGCTGCCGCAGCATCTATCGGAGAAGACAGCCTGTTTTCTGCAAGTTGATAGCTGCCTGCAGAACCCGACCAGAGGTAGAACTCCGGCTGCCATCCATACTTAGCTTTTATACTGGCCCATTCCGCGCTCTGCAGAACATGCGGCTCTGGCAAGCGCGTGATGGTTGCATCCCAGGCAGATGGGTTGACATCTTTCATGCAGGCGTTCACGGTATTCTATGCCTCGATCCTGTTCCGCTTCACCCAGGTCCGGTAAAAAGCATACAGCGGATGGTTGTAGATTCGCTCCCATGGTCCAGCAGCACGCCGCAGAGTGCCGCCAAAACCGCGTTTAAATCGATAAACGCCCCATAACCCATCCGTACGCTCCAAAAACTGGCTTTCCAGGTCTGCCAGATCTACATCCGGAACACCCCACAGGTCATACTCCTCGCATCCATGGGAGCGCGCCCAGCGCATCGCTTCCCACTGGAGTAAATAGGCAGGCATGTGCTCACGGCGCCTGTCGCCGGAAGCCCCGTAGAAATACCAGGCCCGCCTGCCATTGCGAAAAACCATCAAGGCAGCCAGCGGCTCTCCCATGTAATCAGCAATAAAAAGTTCGCATGCGTTGGTCGGGTGGAACAAATCCATTGCGCGCCGGTAGTAGTCCAGGTTGTGTACACCAAACTGGTCACGCGCGCCTGTTTCGAGCATCAGTTTGTAAAATAGCTCGACATCCAGGCTGACTGTCACCCGCACTCCACGTTTCTCCGCCAGCCGGACGTTATAACGGGTTTTTTGCTTCATCCTGTTCAGCAGATCGTTTTCATCCCCGCTCAAATCAAGGACAATTGTGCGCAGCGGTTGGATATTTTGTATTCCGGGGCGAAATCCAGCCGGCATACTTTTTGAATCAGGATCTTTGGCGTCAATCCAACTATCAGGTTCAACAATGAGATGGATAGCGCGCCTGCTTCGGCAGAGTGTATCAATTTCACCCCACAGCTTACCCCAATCGGCTTTATCACCCACAGGTCCTTTCGGGAGGTATGCTACTGTAAAACCCAGTGGAAGCTGGCGAAAGAGCACCTGTGCGCCACACTCCGGTCGGGCCACCCAGGCAGCCTGCCAGCCGAACCCGGATTTTAATGCACCCCAGGCTGCAGTTTGTAGAATATGAGCGTGAGGGTAGTTGGCGAGGAAATCTTGCCAGGCTGATGGTGAAACAATAGCCATGCAGAATGCTAGACGATCGAGGTCAGGTCTGGTGGAGGCGTGCTGCGCACCGCAGCCCCCGGAATAAACTCATCCAATATGCGCACAATCGAAGTCGTGTCTCCCTCCCGTGCGAGGTGGATCAGATCGTTGACCGTACGGCGCAGCTCCTGCCCACCAAGGAAATCTTCTTCTGCCAGTAAAACAATATCCGGATGCGGGGTAGGTTTATACTGCGCTCCCTGATCCCATAGCTCTTCAGATAATTTTTCCCCGGGGCGGATCCCGGTGAACGTAATTTCAATGTCTTTGCCAGGCTCCAACCCCGACAGGCGTATCAGATCCTCTGCCAGATCTAGAATACGCACTTGCTCGCCCATGTTGAGCACAAAGACTTCGCACCCCTTGCCCAAAGACGAGGCCTGCAAGACAAGGTGAACTGCCTCGGGAATGGTCATGAAGTAGCGTTCCATATCCGGATGCGTGATCGTCACCGGACCGCCGTGGCGGATCTGTTGCTCGAAGAGTGGGATTACGCTTCCGCGACTACCCAGCACATTACCAAAACGGACGACAGAAAACGCCAGTCCTGTCCGGTTAGCAGCATCCAGTACCAAAAGCTCAGCCAGGCGCTTCGTCGCTCCATATACACTGGATGGGCGAATTGCTTTATCAGTAGAAACGAGCACGAAGCGTTCTATACCAAAGTTAATCGCTGCCTCGATGACATTGCGAGTACCCAGGACATTGTTGGTGATCGCATCTTCGATGTTCACTTCCATCAGCGGCACATGCTTGTGGGCAGCAGCGTGGAAGATAACCTGCGGATGGTAGTTTTCGAACACCACATCCAGGCGATCCATATCGCGCACATCGGCAATCACAGCGTGAATTGGCAGGATGGGGTAGTCTTCTTCTATCTCCAGCAGGGTCTCGAAAATACTATTCTCACCATGCCCAAGCAGCACCAGTTCAGAAGGTCCCCAGCGAGAGACCTGTCTGCAGATTTCGCGCCCGATTGAACCACCCGCACCCGTCACCAACACACGTTTGCCTCCCAGGCTGGTCCCAATTAGACTATCGTCCATGGATACTGACTCTCGCCGCAACAAGTCGGTTATTTTTACCTCTCTCAAGCGACTGACGTTTACTTTTCCACCGATGAGCTCGTAGATCCCTGGCATTGTCCGGAAAGGCACCGCCTTCGAGCGGCAAGCCTCGGCCACCTTACGCACGGCTCGTCCTGGAGCACTGGGCAAGGCAATGACCACTTCATCTACCCTTTTCAGCGTCACGATCTTGGCCAAATCATCCAGGGTCCCGATCACTGGTATTCCATGGATTTGCTGTTTTTGCTTCGTCAGATCGTCATCTAAAAAACAAATCGGGATGAGGTTGAGTTGCGGATTCTTCTGCATTTCCCGCACGACCAGCGCGCCTGCATCTCCCGCCCCGACCACCAACACGCGCCGCTTGCGGCCCATTACACCATCTGGCATCGAACGCGCTTCTGCCAGCATACGCAGGGAGAATCGGAATCCACCGATAAGCGCCATCGACAGCAGCCAATCGATCGGCAGTGTCCCGCGCGGGAAATTTGGAAGGATGTTCAACGCCCGCAGGATCACCATCACCACCGATACTACGACCGAGGCGGAAGTAACCGCTGCAATAATGATCCTTAATTCCTGCGTACTGGCATATGCCCACAACCGGCGGTACAAACCGAATGAGAAATAAACCAGCGGCTTGACAATTAAAGCCACAGCCATGAACCAATAAGCCGCGGGAAGATACCAGACGAATAATGGGCCAATATCTAGTCGTAGTGCAAAGCTCCCCAGCACCGATACTGCGGTCAGGATCAAATCGCTAATGAATAATACCCAACCCCGCATCTTGATGAGGCGGCGAAAATGGATGTTCTCTCGCAGAGCTTGTATGGAAGGTAGCTTCATGATTACCAGCAAATTGTATCAGGCATTCAGAATTGCCCTGCTGGGCTGGGACAAACGCATTTACCGACCGCGGAAACCGAGCATGGTGGCGGGGGTGCGCAGGAGGATGATCAGATCCAGGAGCATGCTGCGGTGCTTAATGTAATATAAATCATACTCCAATTTTATGGTCGTTTCTTCGATCGTGGATGCATACCCCATATTGATCTGCGCCCAACCGGTGATGCCCGGTTTAACCAGCAGCCGCGCCCGGTAAAAAGGGACGTGCTTTTGAAAGGTCAGCATCAGCTCGGGGCGTTCTGCCCGCGGGCCCACCAGGCTCATCTCACCTCGTAAGACATTCAAGAATTGGGGTAGCTCATCCAGGTGGGTCCTACGCAGGATGCGCCCAATCCGAGTTGCGCGTTCATCATCCTCCTTGGCCCATTTTGGAGTACCATCAGCTTCTGCATCACGGCGCATCGTCCTTAGCTTAATAATCGTATAAGGCTGACCACCTTTACCAGCCCGGGTTTGAGTGTAGATAATTGGGCTGCCATCATCGATAAAGATCGCCAATGCCAGGAAGGGCAGCAAGATCAGCATAATCAGCGTACCAATCAGTCCACCAGCGATATCAAGCATGCGTTTGCCAAGCTCATAAAAGCCGCTCCCCTGGACTTCGTCAACGAATGAGCGCAAGATCCAATCCGCTTCCAGCAGACGGATCGGCACCCTGGCAACCAGCTGTTCATAAGCTCTCGGCATGCGGACAATCTCGATCCCACTCTCTTGAACATCCAGCAACGCCTGGAACATCTTCCCATGCATCTCGCCCGAGATGGCGACGATGATATCCGACACATTCTGCTGATTTACAACAGACAGCAGATCATCGCTGCCACCCAATACCGGATAGCTTTGGATTTCCTTGCCAAGCTTCTCGGGATCATCATCGATAATACCTACCACATAAAATGGAGGCGGCCGGATGCCGTTAGCGGTTCTCAGCAACACCTCACCGGTCTGCCCTCCACCGACAAGCAGTACACGCCGCATGAATTGGGGTGCAGTAAATATATGGATATACAACCAGCGCCAGAGCAATGTAAGCAGTGAGGCGGCGATCAGAAAGCTGGCTACTCCACGGCGCGGCAGTAATGAGCGCGGAGGATCGACATAATAAAAAAAGAGCACCAGGTAAACACCGAAGCCGATCAATGCTGCAGCAGCTACGCCGCGCACCGTCACAGGCCAGTTGCCAGCACGGTGGATATCATAAAGCTCCACCAATAAGATGATCCAAAAAATAGGGGTTAGATAAAACCAGGCAGGAACACGCTCGACCAGAAATTGAAAATCGAAATCAATAAAGCGTACGGAAGAGCCCCAATAGAGCAATGAGATCGCCAGGGCGATAAGCGCCATCAGAAAATCACCTGCAATCAGCACTGCCCGCCGCTCACCCAGGCGCAGCTTTAACCGGCTGGATTTGTTCAAATATAAGGGCACGCTCATCGAACGAGAAGACTCCACAGTAAAGCGCTTCCCCAGGTCAGGTGCATGGTTGCGACTGCCAACGGAAAGCCAATTATTAGAGGTAAGTCCCGTTTACTCAGGGCGGTGCTGAGGCCTGCCAGAATGAGTACCAGGAGGTAGAAGGCGACCAAGAATAATAAGATGGGTGCAAATACAGGCGACAGAATAGATGCCGCCAATAAGAGAAGCAGACTCAAGACAAACAAAGGCGGCAGCAGCTGTCGCCAGCGGATGCTTTTAGGATTGCGCTGGAGCATCTTTCCTTTCCAAAAACCGTAGCGAAAATATTGGTGTCCCAGGGCTGGAAGGTTCGATCGGGCAAAATAGACGCAGCGTATCATCGGATCCAACCAGACAATTCCACCGGAATTACGCACGCGCACATTGAACTCGTAATCCTCATTTGTCAACAAGCTCTCGTCATAGAGCCCAATGCGCTCTACCAACGACCGTCGATAGGCTCCGAATGGGACCGTGTCTACCCGTCTCGCCTGCCCGCCAACCCTGTAATGGGCATCGCCCACCCCCAAAGGATGAGCTGCTGCCACCGCAATCGATCTGGAAATCCAACTCGCGCCGCCTGGATGTATCTCCCACACACCACCCACATTATCGCCTTTAGCCTGATGCAGCGCTTGCACACAGCGCTGAATATAGTCCGGGTAGGGGCGCGAGTGAGCATCTAACCGGACCACATACTCACCGATTGCTGCCCGGATAGCCACATTCAGTCCTGAGGGTATCGTTCGGAGTTCATTATCCAGGATCCGGATCCGCAGATCCGGATGGGACGCCTGGAAGGCGGTGATTACATCCCGAGTCCTGTCTGTAGACTGACCATCCGAGACAAGCACTTCGATCTCAGTTCGTGGGTATGTCTGGCTATACAACGCCTCCAGCAGCAGGCGAATGGTCGCCTCCTCATTGTAACATGGGACGATGACCGACACCGTGGGGGCGTTCACTGTATGGTATTGTTCAACTCACGACAGCGATCAGATCGATCTCAACCGCCCCATTGCGCGGCAGTGCTGCCACCTGGACTGTCGAACGGGCGGGCGCATCGCTCGGGAAGAATTCGGCATAGACCGCGTTCATACAAGGAAAATCGCCCATATCCCTTAAGAACACCGTGGTCTTGACTACCTCATCAAGCGACGACCCCGCAGCTTCGAGCACATGCTTCAAGTTGGTCAGCGCCTGGCGAGTTTCTGCCTCTACGCCGCCTGGAGCAAATTCGTTGGTAGCGGGATCGAGTCCGAGTTGACCGGAGGCGAAAACCAGCTCCCCATAACGATTAGCCACGCTGTAAGGCCCAAGCGCCTTCGGAGCTTTATCCGTCTTAATCGCACGTTTTTTAGCCATAATATCTCCCTGGAAAATCTTTCGTATCTATCCGAAAATTATATTTTCTTTGTGGTGTAATAATATCCGGAATGGTTCTCATTCTTTCTCGAACTTCAGCAGTTGCAGGATATCTGCCAGGGAAGCCCTGAATAGCTCCTCCATAATATCGTCGTTGACCTGGTATATCCCGCCAAACGACCCATCCCCAAAAGCCTGCCGGGCTTCCTGGGCGCTCATCAAACCGGGCACAAATGGCGGGGCTTTCTCACCCTGGGGGATATCGCCAACCCGGGTAAACGGAAAAGCCTCCAGCCAGTTTGCATGCGATGGCTTTAACGTGTGAGCCAATGCCACGTCCTGCACGCTGTGGGATTGCCACCAGGCATACCAGCCGATTTGAATTCCAGACAGCTGGTTTGCCAGCTCATACATCCGGGCACGAACAGGATCATTACCCCCATGACCATTAAGCAGCAGAAAGCGACGGAAACCTTGCCGGTAAGCCGAGCGCACCAGGTCTTCGACAATATCCAACAGGGTCGAGATCCTCAGGGACAGCGTACCGGGGTAATCCAAGAAGTATGGCGAGCAGCCAAAGCTCAACGCAGGCGCCAGCAGCACACCGGTTTGCTGGCTGGCGGCATCTGCCAGCGCCAGAGGGATCTTCACGTGACACAGGAGGCTGAGGTAGCCATGCTGCTCGCAAGCTCCGATCACCAGCATCAGGCGATCATCGCCCTTCAGATACTCCTCGATATCCATCCAGCTCAGATCTTCAAAGCGCATTACGACCACGCAGTATATTATGGTAATACGTCATCAGCCCACGATATTGACCAGTTTACCAGGAACGACAATGACCTTCTTAGGCGATCTGCCTTCCAAATATTTAACCACCGCCGGGCTCGCCAGAGCAGCCTGGCGGGCAGCTTCCTGACTGATATCGGCTGGGACCGTGATCCGATCGCGCAATTTTCCATTGACCTGCACAATTAATGTGATCTGATCTTCTGCTGCTGCCACCGAATCCACGCCAGGCCACGGCTGGGAATGGATCGAATATGGTTTACCCAGGTAAGCCCACAGCTCCTCGGTGATGTGAGGCGCTACCGGAGCCATCATGCGCAGGTATAGATCCAGTGCTTCGTTCCACTCCGCTGTACCACAGGCACCTAGCTCGCGCGCCTTGTACATCTCGTTGAGCAGCTCCATTAATGACGATACGATCGTGTTGAATTCGAAGGCCTCGAAATCATGGGTCACCTGCCGCAGGGTCTGGTGCAATTTTCGACGCAGCGATCGCAGGGTCTCGGGATCGGGATTCCCGGCTATAACTGGATCGGTGATCAAGTTCCAAACCCGCCGCACCCAGCGAACAGTACCCTCGATGCCGCTGCTGTTCCATGGGCCACCCATATCCCAACGGGCAAAGAACATCAGGTAAGCCCGGACGGTATCCGCACCATAGCGGCTGATCAGATCATCCGGCGCGACAACGTTGCCGCGGCTCTTGGACATCTTCTCTGAATCCTCACCCAGGACGATACCCTGGTTGCGAAGCTGGGTCATTGGCTCCGGTCCGCTCAGGACGCCCAGATCACGGAATGCTTTATGAAAGAAGCGCGTGTAGATCAGATGCATGGTGGCGTGTTCGATGCCGCCTGTATACGTATCTACGGGCATCCAATACCCATACTCCGCCGGATCAAATGGTCCTTTAGAATAGTGCGGGCTTAAATAGCGCAAGTGATACCAGGATGAGCACATAAAGGTATCCATTGTATCGGTCTCGCGCTCAGCAGGAGCAGCGCATGTCGGGCAGACGGTCAGTTTCCAGGTCGGGTGCAGCTTCAGCGGTGATTCTCCGGTGGGCAGCCATTCGACATCATCCGGCAGCAAGACCGGGAGCTGTTCATCCGGCACATCCAATGCCCCGTGTTCTGGACAGTATACAATTGGGATCGGCGCTCCCCAATATCGCTGGCGGGAGATCAGCCAATCGCGCAAGCGGTAGTTGACCGCCCGCTTACCGATCTTGCGCGCCTCCAGGTAATCAATCGTGAGATCGAATGCCTTGTCGCCGGGAGTGCCGCTTAATATACCGGAGTTCACCATCCTGCCGTAAGCCGGAACAGACTCGAGCATGCTGGCGCCATCTAACAGCGGCATATCCTCCAGCTGGACAACAACGCGCACTTCCAGCCCGTACTTGCGAGCGAACTCGAAGTCACGCTGGTCATGAGCCGGCACTGCCATGATGGCGCCGGTTCCGTAGGTCACCAATACATAATCTGCGATCCATACAGGAATGCGTTCCTCATTCACCGGGTTGATGGCATAGCCCCCGGTAAACACGCCTGTTTTATCTTTATCGACGGCTTCGCGTTGAATATCACTCATACGCAGCGCTTGCTCTACGTACCTCTCCACGGCGTCTTTTTGTGCCAGTGTGGTGAACTTCTGAACCAACGGGTGTTCAGGGGCTAATACCATGAAGGTAGCTCCCCACAGCGTGTCCGGACGAGTGGTAAAGATCTCCAGCGCATCCCCACCTTCGGAGCGAAAGATCACTGAAGCGCCCTCAGAGCGCCCAATCCAGTTGGTCTGCAAAGTGCGTACTCGCTCTGGCCAATTGGTGTGCGAGAAATCCCGCAGCTCTTCGGCATACTGCGTGGTACGGAAGAACCACTGCTCCAGGTCTTTTTTGATCACCGGGGTGCCGCAGCGCTCGCAGTGTCGGTCATCTCCCCACACCTGCTCGCGCGCCAGGGTTGTATTACAGTTTGGGCACCAATCCACTGGTGACTTCTTGCGATATGCCAGGTTATTCTTGCGCAGCTGGGTGAAGAACCATTGCGACCAGCGGTAATATTCTGGATCGGAAGAGACTGCCTCACGCCGCCAGTCAAACATAGCACCCATGGATTTGAGCTGGCGCCGCATGCGCGCGATATTGGCGTAGGTCCATTTTTTGGGATGGATTCTATGTTTAATGGCAGCATTTTCGGCTGGCAAACCGAATGCATCGAAGCCCATTGGGAATAAGACATTATAGCCGCGCATGCGCATATATCGGGCGCGGGCATCCGAGGGAGTCATAGCATACCAGTGACCAATGTGCAGGTCGCCGGATGGATACGGCAGCATGGTCAAAGCGTAATGCTTGGGTTTTGCCGGGTCGATATCGGCGTTATACAGGCCATCCTGTTCCCAGCGCGCCTGCCACTTTGGTTCGATTTCGGAATGGTTGTATTGTGGTTGCTCTGTCATTTATTCTCCGGAACAATAATTATTCGTAAGCAGGATTATATCTTATTGAACCATCATCTAATCGGTTTGCTGTCTGATGACTCATCCATACTCCTGGAAATCGTCTCAACAGCCATATCGACAATCTCCATTGCTACTTCTACCCGGCTCGCCCAGTGCTGGGGATCTGCATCGTAAGCTTCCGCCAGGGCACGCTGGCTGTGAGCATCCGCGGCTTTCTCACGATAACGGTCTGCGCTCTCCCAATCTAATCCATCCACTTCTATATAGTCAAGATGAAAACCAGCCCTATGCAATAAAATTGGCCATTCTGAGTCTGTGCCCAGGGCGCGAGAGGGGATTGTGTTCGCCACCAGGTACTCGGCTGCCTCCCGACTGAATCCTTTAGAGCCAGCGCTTACATCCATCGATCGTCCCAGGAAATGGGAAACGACACGGTTGCTGATTGCTTCTGTCTGGGTAAGAGCTTGCGGATGGGTCCTGTATGCTGCCGGGCTGCGACCGATGATCAAACAATCGCACCTGGTCACCATTTCAGCCGCATGGCGCCACTCATCCGGGCGAGTCTCTACCCAACGCAGGATGCGGTCCATATCAGCATATTGGATATGGGTACAGGCAGCAGCCAGCGATCGCTGCAGTGCAATATACCTTCCCTCCGACCAGTTGCTGGTCTGACAAACCTGCAGCCCGCCCAACTTCTTTATGGTCATCACCTGTTCCATCCCCGCTTCACCAATTATGCTTTCGGGCGGGATGACGGCCAGGATGTAGTTATAGACTTCCTGCATACGCGGCAAGAGGCGCTGCAATCGAGGCAGCTCGCCGCGCAGATTCCATGTGGTTGTGAGAGTCAGATCCATGTCGATGCGTTCATCCAGGCTACTTACGCGTAATAAAATTCAAGATCTTGTCCGGGACGTAGATCACTTTCACTACTTCCCGATCAAGGAGCTGCTGCTGAACCTTGATCTGAGATCTGGCGATCGGAACGATCTCGTCCTGAGGGGCGCCGGCGGGAATCTCGATCACATCCCTTAATTTACCATCCACCTGCACGGCTATTTGGATGACATTCTCGCGTGCCAGAGCTTCGTCCCAGACGGGCCAGGCTTGCTCGTGGACACTACCGGAATGACCGGTTCTCTGCCAGAGCTCATCAGTGATGTGGGGTGCAGCCGGAGCAGCCAGCACCAACAACCTCTCCAATACCTGGTGAAAAGTAGCAGTGCGCCATCTTCCGTGGCGATGAATTCCGACCAGCTCATTGACGATCTCCATCAAGGCTGAGACCATGGTATTGAAGCGCAAGGTGCGGATGCGTTCGCTGATTTGTTGAATCGTCCGGTGTAAACTCCTTTCCAGGTAGTCATCACGAGCTGTACAGCCTGAACTGGCGATATAGGTGTCGGCGTACAGGTTCCAGAGCCGGTTCAGGAAGCGCCGGGTACCATTGATCCCATCGGTGTGCCAATCCACATCTTGTTCGAATGGCGCTATGAACATCTCATATAAACGCAATGCATCTGCTCCGTACGTCGCCACGACACTATCAGGGGCGATGACATTGCCGCGCGACTTGGACATACGCATGCCGTCTGCTCCCATCATCTGCCCCTGGCTGATCAATCGTGCAAATGGCTCACGAAACGGGATCAAGCCTGCATCTGCCAGTACTTTCGTCCAAAAACGGGCGTACAGCAAGTGTAGAACTGCATGCTCTGCGCCTCCCACGTATAGGTCGACTGGCATCCAGTAGTGCATTGCCTGAGGCTCGAACGGACCACCGTCGTAGTGCGGGCTGGTGAAGCGCAGGAAGTACCACGAGGAGCAGGCGAAACCACCCATAGTGTCGGTTTCCCGGCGCGCGGGTCCGCCGCACTGCGGGCAAGCCGTATTGACAAAATCAGGCAGGCGCGCCAGGGGAGACCGCCCGCTCCCATCCGGCTGGAAATCCTGCATCTCGGGCAGCAGCACGGGCAGCTGATCTTCGGGCACCGGCACAGTACCGCAGCTATCGCAGTATACGATCGGAATCGGTGCTCCCCAGTAGCGCTGCCGGCTGATCAGCCAATCCCGCATGCGGTACTGCACCGTCCGCCTGCCCATACCCAACTGCTCCAGGCGCTCGGCGATGCGCGTACCAGCCTCCCCATTGGGTAGTCCATCGAACTCACCGGAATTAACCATGATCCCGTCGCCAACATGAGCCTGCTCTGGTAGGTGATCGTCGGTCACGGGTTGAGAGCTTTCAGCCACTACCACGCGCACAGGCAGATCGAACTGGCGGGCAAACTCCATATCTCGCTGGTCGTGGGCGGGCACACCCATAACGGCCCCGGTGCCATAGCCTGGGAGCACATAATCCGCGATCCAGACCGGCAGGCGCTCACCGCTCAATGGGTTCATAACATAGCCACCGGTGGAGACTCCGCTCTTTTCCCTGCTCTCGACCATACGCTCCACCTCGCTGCGCACCGCCGTTTGTGCCTGGTAAGCGTCCACTGTGCCGCGCTGCTCCGGGCTGGTCAGATCAGATACCAGCGGATGCTCTGGCGCCAGGACGAAGAATGTAGCCCCGAACAACGTATCCGGGCGTGTAGTGAACACCGGGATCTTTTTGGAATCCTGACCACGATCAGCGAGATGGAAATCGATCTCAACACCTTGTGAGCGGCCAATCCAGTTGCGCTGCATGGCGACGATCTTCTCGGGCCAATCGATCTCATCCAATCCGGAGAGGAGCTCCTCGGCGTAAGCTGTAATTTTGAAATACCAGGCAGGGATCTCGCGCTTGATCACCCCACTATGCCCGCGCCAGCACACCCCTCCTACAGCCTCGTGGCTGGAAAGGGTTGTCTGGCATGTGGGGCACCACCACTGCCAGTTGGTGTCGCGATAAGCCAGGCCGCGGCGGTAAAGCAGCAGGAAAAACCACTGTGTCCAGCGGTAATAGGATGGATGGGATGAATCGATCTCCCGGCTCCAATCATAACCCGTGCCAATCAGGGTGAGTTGGCGGCGAAAATTGGCGGTATTCCGGTCAGTCGCCTGGCGTGGGTGTACGTTGTGTGCCACTGCATACTGCTCGGCCGGCTCTCCGAAGGCATCCCACCCCATCGGATGGAGCACATCGTAGCCATTCATGCGCATAAAGCGCGAGATTACATCGGTCGGCACATAATTCCGGCAATGACCGACATGCAGCCCTTCACCCGATGGGTAGGGAAAGAAATCAAGGCAGTAAAACTTCGGTTTCTTCCCCGATCCGATCGCTCGGTGGAGTCCGCTAGATTCCCATTGGCGCTGCCATTTGGCTTCAATCTCTTGGGGACGATAAACCCCCAAATCACGTTTATCCGTTTTTCTCGGTTTCATATCACTTTCCTTTCAGCAAATCCCTGGCACACACTTTGCAACTTTGTAAGGTGAAGTCAATCGACTAACCAGGTGCTGCTCTGCCTGAAAACTAACCAAAGTACCAATTTAAGGGAGGAGATGTGAAAGAACACCCCGACGAAATCTGGATTCAGCTCTATATCAACCTGTCACGCTACATCGACTCACGGGTCTGCGCCGAAGCAGGTCACAGCGAGCTGGTAGCCGATTGGGTGCGCAGAACTGCCAGGACATTGGAAATGGAAGAACAAGAGGTTCAAAGGGTATTCTGGGCAGCCTTATTACATGATATCGGCAAGATCGGCGTCCCTGATAATGTCCTGGTGAAAAATGGGCCACTGACCGAAGAAGAATGGCAAGTGATGAAGCTCCACCCAACCATCGGGGCAAACATGGTCAAGTCTTTGAAGAAGATACAGCATATTGCTCCTGATATTTATGCCCACCAGGAGAAATTCGATGGCAGCGGCTATCCGCAAGGGCTGCGCGGCGAGGAGATACCCCTGGGGGCACGCATCCTGGCAGTGGTGAACGCATATGAAGCCATGACTCATCATCGTGTGTACCGCCAAGCACGCAGCCATCTGGAGGCTGTTACCGAGCTGCGCCTCCTGGAGGGTAAACACTTTGACCCGGCTGTTGTGGAAGGATTCCTGTATACCCTCGAGCCTTGATCAGGGATTGATACTGATACGGGCATCCGTCCAGGTTGTAAATGTTCAGCGCATAACAAAAAGCCTTCATCCCATCAGGGACGAAGGCTGCTCCGCGGTACCACCCTGCTTGCCTGCAGCGCCCATTGAAAGCGCGCTGAAAGGCCGCTCTGATTCGCTGTAACGGGCGACTCCCGCTTCAGATTGCAGCACTTCAGCCAAATCTCGGCTGCGTGCATCCACCTGAAAAGCCATACCAGAAAATGGTCGGCAAGCGAGTTCGGCTAAGTAGATCATGTACTCCGGGGGTACATCACCGGGCTTCCACCTCTCTATCCCGGTTCGCTGCCGGATAGCCTACTACTCTTGCTCTGGCTATCTATATAAAACAGGATCAGCGCTCATCTGCTTGATCCTAAACTTCCCTTCCTAAGAACTGATATCTATTTTATCACAGGCTTTTCCGACCCAGGCGAACGAGGTGGGCTTGCCTTCCCCATTCATTTCAATTTGTTGCCGTGCCATCTTGATGTGAAAATCAGAACGTTATTATCCAATAGGATAGGTGAATAAACATTGACGAGGGCGGATACTCTCCGCCCCCGTCGCATTTTCCGGCAAGTGAGCCTGGATCAAGTTGATTTGCCGTTATTAATTCAACACAGAACTATCTGCAGCTAATGATCCCACAAGCCTTGGGTAATGAAAATCCGGCTGGGATTATGGTACCCATCAGATAGAGTCTTGAGGAAAGCTACGATCGCGGCCTCTTCGCCCGGGGTCAGGCCGAGGTCTCCCAGCTCGCTGGTGTTGACGTTTATAGCCACCTCCGGTTCGGGCCAACAATTGGCAGCTAACGCCTCGGCTTCCGTGAAATCACCGGGGCAGACCGACAGCACATCTCGTGTGTTGTAGAAGTGTACTATCCCTTCCAGGGATTTGAAATAGCCATTGTGGCTGAAGGCTTTGACAAAACCAGCCTCCGATCGTAAATCCACGTTGCGCAAAGTAGGCACTTTGACCTTGCCGTACTCCGCCAGATACACATCCTGTGGATATCCGGCATTCTCCAGGTAGCCTCCCAGCCCCAGGTCGATGAAGTCTGGATTGTAGCTGTATACGGGGTTCTCTGGATTCTTAGGAACGCCCAGGTTGTCATAAGTGAAATCGGTGAACAGGGGCTGCTTTCCGCTGCTGAGGTGGCACAGCTTGCACTTTCCCTTACCCTGGAACAGGGCGTAACCGCGCTGCTCAAGTCTGGTCAGCTTGGCTTTGCCTTTTGCCGCATAATCGAACTTTGCGGTAAAAGAGTTCACTTCCGGAGATGCCTCGTAAGCAGCTATCGATAGTGCGATATCGTCGTATGCCAGATCTACATTCTCTGGATTGCAGATATCATCTCCCCACACTTCCCGAAATTGACTGCCGTAGGAAGCTGCACAGACCCGTGTTACTACATCTGCAGCTGTAGAAAGTGCCTGCTCAGCTGGATTCAAGAAGGGGCCTTGGGCCTGGTCAGCCGCCGGATTGCCCAGCTTCTCACCGGTAGCGCGCCCATCCCAGAAATTGCCTCCCACCCACAGGCCTTTCTTGTCTATAAACAGAATTGGACTCTGGGTGGCATATGCCGAACTGGGTGGCTTGCGGTCGCCGAAGGCGCCAGGTATTGAGCCCTCGTAGACTGCCCCATGGGCGTTAATTTCCCCAAGTGGTCCGGTCCACCCCACCTCGGGGGCATGGCAGGATGCACAGGATTGGTTCGCATTGATCGATAGGTTGTTGTCAAAGAAAATCAGTTTCCCTAATTGTTCTGTCGGTGTCAAACTGGGTTCGTCTTGTGCCAGCGCCGACCCTACAAAAAGAGTGAGCAGCATTCCGAATATAATGATCAATGTGAGAATGTATAAGTGTTTGCCAGTCATGTTTCCCTCCATAATCTAGCGACTATCGTTGTTTCCCTGCTGTTGGTCACTTGCGAGATCCATACGGAATAATCTTCAAATTTCGCCACTGCCCCAATTCTGATCAGCTGCTGTGCAATTGATTGCCCGGGATTTACTGATCGGGTAAATCTCACCTCCTTTCCACCACTAGATAATATTCTTCTCGCACAATGAATCAAACTTACCGTGAGGGGAAATTCTTATAACCAAATCCCCACAATCGTTCAATCATACATCCAAGCATTTATTGAGAGTATATAGAAAAAATGAGTGCATATATAGTGACATTTGTCACATTATGTTATTTAAAGGTCGATTTCGATCCGATCACGGATCTCTATGCCAAGATTTCTGACATGGACGAACCCAACGACGCGAACTGTCGAATACATCAGCCCTATGCAGTGCAGCTTCTTGAATTTCTAGCACATCAGTTGCTGTTGCACAAAAGCAGAATCCCCGCCTTGTGCGCGGGGCTTCCTCATTAGTAAAATTGCACTTAGAATGGATCGTATTACTTTATGCTGTGGACCCAGAGGGATTCGAACCCTCGACCTTCTCAATGCCATTGAGACGCGCTCCCAACTGCGCTATGGGCCCTGGATGAAGTTTTCAAATTGTACTGTTACTAGAACGATCCGTCAACGAGTGGACCTGGAGGGATTCGAACCCTCGACCCCTTCAGTGCGATTGAAGTGCGCTCCCAACTGCGCTACAGGCCCCTATTGCATGGCGGATGGAATTGTATCTTAGCCATTCTCCACTGTCAAGCGCCGGTGCAGCGCCGTTATAGATTTATACGCCTTTGAAGGATTGCCAGGGTCTGCGCCCTACGGCGGGCAGCCGATCAATTCACCGAAAAGCTTTCGATGCTGCCCGGTTTACGCTCCAAGGCTCCTCGGATTAACGCCACCTCCCGCCGGTAGACTGATGAAAGGCGTTCCAGTAGTTCGGCAGTTTGTTCAATGGTGAGTAGTTCTTGCTTCTCGTTGTTCGACACCTGCAGGCTGATGGCTGCCAGGTAAGCCAGGGCATGCGGTTCATCAGGTATTTCTGGCAACTCCAGCTCCAGGCCCTCCGATTGGGCAAGGATCAGCAAATAGCGCTGCAGCCACGGCTTGAATTGCTGCCCCGCGTTCTCTACCACTTCAGGATCAAGATCCGACAGTGGATAGGCCTGCAGAATCCCGGTCAAGAATGGAGCCTTGTTGCGATCCAGCAGCATGGTGCGGAAGCGCTCCTGACCGACAGCCACAATATTCATCCTCCCCTCGCTGAGCGGCTCCATTTCGATAATGCGTGCTGTACAGCCCACCGGATGTGGCTCGGCTGGTGGGCCAAAGGCTTCGACCCCCTGGCGGATTAAAGCGACGCCAAATGGCACATTACGCTCCAGGCACAACTGGACCATGCGCTTATACCGCTCTTCAAAGATGTGCAGGTGCAGCGGCATACCTGGGAAGAGCACCGTGTTCAGCGGGAACAAGGGCAGCTCGAACATCGGGCTGCCAGCTTGGGATCTCTCTGCCATAGGGAAAGATTCTAACACAAACAGGCGATCTTACTTTACGCGCCTGAATCTACCGCCAGAACCTGACTCGGGCTATAATCACCTCCATATTCCCAAGCAGCGGAGATCTATAATGCCCGACTCAGCCAAAATCGACTATTCACTTCGCCAGGCACGTATGGCAAGCGCCATCCGGTCCGCCGGGTTGGATGCTTTCGTCCTCAACCCCGGCCCCAGCTTAAAGTATCTTACCGGACTGAATTTTCATTTGATGGAACGACCGGTTGTCGTTTTTTTTATCCCTGATGCTCAGCCAGTTATCGTCCTTCCCGAGCTCGAGGCGGCAAAAGTGGCCCATCTGCCGTACGCGTTGAAAGTATTTCACTACGGCGAAGACTCTGCGGAATGGAAGAGGATATTCCAGCAGGCAGCTCTCGCAGCCGCTATGGATGGCAGGCAGAGGATCGGCGTCGAACCACGTGGGCTGCGGGTGCTCGAGCTGCGCTTGCTTGAGGCCGCCATGCCAGCAGTGGAATTTGTCTCCTCGGAGGAGACACCCGCCGCTCTTCGTATGTTCAAAGACGCTGCTGAGCTCAATGCAATGCGCAAGGCTGTCTCGATCGCTCAAGATGCGCTCCTGGCGACCCTGCCGATGATCAAAGCAGGCATGACAGAGCGAGAAGTGGCGAACGAGCTGACGCTGCAGCTCCTGCGCGCCGGCTCCGATCCAGAGATGCCCTTCTCCCCTATTGTCTCCGGAGGACCGAATTCCGCCAATCCACATGCCAGCCCCACAGATCGAGCTCTGCAGACAGGCGATTTGCTGGTCATTGACTGGGGAGCGTCCTTCGATGGTTATATCTCAGATATCACGCGCACCTTTGCCATCGGACGAGTCGAGCCGGAGATGGAACAGATTGCCAGGATCGTAGCTGAAGCAAACGCGGCCGGTCGTGCCGCGGCCGGTCGTGCCGCGGCCGGTCGTGCTGCAGCCGGTCGTGCCGCGGCTGGCCCGGAGGTGAGCGCGGGGGCCGTGGATGCGGCTGCCCGGCAGGTGATCGAGCAGGCCGGCTATGGGAAATACTTCGTCCACCGCACCGGGCATGGCATCGGCATGGAGGGTCATGAATCCCCGTACATCCGGGCGGGCAGCGACCAGCCATTGCTGCCCGGGATGACATTCACCATAGAGCCGGGGATCTATTTGCCCGAACGCAACGGCGTCCGCATTGAAGACAATGTCGTGATCACCTCCACCGGGGTGGAGTGCCTCACAGACCTTCCCCGTGAGTTAATTGTCCTGGGCTGATACCTTCCATGAGCCGTGATCTCATCTGGATGGCCTGCGCGCTGCTTGTCTGGGGCCTGGGAGAAGGCGCGTTTTTCTCCTTCCAGCCGCTCTACCTGCAGCAGCTAGGAGCAAATCCGATCAATATAGGCGCTATCCTGGGCGGGTACAGCCTGGCAGCTACCCTGGCTCATATCCCTGCTGGCTTCCTTGCAGACCGGATTGGGCGACGACCTCTGATGTGGGCAGCCTGGGTGATCGGCCTGCTGGCAGCCTGGCTGATGGTACTGGGGACTACATTGCCGGTGTTTGTCACGGGAATGATCCTGTATGGTACGACAATGTTCGTGATCTCTCCGATGAACAGCTATATCACGGCTGCCAGAGGCTCGATGAGTGTGGGGAGAGCGCTGACCCTGATCTCCTCCATGTACAATATCGGTGCTGTGATCGGCCCATTAGTAGGAGGTTGGCTGGGTGAGACCTACGGTTTGCGCAGCGTTTTTCTCTTCGGCGCTTGCATCATCATAATATCCAATTTCTTCATTTTCTTGATCCGCCCGCAGCCTGTCGAAGGCCGCACCATGCTGCAGGGAAACGAAAGGCTGTTCGCCAACACGGGTTATCTGCGCTTTCTGGGACTGATGTTCCTGGCGACTTTTGCAATGTACCTTCCCCAGCCTCTGGCACCGAATTACCTTCAAAACCAGCGTGAGCTCAGCCTGGTAGCCATTGGACAGCTCTACTCGATCAACGCCTTGGGCGTGGTTCTTTCGAACTTACTATTGGGGCAGCTCGAACACCGCCTGGGATATCTGTTGGGGCAGGTAGCATCCGGATTGTTTGCCCTCATTCTTTGGCAGCAGACGGGTATGTTGTGGTACAGCGTTGCATATCTGTTTGCGGGAGGGTATCGGACAGCTCGTTCGTTAGCCATCGCCCACGTACAAAGTCTGGTGCACACATCCAACATGGGGCTCGCGTTTGGATTCACCGAGACGATCGCCGCATCAGCGACCATCCTGGTGCCAATACTGGCTGGTGTGCTTTATGCGCGCGATCCGCATTGGATATTCCCGGTCTGCCTTGCCCTGATTGCGATATCTATCCTCGCCAACACAATACACCTCTATATTCGACCATCCCGTCAAAAAGATGCCATCTCCATCTCAAGGAGCAGCCCATGATCTCTGGAATTCTCGGAAGAGATATTAATTTTGTTCTATGGGTGCAGAGCTGGGGCGCGTCGTTTGCTGCCCCAATGCGATTTTTCTCCTTCCTGGGATCAGAACAGTTCTTTTTACTGGTTGCGCCGGCAATTTATTGGTGCCTCGATAAACGGCTGGGGATACGCCTGGGGTTATATCTATCGATTAGTGCGGCAGTGAATTTTCTTTTTAAGTTGGTTTTACACAGCCCACGCCCATATTGGATTGACCGGCGTGTCAGCGCCCTGGCGACCGAGAGTTCATTTGGTCTCCCGTCGGGGCACGCACAAAACGCGGCTGCCGTTTGGGGCAGCCTGGCAGCCGGCATCGGTTCAGGATGGGTATGGATCCTAAGCATCCTGATCATGCTGCTGATTGGAATATCACGCCTGTACCTGGGAGTCCATTTTCTCAGTGATGTGCTCCTTGGGTGGCTGTTAGGCGCTCTTCTCCTATGGGGCATGTTAAAGTTCGAGCCAATTGTCCTCACCTGGCTGAAGCGCAGAAGATTCCTGGGACAAGCAGGTGCAGCCTTTATTGCATCCTTGTTGATTATTGGTATGGCGGTGTTGATCAGGTGGTCTCTGGCGGACTGGATTCTGCCCCAAGAATGGATCGACAATGCAGCCGCGGCTGCTCCAGGAGCTGAACCGATCAACCCCTTATCGCTGGAGGGGCTTATATCAAATGCGGCGGTCTTCTTCGGTCTGTCTGTCGGCGTGATCTGGCTGTCCATTCAAGGCAGCTTCACCACTTCCGGGACATGGTGGCAGCTGCTACTCCGCTACGTCATCGGTCTGCTGGGTGTGCTTGTTGTCTGGATGGGTCTGGATATGCTGTTTCCGGATGGCGAGGATATCTTGAGCTTCGCATTACGCTACCTGCGTTACGCGCTGACAGGTCTGTGGGTTGGTGGTCTGGCTCCATGGGTATTTCTCAAGCTGAGGCTGGCAGAAAAGGACCGGGGCTGATGGCAGTGGCTCGCAGCCTGGAACATGCCCTCTCTGTTGAAAACGGGCGGGGGATTCTCCGCCCGTCTTGTCTACTCTTCTTTGGCTGCTTGAAGCTCTTTCTGCCGTTCTGCTATGATGTCTGCTGCCAGATGGGCAGGCACCACTTCATAATGTGAGAAATCCATTGTGAAAACACCCCGGCCGCCTGTAATCGAACGTAAATCCGTCGTATAGCGCAGCATCTCCGCCAGGGGTACCTGAGCAGTGACAATCGAACGGCCTTTCTCATTATCCATTCCCTGCACGCGTGCTCGCCGCGTGTTCAAATCACCCAGCACATCACCCATGTGTGTCTCAGGCACCACGATACGTACGTTCATGATCGGTTCGAGCAGCACCGGGCCTGCATCTCTTACCGCCAGCTTGAAAGCCTCGCGGCCGGCAATTTCGAATGCAACAGGCTTTGAATCTACGGGATGCTCTTTTCCATCAAATACTGATACCCTTACATTTTTAATCGGGAAGCCGGCAACAGCCCCTTCCTTCATCACGGCTTTGATCCCCTTTTCGATAGCCGGCATATAGCTCGAAGAAACGGAACCTCCGAAGACATCATTCGAGAAGGCATAATCCTCATCTGCCAGCGGTTCGACGCGCATGTGAACCTCGCCAAACTGCCCGGCGCCGCCGGTCTGCTTCTTGTGTCGGTACATGGCTTGACCCTTCTTGGTGATTGTCTCCTGGTACGGCACCTTGGGGGTTTCCATGTGCAGCGCAGTCTGGAATTTGGTTTCAGCTTTACGAATAGCCACATCGATGTGCTGGTCGCCCATTCCTTGCAAAATGGTCTGGTTCGTACTGGCAATCTGGTGCCAGGTCAAGGTCGGATCCTCTTCGCACAAGCGATTCAATGTGGGGCTGAGCTTCGAAGAATCGGCTTGTGTTTTGGGTGCGACAGCTACCTGGTAGAGCGCATGCGGATAAACCGGGGCAGCTAAGGTCAATGGGTGTCCTTTGTCACACAATGTGTCGCCGGTAGCAGTCACATTTAATTTCGGGACCGTGGCGATGTCACCCGAATGAACAACTTTTACGGCGATCTGTTCCTTACCTCGCATCAGGTGTACAGTACCGAAACGCTCTTCCGCACCTTTATTCTGGTTCCAGACGCGTGAATCAGAGGTGACCATGCCGGAATACACCCGAAAATAGGTGATCTTCCCAACGAATGGATCAGCGGTGGTTTTCCAGACATATGCAGCCAACGGACCGGAATCATTAGCCGATAACTGCTCTTCCTCATTCTTACCCAGAGCCACGACTGGAGGGATCTGGTTAGGTGCCGGGAACAAATCGATGATTGCGTCTAATAGAGGTGCCAAACCTATCTCGGCTGATCCGGCTGCGACGAAAACCGGAGTACAGGAGCCCGAGTGTATCACCTCCCGCAAGCCTCGCTTTATCTCATCAGCAGTCAGCTCTTCGCCTTCCAGGTACTTTTCCAGGAGGGCGTCCTCACCCTCCGCAGCTGCTTCGATTAGCTCCATGCGGGTGGTGGCTACACTGTCCGCATATTCACCTGGAATATCCTGGACTGTTTTCCCATCCCCCACGTAAACCTTCTGGGTAAGCAGATCGATCACCCCTTTGAAATCCTGCTTCTCGCCCCACGGCAGTTGTACTAACACCAGGCGTGTCTCAATGATCGACTGCAGCGACGCTACCGCCTTTTGGAAATTGGCGTTATCGCGATTCATTTTATTTATTACGATAAACCGAGGCAGCTTGAATTGCTCGCAGTAGTTGAGGGCGATCTCGGTGCCAACTTCTGCACCTGCCACCGAGTCGACCAGCACAAGCGCACCATCGGCAACTCGCAAGGCTGAAATCACCTCCCCGATGAAATCCGTATAACCCGGTGTATCCAGCAGGTTAATCTTGTAATCTTTATACTCGACGGGGAGCAGTGAGGTGGACAATGAAATCCCCCGGCGGTGTTCTTCATCTTCAAAATCAGAAACGGTTGTCCCGTCTTCTATTCTCCCCAGGCGCGTCGTCGCTCCCGTAAAATGAAGGAAAGCTTCCGCCAACATAGTTTTTCCGGAATTGCTGTGTGATGCAAGCGCGATATTACGAATGCTCTCAGTAGTGTACTCTTTCATTGAAAATCCTTCCTAAGGTGGACAAATTCTAGCAGCAATTGATTTTAAGGTATCTCTCTGTACTTGTCAAAGCGAAAATGACAATTAGCCAGATTTCGCTTCCAGCAGAAAACCTTAACCTCGGTTAAAATCGGGGGCAATCGATAAGGCTCTCAGGACAGTAATGGATATCAATCTTACTTGACAAAATTCATGCTGCGCAAATTATTCTTCTATCTTGCCTACTACCGCCATCCTCCATGGGACACTGGTATATCACCTCCTGAGCTGATGGATTATATAGAAACGAATCCCCCCGGTAGAGCGCTTGATGTCGGCTGTGGCTCCGGAACAAATGCAATTACCTTGGCAGGCAATGGCTGGCAGGTAACGGGAGTAGATTTTACTGCCAGCGCGATCCGAGCTGCAAGACGTAAGGCGCAAGCACTTGGTGTAAAGGTAGATTTTCGCGTGGATGACGTAACCCGACTGGCGAGCGTGTCCGGTATCTTCGACCTGATCCTGGATATTGGTTGCCTGCATGGTCTATCCCAAAGGGGGAAGGAGGACGCAATCGAGCGCATCGCACGCTTGCTCGCTCCCCAAGGCGTTTATCTGCTGTACGCATTTATCGCCCAACCGGGGGGATCGGAATTTGGCCTGTCAATGGCTGATCTAGAAAACCTATCCACCCGGTTTGATCTGTTCAAGCGTGTTGATGGATTTGAGCGGGGTGAGCGCCCCTCAAGCTGGTTTACTTACCGGAATAAATCCGGAAATGATCTAATTAAAGGTGTGTCATGAATTCTGACGGTAAAATTATTTTGTTTCTATTCCTGGATGGCGTCGGATTGGGTCTCGACGATGCTCACACCAATCCTTTTGTCCGGGCTTCTATGCCGCATTTGACGTCGCTGCTTGGCGGAAGGAAGCTGGTGGCGTCATCTGTCCCGTTCTTGGGGGAGCGCGCCAGCCTCCTCTCCTTAGACGCCGGCCTCGGTGTAGGAGGTCTTCCCCAGTCCGCTACTGGACAGGCAGTACTGCTCACTGGACAAAACATTCCCGCAGCGATCGGCTATCACTATGGCCCTAAACCCAATGAGCCTATCGCCGCCTATCTGCGCAATGGCAACCTGTTCAGCCAGCTGGCCGCGCGAGGTCGAAAATCGGCCTTCTTGAACGCCTACCCGCCGCGCTACTTTGAAGCTATCCAATCCGGCAAGAGGATATACTCTGCCATCCCGCTAGCAGCGACCAGTGCCGGTTTGAGATTGAAATCAAGCGATGATCTGCTGCGCGGCACGGCGCTAGCAGCTGATTTCACAGCCCAAGGGTGGCACGACCACCTAGGCTTGACCAGCACGCCGGTATTCCCCGCTTATGCAGCCGGTCAGCATCTCGCCCGTCTGGCTGGCGAGTACGATTTCTCATTTTTTGAATACTGGCTAAGTGACTATGCGGGTCACCATCAAGATATGGATCAGGCTGTAGAGCTTCTCGAAACCTTCGACCAGGTGCTGGGTGGGCTCACCGAGAGCTGGGATGATACCCTGGGCTTGATCCTGATTACATCAGATCACGGTAATTTAGAGGATTTGAGCACCCGCCGGCACACTCATAACCGTGTTCCTGCGCTCGTTATTGGCGCGAAACCATTACGCATCCAGCTCTGCGCCAATCTGCATTCATTGCTAGACATAACCCCTTCGATCCTGGCTTTTTACGATGCTTGATTGGGCGGGGAAGGGTTTATAATAATCATGTGGGGATTGGTCGTTTTGAGAGGAACATCCACAAAACTAATACTCTGTCTAGTGGATTGTGTCGATTTCACCTTCGTCCCAGGAGTATCTCGTGCCGGAAGTCGCCATTGTAACCGATAGCTGCGCCAGCATCCCGGAAAATATGCTGGCATCGCTTAATATCCATTGGGTGCCTTACTACATCCATCGCGGTAGTGAAGTGTTGCGCGATCTATCTACTATCCAACGCGACGAATTTTACCAATGGCTGCCTACAGCCAGAGAGCTGCCGACCACCGCCAGCCCTGGTCCTGGCGACTATTTGACGATGTACGAGAAGATCGCTAAAGATGAGGGCACGACTGAAATCATCAGCATCCACATGACATCCAAAGGCAGCGGGGCGTACCAGGCGGCTAAGGCTGCTCAATCCATCGCTCGAGAGACACTTCCAAACCTGCACATCGAGGTAGTGGATACCCTCAATGTTTCCATGTGCCACGGTTGGATGGTGATCGAAGCAGCCCGCGCAGCCCTTGCAGGCAAATCCCTGAATGATGTGATCGATGTGGTTATTAAATTGATCCCCATCACACGCATGCTCCAAACCGCTGATACCCTCAAATATCTGTATATGGGTGGGCGGATTGGCAAAGCTAAACATCTTGTCGGTACATTACTTAATATCAAACCATTAATCAGTATGGAAGATGGGGTAATTGTGGCTTTTGGGCAAGCGCGTAGCCGCAACCGCATCTATCAGATGATGGTAGAAAAAGTCGAAGCGGCTGTTGGTTACATGGGAAAAATCAAGATCGCTTACGTACACGCCGCGGCTGTTGAAGAGGTGGAGAAAATAAAAGCGCTGATTGAACAGCGGTTGATCTGTGTCGAGACGATTATGACCGAGCTGTCCCCAGCCTTAGGCGTCCACACCGGACCAGGGACAGCTGGATTGTGTTATTACCCGGTTACAGAGTAGAAGAAATCATCTCAAAAAGTTAGTCGGGGTGTATGCGACGGCTTTACCGCCACATACACCCCAAAACCTCCTGTTTTTAAGATAGCCTCCAGTAGAATCTGTCAGGTTTAGCCCGACGCCGATTCCTTGTGCTGGCGCACCAGCTCTCGGCGTAAGATCTTCCCTACAGTAGTCTTAGGAAGTTCACTGCGGAACTCGACCTGAGTTGGAATCTTGAATTTAGCTAAACGATCTGTACACCAGTTCTTTACATCCTCCTCTGTGAGTGTTTCACCAGGTTTAACCACAACCCAGGCTTTGACGGTTTCCCCGCGGTATGGATCGGGGATGCCTGCCACACCTACATCAAGGACTTTCGGATTGGTAGCAATTACTTCTTCTACCTCACGCGGCCAGACCTGGTAGCCTCCGGGCTTGATCAATTCCTTCTTTCGATCAACAATATAGAAATATCCATCCTCATCCATCCTGGCGATATCCCCGGTATATAGCCAACCATCACGCAGTGCATTGATTGTCTCGGTAGGCATATTGTGATATCCCTTGAACACCTGGGGACCTTTCACCACCAGCTCACCCACCTCCCCTGCTGGCAGTACCGTCACTTCATCATCCAGGCTCACAATGCGCGCATCCACGTCAGGAAGCGGCATACCAATCGACCCGGTACGGTTCTCGCCCTTAAGAGGATTGCAGTGTGTGGCGGTCGGCGCTTCAGAAAGCCCATATCCCTCAAACACCACGCCCCCGGTCACCGCTTCGAATCTCTCCTTGGTCTCGCGTAGGAGCGGGGCAGAACCGGAGATGCACGCCTTGATCGAGCTGAGATTGAACTTGCCCGCCAGCACTTCTGGATGGTTGTTGATCGCATTGTATAGCGTCGGTACACCGGGGAAAATCGTGGTTTTGTACTTCTGGATGTTTTCAAGTACATCCGCTAGATCCCTCGGATTTGGGATCATCACCATCGAGGCCCCAGTAACTATTGAGAACAACATCCCCGCCACCATACCGTACACGTGAAAGAGGGGGATCGCCATCAAGGTAACTTCCTTGCCCTCCTCTGCGTCTACAAACCAAGCCCGGATTTGCAGGGCATTGGCTACTAAATTGCGGTGCAGAGCAATTGCACCTTTAGAGGTCCCGGTAGTCCCACCGCTGTACTGGAATAGGGCTACATCATCTGGGCCGATAGCTAGCTTTGGGCGGTCCTCTGCTTTATGCCGGTTGATCAGATCCTGCATCCAGATATCATCCTCGGCTAGCTGAACGCGAAATCCGCCTTTCTTTTCTTTTGCCAGGGTAAATAAGAAGGATAGAATGGGTGGAAGAGATTCTTTTAGATTGGTAACCACCACAGTTCGGATCTTCGACTTTGGCTGCACCTGTTTCACCAGGTTGTAGAAATTACTCATTACCAGCATGATCTCAATGCCGGCGTCATTGACCTGGTGCTCGATCTCAGGCGGCGTGTATAACGGATTTGTCGCCACAACCACACCGCCTGCCTTGAGAATGGCAAAATAGGCGATCACAAATTGAGGAGTATTGGGCATGAAGATACCCACCCGGTCGCCTTTCTTGATGCCCACATCGACCAGCCCAGCCGCCAGACGATCGGTGATCTCATCCATCTCCTTGTAGCTGATCTTTGCCCCTTTGAATATCGTGCACGCTGAATCCGGATATTTTCGCGCAGTTTGTTCCAGAAGTTGGAACAAAGCCACCTCCGGATAGTCGATATGTTGGGGTACACCCTTGTCGTAGTTCTTGAGCCATGGTCTATCATCCATCTCCGCCTCCTTTGACAATTGTTCGGCCCGAATAGGGGTTAACACTGTAAAAATAGTATAGATTCATCTGATCAGAATGTCAATTATCAAATGGAAATTTGCTTACAATCAGAGGCAGAAAATGGTCGTCATAGGCCGGTCCAATACAACTTATCGATTGCCTGATATGGGTAGATGCAATCGCCAGGGACTATTGCCTTTTTTGTTGTACCAGGAGTAGAATTCTGCCCAGTTTAAATGCTATAGCTACGAAGTTCAGGAGGTAAGTGTGGGTGTTTGGGTGGGTGCTGCCCGCCCAAACACCCACTTCCTCCCTCCACTGCGTAAGTCCTATGCTATCGAAGGAGAAGGGTATGAATAGTTTCTATATTCCCGAGAGTGCCATGACGATCGTGGCGCATCCGGATGATATCGAATTTACCTGCGCTGGGACAATCGCTCGCTGGCTACAGGCAGGCGCTCGCATTGCTTACGTGCTGTGCACCAGCGGTGAAGTTGGGATTGCAGAAAATGGGATGAGTAAAGCCCGCGCCACAGAGATCCGTGAAACGGAGCAGCGCGCTGCCGCTGAGGTCGTGGGCGTCGAGGATGTTGTCTTCTTAAGAGAGCCGGATGGGATGCTGCAGGCGACCATTGAATTACGCAAGAAATTAGTTCGTGAGATCAGGCGCTTCAGGCCCGAGGTAGTTATCTGCGGAGATCCAACAATTGTATGGGCGGGTGATGACTATATCAATCATCCTGACCACCGGGCTGCTGCCACTGCCGCTCTCGATGCAGTCTTTCCTGCAGCAGGACAGCCCAACCTCTTCGAGGAGCTTGCAGAAGAGGGTATCACTGCTTTCAAACCACGTAAGGTCTATGTAACAGGCTGGAACCAGACCGATCTGTATGTGAACATCAACGACACAATCGATCTAAAAATCGCAGCTTTACGCGCCCACAAATCCCAGATGAGGGATTGGGATCCGGCGCCAAGAATTAAGGAATGGGCCGCCGAACGAGCGCGTGGAAAAGAAATGGTGTATGCCGAAGCTTACCGCGTTGTCACCCTGGTCAATGATGAAGACTGGGAAAAAACGCATGGTCAGGTGCAATAGATAACCGTCAATTTAATCCATACCATATCGTTGGAGAGCTGCATCCAGGATCATATTGACCAGGAAAGTGTGTTCCACCCCCTCTGCAGCCGCTTCAATGACCAGGTCTGAATAACCTTGTGCCAGACCGGGCAGGGGATTGATCTCCAGGATATACGGTGTCAGGTTATCATTGACATCTAACCGGAAGTCTACCCGGGACACATCCAGCGCCCCGGTAACCCGGAAGACAGCCGCAGTAAGCCAGTTCAGCTCATCGACCATATCGTCATCCAGCGGGGCGGGGCAGATGTAATCCAGCTCTTTTGCCATTTCGACTTTTAGGCGATTACTGTAGACGACATCGCTATCTTCAAAAGGCGCCAGATTGACTTCCAAGGGTGGGAAGAAACGCAAGCCCGCCTGCACGCGAGGCGAGCTCTCGTCCGCCGGGAGGCGGCGGGCCACCGGACCGATCAAATTACCCACCACTCCTACAGTCACCTCGCGACCTTCGATATACTTTTCTACCAATGCTGGCTGCTTGTAGCGCTCCAGTATTTGATTGACCTGCTCGCGCAGTTCGTCAAGATTATTGACAATAGATTCGCGCGACACGCCCATCCCAGTGCCTTCCCGGCTCGGTTTTACAAACAACGGGAATGTCATGTCGTTATTAAGCGGTTCATCCACTCGTTCGAAGGTCTGGAAATTGGGGGTGGGCAGTCCATGATAATACAGCACGCGTTTTGTCATCGGCTTATCCAATGACAAAGCCAGGGTCAGCACCTTCGAGCCAGTGTATGGGATGCGAAGCATCTCCAGGATGGCTGGTACCTGTGCCTCGCGGGAATCCCCGAAATGAGCTTCGCAAATATTAAAGCAAATATCCGGTTTGAATTTTCGGATCGTGTCAAAAAGAGTGATATCCCCCTCTAGAAATTCACTGTAATGCCCGCCAGCTCGAATTGCATTGACGAGCGCTTCGACGGTTTGTTCAGTATCCAGATCATCCCAGCGGTCTTCTGGCATGCCATCGTATCTTGGAGCGTTGATCTTTAAATTTGCCAGGACAGCAACTTTGTATTTCTTCATGAAATACTACTCCTATCGAACCGTGTATGCTCACCAGCTCCCCCGGGCTCTTCCGGGAGCTTATCGCTGATCCGCTATATTTTACATGTTTCCGACAAAATGGGAGATAAATGAGGCCCTATGGGATAAGTCGAGCTGCAACGCCGGCAGACTCGCTAGAATCTGCAACGCTGATAGAACTGGACAGATTACGCACCTTGAGCCTTCAGTCACCCTGATCAGAAGTCTCACGACTGATTTCGATCGAGCTGCGCAACGAGCTTAAGATATTCAGTAGCGATTCCATTACATCATCAAATTCCATATTGCTGTCGCTACCCGTGAGCCATTCATGCTTGATCTTATCCAGGGCAAGACCGGCTTTAATTCGTATACGATTGAATTGTTCTGCTGTACGGGGATCATTTGTGGCAGATAGTTCCTGCCGCTGCAGATAGCGCATCAATCGTTCGATCTCCGCTTCCGCGTCTAAGATCCTTTTTTGCTCTTGAGAAGCCCATTGGAGAGCCTGCTCGATTTTACTGGCTTGCGTCTGATAGCTTGCTGCCAGCTCGCCGTAACGCCGCACAGCCCAGATGGCTCGGACTTGCTGTGTTTTCATCGCAGCCCATTGCGTCTCTAGCTGCTCGATGATACGCTGCTGCTCCAAAATATCCACATCTGTAGCAGGCCATGAGCGTCCTTCAGGCAGCTGCCGTCTGGCATGCGTCAGCAATTCCAGAGTCCTATCTCTTTGTTTTTGGGCATGTTGCACGGCATCTGTGAGGGGCGTCTCAACAAGCTCTTCAAGTTCCTGCTGAACAGCCACACATTCCTGCCAGGTATTGCTGCACCGCTGCATTTCACCGACGACGTCTTCAAGCGACAGATGAAAGGTGGGTGTGGTCTGCCCTTGAGGGGAGCGCTGTACATTGATCGTCTCCAGCCTTTTGGCTTTTTCTATCGCCGGATCCTCGAGAACGGCATACTCTCGCATCTTCTCGAGCTTTGCAGCTATCCCACGCTGTCTCTGCAGAATATCCTGGTTAAGCTGTTCCAGCCACCGGTTCGCACGGGCATCCAATTCGTCGATTACCGCCTTTGTCTGGCTGGCTTTCTTCTCCACCAGATCGCTCTGCGGCTGGCCCAAAACCTGGCTCTGTCTTTCTAAGGCTTGCCGCATACGCTCCAGCTCTCCAGCGGCTATGCCTTTCAAGAAATTGTTGCTATTGACCAGCCAGGAGATCTGGTGAAACTGGTTACGAGCGGTGCTCAGTTTATCTCTGGCTTCCTTCTCCGTATTCTGGATCAATCGCAAGCGGGTTTCTATCTCATCTGCTCGTTCATGCAGGGTCTTATAACCACTCAGCAGGTTACTGACATCTGCCAGGGACGATCTGATCTCGGATTCTTGTAGCGATTGGGTTGAATCCGCGGGAATTATGGCCTGGTATCTGGTCGACAAATAACGGATATCCTCCATAAATGTGGCAACCGACATCTTCCGGGACCAGTTATCCGCATGATAGACTGCCACCTCCCCCGCAAGCTCGGTTGCCCGCTGGCACCACCCTGGTAACTGCTGGATCACTTCACCCTCCAGAAATTCCACCAGCTCACTATGCTGCGTGGAGATCTCCCAGCAGTGGTCCGACAACTCTATTAGTCGCTCTCGCAAATGACTGGCTTTGTCCAGGCTTGGGTTAATGTCCATGACCGGACGCGGTTGGTTGGCTTCACCGAGCGTCGAGATCTGTTTGTTGAGCTCTCGAAATGTCGAGCGGCTCTGGTCCCACACAACGGGGTACTTCGGGCTTTTCGCCAACCCGGTGATCAAACCGGATAGGTCCTTCTGAATCTGTGTCATCTCAACAATGAGTAGAGACAGGGATGTATGCTGGCGGAGACCGCGCCGGATACCCCCTCCAACCTCGATCGCCGCTTGCGATGTTCGCTCAATCTCCTCGTCAACCAATGGGATACTGGCTACATCCAGCCTTGAAAGGGTCTCGGTAATCGCACCCGCTAGCGTTTCCATCGATCTAATCTGTTCGCTCTGTTCCGTAACGATTAAATTACCCGGCAGGCTGGAAAGGATATTTTTTGCCCGGACAACCTGCTGCTGCATTTGCGTCGCTCTGGCTGAAAGCGCCTGGTAATCCTGCTCCCATTTAATCAAACGTTTTTGTAGATCTTCGAGAATAGGACGTACCTCAGTCACAATCCCGTAGACCGTACTCACGGATTCTTTTGTGGCTTGAGTGCTAATCGAGGCTTCGTCGGCGATAAAAAAATACCTGGGCACCAAATCGAGAGAGTCGATTGCCTTTTCTTCCTGTGCGGCAGCGCTTTCGAATTCGACTCCGGTTAGCTTATGATCCCCCAGGAACTCCATCAGACGGCGCACTTCCTTTTCAAGCTCCAGCACCTGTCTGGCTTCGACTGCCACCAGCCAGGCCTGGCGGTTTATTTCTCCGAGCCGGTCTCTTGCATCCTTTACCAGGCCATCTAAATCCGTTATATTCTTGACCAAGTAACCGGCTTCCACTCGCAGCTGGTACCAGGTATACCAGTAAAATGGTGCTCCCAGCACTTTCTGCCATGTACGAAAGCGCATCCTGTGGATGCGATCTTGGATAGTGATGTAGTCTTTCTTTAGAGCAACTAAATGATTTGCGATGGAGTCCAGGTGGCGTTGGATTACGACAGCCAGGGTCCCATACGGAGGGCGATCATCAGGCGAGTAGGGTCGCAGGTCAGCCGCAATCTCCTTACATTCGAGCTGAACATGTTTAAAACCAGGGACCACCTTACGCAGCCTGGCATGCAGCTGCCGCTGCCAGATACTCACCAGGATGAACACACCAAGCCAGATGACCAGCAGGAGAAGTGGGACAACCCACCATCCCAAATATTTCTCTAGCCCGTCTAAGATGTCCATGGAAAAATTATACCTTCTACGCGCTTTGCTCTAACCATATCCGTATTCTGGTTTCGACATCCTCAGAAGTGCCGTCGGTCACCATAAACCAATCGATCTTGGCATCGTCTGCCTTGAACCAATTAGCCTGTCTGCGCACCAAAATACGGGTCTTGCGCATCATCTGTATGGTTGCGTCATGTAAAGTGGTCTTACCTTGCAGGTAATCAATGATCTCGCGGTAACCGATGGCAGACATCGTCGGCAGGTCGGGTGCATACCCCTTTGCCAGCAGTCCCCTGACTTCTTCCACGAAGCCGTGGGCAAGCATCTCTTGGATACGTGCATCGATGCGTGCATATAACTCCGGGCGTGAGCGTATCAGTCCGATTTGCAGGATGTGGTAACGCGGCGTTGTACGAGTTTTCTGAGCAGAAAAGCGCTCGCCTGTGCTGAAAATGACTTCCAACGCCCGTATGGTCCTCCGGACGTTGCGCCAATCGATGTGGGCCGCCGCGGTCGGATCCAGAACAACTAATCGGCGATGAAGCTCTTGCGGGCCGAGCTCCTCAGCCCAGGCTGCCAGGACTGTGCGCAGCTCGTGATTCGGCTGCACCATCGGCACCTGCCACGCGTCTGTAACCGCACGCACATACTGCCCCGTCCCTCCGACCAGGATCGGCAACCCTCTTCCCGAATGGATATCGTCAATAGCCTCCCAGGCGAGCTTTTGGAAGACCGCCAGGCTGAGCACTTGGTCCGGTTCGGCGATATCGATCAGGTGATGCGGCACGTGCGCGCGTTCGTCTTGGGAAGGCTTGGCCGTTCCAATATCCATGCCGCGGTAGAACAGTCTTGAATCAGCCGATATAATCTCCCCGAACAAACGCTCAGCAACCTGGATAGCAATTTGGGTTTTCCCAGCCGCTGTTGGACCGACAATAACCACCAGCGGCTTTAACCCCTCCTGGGGATGATCATATCCTGAGCGATCAGACTGCTCGGTTGAGCACATTTTCAAAGTGGACTATATGAGGCGGTTGATCCAGGTGAGATTTTTCAATCGCAATCGCATCGATACGCCAATCACCTGCCAGCTCAGGGTGAGATTGCAGGTAAGCCTGGGCGGAGGCGAGCAGATGTTCCAGCTTGCGTGGTGTAATCGCCTCTTCCGGGTAGCCAAAACGGGTAGATGTCCGGGTTTTCACTTCGACGAACACAGTCACTCCCTGGCATTGTGCGACCAGATCGATCTCACCGTATGGGGAATGAACATTGCTCTCTAAGATCGCATAACCTTGCCTGGCAAGATACTCGGCTGCCTGTCTTTCTCCCCAAGACCCCAATCCCTTCTTTCCAGTCACGGGCTTCTCCATCGATCGAGCAAGCGGTTAATGCGCACGATCCAACTGCGCTTTCGCCCGGCATTCGCGGTGATCACCTTCTGATAGCTCTCAAGCATGAGATGGACTGTGCGTTCGATTGCATATTGTTCCGCGGATTGATAAGCCTGAGCTCCCATTACTTTGCGCTTGTCATGGTCGATGGCTAGGCGTACCATTTTAGCGGTGAACCCGGCGATATCCGCCTCATCCCTCAGCAGCAGACCGGTGACTCCATCTTCAATTGTATCTCCTACACCAGGGGATTGGATCCCCAATATCGGTAAGCCGGCAGCCATTGCTTCAATTACCGATAGAGGATGCACCTCGGTCACAGAAGCGGTTACAAACGCGTTGCCCATCGCCAGGTAACCCGGTAATTGCAGATATGGTACCAATCCCGTAAAGCGCACGCGGGAATCCAAACCCCATTCTGACACCATGTTCTGCAGGGATTCCCGCTCTGGTCCTTCGCCGATCAGCATCAGATCAATCCCATCGAACGCCTGGGCTAGTCCTCGAAAGGCCTGGAGCAAGAAGGTAAGGTTTTTCTCCGGTCCCAACCGCCCAACATACATAAAAATTACATCCTCCTGATTGAATCCAAAGTCTTCTCGCCTATGGACTTCAGCAGGGGAACGGAATGGCTTAATATCGACGCCATTCGGGATCACAGCAATTTCCGAATCGACCCCGAACTTTATCAACACATCTTTCATTCCAGCGGATGGCGCAATGGTCAGGTCAATCGAGCGGCAGAAAGTCGGTAAAAAGGCCTCCATCGCAGTTTCGCTGATGATATCCGCGACGGCAGGCAGGTATGCCTGTGCATACAGATCATAGCGGGTATGGTTGGTAAATACGATGGGAATCCCACGACCGCGGCAGTAGCTGACTGCTAGTGTGCCGCTGAGAAATGGATGGTGAACGTGGGCTACATCCATCGTTTGCAGGATTTGGCGGGCCGCTTTGCTGTAGCGCAGGTTGAAGTGGAATCCGGTATCCAGGATAGGGATACCTTGCGACCTGATGATGTTGGCTTCCTCATCCCTGTATGTTTCGTCGCGAGTGGACGATTGAAAAGTGAAAACGTAGACTTCGTGTCCCAGCTTTTCAAGATAGCTCTTGTTTTGGCTGATAAAGTTCGTCACTCCGCTGATATGCGGCTTATAGATATCTGCCATCATTCCGATGCGCATCATTTACCTCGATCGAAACTGGAATTAATATCCCAGATATTCCAAATTTTTCGCTAACAAATACCACGCTGACCATGTCATATACTAACATTAGTAAATAAAAAGTCAAGCAGCAAACCAACCAACTATCGTCGTTTCAGGGCGCTTGGCAGCCGCGACAGACAGGGGTACAATCCAGGCGTGCTAAGACCTCGTCACCTGCCCAATGTGGATCGGTTAAGTGTGTTAGCGGCTGCGATCCTGCTGGCATACGCCATGGCAAGGTTTATTAATTTTCCCGAACAGGAGATCGAGCTATCTATGCTTGGGATCTACCTGCCAATTTTGATCAACGTCCACACCGTGATTGCCTTTTTGGTTGCTGGTCTTACCGCTGCAGGTGCCGATTGGCTATTGCGTGACCATCCTCTAATTTCCAGTCACAGCTCGATCGAACATTGGCTGCTGCCGGCACTGACTGCCTGGGTGATCGGTTACCCTCTCTTCCAGCTGCCCCTCAGCTTTCTCTGGTGGGCTGGTTTTATCTTGGGAGGTACTCTCCTGATGCTGGTGCTGGTGGCAGAGTACATTGCGGTAGATCCAGATGATGTCCGCCAGCCGGTAGCTGCCGCCGGTTTGGTTGCCCTGTCGTTTGCCTTATATCTCATACTTGCGATTGCCATGCGATTCGGAGGCGCCAGGCTTGTACAGATCCTACCCGCACTCACCCTGGCAGCCTGGTTGGTGAGCCTGCGAACTTTTCACCTGCGCATGCATGGCCGGTTTGCATTCATCCAGTCAGGCATTATTGCTTTTGCCTCCGCACAGATTACAGCCGGTCTACATTACCTGCCGCTCTCCCCGGTCAGCTTTGGTTTATTACTTCTCGCCCCTACCTACAGCTTGACCAGTCTGATCGCCAACCTGGCAGAAGAAATCCCATTCCGGCAGGCGATCGTTGAACCAGCACTGGTTTTCCTGATATTATTAGCCTCGGCTCTTTGGCTGCGATGATCCCGCCCGGAACCAATAATCTTACAATACCGGAACATGTGTGGGAGCAATTATGCCGGCACGTGGATCAATGCCTGCCTGAGGAAGCGTGCGGTTTGTTAGCCGGTACCGATCGGCGTGTAGAAATTGCTTTCCCGGTCACAAACAGCCTGCACAGCCCGGTGCGCTACCGAATGGATCCCAAGGAGCAGCTGGCATCTTTTCTGACCATTGAAGAAAGGGGACTGGACCTGCTGGCAATATTCCACTCTCATCCCAAAGGACCAGAATATCCCTCTCCGACAGACCTTGCAGAAGCATTCTATCCGGATTCAGCCTACTTGATTCTATTTCCCAGCCATGAGAACTGGGGAGTGCGAGGCTACCATATCACGCCTGAAGCAGTTATTGAGATCCATATTGTGATTACAGGAACTCAGTAACCCGGCAAAGGATTGCGTGTTTTTCATCAATGAAAGGAATCCAATTTCGAGGAGGCGGTCACTGATTTGAGATGTTTGCACCAATTCTTGTGCTCATAATTGCTTATATTGTCGGCTCCATCCCCTTTGGTTTAATTATCGTACGCATGAAAACCGGAAGAGACATCCGCAGTATCGAGAGCGGCAGAACTGGCGGTACAAATGCCATGCGCGCGGCCGGCTTTTGGGCAGGGATATTTACTGCCCTCTGTGACATCCTTAAATCATTTGGCTGTGTTTACCTGGCGCGAGCGATGGTGCCCGGAAACCATTGGGTAGAGGTACTCGCCCCCGCCTTGGCTGTTGTTGGGCACAATTATTCGATTTTCTTAACCGAGCGAACTGAAAGCGGGAGCATCCGCTTGAGAGGTGGAGCGGGTGGCGCTCCGACGGTTGGCGGCGCGCTGGGGCTATGGTTTCCAATGGTGCTGTTTATCGCACCGATCGGCATCGGTATCCTGTATTTTATTGGCTACGCCTCACTCGCCACACTGAGTGTGCCCATCATAGCAACGCTGGTTTTTGCCTATCGTGCATACATCGGCATTTCCCCTTGGGAATACGTGGCTTATGGGATTATCACTGCAATTATCCTGGCCTGGGCATTACGTCCGAATTTCCGCCGCTTAATCGCTGGCAACGAGCGCCTGGTTGGCTTCCGCGCCAGGCGGAAGAAACGAGAGACCACCGCGCAATAAAAAGGGCAGCCCTATCTATGACTGCCCTTTGCATGTGTTATTCTTCTTCGTCCTCTTCTTCATAATCATCGAAGTCCTCGTCTTCTTCATCCGATGCGAGAGGAAGCTCGCCAAACATCTGCCGGTAAAGGGCGATTAAATTTTTGCGGTGCAGCTCTTCGGATAAGCCCCCAATCAGCACCCTGCTTTTTCCGCAAGATTCCACCGAGATATCTTCCAGGATATCCATCGGGTATTTGCGCCTGGATGCCTTACGCACCGCCTTACGGATTTGGGACAGATAATTGAGGTTTTCCTTGATGTAGCCGTCAATCTCGCCGCGCAAGATGATATCCCCATGCCCTTGAACGATATTTTCAAGGCTCAGCTTGGCGATTTTTTTCAGAGAAGCAACCAGATCATCGATATTGCCATCCACGATATATGGCAGCGGCATGCAGGCGTCCCCGGAAAACAACACCCGGTCCTCGTCTACCAGGACTCCGATATTATCCATACAGTGCCCCGGGAAGGGGGTGAGAGATAGGTTCTTCTTCCCAACTCTTAAGCTAAGCTGCCCATCCTCAAAAGTGACCTGAGGAAGAATAATTTTAACATTGCGGAAAGTCTGGCTGTGCTTTCGAGCCGCCTCAAGGGAGGGCCTGCCTCGCTCTTCTAGCCAATTCCGGCACAACGAATGGGAGATGACGGTGGCACCCGGGAAAAAATAAGTCCCCCAGGAATGATCAGCATGGTAGTGGGTGTTAATTACATACCGTACCGGCACATTTAATTCCTGTTCAATAAAATCTCTTATTGCCAGGGTTTCTTCCGGCATTGCCAGGGTATCGATGACTACAGCCCAATTGGGTCCGATAACTGCACCAGCAGTGACCTGTGCATAAACGTCACTTTGAAATGAGTACACATTGTCGGCAACTCGTTCGCGTTGGATCATAATACCTTCCAATGGTTATAGGATGCTTGTGGAGGATAGCACAAAGCTGGGGCGAAAGTCAAGAAATATTAATCTTTTCACGACATTGGAATTGACCGGTCACAATAATCGGTATATAATCTCTTCTCACAACAGAATAAGAACCTATCCGGAAATTATTTTGGTAGTGTGCAAACACAATTTTCGGATAGATACTA
>Ga0105100_10000029_pt1 | contig 68256 bp, 58 predicted proteins | sample PPLLak12cMay2015_2_FD_87033 | JGI IMG/M metagenome (GOLD analysis project Ga0105100, IMG submission 87033) | Freshwater sediment microbial communities from Prairie Pothole Lake near Jamestown, North Dakota, USA - PPLs Lake P8 Core (1) Depth... | ecosystem: Environmental > Aquatic > Freshwater >... | reverse complement strand
TTTAGTCCTCATTTAATGGCGCTTTTCTCCCAGGTTGAAGATCAAATCCAACTGGTTAATGCCCGCTGCACCGGAAACCTGTAATTCATCCACCATATGCTGAATAAGGAATAATCCCCAGCCGCGTGGGGACTGTAAACCTTCCAGCTTGGCCTCCAGATCGGGTAGCTCAGGGGATTCATAATCAGGCCCCGGCCCCTGATCGATGATCCGTACGCGCAGTTTCTCGGCTGTGTAGTAAACACTGATCTGTACCGGTAGATCAGCCTGATAATGATTGCCATGTTCCATGGCATTCATGGTGGATTCCGCTACAGCTGTTTTCACCCGCTCCAGCAAGGTTTCTGGCAGGTTTAATGGCTGAATCAAGTTGGCGACCTCCGCCATAGCGGTTTTTTCATTTCCAGGCACACTGGGTAAAGAAAATTCGGCTAGGGTATGCCAGACCGGGTCCGTCCAATCACTCCTATGGCTCATGTCCACATCACTATTCGTTGTCTCTTTAATCACCAAGTTCGCACCTACGACCAAATCCCGCTTTGGGGCGACCTTCGTACACAAGGCTTTTCCACACTACAAATCATGTTTTTACCTCCGGAGATTAAGTAATTCGCTGGTTTAGAGCCTGATTTGTTAATCGACTTATAGCGAATTACATAGTTATATCATACCTGGTTAGCGTCCGGAGAACGTTACGGAATTCGTTACGGAAATTTTTCGTTACGTTTTTTAGGGTAAAATTGATCCAATATGGATCGTCAAGCGCCGGTTTGGGCATTATATTTATTGGGCACGCCGCGCCTGGAAAGATCCGGGCATCTGGTGGAGATGGACACGCGCAAAGCGCTGGCATTGCTGGCTTATCTGACTTTGACTGAAACAAGCCACAGCCGCGAATCTTTAGCTGCCCTGTTTTGGCCAGAATACGACCAGTCTTCGGCGCGGGGTGCGCTACGGCGTACGCTTTCTACGCTGCACAAAGCTACTGGAGGAATTGTCCTTGACATCGCCCGCGAACGGATACGCATTCATACGGATAGCCCACTGTGGGTAGATGTGCTGGCCTTCCGCCAGCTTATCTCAAAAGAAAGCCACGCCACAACAGCAGACTCCAGAAACGCACAACAAACCCTCCAACAGGCAGTAGATCTGTATACAGGGGATTTCTTACAAGGTTTTACCCTGCGCGACAGCCCTACTTTTGATGATTGGCAATATTTTCAAACCGACAGCTTGCGTCGTGAATTGGCCGGCGCATTGGAAAGGCTGGCCCTGATTTACACCACCCAGCTGCAGGATACACAGGCAATTCTTTCAGTCAGGCGCTGGCTGGCGATGGATGAACTTCAAGAGGATGCCCAGCGCTGGCTGATGAAACTTTACGCCTGGGCCGGGCAGCGTGGCACTGCTTTACGCCAATACCGTGAATGTGTGCGCGTTTTAGAGCAGGAGCTGGGCGTGCCGCCCCTGACAGAAACGACCCAGCTCTATCAGGCGATCCTGGAAAATCAACTGCCAGCCAGACCCCTCGCAGAGCCACCTGCCAGGGTTGAACAGCCAGTTAATTTAAGCGCTCCAGAAGACTATCCACTCACCGGCCGAGATGCGGAACTCGGGCAGTTGCAAAATATTTACTGGACCGGCTCTGGACGGGGAGCTTTGGTGCTCATTGAAGGCGAGGCAGGTGTAGGCAAAACTCGCCTGGCTGAAGAAATCTTGCGGGATGCACGTCAGGCAGGGGCAGTGACTTTAACGGCCCGCTGCTATGAAGGCGAAACCCAGCTCGCTTACGGGCCATTTCTCGAAGGTATCCAAAGCCTTCTTAACCTGCCTTCCAGCCTGGCTAGCCTGGAAAAGATCTCGCCCCACTGGCTTAGTGAAGCCGCACGCCTGGCCCCCGATCTGACCAGGATATGCCCTGATCTCCCCACTCCCCCGGCATCCAACGGACCGGGCTCGCAAAGCCGGTTTTTCGAAGGAGTTCGCCAGTTATTAATGGGCCTGCTCTCAGGTAACCCACCGGGCATCTTATTCCTGGATGATTTACACTGGGCGGATAGCGCCACCCTGGATTTACTCTTCTACATGGTGCGCCGCTTACGTGGACACGCGGTTTTGGTGATGCTCACCTGGCGCGAGCGGGCGCTATCCGCTGATGTGCGCATCAAGAGCCTGGTGACGGATGCGCTGCGTTCCGGCTATGGCTTCACCATCCCGCTCAAGCGCCTGACTACCACAGCCGTGATCAAGCTCGCCGGACAATCCGCTCAGTCTATTTCGGAGGAGCAATGCCTAAAACTCTTTGCCGAAACTGAGGGCTTGCCGCTGTTGGTGACTTCTTATCTCGATGCCATCAAACAGCGTGGCACTCTGCCAGCAAATGCAGATTGGGAGATGCCTGACAGTGTCCGCAGTTTATTGCGCAGTCGCCTGCCAGCGCCAGATGAACCCAGCTGGCAATTATTGACCACCGCAGCCGTAATTGGGCATGCCTTCGATTTCGATACCTTGCGCCAGGCCAGCGGGCGCAGCGAGCTGGAGACGGTGAGCGGACTGGAAACCTTGCTCACACTGGGTTTAATTCGGGAGCAAGGCGAGAGCGACTGCCCCGGTGAGACACGCTACGGATTCACCCACGAAAAACTACACCATCTAGTCTATGAAGAGATCAGCCTGGCCCGCCTGCGCCTGCTTCATCAGCGTGTCGCCGAAGCCCTGGCTGCAGGGCGGGCTGCGAAAACAGGGCACACCCGGCTGGAGAGCGGACATTTAGCTGCGCGTATCGCCCAACATTATCGCTCGTCCGGGCAAGACACAATGGCAGCCGAATACTACCAGCAGGCTGGCGATTATGCCCGCCAGTTGTTCGCCAATCAGGAAGCCTTAGCCCATTATCAGGCTGCGCTGGCCCTCAGCCCCAGCCAACCCGCCACACTTTACGAAGCGATGGGGGATTTGCACGTATTGGAAGGCGATTATCCAACCGCCATTCGCAGCTATGAAACAGCCGCCGCACTGCTGAGCCAAGCTGAACTCCCTGGTATTGAACATAAGCTGGGGAATATCCATGGCCTGTTGGGAGAGTGGGAACTGGCTGAATGTCATTATCTAGCAGCCCTAGAAGGTCTGCCAGATCCCGCGAGTCAGGCCTGGGCGTATGCAGACTGGTCCCGGACAACCTTTCGGCATGGCGAACCAGCACGCGCCCTGGAGCTGGCTAACAAATCACTGGACCTGGCACAGATCAGCCTGGATGCGCGCGCCCTGGTTCAGGCTCACAATATAATGGGCATTCTGGAGCGCAACCGAGGCGCGCTGGATGATGCCGCCACACATCTAGAGCAAGGTCTCCAACTGGCTGAGGCTTCAGGCGACCTGAGCATGCAAGCCGCCGCCTTAAATAATCTGGCGCTTATCCGGGCGGCGCAAGGCGATCCCACAGCTGCAATCCCGCTCGCCCAGCAGGCCCTGGAGCTGTGCCTGCGGCAGGGCGACCGACACCGGGCAGCAGCCTTGCACAATAACCTGGCTGATTTTCTGCATGAACTGGGTGAAGAGGAAACCGCCATGCAGCATCTCAAGCAAGCTGCGACCCTGTTTAGTGAGATTGAGGTCGACGACCAGGCGCTAAAACCCGAGATTTGGAAGCTAACCGAGTGGTGAGCAGGGTTTCATGATGAGAATTTTGGCCATTATTTCTGCCGAGTATGGCAAGCGCCACGTGGACAACCTGCGCGCCCATGCCCCCCAAAACTGGCAGATCGAAATCTGGCAAGCGCCTTTAATCCTGCCGCCTGTCATTGATTACCCCGAGGACTATCTTCCGGCGGAGTTCCCCCCTGCTGATCTGCTGCTCTCATTTGCGGAACACAGAGGAGTCGCCGAGCTACTGCCAGATATCGCCCGTTTGTGCGGGGCAAGTGCGGCGATCGTCCCGGTGGATAACGAAGCCTGGTTACCGCGTGGCCTGGCGCGCCAGCTACGCGGCTGGATGGAGGATATCCAGATAGTTTGTGTGACCCCCAAACCGCTGTGCTCGTTGACTGAAAGCGAATACTGGGTCACGCGCCGCCAGCGTATCCAATACGATCAGCCCCTGATCGCTGAATTTGCCCGGCACTTTGGTAAGCCGCGCTTCGATGTCAAGGTGGATCCGGAAACCCGCACCATCCAACAGATCGAAGTGCAGCGCGATTCCTTCTGTGGTTGTGCTCGTTACGTCGCCGAGCAATTGATTGGCTGTCCGGTGGATGAGGCTCCAGAAAAAACTGGCCTGCTGCACCACCATTACCCTTGTTGGGCCAGCATGGGCATTGATCCCGACTTCAGCGACACCTTGATGCACGTCTCGGGTAATATTTTCAAAGACGAGATCAGTGAACAAATCAAGCCTTACCGGCAGATCAATTATCTGGTCCCCGGGTCATCCAGCCCGGAATCGGGTGATACAACTGATCAATAGAGGCTGCAAATGCCAATTCTCACACGCTGGTATGTAAAAACTTCATTGTTGTACCTGGTATTGAGCCTGTTAATCGGATTGCTGAACACCATTCAGCCAATAACAGGGCTATCTGTACCTGCTGTCTTCCCAGTTTATCTACACCTGTTGACCATCGGTTGGCTGACCTTGTTGATCTTTGGGGTAGTGTTCTGGATGTTCCCCAAGTACAGTCGCGAACAGCCTCGCCGCAGCGAAAAGCTAGGCTGGGTAGTGTATGTCACCGTCAACCTGGGCTTGGTCTTGCGCGCCGCCAGCGAACCTTTAAATTCGCTGCAACCGGGAGGTCTATGGGGCTGGATGTTAGCGCTCTCAGCCGGCCTGCTATGGATTGCAGGGATTATGTTTGTGATCAACACCTGGGGTAGGGTCAAGGAACGCTGAATGCCACTCCTGAGCCGCTGGATGGTGAAATTTGCACTGGCTTACCTGGCGCTTGGCTTTACGTTGGGTGGTTTGCTGCTGGCCAACAAAGGCGTACCCATCCACCCACTGCTCTGGCGGCTGCTGCCCGCGCACCAAGAATTCCTGATCAACGGTTGGATGGTACATCTTGCTTTAGGAGTCGCCTTTTGGATCCTGCCGCGCTTCGCCCAAGAACCCAAACGCGGCAATACTCAACTGGCCTGGATAGGATGGGTTTTATTAAATCTTGGTATTTGGGGCATCAGCCTAAGCCCTTACCTGCCTGGCTGGGCATGGATGCCCATCTTGGGGAGGTTGTTTCAGGCAGGCGGTGGCCTGGTCTTTGCTTTATATGCCTGGCCGCGGGTAAAGCCCAGCGGTTCGTAATTCCCCCTCGTTTGCTTGTTCGCAATTCTAAGGATCAAGGCGCCGAGCAGCGCAAAGTCAGTTCTGGATGAAAAATAATCCGATATGGGTCGGGTTTTTCGCCATTGAGAAGTTGGATAAGGGATTGCATACCAGTGACACCCAAGGTGCGATGTGGGACATGCAGTGAAGTAAGCGGGGGCGTCATTAAAGAAGCCAGGGGGATATCATCTGAGCCAATTATTTCGATATCCTGAGGAACCCTTCGGCCAAGTTTTTGGCAGATACGTAAGGCACCAATTGCTACCAGGTCATTAAAAGCGAGGATGGCGGTAATTTCCGGATGATCAATCAACAATCGTTCAGTCCCTTCCAATCCCCCAGCAATGGTAGGCATACAATGCTGGATCAACTCCAGACAGCCATCCAGCCCTGCAGATTTGCATGCAGCACGGAAGCTCGCCACCCGCTTCTGGCTGCTCCACGATTGGACTGGGCCGGCCAACATACCGATCTTCTGATGACCATGCAGGACAAAATGATCCCACGCCAGTCGCGTACCTTCCTGATCATCCACATAGATCAACCGCACCTTATCTATGTCTTCGCTTAAATCGCGATTGAATACTACGGCATAGTAGAACTGCTCAAGGTAGGCCAATAGATCGGTCATTGGAAGGCGCGGGCTGCAGATGATCACCCCATCAACTTGTTTTTCCAGAAGAGAGTTTAAGGCAGCTTTTTCACGCTCGATATCTTCAGCCGCGTTACACAAAAATAATGTATAAGCATGGGCATAGGCGGTATCCTCAACACCCCGGGCAATCTCAGAGAAAAACGGGTTGGCAATATCGGGAACCATTAAGCCAACCGTTGTTGTTCGCTGTGTGACCAGGCTGCGAGCGATACCACTGGGCCGGTAACCCAGCTCGTTCACTATCGCCATGATCCGTTCCCGTGTTTCAGTGCTGATCTCGTCTTTATTACGCACCGCGCGTGATACGGTTTGCATGGAAACACCTGCCTGACGAGCAACATCTGCCAAGGTGACGCGTTTAATCAAAACGTTTTCCTCCTCAACCTAACTCGCTGTAACTACAGGATCAGGAAGTTTACGGCGGATTTCTGCAAGACGATAGCCAAATCCAGGCCCAGATAGAGTAGATCGATCTAGCTTGCCTTTTCTCCGTTGATACAGACCCGGATGTACTGCCGCCTCCGCTTGTGAAGCCTGCGGATAAAACTGCATCGCATTTGATTCAATCCCCATAATCGTCCCGGCATGCGCAGCAAGCTGGACATGCGGAATTTGGGCCAACATTGGATTCGTCAAATCTTGCACCATCAGGGTCATACCATGCGCTTTGGCCCAACACAGGCTGAGCAGCGCTCCAGTTTGCGTCTTGCAGGTTTTCAGAGCCACACCACTCCAACCCAGGCTCTGACCGAGTCGTACCAGCTCCCAATCATGGGCGCTTTCATCCATAAAGAGCGGCTTGCGCGCCGCTACACTATGGACATCGATCCGATTGCGTTCCAGATCATAAGGGAAAGGCTGCTCGACATACAAAAGCATGCCATACAGACGGGGGTGTTCCTGCAGCAGAGAGTCGAGGATCACGTTCACATATTCCGGATCGGTTACCGTACAATTGAAATCTGCTGTGAGCCAGTCAACACCCGTCTCAAGAGCAATCTGTCCCACATGTATCAGGCGTGTGTAATCCCAGACAGGATCATTCCCACGCAGCTTAACCTTCAGACATTTCAAACCATCGCGGGTAATCCAATCACGTAATAAGACCGGATAGCCATCCTGGGGTTCACTACCGGTCAACTCATCTGCTCCGAGAGGATCCAATCCTCCTACCAAATGCCAGACGGGCAATAGCGCTGGGGGTGGGTATTGCAGAAAGTCCACCGGAAATCGACCCTGAAAGGATACTCCACTCCCGTCCCCTGGTTTTAAATAGGCTGCCAGGTCTTTATTCATGTAGGGAGGCTGGTAAGTCTCATAGACGGGCAAACCATTCACGATACCATATGCGTCATGCAAAGCAATATCAAAAGCCGAGCAGCACACCAGGGCAGCTAGCCAGGGCATTGGCTCCTTGTCTGCTCGGGCGTTGTTTACTTGATTCAATAGATCGGGTAAAATCTTTTTTTGGAAAGTGTATCCAATCTCAAGCGGGTGACCCCATTTGCCAAACTCTGCCCAGGCTTGCACCAGCATTATGGAAAACTCTTGCAGCGTCGAATGCCGCTCACTATAGCTGAGCTGGCAGGGCCATACCCATTGCACACTCAGGGGAGTCTCACCCCACCCTTCAGCAATGCGCCCCTGACGATCCTGGACACGCAAACATACCCTGGCGCAGGTGACCGAGGTCAATGTTTCAGGCCCGAATTTCAATGGGACGCGTGTCTCCACCGGGAGAAAATACAACTGCGCCCCTACCGTGCTAACATCAAAACGATTGACCACTGCGAGTGCTCCTTCACAATGTCAGGCGATCTTATCAGCCATTTCTTGAGCTTGAATGGCTAATTCCATCACTTTGAAAGTATGCGCCTGTGTCATGGCCTTTTCAGTGCGATTAAGGCAGTCCAGAATGAGCTGACCGAAGAACGGGAAACCCACCTGTCCATGAAGCGCCATATGCTGCAGACCTGCTTGGTTGACCAGATAGAGATGATCACCCTCGCCATCTCGCCCAATATCGATATATTTACGCAGCTCAATAGTGCCATCAGTTCCCATGATAAAGACACGACCGTCCCCCCACACCCCCAGGCCTTCCGGTGTGAACCAGTCCACACGCAGGTAGTGGGTTGCACCATTATCGGCGATCAAGGTTGCATCCCCAAAATCTTCAAAATCTGGCTGAGTCGGATTATGGTAATTGGCAACCTTGCTATGCAGCACGTGGGCATCTTTAGCGCCAGAATAATAGAGGAATTGTTCAATTTGGTGGCTACCCAGGTCAATCAGGATCCCACCATAACTGGCTTTCTTGAAAAACCAGTCAGGGCGCTCGGGAGCATTCAGTCGATGGGGAGCCAGGTTTACAACCTGCAAGACTCGACCGATTGCTCCGGACTGGATCAGATCACCCGCCATAACCGCACATTCCACGTGCAGTCGTTCTGAATAATAGGCAGCGTACTTACGTCCGGTTTCAGCTACTTTTGCACTTGCCTGGGCTAATTGCTCCCGGGTGATCAGGGGCGGCTTATCGGCAAAGAAATCTTTGCCGTGCTCCATGGCGCGCAAACCTAACGAGCAGCGCTGGACCGGGATTGAGGCGGAAGCGATCAAATGGATCTGAGGATCATCCAGGATGGCTTGGGCGGAAGCAGCCGGTTGAGTATCTGGATAGCGTTTACAAAAATCAGCCACTTTTTTGGCGTCCGGATCATAGACCCAGGCTAATTCAGCTCCGGCTTCTAACAACCCATTGCACATCCCAAATATATGCCCATGATCCAGGCCAATCGCCGCAACCCGAAACTCACCCTTCTGGCAGACCGGATTAGGTTTACCTTTGGGTGCGTAGCGCATTCCATCAATTTTTTGTGTGGACAAGATGAATCCTCCCTAAAACTGCGTACAGTTCAGACTTGCTTTGAGTTGAAATCCCGCCCGAAGGTGATATTGTTGTCAGTGAAATTTTCCACACTGCTGGTTTTTGCATGAAAATGGGGTGCGTTTGCCAGCGCTCCCTGGCGAGTGTAGAAGGGGTCTAACGGGGTAAGCGGCAGCTTAACCCGCTGTCCTAAACTGGCTGATTGGTAGATCGCCATAACCAATTCAATTGTCTTACGGCCTTCGCGCCCATCCAACAGGAGTGGTTGCTCGCCTCTGATCGCTGCCAGGACATTCGCAATCTGGCCATCGTGCAATATATGTGTTATCTCAGGCAATTGGGAAAAATATGCCTGTAACTCGGCGATTAACTGAGTATCTTCATCTGGGAAGCCATTCGGGCGCGGGTGAGAAGCGCGCACCTTCCAGGGCATCCCCACCGCAGCCCGCTCTCCCTGGAATAGCATTTGCTGTTCCTCTCCATGATGCACCAGTGAGGCGGTCAACACACCCATGCGCCCATCGGGATAATAGAATGTGGTCTGCGAGAAGTCTTCCACTTCCGAATTTTCATGGGCCAGATTGGCAATTACCGCTTGAAGTTCATTCGGCATGCCCATCATCCACTGAAATAGATCGATATGGTGAACGGCGTGGTTCATCGTACAACCGCCGCCCTCTTTCTCCCAGGTGCCACGCCACCACAGATCATAGTAACTCGGCCCGCGCCACCAGAAGGAGTCAACCTGAGCATGTAACAACTTCCCTATTCGCCCAGAATCAAGCACCTGTTTCAACTTCAGGACCGGGGTCTGGAATCGATTCTGAGCCACAACCGATAGCAGGCGCTGATTGGCGTCTGCTGCCCGAACCATCGCGTCACATTCTTCGACTGAGGTTGCCATCGGTTTTTCTACCAGCACATGCACGCCTGCATTCAGTAGATCAATGGTTGCTGGTGCATGGGCAAAGGGTGGTAGACAGATCGATACTAGATCGACTGCTTGCTCCACAATCAAGTTCTGGTAATCGCCGTAAACCGCGGCTTCTAATTGGTAGGCTTGTGCCTTTTGGGCAGCTTTCTCTGGATACAGATCTACCAGGGCGACGATCTGACATTCAGCCGGAAATTTCTGGTAGGCACGTATATGGCTGTCCGCGATCGCACCGCAGCCAATGATTGCAACTTTAATCATCCCAGCTATCTCCTTATCTCTGGCTGACTGCATCCAATAGGGCCAGGATATTCTCACCCGGGACACCTGGTGAAACTCCACCTCCGGCTGAGAGAATCAAACCACGCCGATCCGGGTGTAGTTTCAGGCAGGTGTGCCCAGCTTGCAACACATCTTGCGGGGTGCCACGCGCCAACACATCCAAAGGGGGGACATTCCCCATCAAACAGACCCGCGGCCCGACCAATTGCCTTACTCGATCTAGGCTGCGCAGGTGAGTGAAATTAAATATATGAATGCCAAGGTCTGCCAGATGGGAGAACGATACAGTTGTATCCATATCATTATGAAAAAATTTTACTGCACCTGGAAACGCATCCAGGATTTCTTTCAAATAAGGATGGGCAAATTCCAGATAGTCCTTCTCGCTTAGGAAGCCTACTACATCATCCAGGAGCATTACGCCTTCAGCGGCAGTAAGAGCATTCGCTTGGGCTTCTAACCAGTCACGTACCGTCTGGGTGGCAATCCGTAACAGTCGGTGGGTATTAGCTGGATCCAATTTAACACCCAACAAGAAGTTGGTCATCCCCAATAGGTGCGAGGCCACTGCGAGCGGACCACGGGCGGCCACAATTTTCACGACATGTCCGGCATCCTGTATACGCGGCTCAAATTTTCGCATCTTGTTTAGCAGGAATGGCATTAGCCCATCGCTGGTTGGATCAGGCTGGTGCAACTGATCTACATCCTCTAATGAATCGAGCAACGGATGGACCAGGGGCGTGCGGTCATCATAGAAACTCATCCGGCAGCCAAAACCACTTGGCTCCGCTGCCATCCCCATTTCAGCCCAAAAACCGGGCATGAAAATCACATCTGGAAAACGCTGTTCCACTTCCAGGTTTGCTTGCAACCAAATTTCCGGGTTGCCCAGGTAATCAAGGGTCGAAATGCCCAAATAGCCCGGTATCCAGGGGGAGTCGACGATCAGCGCCACTGGGATCGCACCAGGGTCTTCCATACGTGCGCAGCGTTGCAAGGTTTGCCATTGATCAATTTTCATGGGAAGTACCATATCCTTTTCTAATCTAGCAGATCAGGTGGCGCGTTCCAACCGCCTTCTGGAGAAAAAATACCAGCTAGCCGTTGCCAGGGCAGTAACTAAAAACCCCACCAAAGGGGCGAGGGGATTATGCATCAAGGATAACAACATTGAGAACAATGCACCCGGCGCCCAGACCCATAAAGGGATCAAACGATCGGGATTACCCCGCCGGCGGCGGGTTGATTCAACTGCCAGAGGTACAACCAAGGGGGGCAGCATGGCAGCCAGCACCGTCACCCAAGGCAGTAATTTGAGATCAAAACGCAGGATTGCCAGAGTCAATCCGATGCTGGTAACGATCAGCATTGCCACTCGTTCTTGCATTGGGAATGCCGCCTGCAAAGCAGGTGCTCCAGAATATAAAGCGGTAAAAGTAGGCGCAATGATAGAGATCGCTACCAGAAGATTGCCAATTGCCAGGCCGCCTGGTTCGGCAAGAATTCCCACCAGGTCGGCTGAGCCGGTCCCTTGCTGCAAGCCGACTCCCGCTAGTGCTATGAGCAAAATTGGGATAATCAACAAGCCTTCAACTGCTAATAAATCCCGTCGAGAGGGTAAACCAACCGTGAAATCTGGGGCGCGGACCGTGAATACCGATATATAGCCTACAAAAACCGCAACATCCGTCACCAACCCAACTGGGGTCGGCAGGGTAAACGTTACCGGCATGGTCCGCGCAGCCAGTAGCGAAACAATGATACCCACCAAAGCCAGAACTGCCAGTGTGGTCAGGCTTGCCAGGCGATTCCAACTGTGCAACCCGCGTAAGGAAAATGCGACAATCGGCAAGCCCAAGAGTAATGCCCCAGCCGCATCCGGCAAGCGCAACAAGGCGCCCAGTGCTGCACCACCCAGACCAATATTAAAACCTAGCCACCCGACCATCCCCAGAGCAATTACTGCACCTACCATTCGCTGCGTGCCAACTCCAAAATAACGCGGGGTGATTTGGTTGAGATTGCATCCTTCTCCCAAAGGGCGTGCCAGACCCAATGAACCCTGGAACCACAACAAGATAAACATGAACAGCGCGCTCAGCAGAATCGAAATCAGCGGCACTGGACCGCCATAGCGAGCTGCCAGACCAGCGCCCAGGAGCAACGCCCCTGGCGAAGTGCCAATGCCCAGCCACGCCCCTGCTACATGGTACCAACGCCGCGTAGCTGCCAGTTTGGGCAGTGTTGCCGGCACATCTAATCTTTGCGCAGCCTGCTTACTCGTCAAACCACTCATCTGCGGGGTTAAATGCCGGAATTGCCACCAAAGCAACTCGCAGCTTGCCAACTGCACGATGGCGGCAACCGGGCTTGATCATCACTGCGGTCATTGGCTTTACGGGGACCTGCTCACCGTCCAACTCCAGCATGCCTTCGCCCTCCAGTATCAGATATATCTCGGTCAGGGTTTCGTGGAAATGCACGCGGGCGTCTTCATCGACATCCAGCAGATGCAGGGTGGCTATATCATTTTCCGTATTTACAAACGCCCGCCGCGTAAAACCACAGGGACAGCGGATGGTTCCGATGTCCTCCATCTGCTCGACCAAATAGTTCGCCATACTTCCCTCAATTATGTACTTAATCCAGCGCTAAAACACCTGAAGCCTGGAAAATCTTCCGAATGTGACCGGTGTAGTCATTAAACCGTTCTGGTAATTGGTCCAGGCGGCGTGGGCGCGGTAGATCAATATCAATGATTTCAACAATACGCCCGGGGTGCGGACTCATGACGATCACCCGATCAGCCAGGAGGACCGCCTCGGGGATACTATGCGTGATCAGTAAGGCCGTTTTGCGCTTTTCCATCCACAGGTGCTGAATATCCATCGAAATCTGCTCACGGGTTAGGGCATCCAACGCACCGAATGGCTCATCCATCAATAGAAGCGGCGGATCATGGACCAGCGCTCGGCAGATTGCCACGCGTTGTCTCATTCCACCCGAAAGCTCATAGGGTTTCTTGGTTTCAAATCCATCCAGCCCAACCGCTTTCAGCAGTTCATGTGCCCGCGGTGCATAAATGTTTTGATCCAGCCCGCGGATTTCAATCTGCAACATAACATTCGAGAGCACATCTCGCCAGTCCAGCAGAACTGAATCCTGGAAGATAATACCGAGATCCGTCTGTGGCCGGTTAACTTTATTTCCGTCGATCGTAATCAACCCGGAAGTATAGGGAACCAACCCAGCCAACATTTTAAGAATGGTGGTCTTGCCACAGCCGCTGGGACCCACAATAGCTATGAACTGAGATTTTTGAATGTCAAAGTCAGCATTCTCTACCGCTAGGGTTGGGTTGTCTTTCGTCTGGTAGACTTTCTCGACATTTTGCAAGCGAATATAGGGTTCAGTCATCTTGATCTTCTCTTGGAGGGTTCTCCCCACAGGATTTCGGCCTATGGGGAGAACCGTAACAGGTTATGAAATCCTTATTCCGCTGGAGGCAAATAGGGAGGTTCGGAGATGAACTCATTGGTGAAGAAAACGTTGATATCCTCTTCAGGCTTGAATCCAGCGTATTGAGCCAGAACGTCCTGGGTGGCAGTCCAATCTTCCGGAGCAGACCAACCAATCGGCTTTCCTTCACTGTTGGCAGTGTGCATCAAGGTCAAAGAGCCTTCGATTTCGGCCAACGACAGAGGAACATCAAAAGCCTCAGCGTGCTGGGAGAAGATTTCAGCCGCTTCTTCGGGGTGATCCAAGGTGTATTGCCAGGCGCGTTGAGAAGCGCGCACGAACTTGGCAATTACTTCCGGGTTCTGTTCGGCATAGAAGTTATTGGCGATGATGGCGCTGCTCAGGGTATTTACATCGCAAAGATCAACCAGTTTAGACCAACCCATATCTACGCCGGTAACCTTCTCCATACGCATCGGTTGATCAACAAAATATCCGAGGAACGCATCCGTCTGGCCTTCTAGCACTGCGGTTTCTTTAGAAGCCGGGTTCGAGACCTGGATTAATTGAACGTCTTCCATAGTCATGTTATTGCGACCCAGGCAGGCTTCCAGGATCGCCAGACTGGCATCACCTGCGGTGATGGCGATCTTAGTACCTTTTACTTCTTCGATGGTGGTCGGTCGGGCAGCATCCTGGCGATAGATGAAGGCCATCGGACTAGACTGGAAGGTGACTGCCACCGCCTTCACCGGCACGCCGGCGCTGATACCGCGCAGCATGGTTGCTGAGTCAGCATAACCAATCACATTGGTGCCATTGCCAATCAGCTTCACAACTGTGGCTGAACCACTGCCTTCCAAGATTGTTACATCCAAGCCCTCTTCTAAGTAAAAGCCTTTATCAACACCCAGGAAGAACGGGGCATGTTCGCCATAAAGAGTCCAATTCAGGCGAAAGTCGACTTTTACCAACTCTTCCGCTGGTTCCTCAGTTGCTACTGGGGTAGCAGCAGGCTGCGGAGCGCAGCCCGCGATCAGCGCCACGATCATGAGCGCCGCGAACAAACGAAGGACATTAACTTTCTTCATGTGCAGAGTCTCCTCAAGGTAATCAGTATTTTGTATATGGTTTTGACCTAAGACAGACAACTATGTAATTCGATTGTCGCAAAATCACCTCCTTCCACCAAATTTTGCCTTACATCGTCGCATGTTCAGGGGTCGTCCGGCGAGAAACGTGCCATGGGATCATGAAACGTTCCAGGATCTCAATTACATAGAATAGAAACAATCCTTGAGCCGTAAGGACAACGATGGTGGCAAAAGTCAAGGCGGTATTCAGATTTGAATTAGATACGAGTAATAAATACCCCAGACCACGGTCTGCTCCGACGAATTCACCCACCACTGCACCTACCACTGCCAGTGTAGCGGCAACCTTCAAACCACTGAATAGATAGGGTAGGCTGGTGGGTAAGCGGAAGCGTAGGAATATTTGTGATTTGGTAGCGCCCATGGAACGCGCCAGGTCAATCATCTCCGAAGAGATTGAGCGCAATCCTACAGCAGTATCAATCACAATAGGAAAGAACGAGATCAAGAAAGCAACCATCACTTTTGGCATCGTGCCAAAACCGAACCAGATCAGGAACAAGGGCGCAATTGCAATTTTTGGAACCACCTGGAAAAACAGCAGGATCGGCATAATAAAGCGGTCAAAAGCCGCCGATGAGGTAATCCCTATTGCCAGAGGAACAGCGATTGCGATCGCCAGGGCATAACCAAGCAAGGTTTCATACGCCGTTGTCGCGCCATGACTCATCAAAGAATCAAACCGAACAATGACTTCTTGCACAATCATGGTCGGCCTGGGGAGCAAATAACTTTTTATATCGAACACAATTACTGCCAGTTCCCAGATCAGCAGGAATCCAAAGATACCAATGAAAGGCATCAAACGGTTCTTGAGATTTTCCATAAATTCACTCTTTTTCAATTGAGAAGTTTCATTTACAGGTTTTTCCATGGGTTTAATCCTTTTCTTCTATATTGGGAGACCGAGTGAGGTAAATTCCCACTCCTCTTCCGGTGTAAATTCAGCAGTGTCAAGCTCTACGCATAATCCAAATGGGGCAGTATTAATACTCTGAGTGGAGATAGCCCCATCTTCAATCCTTAAGACGGGATAACCAGCCGGGTGCTCTCGATATAAGTCGGGGTGGCAAGCCAGGACCGCCGCCTGAGCCGAAGCAGGAAAACCACTCAAGCCATTGAAATAATGTTGACCGTTGCGTTCTACGTGCACAATACCCAATGATGCCATTACTGCCAAATCTTGTTGCAAAGCCAGCGGTCCAACATTGACTAGGTCCTCACCACTCAACAGAAAGAGCTGGTCAGGATTCTGCCGGCGCAGAGCTTCCAATAAGCAAGCATTGGCGAGGCCTTTGAAAACCCCCTTGCAATTCTTATGGCTGGTCCCCACATAACCACATTCAATCGCCCGTACCAGGCTTGTGAGGTCGCTATCTGATTCATCGATGATGATGGGTGGCCGCGCCTCCCAATTTAGAAACGCCTGGCGGGTACGCTCATCCAGAGCAACTGAGCGATGGAGAGGCTGTTCGACATACAGTAGATGCGTGAGAAAGTCTGCCAGAGTGGTGGCATCTAGTAAAGACTGCCAAAAATCCAGAAAATCAGTCGACTGATGGAACTGCTCATTGCCATCCAGAGTGAACTGGTAGTCTGCCAACCCAATGCCGTGTAAGAGTGCAGCAATTTGTGCTAAACGGTGTAAGTCTGTCGATCCATCACCGGAGAGTTTGATTTTAAAATAACGCAACTGATAAGCAGCTATCGCAGCTTCCAAAGACCGCGGTAGATCATCCTGGTTACGCTCTGCTTGGGGGATTTCACTCTCTGTGAGACAATCCGCCAGGCCGACAGTATGGCGTACACTGATCTGCTCGAGCGGCAGGGCTGGCAGCCAATCGACTGGCTGGCTATTCTCCAAAATGGGGTGTACCTGACCGAGTTGGATGCCATAGGCATTTTCACGCAACCCAGCGGCAAAGGTGATCCTACCAGCCCTACAATAGGCATCGATCGCAGCTCTCTCCAATAAGCTGACGCCCAGGTTCCAGAGCAACGCCGGATAGCCGTGTCTCTCTCCCCATCGCTTTTGGATATGGTAAAGATCCCACCACCAGGTAAACAGGCTCGGTGCAGTCCCAATCCGGACAGCGAAAACACCCGCCTGGCGGATTACCGCAAGCATATCCACTAGATCGTCCGAAAACTCTGTGTCAGGGTCCTTAGTGAACCATTTCGGGATCAGGCTCTCAGCAGACCAGCCTTTCTGGAGTGTGCCATTGATTTCAAATGTCGCTTCAAGAACAAGATGGGGAAAAGCTGTCAGAGTAGCAAATCCGTAGCGAAAAGGAATGCGCGTCTGCAAGTTATGGAGTGTTCGGGATGTGTGCTTCAGCGCTACGGTCAGATTCTGCATGGTTAACCTTTAGGCTTCCGCTGCAACGCGCAGGACCGAATGGGCTTTCTCGTCCAATTCAATCCCCAGACCAGGCCCGGTGGGAAGGAAGATCAAGTCACCTTGAATACTGTAGCCATCCTTTACCAGGGTCTCGCCAATAAACTGTGGTCCATTTAAAGCGCATGGACGGTCGATATCTGCCCAGGCATACAAATGCAACGCGGCTGCCAATGATAAATCCGGATCGGTGAGGCCAGAGCCAAGCAATTGCAACCCGGCCTCTTTAACCAGGCGAATAATCTGTTGAGCTTGCCACAAGCCACCCGACCGCGCATGCTTCAAGGTCACTCCGTCGAACATCTCCAAAGCGATGAACTCGGCCGTCTCTACTGGTGAAATAATACCTTCATCCATATAGATGGGCACCGCGCCATTTTTCTTTAGTGCCTGATAGCCACGTAATTGGTTAGGAGGTAGGGGAGATTCAATTGCCTGAACGCCCATTGCGGCAAATTTTGGCAGCATGTCAAGAGCGGTCTCCAGGCGATAGCCGGTATTGGCATCCACCCACAGGAATGTATCGGGGAATTCCCGACGCACAAGGCGCACCAACTCCAAGTCATATTCCGGTGTTTGTGGTGGACCAACTTTGATGTTGAAGTGGCCAAAACCGCCGATGCGTGCTTTTTCCAATTGGATTTCAGCCTCCGCCAATGTGAGAGCATTTAAAGTCCAATTCAAGCGAATTGCATCGCGGCGGGCTCCACCTAAGAGATTGGCGACGGGAACGCCTTCCCGCTTCCCAACCAGATCGTAGCAAGCCAGGTCCAGGGCAGCTTTGGCGATCGGCTGTCCGGTTGAGAACCCCGGACGGATAGCATAGTCCATGCGCCGGTGGACCTCGGAAAGGTCATCTGGGTCCGCGCCCAGCACTGCCTCAGCCAGGTAGTTAGTTAAGGTGCTTTCCACAGTCTCAACCGTCTCGTAAGTCCAGGTGGGCACTGGCACAGCCTGTCCCCAACCCTGCAAGCCAGCCTCATCGGTCAGGCGGACAAACACGGTTGGACGGCGGACCACTCCATCTTTTCCGGGTTTGAAGAATTTAAATGCCCCGGCAAAGACATAATCATAGCGACCAACTTCCACACGCGCAATCCGGCTCACATATACCTCTATTTTTGTCCGTTCATCTATTCGAATTAACCAACCCGCCTATCCTACAGCGGTTGGGTTAGGTTTCCAATCCCGAACTGCCTGCGTCATCGCAGCAATATTTTCAAGTGGTGTATAGGGGGCCATGGCGCAACCCGGGGTCACCATATCCACTCCATTATCCAGGCATTCCATCGTGGACCGATATACATCCTCAGGGGTTCCATTAAGCAGTACTTTTACAGTCGGCACATAACCAGCCAGGGCGACCTTGCCTTTTAAATTATGTACAGCGACCTGAATATCCACCCCTTCGTCGAAGTTGTAACAGTTGGTGCCGATATCGGCCAGGAAAGGTGTATGGCGAGTGGACTTGCCACAGATATGCATGATTGTTGGGCCTTGGATCGCCGGACAGAGCTGGCCATGATAGGGAGCGATTAAATCACGGTAGGTAAACGGAGAAATCAGGTCGCCTGTGCAAGAAGCCTCCCCAATAATGATAGCATCGGCCCCTGCCTCAATCTGCGCATTGGCATAGGCGATTGCCAGGGGGGTCAAGGCAGCCATCGCCTGGTGGACCAATTCCGGGTTAGTTATGATCCAGATCAAGAAATTCTCAAATCCGAACAGTTTCCCGGCGATTGAGAACGGACCTACAATCGAGGAGACGATCGGTGCTTCCTCATCGTAGCGTTTGCGCAGGGAATGAATCGCTTTGAGAACAGTAGGGACACGCCCTAGATCAAAGAAATTCTTGGGGATGGTGAGTTGATCGGGATGATTGTATAAATGCCCAACTTCAGTGGGCAGAGTATCTCGAGTGCGGTAATTGATTTGGGCACCCAGTGCCTCAACCTCAACCACCATATCAAAGGGTAGCTTCATGCACTCGATATTGGTATGCACCCAGATCGATTCAGCCAGACCTGCCAATAGGTCGGGGTCGCTGTGCGCTTCAGGCCAATAAATCCCTACCTTTTCCATCATCTGAACGGTAATCCCGGTAGCCACAGCAGCCACAGGTGGGCGATCAACGGCCTCCAGATGCAGAGCTTTCAAGAACCTTTCCTTCACATTCATCCGTGGTCCTTATTATACAGATGCTTTCAGGATTGGAAAACTTGTTGTGGTCTAAACCGGCAGTGCATGGCAAACCCAGGTGCCATTTTACAATTTCCGTTAGCGTTGCCGTTAGCGCTAACGAATTATATAAAAAACCAGAGACATCTGTCAAGAACTATTGTCACCTATCTGGATGACAACCTTCACTGCTCCAGACTGACGATCCGCCAGGGTATCAAACGCCGCCTGAACTTGATCCATGGGGTATACATGCGTTATCAGGCGCTGCAAATCCACCTTTCCCAGCGCCAGGAATTGGATGGCGGTTTGAAAATCCCAGCAATAACCTTGTGACCCAGATAGCTCGATCTCACGGTGCACGAAAATATTGGCTGGGATTGTTAGCTCATCCTGTTCAAACAGCCCAACCAGTACAGCCCGCCCGCCCTTGCGCAGCGCTTTCAATGCCTGGACCAGGGTAACCGGTAAACCAACCGCTTCAAAGGCTCGGTCTACACCCAGGCCATCTGTGAGAGCTGCGATCTCTGCCAGCACATCACCATCCAGGCTGTTCAATGCTGCGCTGGCACCCAGTTGGCGAGCCATCTCCAGACGCGCTGGGCGTACATCCGTGATCAGCACCTGCCCGGCGCCGGCCTGCTGCGCCAGTTGCAGCACCAACAAGCCAATTGCCCCAGCGCCAAAAATCGCCACGCTCTGCCCCAGGCGGAGATCAGCTTTTTGGACTGCATGCACTGCTACTGCCAACGGCTCCAACAAAGCTCCTTCGGTATATGTAGCCGCGGCAGGTAAGCGGTGCGCCCAACGCTCATCCACGATAAAATCTGTGGTCACCCCACCCTGTCCGCGGCGATATTGAAAGCTGATGGAGGTGCAAAAATGATATTGACCACGCTGGCAGAAATAGCACTTTCCGCATGCGATTACCGGCTCAACCGTCACCCGGTCCCCGATCTGCAAGCGGGTCACTTTCTCTCCTAACGCAACCACGTCCCCGGCAATCTCATGCCCAATGGGGACTGGCAGCGACACAGACGGGTGCTTACCGGCAAAGATATGCATGTCCCCACCACACAGGGTCACAGCACGCACGCGCAGCTGCACTTCGGTCGGGCCGGGTTCTGGCAGAGGCCGTTCTAATATCTCCACTTTCCCGGGAGCGGTAACGATCGCCATTAGGCGCGTTTTTGACATACGCTTACTCCTCCTGAACCACATCCACGACCAACTGACCCAGGCCGCTGGCTGTGGCGAGCAAGCGCTCGCCCGCGCTCAACAACACCGGCCCACGCGACTGGTCATCCACGCCTTTGGGGCTACCGGTCAGGATGATATCTCCGGGCTGCAAGGTCGCGATTTCTGATAGATAGGCGATCAGCGCCGGAATCCCGAAAATCATCTGGCTGGTACGGCCGCGTAATGAAATGCTATCGTTTATCGTGAGGGATAACTCAACTCCTGAAGGATCGGGTATTTCGTCCGCGGTGAGCAGGATTGGACCCAGGGGTGTAAAAGTATCACCCAGCTTACCAGAAGTCCACTGTGTCGTGCGCGCTTCCCAATCACGCGCCCCGATATCCATCGCCAGGGTATAACCGGCGACATATTCGAGGGCCTGCTCGACAGAAATATGCCTGCCGTAACGACCGATTACGACCACCAGCTCAGTTTCCCCAGCAATTTCACGGCTGGTGTGCGGCATGATCACGCGCCCACCAGAACCCAGCAGTGTACTGGTAGGCTTTAGAAATATCACCGGATAAACTTGCGCAGGTTGGGCAACGCCGCCAGGTATCGGATAATTCAACCCCACACAGATTATCTTGCCCGGCTTTGACACAGGCGGGAGCAAGTCAGCTTTAGCAAGATCCAATAGCGCATCAGCCTCTGCCAGTGCTCTGAGCTCGCTATCTGGCAAGTTATCAATATTTGCCATGAATTGGCGCACAGAATCCAGATATAAAGCACCCCCGGCAAGCAGCTGGTCCATTGAATTTGGCAACGGCTTCACATACCGTAACAGGCGTGCAGCACGCAATAGATCTACTAGCTGGGCGCGCTGAACAGTCCGGGTTTTGAGCAGCGCCCCCACGCGCGCTTGCCCTCGCTGGTTGTACATCGCCAGGCGCATGCGCTAGGCCTCCGGTTCCTGGTTAAAGCGCGCAGGGCGTTTTTCAATAAATGCCTGGCGACCTTCTTGCGCGTCTCGCCCCCTGCCTGTCTGGATGCGCAGTTCACGCTCCAACTCCAGGCCAGCCTCCCATCCCAGACGCAAGCCTTCATTCACACAACGCTTGCTGGCGCTGACTGCCCCGGCGGCATTGGCAGCGATCCCCTCTGCCAGGGTGAGGCTGAAGTCCAGCAGCTCCTCGTCTGGGACAACATATTCCACCAGTCCAAAAGCCAGGGCCTCAGCAGCTGTAATGTTACGCCCGGTCAGCAGTAAATCCAATGCCCGCCCGCGCCCTACCAGGCGCGGCAAGCGCTGCGTACCGCTACCAGATGCAAACGCCCCAACTTTCACTTCTGGGAAACCCATCTTGCAGGATTCGCCAGCCACTCGAATATCACACGCCAGGGCCAGTACAGCCCCACCCCCTAAAGCATGCCCGTTAAGTGCAGCAATGATTGGTAGTGGCGAGTTTTCAATGGCTGCATTCAGCCCGGCCTCGACATAATCATTTTCTAACAACCAGCCAATCTCCACGCTAAAATCGCGGATGTCAGACCCAACCGAAAAAGCCTTCCCAACCCCGGTCAACACCACACAGCGCACGCGCCGGTCGCCTTCCAACTCTGCCAGGCGGGCCAGCATGGCGCGCTTGACAGCATGCCGCAGCACGCCCAAAGGCTGAGAGACAATGCTCATCAGAGCGACGCCCGGGCGCGGTAGTGTCACTTCGATGGCATCCCACTCGATACGATCCGATGTCCCTGGACTATCGCTCATGGTGTCACTCCTTCCAGCCAGTCCGCGCTCCGCAAGCGTTCTGGCAAATTCAAGCGCGGCCGGGCGCGTAACTCGGCTGCAAATTCCATCCCGCGCGGGTGAAACAGGCGCCGATCCATGATTTTGACATGCGCGGCTATTTGCGGGCGGAAACCCATCTTTGCCAAAACATCGCGTTCCAGGTCCACACCCGCAGCCAGCTCAATCAATTCCAAACCCTGGGGGCCACGCTGGAAGACCGCCCGCTCGGTGATATACAAGGCACGTTGGCCGATGGACTGGGCGTGTGCGCCGCTATACGAGACCTGATCGAGCTGAGCAACAAACTTCTGATGCGTCCCGTCTGCCCGGATTATCATCTGTCCATTTTCCCAGGTGATCTCCTGCCGTCCGGCCGTAAAAGTACCGCTAAACACGATCGTCTTGGCATTCTGGGCAATATTCTGGAATCCACCCACACCGATCACTTTCTCACCGAAGCGGCTGACATTAACACTGCCCTGCGGATCGACCTGTGCGAAAGACAGGAAAGCCAGGTCGAGTCCGCCTCCATCGTAAAAATCGAACTGGTAAGGTTGGTCTATAATGGAATCATAGTTAATGGCTGCCCCAGCATCCACGCCCGAGGCAGGCGCCCCGCCAATCAGCCCCTGTTCGTTGGTGAGCACAATATCCTGCAAAAAACCTTCTTCTGCGGCGACATTGGCGATCCCCGTGGATACGCCTGCGCCTAGATTGCAGACGGCGCCGGGAAACAATTCCAGGGCCGCGCGCCGGGCAATCACTTTGCGAGGATCAAATGGCAGCGCCGGAATCGCGTTGAGCGGTACACGCAGCTCACCTGCATAAGCCGGGCTGTATTGGGTCACGTATGTCTGGCGCTGTTCGGGGTCCACGACTACAAGATCAACCAACATACCAGGAATCTTCACCTGCTTGGGTGGCAGGCTGCCACGCTGGGCCAGCCGAGCCACCTGGACGATCACTACAGCCCCGCTGCGCCGGGCAGCCTGGGCCATGGAAAGCATCTCGCCAAATATGGCTTCTTGCTCCATCGTGATATTGCCATCTTCATCGGCAGTGGTGCCGCGCAAAAAAGCTATATCTACATGCATTGGCTTATAAAACAGCCACTCCCGCCCGGCAATTTCGACCAGCTCCACCAGGGCTTCCCGAGCCGATGGGCTTTGCCGGCCTCCGCCGTAGCGCGGATCGACGAAGGTGTGCAAACCGACATGTGAGATCAAGCCCGGACGCCCGGCAGCCATCTCGCGCATGAGCTGGGATAGCGAGCCTTGCGGCAGCGTATAGGCTTCCACCTGATCCTGGCGAGCCATCTCCTGGATCGCCGGGGTATTGACCAAAGCGCCAGTGATAATGCGCTTCAATAGCTCTGGATGCGCCAGACGGTCAACGCCCTGCGAAGCCATATCTCCCAAGCCCACGGGGTGCAGTAGCGTAATCCCACGCGGGCTCGCAGTGCTGTGAAAGCGTTCTGCCAGGCTCATGATCAGCTTCTCTGGCACGGCATGCCCGCCGCCGGAACCACCAATCAGGATCGTATCACCATCCTGCACCAGCTGGACGGCAGTAGAGAAATCAACAACGCGCAATCTAGACCTCCATGGTTAACTGGCCAGTTTTTGTTCAGCCTTAACCTGCTTGACCTGTTCGGCCTCTGGCAGGGCTTTGTAGAAATCGTCCAGTGGGAAACAACCTGAAATCATCCCATTGCGCGGCGCAGTCGTGCAATCGCTAAATGTGCGGCAAATGCGCTTGCGGTCCAGCGGCTTGCCGGCCAACACATCGGCTGGCATTTCCGGGTAAGCCAGAGCCATGCGCCCCAAACCAACAAAATCGACCATTCCTGTACGCACGGCGTATTGTCCTACATGCGGCAGCCAGTCTTGCAGATAGCTGTATCCGGTGCCCACGATCGCCAGGTCTGGGAACGAAGCCTTCAAAGTTGCCGCATTATTGATTTGCCGGGCGACACTGACCAGCGGGTCTTCCGGAGGTTGGTAACCATCCGAAGGTGGAAAATAAGCCGGGCGCTGCATATGCGGGTTGTAATACGGGCTGCCAGCCGAGAGGTTCACCAATTCAATCTCCAAAGACTGGAGCAGCTCGAGGAAGCGGCGCGGCTCGCTATGATCGATCGTGAGCGTATCATTTTGATCGCCGCCAAAGGCAAATGGGTACCTGCCATTAATATCCCGATAATCCTGCACGACACCTACCCCATCCGGTCCTGGGCGGAAGGGCGGGAAATCATAGGCGCTAAAGCGCACGCCCAGCAACAACCCGGGTACATCACGGCGGATACCCGCCACCAGCTCCCGCAGGAATCGTGTACGGTTTTCAAAACTGCCCCCATATGGGCCAGGTCGAGAGCGCGCCGACAGGAATTCGTGCCCCAAGTAGCCATGACAATGTTTTAGATCAACAAAATCAAAACCCAAGGCGTGGGCTTGACCGGCGGCGCGCACATAGTCGGCGATAAGATCTTCAATTTGAGCGTCTGTCATCACCGGCAAATTGGGGTCAATTTTATAGATCTGCTCAAGCAACGGGTGGTGGTAGAGGATTTGCGGCTCGAGGCGTTTTTTTTCATTGGGGCGTGAAAATCGTCCAGAGTGGGTGAGCTGCAAACCAACCAGCAAGTCGTCTGTGCTCCCCATCTGAGCCTGGTGGGCGCCAACCAGCGCCTGGCGCAGATCTGCCAGCCCGCCCAGGGTATGCTGGTTGATCATCAGCTGGTTGGGGTTGGCGCGCCCATCATGGCGCACCGCAACTGCTTCGCCACCCCAGATCAATTTGGCCCCACTGCGCCCGAAATTTGTCCAGCGCCGCAGGGTATATTCCGTTGGCAAGCCATCTGGCGTGCCATCCCAACCTTCCATGGGGAGGATGCTAAAACGGTTGCCGATGACCCGCCCAGTTTTCAGGGTATACGTCTGAGCCAGGGCGCCATCTGGCGCCGGTTCAACCTTCTCATCCAGGGGCAGGTAAATTCCCAGTTCAGCCACATAATCACGGAAATCCTGCGCAGTTTTCATGCGCGCCACACGTAAATAGGGCTTAGCCATGCTCACTCCTTTCAGGTTATTACCAGAATATGGGATGTTGTTGGCGGGCAGTCTGTATCCAGCCCAGGGTCAGTCCTGCCAGACGCGTCATTTCAGCGTAATCGCCTGCTGCAATCAAATCCTTGCGTACCAGCTTGCTGCCCATACCCACACAGGCCACGCCTGCTTTGATCCAGGCGTTAATGCTTTCTTCGCTGGGGTCCACACCGCCCGTTGGCATAATATAGGTCCAGGGCATCGGTCCACGCAAAGCTTCTACAAAACCTGGTCCGCCAACTTCTTTGCCGGGGAAAACTTTACAAATTTCAACCCCCAGCTCTTCAGCGGCAGAAACTTCACTCAGGCTGCCGCAGCCCGGAGAATAAGCGATCTTGCGCCGGTTGCAGACCTTAGCCACTTCAGGGTTAAGCACCGGTCCAACGATAAAATTGGCGCCCAGCTGGATATACAAGGCAGCCGTAGCCGGATCGAGGATCGAACCTGCTCCCAGGATCACGCGCCTATCACCGGCAAAACGCCGGTACAGCTCCTGAAACACCAGGTGTGCCTGGTCGCCACGGTTGGTAAATTCAAAACAACGCACCCCGGCTTCGGCCAGCGCCCGCACGATTTTTGTAGCGACTTCAATATCAGCATGATAAAAAACCGGCACCATGCCTGTTTCAACCATGCTATTCAATACATTGAGGCGACTGTATTTCGCCATCCAGCACTCCTTATGGTGGTTTGGTTTAGCGGCTGACGCGCCCGGAGGCGTCGCCCGCCATCAACTTTTCAACTTCGGCAACACTGACCAGGTTGAAATCACCAAAAATGGTGTGTTTAAGCGCCGAGGCTGCTACAGCAAAACGAATGGTTTTGTCCATATCCCCGGTATAGGTCAACAGGCCATAGATCAGTCCGCCTACAAAACTGTCGCCGCCGCCTACCCGGTCTACAATGTGAGTAATGTCGTAAGTAGGGGCAAAATACAGCTCACCGGTGTGCCAGAGCACCGCGCTCCAGGTATTATGGCTGGCTGAGAGCGAGCCGCGCAGGGTAATGGCGATAGTTTTCAAGTTAGGAAAGCGCTCTGCCAGACGCTCGCACACAAAACGATATTGGTCGGCTTCAACTTTCCCAGATGTGACGTCGGTTTCCGGGGCGTGAATACCAAAAACTTTGGCAGCATCTTCTTCATTGCCGATGGTCACATCGCAGTAGGCGACTAACTCCTGCATGACGTCGCTGGCCGGACGGCCCCACTTCCACAGCTTGGCACGATAATTCAAATCGGTGGAGACCGTCAATCCCATGGCTTTTGCCACCTGCACAGCCTCGAGACAGGCTTCTGCTGCCCCTTGAGAAATGGCCGGGGTAATGCCAGTCCAATGGAACCAGTCAACGCCTTCGAAGACCGCATCCCATGCCACCATGCCTGGCTGGATGGTTGCCAGGGATGATCCCGCCCGGTCATAAATCACCGAGCTCCCGCGCTGCACAGCGCCATGCTCCAGGAAATATATTCCCAGCCGCTCGCCGCCGCGCAAGATGTGGCTTGTTCCAACCCCATACTGGCGCAAGAATTGCAGGCAGGCTTCCCCAATATCATTTTTGGGCAAGCGGCTGACAAACTCCGCTGCTACACCGAAATTTGCTAACGACACAGCTACATTTGACTCTCCGCCCCCATAGATCGCCTCAAAGTTACGCGCCTGTGTGAAACGCTGCTGTCCAGGGGGTGAGAGGCGCATCATGATCTCGCCAAAAGTAACCACGCGTGCCATCATTGTGCTCCTTGAATTGGATTGGTTACAAACGATGGAGGTGAAAACCCCCATCCACATTAATCACTTCACCGGTGGAGTACGGCAGCAAGCCCTCGGCAACTGCAACCACTGCTTTGGCCACGTCTTCCGGCTGGCCCCAACGCCGGATTGGCGTCAAGCCTTCCTCGAAGATCATGCGATCGTACTTCTCTTTGACCACGCTGGTCAGGTCGGTGGCGATGATCCCCGGGCGGATTTCGTACACGTTAATCCCATACTCTGCCAGGCGGTCGGCGAATACAATCGTCAGCATACCCACGCCAGCCTTGCTGATGCAGTACTCAGCTCGCGATGGGCTGCTGGTGTAGGCGCTAATCGAGCCAATATTGACAATGTGGGCTGTACTGATCTTGCCGGCCTGTAATTGAGCGATCATCTCATTGGCAACGCGCTGGGTAAGAAAGAAAGGGCCTCTCAGGTTGGTTGCCATAACTTCGTCGTAGCTCTCGACAGTAGTGGAGAGTAAATCCACACGCTGGCGCGGTCCCACGCCGGCATTATTAACCAGCAGGTCAATCCGTCCATAGCGTTCCAGGGTCGCATCCACCATATGGTTCAGGTCTGCCAGGTTAGCAAGATCAGCCTGCACCAGCAAAGCATGTGTTCCCAAGCCCTGCACCGCCAGGCGCACTTCTTCAGCCGCAGCAGCATTGCTGTGATAGTTTATAATGATATCCCAGCCACGCTCTGCCAGACTCAGGGCAATTCCCCGGCCGATCCCACGGCTGCTTCCGGTCACGATAGCGACTCTTTGACTGCTCATTTACCAGTTCTCCAACGATAAGGCTTTATGCAAGGCTTCCACAAAGAAGTATTCGCCCCACATGACACTTTCATCCATGCCCAGTCCTTTGTTAATATGGTAACAGCCATGTTTGAGGATACCCTCCCAGCCGGGGGTAAATTTACCCAAATATTCTGGGCTGCACAGTGTATCCAGAATGGTCAGGGCAACGCTCAAGTAGAGGTTGGCATACAACGGGTCCTGTAATATGGCAGCCAGGTTCATCAAGCCGCTGGCGGCTATAGCCGCTGCTGAGCTTTCCACCTGACTGGTTGGAGCAAACCAATCATTGGGCGGCACACCGGGTCCAAAGGGAGCTGCGGCATCAAAACGGGTTTGCTCGATATAAAAGTCAGCGCACTGGCGTGCCGTAGCCAGATAACGCCGGTCGCCAGTCAGATAATAGCAGGTGCCAAAGCCATACAATGCCCACGACTGGCCCCGCGCCCAGGATGAATCTCCGCGCCACCCTTGATGTGTAGTCTGGCGCAAAAATTCACCTGTCTCCAGGTCAAAAATACCTTCATGGGATGTGCTGCCATCCCCACGCACCAGATAACGCCGGGTAGTGAGGGTATGTTGGTGAGCCTTACGTAAAAGATCGGCGTCGCCGCTTTGCAAGGCAGCATAAAAAACAATCCCCACATTCATCATAATATCGATGAACAGGGATTCATCCGCTACAAATGAGCGCAGATACTGGCCTTTCTCCTTGAACCTGTATCCCATCGTCTTACCCGCCGTAATAACTACCTCGTTGATGGCCGGATCACCGGTCAAGTCGAACCAGCGTTTGTAGGTGGACCAAAACAAGAAGCCGAGATCATGGACAGTGCGGTCGTGCTTGCGCTCCTCCAGGTGGCGTGAATAGTGCTCAGCAGCAGCAAGCCAATCCGGATCACCTGTCCTGCGATGGAAGATCCACATCATCCCCGGAAGAAACCCCTCACACCAGTTAGTCCAGGTCTCTCCGCCGATCTTCCATTGACCACCTTCCGTATACATGGGGTAAACCTGTGGGTGGTTGGTGATCAGCTCGCGCACCTGCTGCTGGGCGAACTCAAAAGCTATCTCAAGTTTTGGGCGCAATACCGCGCGCTCAGGTCTTTGGATCATGAGTTTCCCTTCCGTTTTTTATCAGGTCTTTTCAGCAGCCCGCAGGCCGGCAAGATATTCGCCTACTAATCTACCACTGGTAATCGCCCAAGCAATGTGTAAGCCATGGCCCCATAAGATTTGTCCCCCCAGACCATTTTGACCTATTGCATACAGACCTGGTATCGGCGAATTGTCCATATCAAGCACTTCGAAACGCTGGTTGATCGCCGCGCTCCCCTCAGTAGTGGTGAAATAAGATTTCGTCGGACCAAGCAAAACCCACGCACCGTCTTCCAGACCGCGCTGTCCATTCACCTGCGCTTGATGGTTGTATTCTCGTACCGAGCGTTCCAAATTCACCAAGGGTAGACGACGCTTTTCCGCCAAACCCTGCAAGGTAGAAGCCCGAACCGCAACATCCGGGCGCAATTTCAGATAATCCTCGACATAGGCATAGCCTATCTTCGGAGCAGTGGAAATAAAATGAGGCCATTGATTGTATTTTTGGATCAGGCCTTGATCCAACAGAATATAAGCTGACTTACCGGGCTGTTGGGCAATAGCGATCTCGCGCTCCGGGGTTTGCAGCTCATCACAGAAACGTTGGCCTTGTTGATTGATCAGGATCGCCCCATCGTCAAATAGAGCATTCTCAGGATGCTGCCAGGTGACCAGCAGGCGTCGAATCATGGCCCTCATCACAAAATTGGGCAGATAAGGTACGACCCCGCCCATCAATTGAACCAATGGACCACGCACCGGGAGTAATTGTTGAAAAGTCCGTCCAGAGGGTGGGATAAAACGTAGCTCGGGGCCATAGGTGATATCCATGTTGATCATTCTGGCGCCAGCCGCTTCTGCCAGAAGATGTCCATCCCCGGTAGAACGCGGATTTATACCTTCGATTTCTGAATACTGGCTACCTTTGAACCGGGCAATGATTGCTGGTGAATTGGCGTAATCTCCCGCCGCTAGAACCACGCCACGCCGGGCAAAGAAGCGCTCCATTTTGCTTTCTGCCTGAACCACCACACCTGTCACCCGCCCATCTTCACTAATTAAGTCCACCACCGGGGCGTTCGTCAATACCTTCCCACCCAGGCGCTGTAAGCGGATTTGCAATGTTGCAATATAAGCCTTCGCCCCTGGAACCACGTTGTGCATACGCGGCAATCGGTTGGGGGGTTCCGGGTTAGGTCCATAGAACTGTAACCCCATATCCATTAACCAATGCAGCGTTTCGGCGCTGTGACTCAAGAACCAACGGCGCAATTCGGCGTTATTGCGATCTTCGATCTGGGGCGGCGCAAAAAGCCCTGCATCCAGAGCGTGCGCATCCAGGGTATCAATAATCCCAGCCTTTTCCTGAAGACGGGTGCGGTTGGCGGTCAGAGATCCCACTGCAATTCCAGTGGAGCCACCCAACTCAGCTTGCTTCTCCAGTAGCAATACCTGCAACCCAAAACTGGCTGCACTAACGGCCGCAGCCAATCCACTTCCACCGCCACCAACCACAATTACATCAACTACCTGATCAACCACGTTCATTCTCCTGATTGCCAGGCAAAGAGTCTAGGGCAACCGACGGAGCGGAGCAGCACCCAAGCGGCGGGAAATCTCCGCCGCGGCTGCTTTTACCCGCTCACCTAATAATTCCAGACGGCTATCTGGGAAGCGCTGTATGGGCACCGAAATACTCACTGCTGCAACCACTTGACCGGTATAATCAAAGATCGGCGCAGCGACACATCGTCCACCGAGCTCGTTCTCCTGATCATCCACTGCAAAGCCCCGCTGGCAGGTGCGGTTCATTTCAATAAGAAACACCGCAGGACTGGTAATCGTCTGCGGTGTAACCGGTTCGAAAGGATGGGTTTTTAGGAAGTCATCTAGAATATGTTCCGGCGAGAAAGCCAGCATTGATTTCCCTAATGCGGTGGAATGCGCTAACTCGCGCTTGCCAATTTCCGAGCGCATACCTAGCATGTTCATCCCATGCATGCGTTCAATATAAACCACATAGCTACCATCGCGCAGCGCCAGGTTTACGCTCTCATTTGTATCATCTCGCAGCGCCATCAATACCGGTGCGGCGATCTTACGCAGATCAAACTGACCAAGTAGTACACCGGCGCGCTCGACCAATTTGAAACCCAGATAATATTTGCGAGTCTCGGGATTTTGGTTCAGGTAACCATTTAGCTCAAGGGTATGCACCAGGCCAGCGATGGTGCTTTTCGGCAAGCTGAGGGCACGCGCGATTTCCGTGGTCCCCAACTCAACGACCTGAGCCTCAAACAGATTCAAGATATCAAGCGCTCGCTGGACAGAGCCGATAACCTTGCGTTGAGTCTTCAAAGGCAAACCCTGTGGTGATGAGGTAACTAAAATGGATGATCAGCAACGACCGTGTTCGCCATTATCGCACAATGTTTACCATTGTCGTCTTTGCTATGGTATCATACCCACAGAGTGCTTGTCAAGTTAAATGTCAGGGAGCAGTTTACATGCCTTCCCAGATCCGAGATACCTCCCGCCTGTGCATCCATAGCATCACCCACCAACCCTGGCCGATTGAAACAACAATTGAGCAGCTTTCGGCGCGCTCTGTCGGTGCGATCACCGTCTGGCGTCAGGCTTTAGAAGGTCATTCTGTGAGCGCGATTGCTACCCACATCCGCGTCGCTGGATTAAAGGTTATCTCGCTCTGCCGAGGTGGTTTCTTTCCTGCCACTGACATCTCCCAACAACAACGCGCCATCGATGACAACCGGAAAGCAATCGATCAAGCAGCCGAGCTGGGTGCGCCCCTGTTAGTATTGGTCCCTGGAGCCCACCCATCCCAATCATTGCATACATCTCGCCAGCAGATCGTTGAAGGGATTGCCGCGATCCTACCGCATGCAGCTGCCTGCGACGTTCGACTGGGTATTGAAGCCTTACACCCCATGTATGCTGACACCCGCTCAGCAATCAATACGCTGCGCCAGGCCAATGAGTTATGTGCTCAATTCAACAGCCCCAGCCTTGGTGTTGTGGTGGATGTGTATCATCTGTGGTGGGATCCCGACTTACAGGTCGAGATCCAGCGCGCTGGGGATACTCAGCGGATTTTCGCTTATCATATCTGTGACTGGAAATCACCAACCACCGACTTGCTTAATGACCGCGGCCTGATGGGTGAAGGCTGTATCCCGCTGCGCCAGATCCGGACCTGGATTGAAAATTCCGGATTCGACGGTTTTCACGAGGTAGAAATCTTCTCTAATCATTACTGGGCAATGGATCAGGAAGTATTCCTGGAAAGAATTATCCAGGCTTATTTAGGCCATAGTTAAACATTTACCGGGAATGCTTCAGCGACGAGGTCTACCTTATCAATAAATGATCGTCTACGTTTGAATGAGAAAGGAACCACACATGAGTTTACCTAGTCTGAAAACCACAGTTGTCGGCAGCTACCCAATCCCCGCCTGGTTAGGCGCGTACCCAACTACCCAACACTTGCGGGATGCTATCTTGGTTGTCCTTAAGACTCAGGAATTAGCTGGTCTGGATGTGATCAGCGACGGCGAACTCTCCCGTTTTGACCCCAACCATCCAGAAACCAATGGGATGATCGAATATTTCATCCAGCCAATGGAAAACGTCAATACCCAGCTTTCACGCACCGAATTAAACGACTTTCGGAATCGTCCGGGCATGGCGTTCCGCAGCCAACCTGCCGGGGTTGTGCGCGGCCCGATTGGCGAAGGCAGCTTAAACTTGCCAGCTGCCTGGCGCTTTGTCGGTAATCTGACCCCCAAACCGCTGAAATTTACTGTAACCTCCCCTTATATGCTGGCCAAAACCCTGGTGGATGAGCATTACCATGATCTACGCGAGCTGGCTATGGCAATTGCCGAGGTGATACGCCGCCAGATGGCGGACATTGACACTGGCATCTTGCAGGTAGATGAAGCCAATCTTCCGGGGCACCCTGAAGACGCATCTTGGGCGCATGAACCAATCAACCATGTTCTTTCGTCTGTAAAAGGTGAAAAGGCTGTGCATTTATGCTTTGGCAACTATGGGGGGCAATCTATCCAAAAAGGTCTTTGGCGCAACCTGCTCGGGTTCCTCAACCATCTAAATGTAGATCACGTGGTATTGGAGTTTGCTCGACGTGGTTATGATGAGTTGGAGCTTTTTAAGGAACTACGCCCTGATATCGCCATGGGGGTGGGTGTGATCGATATTAAGGATAACGAGATTGAAACCCCTGAATTAGTAGCCAGACGCATCGAGCTGAGTCACCGGATACTAGGACCCGAGCGTATCCGTTGGGTACATCCCGACTGTGGTTTTTGGATGCTGCCTCGTACGGTAGCCGATAGTAAAATGGCGGCTTTAGTGAAAGGACGTGATTTATTTCTCGGTCAGATCTAAATCGGTCCTGCACCAGTGTTCTCAATAGGTCTACTCGTTGGTGGCATTAACGCAACTTGACTCAAGCCTTTGAATCCTTATAATCAAACTAGAAGGCGCACCAACCTGGATGGCGCGTTTTGGTAAATTATCCTAGGGCGCTCAGCGGGGAGGTGAGTCATGCAAGGCGTTTCAAATTACTCAGCCCTTTCATTTCCGAGGGCTTTCTGGGCTGTTATCCGCCGTCCAATTGCAGCATTCACGAATCTTGTTGACTATCCTAGCCGATCCTGGCTCATCCTGGCTATTCTCCTGATGGGTCTGGTCTTGCTCAGTGGAGCTCTGAACCAGAACCTGCAGCTCAGCCGCCAAACCGAACCCATCTCCAATGGGTTACCCTCAATGATACTGTCTGTCGGGAAAAGCCTTCTGCTCTGGCTTAAATGGCTGATCTGGGCTGGTTTACTCTATCTGGTCAGCACCTTATTCGGCGGAAACAGCACCTTTCGCACTCTCTGGCGAGTGGTAATCTGGACGTCTGTACCAGATCTGATCCGTAGTCTGCTGCAAGTAGTGTCTCTCTGGCTCACCCGCCAGCCGATCGAGTACGCCGGCTTATCCGGCCTGATATTACGTAGTGCAGAAAACCCTGCTGGGATTCAACTTGCCCTGGCTGGCCTCCTGGCCCAGATTGATCTGTTCGTAATCTGGAGGCTGGCTTTGCTGATAATAGGCCTGACCTGCGCCACAAGCCTGGCGCAGCGCAAATCCTGGACTGTAGTCCTGATCATTTGGGCTCTTTTGATTGCGCTTGGCTTAATCCCGGCCCAGCTATTTAACTGGGTTAATACCAGTATTTCTTGAACAATCTATGCCTGAGCCAGTTTTTATCCGGGTTAATGATCTACGCCGTTACTATCCGATGGGCAGTGCGGAAGTACATGCCCTGGATGGAATCAGCCTGGATATTCAGCGCGGCGGTATGCTGGGGGTAACCGGTCCGTCTGGCTCAGGAAAATCGACCTTCCTGTATCTGCTGGGCGGTTTGGATCGACCTACATCCGGTGAGCTGTGGGTAGATGGAAAGAATCTGAGCGGTTTGGACGAGGATGGCCTGGCTAATTATCGCCAGCACACAGTGGGTTTTATTTTTCAAATGTTCAATCTGATCCCCACCCTGAGTGCTTTGGAAAATGTAGAGTTCCCATTACTCTTCACCAACGTCCGTCCTCGCCAGCGGCGTCAATTAGCCACAGAACTCCTGGAGCGTGTGGGTCTGGCCGAACGCATGCAACATCTGCCCACCGAGCTTTCTGGTGGGCAGCAGCAGCGCGTCGCAATTGCCCGCGCCCTGATTAATTCACCCCAGATCATCCTGGCTGACGAGCCAACCGGTAATTTAGACAGCCATTCTGGGGCGGAGGTGCTCGAAGTCTTGCAAGCCTTGAACCGTCAAGGAATTACTCTGGTGGTCGTCTCCCACGATCCAGGCGTTATTTCCGCTGCTCGCCAGAGTATCCGCCTGCATGACGGTCAGATTGTTGAAAGCCGGGCCGAGCAAGGAGGCGTATGAAAACAATTAATATGGCCCTTAGCTGCTTGTTGGCGATCTTGTTGGCTGGCGCAGCCTCTATCTCTGAGATCATGGCGCAGGCCCCGCCAGCATGGCAGCTCGCACCAGCGCATCTACAGCAGGACCAGACCCCAGAGCCGGATACAGACCCTACCCTCCCTGCGTCACCAACGAGCTCAGAACCAACAGAAACCCGCCAACCATCTCCGCCTCCTATTATAGAAATTAGTGGTGTTGAGCCGCGGCGTTTTGAACAATTGGAAGGTGGCTTACTCAGTATTTACGGGGTCGGGTTTCCACCTCAGACTTCAGTACGCTTGGTGGGGTATGGCATCCTGGAGACCAATGTACTCAGTAGCCAGGCTTTGCAGTGTATGATTCCCCCTGGATTGCGCGCAGGCAAATACGATCTCGAACTGTTGCTCCCCGAGGGGTCAGCGATGCGGGTCCCGGGCAACATCACCATCCAGGCACCCGAGACAACCGCTACCTCCCAGCCATCCGGACCGTCCGTTTATGCCCAACCCCAGCTGATGATCCGCTCAGCCTCCAGCGATCCAATGATGCTGCAACGGGGAGAACCCTTTCTACTCACCCTGGAAATTGAAAATCGCGGCAGCTATTCTACGTCGCGCGGACAGATCACCCTGGCATCGCCTGATCTGGTCATGCCACAGACGGGCAGCAACGTGATCATCTTGCAGCCGATGACCTCCGGGCAGGTGATCGAAGTTCCCCTAACCCTGACGACAGATGAGCAAGCCCCGGGTGGGATGAACAATTTGGAGATTTTGCTCGAATATGCCGACTATTACGGGCGTAGTTATTTATCCACCCAGACGATTGCCCTGCAAGTTGACGCTTCCAGCAGCTCCAGCGGGCTGGTGCTGCTGGAAGGTTATCACACAATCCCTGAACAGCTATCCCCTGGCGATCTCTTCGATCTCCAGCTAACCCTGCGTAACGCCGGGCAGGGAAATGTTGAGCAGCTTGTAATCACTCTAGGTGACCCGGCAGGCACTGGGATCAAACCCTTTGCTTTATTGGGAACCGGGAATGTGCTCTTTGTAGAAACGCTGAAGGCTGGAGAATCAATCGATCTGGGACGCAAGGTCATCATCGAAGGAACAGCCGATGCCGGAGCCTATAGCTTGCCGATACATATCCAATATGACGGGGGAAATGAAACCACATCCAGCCAGGTGCAGGTGCTCACTTTGCTGGTGATGAACATACCTCAAATTCAGGTCTCCTATTATCGCCCGATCGAGCTGGTCCAGGTTGGACAAACGATTGAATTGCCCATCGAAATCATGAACATTGGTCGCACCAGCATCAACATCAGCCAGGTGGAAGTGTTCGCAGACCAGATAGAGATTGAAAACGGCTCGGCATTTATCGGCTCCCTGGATGGAGGCACGTCCGCGTTCATCGATGCACTCGGCATCCCTAAAAAGAGCGGCGAATTGGAGCTGCAACTGACTGTAAATTACATGGACTATTTTAACCAGCCCCAAGTGATCACTGAAATGCTCTCCCTGAATGTTGAAACCCCACCCGAGCTTCCCTCCGGCCCAAACGGAATGGCACCCGAGCAGGAAGGTGGGTTCGCCCAGAGTTTGCTACACTTCATCCGCGGCCTATTTGGTTTGGGAAGCTAAAGCATGGATTGGCGTAGCCTGCTGCAGATCGTTCTGCGGAACTTAAGGCGGATGAAACTGCGCGCCGGGATGACCGCTATGGGGGTGGTCATTGGCACCATTGCCATCATCTTGTTGGTATCCATCGGCGCCGGCCTGCAGCGTTTCGCCTTCCAGGAAATCGCTGGCTCTTCTGAATTGACCCTGATCGAAGTCTACCAGGGCAACAGTCAGAATTCCGGAATATCCAGCACCAGCGAGCGCTTGCCTGCGCCCCTGGACCGGCGCGCCCTGGCAGAATTCCGGAATATCGAAGGAGTGGAGAGCGTTTTTCCCATGATTTACCTGCGCGCCGGAGCCAGCCTGGAATACCAGCGCTTACAAGGCTACGCAGGGGTGCGCGGGATCGATCCGCAAAGCCTGGCTACTATGGATTTTCGAATGCAAAGCGGAGCTGCTCGCTTGGGGAATTGGCAAGTCGTGATCGGCAGCAGGATCGCTGAAAATTTACGAGATCCGCGCCATCCCGAGGAGTTGGTCGAACCTCCAGACCTGCTCGGAAAAACGGTTGAGCTGGTGATTTTTGGCTTCCGGGATCCCAACCAGCCATCCGAAAAGCGGGTGCGGGTGCGCATTGCGGGTATCCTCGAACAAGGCGGGCGCTATGATTATACGCTGTTCCTTTCCTTGAAAGAAACAGATGACCTGAACACCTGGGCTTCGGGAACGAGCAGCAACACCAATATAGACGGTTATGACACCGTGCTTGTGCAGGTCAGCAGCCCTGTACTGGTGGATAGTGTCGAGGACCAGATCAACCAGTCTGGGTTTACCGCCTATTCGATCCAGTCGCAGATGCGCCAGCTCAACCTGCTTTTCTCCGCCATCCAGGCTGTCCTGGGTGCCGTCGGCGGGGTTGCCTTACTGGTAGCAGGCTTCGGCATCGCCAATGCCATGATCATGGCGATCTACGAGCGCACCCGTGAGATTGGTTTGATGAAAGCCGTGGGAGCGCGCAACCGGGAGATCATGGCGATCTTCCTCACCGAAGCCGGGTTGATCGGTATGTTTGGTGGCATTGCCGGCGCAGTCATCGGCTGGCTACTAGGCAAAGGGGTAGGGCTGATTGCTCAGGCATACTTGCGCTCGGTGATCAGCGAGGCAGATACCGGCGGCGCTGCAATCCCAAACCTGATTTATACACCTCTGTGGCTGATCCTGTTTGCAGTAGGTTTTTCAGCGCTGGTCGGCGTGATCTCCGGCCTCTACCCGGCCTTGCGCGCCACCCGCATGGACCCCATCCAGGCTCTCCGTTATGAATGAGCCAGGGCTACCCAAATTTACAGGCAGCCCTGGCTCTATCTCGAGGCCAGATTGTTTGGCCTATTCATCCCTTAGTTGTCTAGGGTACTTGAATAATCCGGTCCATTGGGCCAGGAGCCACCGGCGAGAATGCAGTAAGGTACGCTTCCAGGGCATCCAGATCCTGAGCACCTCCCAGGCGGTCAGTGCCTTCGCGCAATACCGAGAAATTATCTCCACCATCTGCCAGGAAATTATTCACAGTAACCCGGTAGACAGCATTCATGTCCAGTGGAACACCATTGAGCATGATGGAAGCGGGATCAATCTTCGATCCGGTAGGGGCGCTGGCGCTCCACGCATAAGCGAATCCGGTGGATACTTGCAAGATGCGATTGGAACCCACGGTAGGATTATCAAACTGCTGCTCCAACATACGCCGGATTTGATCTCCAGTCAGGCTCATGGTCACCAGGCTATTACCGAAAGGCTGCACTGTGAAAGCCTCGTTGTAAGTGACATTGCCATCACCCTCACTGCCGCTCTGAGCATAGATCAGGTCAGCACGGATACCGCCCGGATTCATGAAGGCAATATCGGCTTCGCCGAAACCTGCCGGAGCCGTAGCATACAGCTGGGAATCCGCAATTACATCACCTAATGCCGATTCGCCAGCGGCGTTCGCGGTCCGCGAGATATCCGCGCTAATGGCGCCAATCACCCGGTTGGCTAATGGCGCCGAGAGGGTGCGATATTTTTCGACCAATGCGGTAAGTAATGTGCTGGGAGGTACATCCCGGGTCACAATTAAGTTGTTGGCCTGCATGCTGGTAATCTCGCCGGTATACATGTCCAGGCTCAGATCAATATCGGTGACAAGACGTCCAAAAGAAGCTGCACTGGTCACCAGCTTATCGTTGATCACACAGTTATAGGCCTGGTGGGTATGCCCGCTAATGACGATATCCACCTCTGGATCGAGGCGGTTGACGATATCCACAATGGGGCCGGAGACGCCCACACATTCATTGTAAGTACCAGCTTGATAGCCCCCCTCATGGACCAGGACCACGATCGCCTCTACGCCCAACGCCTTGAGCTTGGGCACCAGGGCATTTACAGTATCAGCCTCGTCCAGAAAACGCACACCTGCCACACCGGAAGGCGTCACAATGGTGGGCGTGCCCTCCAGGGTCATCCCGATAAAGGCAATCTTCTTAGCAAGCGGTTTCTCGCCTTTCTTGACCATCAACCGGTCACTAAAATTGGCTGTGCGTACAGCAGGCAGGATGGGTTTACCGGTATCTGCCCAGACCACATTGGCCGCCAGAAACGAGAATTTCGCCCCACCGAAGGGGTCGCCATCCTGGCAGCCATCGATCGGGTGACAGCCACCATACTGCATGCGCAGCAGCTCCGTCACGCCCTCATCAAATTCATGGTTACCAACGGCATTGAAATTCAAACCAATCAAGTTAAAAGCCTCGATCGTGGGCTCATCGTGGAACAAAGCTGAAATCAGCGGGCTGGCCCCGATCATATCGCCGGCAGATACCACCACAGTATTTGGATTATCCAGACGCAGGTTCTGGATATGGGTCGCCAGGTATTCTACTCCCCCAGCGTTAATCGTTCCAATCCGGCCAGATGAGCCGGCGGGTGGTTCCAGATTTCCATGAAAATCATTGATTGCCAGGATCTGCACATCCATGGTTCTGGAAGGAGCGGCTGAAACTGAGGCCACAACGATCAGCAATAATGTAAGCGTCAAAAACAGGAACAGGGGACGTCGAGCACGGGTTAACATGTATAAATCTCCTCTACCGATTAGGATTTAACCCCAATTCATTGAACGCGGATACACAATAAAATCAGGCTGTGGGCTATATCGCCCGCGCCGATCACCTCCCTTCTGCCAGGCCTTGATATCGAAACCAGATGCGACACACAACAAATAACCCTATATGGATATTATATATCTAAATTTTATGGGAAAATTGTCGAACGTCAAGGTGGCGGGGGAAACTCTAATATAAGCGCCCAATTTTAGCGGTCACAGCCCTCCGGCATATGACGGTGCCGCTACCTCTTCACACGCTCAATATTGCCCACTGGCAGCCAATCGTCCATATTGCCATATTCAGACTGGTCTATTGTAAAGGGCTCCAGCGAACAAACTTTCTCAATCTCAATCAGCACAAGAAATCGTTTGCCTGCCCAGCGTTTGATTTGCTCTGAAGTGAGGCATAATTTCGTTTGGTGGACTTCCAACAGGTTGCGGGATTGCTCTTCAGTTAATTTCTCAGAGTTGATCACCCCGCACACCACGGCACTTGCCCGCACCATTCCATCTCCATTATTTTGGATGAAAAACAACCGGTCTGCGGGGTCTACTCGCCCATACGGAAGTTTGCGCCCTGCCGCTCCGCGCACGATCATCGATTTCTGGCCAGCCACCAATTTCTTAAGCTCGCCTGCTTTTGCACCCAGATAAACAACATGATCCATTTTAAGCCTCCATATTTTCAAATGCTTGTATTTGAGCGCGCCTGTTGGACGTAGCGCCTGCCAGCCGCGTTTGTTTTGGTTTCCAGACCCTCTCGCTGTGTGCGGAAAAGCACCGCCAATACGCTGGCGTAGATAAAGGCATCTGCCAGCAATTCCAATCCATGGAAAAGGCGCATCTGCCAGGGGAACCAGTATGATGTAATGACCGCCATAAATGCTGTCAGGACAAACAACGAAAATCCTAAAGCACTGATCAAACCTCCCCGAGAGCCACGCCACAAGAGCGCCACCGGTAAGCAAGCCAGCAGAAACATGCTGCTGCGCAGCAATTGCAGCGAAATCAGGTGACCCCAGGTTGGAATTTTTAGTTCATTAACGCCTTGAATATAGTAATCCTGAACGAACGGCGCTACCAGCAGCCCAAAAGCAATATAGATGAGCGGAAAAGCCAGGAAGGCTGCCAGACCACGCCATGACCAGTCTGCAAACCTGCGGGTGCTGAAATAAGCGCGCAGGCCCTTGATCCCATCTTGCACAGGCGGATCAGGGCGGAACAAAGCCACAATGGAGACTGAAATGAATAAGCCAGGTAGAAAAAAGCTCAACAGGGTATACAGGCCGTTGAGTATGGTGGATACAGCCCCGGTCGTCATAAAGAAGAACGACTCGAGCACCATGCTCACCACGGCCACGATCCAGATCAGCTCCGCGAGAACGATCCAGCGCACCAGCCAGTTAGCGCTCAGGTTTTTTGATACGAAGCTCAACCCAAGCGCCATCAGCATGCTGCCCAGAAAGAACCAAACAGCTACAGTATTTGCATCCGTGCCTGCGGGCATTTCAGGCGCTTTGAAACCCAGCCCGGACAACACAGCCCCGCCTAGTGCCATGCCAATGAAGAATGCAAGCCCGCAGACGGGCAATTTCCAGAGATAAGAAAGGATTGATTTAATACGCATTTTTGCTCCATTTTTTAGTTGAACTCAGGCTTGTAAGATTCGAGTGGGCAAAGGCAGTGTGACTGTCTGTGAGGTAGCCAGGTTGACCGATTTATTCCCGATGATTACTATACAAGCAAACCTACCCAGGCGCAACCGGCAACAGGAGAGAGCAAGCATGGCTTATTGAGTAGTTTGTACCCTGGTCAGGTGGTCAGGTGTTCATCGCCCGCAGAGGCAGGTACAAACTGGTGTAGACCCAAACGCGTCAGAAACACCGCCCCTAAACCAACCAGCGCCACACTAATCCCGATCAGACCGCCCACAAAGGGCAGAGACGAAACGATCTCAAGCAGCAGGAAAAAACCCAGTCCACCTAAAAAAGCTGCTGCACGTGGTGTCCCCTGGCGTTTCAACAAATGCAAGCCCAATGAGCCCAACAACACCCCCATAGCAGCCCATCCATATACTATCGCGGCGCCCAACACGAAAAGCCCCAGCAGGGTGATCGGTATGAGCAGGATGGTATAAGCGATGGTAATCAACAGCGATAGGCCCACTACCCCAACCAACAAGCCCATTGAGCCACTGACCAGACCATGCGATACGATGCAATCGCCCACCCGCTGTAAGGCAGAGGGAGCAAATTTTCGCAATAAGACAGCCACTCCCCCAAGCAGTACTCCGCTGACGAGCGCCCGCGCCACCCGTTCCCAACCGGTAGGCGCAGTCTGTTCCTGTAGATCTGGCAACCCGATACCCGTCCCAGAACGCACCTCTCCATCGATCTGCGCAGCGGGTGACGGAAAATAAGCCCCTCCCCCCAGATTCAAGTCGCCGCGGACATGCGCGTCCGGTTCCAGGATCAGTTCACCACCCAGATAAGATACATGCCCCTGAACTTCACCTCCCAGCCTCGCCTTGCCTGACAATAGATGCAGCGAACCCTGTACCTGTGAGCCTGGCAGCAGGCTAACCACGCCATTGAGCACCACCAGATCACCAGGGATGTTGCCAGATAAGGTGTGCTCTCCACCTGTAATCCAGCTCAGGTGATAGAGGCCGTTTTGTCCACAGGCGCTCAGTAACCAAGCTGATACGATTAAAAACAAACCCAAACGCAGATCTTTCAATTGAGCACCTCGCGGTTCTGATCCAGGGGTGAGCCAAAATAAACCAACGCCAGCATCACCAGGAAAAACAGCAAAGCAAGCGCGTCCACAATCTGAATATGAACTGCCAGTGAAAGGCTGTCCGACCACAGTATAGACAGGGCAGTACTCAAGAAGGTAGCTGTCCACGCCGAAAGGGCCACGCCCAGAGCAGCATTTACGCTGATGGTTTGCGGCGTGGATAAATCGGCCCACAAAGCAAAGTTGATCACTGTGTAAAGGCTAACTGCCAGGGCATACAACATCGGCATCGAAAGGATGCCGGCAGCGCCTTCAGCCACGCGAATATGAAAGCTGTATTGCAGATGGGTGAGTCCGAAAATGCCAAAGATCCACAGGAATAAAGGGCGTTCGCGCAGCGCGGTATAAAGCACACCGCCCACCAGCGCCCCCACCCCATGTACCCCGGCAATAAACATGCGGATGTCCAGGTCTGGAGATTGCCAGGCAGATTGCATATAGACTGGCGTCTTCAGCAGGCGCAAGAAACCCAGGCTATCCACAAAGTAAATCCCAAACATGATCAGGACCAGGCCAGGCAGACGGTTGCCCATCCGTGACTGACCCAACTTCTTTTTTCGCACATAACGCCCTATAGCAAACTCAGGGCGGGTATGCTGGCTGGAGAGTGCGTCCATCCAGGGATGATTAACGATTGAAAGTATCCCCATGCCGAATGTGCCAGCCGTCAATAGAATCAGGGATTGGCAGCGGAAGGCTGCGAAGGACCACTCTGATGAAAGGACGGCTGCTGCAAAATAAGTGACGGCAGTGGTCAGAGCCGCAGCATAACCACGCTGGCGGACAGGAACAAGATCAACCGTCATGGAAAACATAACTGGCACGCCCACCCCCAAAGCCAGAGAGGTTAATGCCAGCCAGATCAAGAATCCGGGCTCATGGCTGACAAAGGGCGCAGCAGCCGTTAACATGGTCTGGGTCAGCACCACGCCAAAGGCCAGTCGCAGCTTCGTACGCAGGCAACAAGCCCAATCCTGCCGTTGCATCCAAAAACCGAATGCCAGTGCAGTCAGGCAGGTCAATATCGCCAGAAGCGCCATATCCAGGGCAAAGGCGCGCGGGCTGAGGCTTAAAACCCGGGCAGCAAAGTCTTCCAGGCCGAGTTGCACAAAGGTCAGGTTGTAGTAATACCCGGCAGACATCATACAGACGAAGAGACAAAACCCAAACCAGCGAGCAAGTGAAATCGACACAAGTCTCAAAATTTTCACCTATTATTTTAAGAATGTAATCAGCAAACCCATTACCCCGATTGTGTTTAGGATCCAATGCATTGCAAGCCCAACACGCAGATCATTGGTGTGGTGAACCACATAAACGAGCGGTAGGACTACCAGGAACCGGCTGATCAACTGCCACGGCAACCAAAAGTGATACAGTGCGAAGAGGAAAGCCCCAACCAATGGCGCCCAACGCCCCATCCAGCGCATGCGGGGGAGCAAGTATCCTCGAAAATACAACTCCTCTACCCAGGGTGCACAAACTGCGATCACCACAAACGCGCCCAGGAAGTTAATGAATTGGATTTCTTTGCTATAAATCGAGAAATCTTCAGCTACAGAGAACCAGCCTGGAAGCCAGGAAATTTGGCTCTCAATCCAGGTGTCCAGCGGGCTTAGCAACAGTTGACAAACGAGTGACCATATCAGCACTGCTGACAACATTCGAACAAATGGCCCGATGGATATTTTTGCCCGATTCAATACGATCCCATCCAGCGAAAAAGAACCATTGCGTTTTTCCCCGAGCCAATAAAGGGAGCCTAGCTCAATGGGGATTAGCACAGTTAAAGCTGCCAGCCACATGCCTGTCATGGAAGGCCATCCAGCCCTGCGCAAAAATGGGGTGATCAGAGCATAACTAGCAAAAATAGCGACGCCTGGCAAGAGATGCATGAGAATTGAATTCCGCAATGGATGGTCTCGCATAATCACTACTCCAGTTGAATAATTCACAATCCGAAGGGGAAAAATGCTTCTACAAACGCCGCCCACAATAAGCAGCATGCCCCAACAACTATGATGAGGTACTCGGCAGATGTGAATCGTAGATCTTTGAGTTGCTTAATCTCGATCCATTTTTTAGCCGGGAAAGAATCAGCTACATAAAGCGATTTGGTAAGTGTTGCCGCACAAATCAATATGTAAGCCGTAGTCTCCCAAAGACCAATATGAAGAAAGGCCAAGTTCGCTTCCGTAATAGAAGAAAAGGGATCTATAAAGCTATTCGTACCAGCCGTCCAACCAATAGACACTGCTCTTATGCCTAAGATTAACAGCCCCGGTGTGAAATCCCCAAACCGCACAAAAAGATTGGCAATTACGATTAACAGAGCGAGAGGAACATTGTGGATGAGAATGAACCACAAAACTTCCCAACCCGTAACGGGCATGGATAGGATTGGGTTGCTCCACGCCTGCGGATGGGTAATCAGTCCTAGATAAAAAACAAGCCACATGAGAACCATAAATGCGGTCCAAATAATAAGACTTCTAGGTATGATCGTTATCGAAAGTATCTTTTTCATGACTCTCCCTAGTACTAAGTAGATAGAAATTCTTTCTTCATCATCTTGCCTCTGAGCGGAAGCTTGATTTACTCAGTGCTTATTTGGGCTAAGATGGCTAACAATTCGTCAGATGAATTGCCCTTGCTGACGAAAGCATCTACGCCTGAGGTTATCGCGGCGCGTTGGGCTTCCGGCTGCGCGCTCATCGCAATCACCTTTGTGTGTGGACAGTACTTGCGTAACACAGGCAAGAGATGCTGTACCCTGAGACCGGGTAATTCCCAATCCAGCAAAATTACATCGGGCGGCGAAGAACAAACCTGAGCCAGCAGGCTCTCAGTGTCTCCAGCATCTCCAACCAGTTTATATCCAGCCTGATCCAACAGCAGGCGCATGGCCAACCTCACATTCAATTCATCATCCGCAAAGAAGATGCCTGGGCCCATTAGAACTCTGTGCGTTCAAACTTAAATAAAGTTATGAGGACAAATAACACACACCACACTGCTGTAGCGACTACGGGAGGCCAGATCAAGCTGCCTGGCAGGGGCGTTTGCGATGCAGCGCCGGAAGCAATCTGCGCCAACATCCAGGGTGTTATGGATAGTAATGGCTTCACCAAACTGCCCAGGATACCCCCACCCAGTAATATTCCCATTGAGATAGCGAGGACCGGCGCACGAGTGTTGAAAAACGCCCCCAACATTAGGGTCAGAGTCATATAAAAAAACAAATGCAGGAGCATTAAGCCCACTCCGGTCAGAAATGGGAACAGAGGATAGGGCTCTGTAGAATGCAAGTAAAGCAATCCATAAACGACCATAGCGGGCAGCAGAACAAGGAAGAGAGACATATACAATAGATTGGCGATGAGCTTGGCAATCAGGTAAGCGCGGCGCGCAACCGGTTTGCTCAAAACCCATTCCGTAACCCCGCTGATCCTTCCATCAATTAACGCATCTTGCGTGAGTATGATTGCGCCGATCGCCACCACCTGGACCCCGAACTCAAAAAACACGGATAACCCCATTTGAATGGCGTAGGACTGCGCTCCCCCAGCAGCATTTACCTCTTCCGGGCTTGCCAGGTTGGTTAGTGTGGGGATGAACAACATGTTTGCGACCAAACCGCCCAGAATGAGCGTCCAGGCCAGGCCATTAATCCACCAGCGCCGGGTGCCCCACCAGGCCTGATGTTCTTTACGGAATAAATTTGAAAATCCTCGCAACCAGCCCCATTCACGCACGCGCTGCAACTCAATCTTGGCTACCATGACTACCTCCCTTGACGATTTCCATAAAGACTTCTTCCAGCTCATACTTCTTACGGCTGAACTCGGTCACCACAATTCGCTTATCTTCCAATATATGGCGCAACAAACCGGCTTCAGCAGCGTTTTCATCGCTCACACTAATGTGCCAGATCGTAGAATCATCCCTGTAAATCGCACGGACATTCTTGACCCATGCCAGCGCGGCCAGGCGCGCTTCCAATAGCTCAGGATGGCCCTTTACCGCCAGGGTATAATCAACACCATCTTTACCGTTCAAAATTTGTTCAATAGGCCCGCTCGCCACCAGTTGGCCTCGACTCAGGATTGCAACCGTGTCGCTAATCCGCTGCACATCATCCAGGATATGGGTGGAATAGAAGATTGTGGTATGTTTCCGCAAGCGATCCATGATCGACAGCACTTCGTGCCTGCCCAATGGATCCAGGGCCGAGGCCGGTTCATCTAAAATGAGCAGATCAGGATAATTGACCTGTGCCATGGCAATCCCCAGGCGCTGCTTCTCGCCACCTGAAAATCCCTTGATCGAACGATCCGCCTTCTCTTCAAGTCCAACCAGGGCGAGCATCTCATCACACCGCTGGCGAAGCATTTGCTCACGACCACTAAAAAAGAAGCGGGCAATAAACAGCAAATTTTCACGCGCAGTCATATAATCGATGAAACGCGGTTGCTGAGGTAGATAGCCAATCCGCTCACGAATTGTCACGCTATCGGTGACAATGTCGTACCCAAAGATTGTGGCGCTTCCGCTGGTCGGCCGAACCAGACCCAGCAAGGTTTTCATCAGTGTCGTTTTTCCAGCGCCGTTAGGACCAAGAAAACCAAAAATAGAATTACGCTGCACATTCAGGCTTACAGACTCTAAGGCCTGGATTTTGCCATATGATTTGCCCAGCTCATAAGTAGCAATAACATTTGTCTCGGGTTTATTCATCGATGAACCTTTTCCTCCACTCAAACTGATCGGCTTACAGCGGCCTGATTTACTCGTCTCTTCCCTTTCGATGATCCAGTTCAGCCCACACAAGATAGAGAATCCCACCGATCAATGCCATTCCACTCAGGGTGACCAGCTCATTGCCGACATACGTCAGCATAGCCTGAAATAATTTACTATTCCATGAACTGACACCAGACCCAAATATGGCTGCGCTGAGATAGCGAGTGCTGAATAGCAACGCTGAGATTGCAATGAGTGAAACACCTGCCATTCTTCTCGACATTGGTAGATTCCTTACAATAAATGTTTCTAGAAGCTGCATTTTTGGCCTGAGCAGCTCTTTGTTTGTCAACATTATCGTAAAACAAAACCTCTCCCCCTGCGCCGGGCAGGGGGAGAGGTTGCGATCAGACAAATTAAGTGATTCCAACCTGGTCAATGGACCAGGTTATTGTTCAAAGCCAATACTACCGCCTCGGTCCGGCTTGATACTCCCAATTTGGAAAGGATACTGCTGACATGGAATTTAGCCGTCGAACGGCTGATCACCAGCCTGTCAGCTATATCATTATTACTCAACCCCTGTGCCATCAAAGCCAGGACTTCCCGCTCACGATCGGTCAGATCGAAACCAATCCTTTCTGCAGGGTAACGCACCGACTGGATTAACACCTGGGCCGCCTCCGGAGCCAGCGTCGGTCGCCCTGCGTAAGCCGCCCGAATCGCATCTGCCAGCTCGTCAGCAGAGATATCTTTGAGGAGATAACCAATTGCTCCAGCTTGTAAGGCGCCTTGTACCAGTTCCTGCTCTTTAAAGCTGGTCAGGGCAATCACCTGGATCTCAGGACACTGGGCGCGGATGCGTTGGGTGGCAGTAGCGCCATCCATTCCCGGCATGACCAGGTCCATCAGCACCACATCTGGCTTTACTTGCGCACACACCTTAAGCGCTTGTTCGCCATCGCCAGCCTCGCCAACCAGCTCCATGTCATCACAGGTGAGCAAAAATGTGGCTAAACCGCTGCGGACAACTTTATGATCATCCACAATCATGACTCGAATTGGCCTGGAAACGCTCATTGCTTATTCTCCTTTTTGGCCTGCCAGCGCATGCGAACTTGTGTCCCGGCGCCTATAGCGCTCAGAATCTCAAGTTCCGCATGAACTGCCTCGGCCCGTTCAACCATGATTTTGAGGCCAAGATTCTCAGGCGTCAGGGCCGCAGGGTCAAACCCGCAACCGTCATCCTTAATGCTGACTTCAATCCAATCTGCTTGGGAGTTCAGTTCAAGATTCACCTGTGTTGCCCCTGAGTGTTTGGCGATATTATTCAAGGCTTCCTGGGCAATGCGATAGAAGGCTTCTTTGACCTCATTCGGTATGAGGATCTGTCCAGATTGACTCAATTCAACCGGTATACGTGTCCTTCCGGTAAATGCATTGATCAGGTAGCGGTATAACTCGCCCAACTCCACATCGCCCAGTGTATCGGGGCGCAGCTCGAGCAGCAGTGTGCGCATTTCCGAGAGCGCCCCGCGTGTTAGCTGGCGTAGTTCTTCAAGTTTCAGCCTGCCCAGCTCAGGATTGCGTTCCCACAACTTGGGCAGGACATCGGCGACCAGGCTGGCTGAGAATAAAGTCTGGGTCACTGCGTCATGTAGATCGCGCGCCAACCGATTCCGCTCGGACAGCGCCGCTACTGCCGCAGCTTGCTGGTAAAGGCGCGCGTTTTCAATTGCTAGTGCCATCTGTTCTGCGAAGGTCATCGCCAACTGCACCTGCTCATCGGAGAATTCCTGTGGGGTCGAATAATAGAATACCATGCCGCCATACACCTGACCCTGAATGATCAGGGGTACGGCCAACGATCCGGCATAACGCTTGCGCAATGCGATGCGCTGAGCTTTAATATCTTCCGGGATAGTGTGATCCTGTTCAAGTTCCTCAACCCGTTCCGGCAAAGGCCCGTAGTTCCCAAATGTAGGTTGTTGCTGTAAAGCAGCCTGTAAATAGTCCATCCCCCCACGCTTCTGCATATCGTCAAACGAGACTACAATCCCCTTTTTATAACCTTCAGGCATGCCGTAACTGGCTTCATGGGCTATCTGTCGGTGTTCCCAATCAAAGCGGTGTTGTGCAAAGGCTGAAGCGCCCAGGCGTGGCAATACCAGCTGGACCGCTTTTTCCATCATGACATCCAAGGGTAAGTTGGAATTGATCATCCTCAGGATGTCTCTCAGACTCTCAGCTATTTTTCGCCGCTGCTCAACTTCCTGGGTGCGCTCCTCCACCCGCTGCTCCAGGGTTGACAGGGTCTCCTGCAATGCATGCTCGGCTTCTTTTTGCTCCGTCAGGTCAATGACCATGCCATCGAAGTGAGTCAGGCGTCCCTCGCCATCAAAACCAGGATTGGAGATCGTATGCACCCAGCGCCAGCGATTTTCTTTATGGTTGAAGAAACGCGCCGGCTGGTTGTAAGGCGCATGTTCTTCGAATGCGCGCCGGTTCGCCTCCACCACACGAGGCAGATCTTCCGGGTGTAAGTTAGCAAACCACTGCTCAAAATTGAAAAGATCGTCCACACCTGTTAATTCTTTGATTGACGGGCTGGCGAGAACAACTTTACCAAGATAAGGACTGGATGGATCAATTTGCACGCGATAGATCGCAAAGTGCTGAGCATTCTCAATCACCGAGCGCAGCATCGATTCGCTTTCTTCCAGACGAAGCAATGTGTCTTTGAGGCGCTGTTCGGCATCCACACGCTCTGTGGCATCGATCGAGACATTGAGCAGGCCGACCACGTTGTCTTTCTCATACAGTGGTGATAGGACAATATCCCAGTAAGAAGTGATCCCACCTGTTTCAATTCGGACCGCATCTTGCCGGATAGTCTCTCCATCAAATACTCGATTAAATAGAGGAATAAGTACATCCTCAGTGCCTGGTTCGAGGTCAAAAATGTTCCTTCCCGGGGCCACGTCCACACTCATCGATAGCGTGTACTGACCTATGAAGGCAGCCCAGGTAGGATTGCAGCGGCGTAAAATGAAATCGCGGTCGATGATGGCAATACCCATGGGCATATGGTCAAAGAGCATCTCGAGCAGATTGATCTGCCTGCTCATGCCGGGGTCGGGATTAAAAGTAACCACTTGTTCGAGTGGCTCAGCCTCACTGGCAAGCATTAATTCAAATTCACAGGCCTCAGCCCCACATGCCTGGCAGGCACGCTCAATACAAACGACATCTCGTCGACCACTGATAATATTAATAAATCCCACCAGCACGCCAGCCGTATAGGCACAGGCTGCTTTTTCAGATTGCGTTCCATGCTGGCGCATCATCCAGGCTTCAAAGGCATCGCGAGCCCGAATGACCAGACGCCCCAAAGGCCACTCGATCTCACTGATCTCAAAGTGACCAAAACCGGCAGCTTGATAAGCTAATAAACAGGCCTGAAATTCAGCTTGACGTTGATCTATATCTTCTGAAAAGAAGGCTCTGGCAAAGCTTGCACCCCCATTCGCACCAGCTTGCTGTAAAACTGAATTGGTCAGCCGCTGTCCGATCAGCGCCTGGAGCTGGCGGTGTATGGACCAGAAACCGGCCTCGATCTCCAACAAAGCCATGCGCGCTCCGCCAAATTGGAGCATTCCAGGAGAAACTTGGATCAATTGGGGCGGCACCTGGGATGCCATATGTCGGTTACCCATTCATATCGCTCACAGCACCCCGGACGGAGGACTCTTCATAAAAATGATCCACAGTCAGCGGGTTAAACCAGATCACACATCTGTATTACGATTCATTGAGTAGATCAAGCGCAAGCCAATCAAAGCCAGATTTGGCTCGACCAGCTCGACGACCGGGGTTTCACTGGCAATCAACTGCGCCAGGCCTCCGGTTGCCACCACGCGCGCATTTTCCCCAACCTCAGCGCGCAGGCGCTTCACCAGGCCTTCTACCAGTCCGGCAAAGCCAAAGACCACGCCAGATTGCATGGCATGGATGGTGTTCGTGCCAGTGGCGTGGGGTGGGCGGGAGAGCTCTACCTGGGGCAGGCGGGCTGCGGCGCGGAATAGCGCGTCGGCGGCGGTGCTTACGCCAGGCGCAATCGCCACACCCACAAAATCACCAGCGGCAGACACCACCGAAAAAGTGGTGGCAGTGCCAAATCCGATCACAATCACCGGTGTCCCGTACAGGTGCCGCGCTGCCACCACATTGACAATGAGATCTGGGCCGACCTCTGCCGGATAATCCGTGTGGATCACCAACCCTGTATGGATATCCGGCCCGATCACAACGGGTTCTATTTGAAGATAACGCCTGGACAGCTCGGTAAATTCCTGGGCGAGCACCGGCACAACCGAGGAGAGCACGCAGCCGCGGATATCATCTCTGTGTAAGCCTGCCGAGGCCAGCAAGCTGAGCAAGAGCATGGCATATTCATCCGCCAGCCGGTCGCGCTCGGTAGCCAGACGCCAGTGGGCGCGCAAACGCTCGTCCTCGAACAGGCCCAACTTAATATTCGTATTGCCAATATCAATGGTCAAGAGCATATCAAACCTCTTGAGTGACTAAACGGTTGAACCCTTATTCTTGCCTATGGACAAACCTTTCCAGGCCGCCACCACTGCCAGCACAATCACCACAGAGACAACAACCTCAGCAATGGCATTGGGTAACACAGCGGGAATGATCACCGCAGCAGGGACATAGCCAAACAGGATCAACGCGCCTACTACCAGCACTGTATTGGTCAGTGTGCCGACGACTGAGGCGCTGACCAGGGCCAGCCATTCGTTGGATTTGCGCAAGAGCATATAAATATATGCCGCGGCGACACCCACAAACAGCCGGGGCAGAATTGCGACAAAAGGATTGCTAAACCACAAATTGGCTGGGGGTGCTTCGGAGGGCGCCTGCAGCCAGCTGGATATGCCAAAGATCAAGCCAACCAGTAAACCAACCACCGGACCTTCCAGGATACCGCCCAAAATCGCCGGGATATGCAAAATGGTAGCGCTGACCGCCAGCACACCCGGAAACGGGCCGATAAAACCCAGCCGGGTTACACCGAGAACGATCGAAATAGCACCTAATAGACCGGATATAACTATCTGGCGAACGGAAAGTTTCATGGCGACCTCCCTTATCTGGAGAATGGGTGGAATTATTGTCCGGTTAACTGTGCTAATAGTAACAGAAATTTTGCATCTAGAACAATAAAAGGGATAAAGATCAGCCCGACTACCAAACCAAACACCAGAAGCAAAGCCAATCCATCTTTCGCAGTCATTTGCAATTGAACATAATGGCTCCTGCCCACGCTGCCAGTATAGCCACGCGCTTCCATCGCCTCAATCAATAGCTCACCCCGTCGTAAAGTAGTCAGGAACAGGGGAATAAGCACCGGCAAGAAATGGCGGATACGCTGGATCGGATTGGCGCCCAGACGGATATCTGCGCCGCGTGCCACCTGCGCCTTGAGCAGCTTTTCCAATTCCTCAGCCAGGGTGGGCACAAAGCGCAGGGCGATAGTGAATACCATGGCCAGCTCATGCGACGGAAAGCCGATCTTCTGCAACGGGCGCAATAATTTTTCGATGCCGTGGGTCAGTTCTGAGATCGTGCTGGTCATGGTCAGCATCCCGGTCAACAGGATCAGAGCCACCAGGCGCAGCAGCATCGCGATCACTGTCAGGATCGAGCAGCCGGTTATCTTAAAAATCCAGAAGCTCCATAAATCCGGGCAAACCAGATCTGCGGAAGCACCCCAACCGAAGAGTAATTGCAGGATCGCAATAATAATAAGGACCGGTAAAGCCGGGCGCAGGCCACCCAGGGCAAACCCCAGCGGAACGCGTGCCAGGAGCACCAATCCAATAATCACCACCAGCAGCGCCATCAGACCGCCAACGCTGGAGATGGTGATAATCGACAGGATCAGCAGGCCAATCCCAATCAGCTTGGTGCGCGGGTCCAGGCGGTGCACGGCAGAGCCGGTGGGCAGGTATTGCCCGATCGTGATGTGGCGCATCAATTCCAGATCTTCCACCCTGCCTCCACCTGCTTAATCGTGAACCGCGACCTGATAACCAGCCTTGAGGATTGCCTCAGCGATCTCCGGGACGGTCAGCGCCGTAACCTGGATGGGCCAGCCCGCTTCACACAGGCGGGAGGCTGCCAGCACCAGCGGCAAGACCGGCAGATCTACATCCGGACGACCCAATATCGCGCGCACCGGTCCAGTGCGAGATACCCGCCCCTCGTGCAGCGCTACCACCCGCTCGCACAGCGTCAGGACATCCTCCATGCGGTGCGAGCCAAAGATAATTGTGACGCCAGTCTGGTTGATCTTGCGGAAGATCGCCAACACTTCTGCGCGACCGCGCGGGTCCAGTCCGGCAGTGGGCTCGTCCGCCACCAGCACAGACGGCTCCATCGCCAGCAGACCTGCCAGTGCGGCCCGGCGCTGCTCGCCGCCAGAAAGCGTCTGGGTGAGGCGGTCTTTAAAGGTTTCAAAAGGCAGGCCGACTGCATGCATGGCGTCTTTGACCCTGCGGCGCACTTCAACCGGGTCCAGCTTCAACTGGCGCGGCCCAAAGGCTACATCATCGCCCACGTAACGCTCAAAAAGCTGGTCCTCGGGCTGCTGGAAGAGCAGGCTCACCTTCTTGCGCGCCTGGCGCACATTCAAGGCGGGGTCCGTCCAGTCCTCACCATCCACAACCACTCTGCCTGCTTGCGGACGGATCAAGCCATTCAAATGCTGCATTAAAGTGGATTTACCCGAGCCGGTCGGGCCGATCAGCCCGGTAATATCTCCCCGGGCTATCTGCAGGTCCATCCCTCGCAGAGACGGCGACTCAAGAGGTGTGCCCCTCAAGTATGCATGCTGCAAACCCTGGACAGTGACAACCGGATCGGTAATTTTTTCTGGCGCTGGTTGCGGGCCGGGGCTGCAAGGTGTATTTTCAACATCAGCAGTCTGGGAAGCAGGCGCTGGACCTAAGGCTGCCAGCAGTTCCTCCACCGTCAGGCAGACGGGCAAACCCAGGCGCATGGACAGATCCGCCAGCGGTGGGATGTCCAGGTCCAGGCTGCGCAGCTCGACCACACGACTGAAGATCTCGTGGGGGTCGCCATCCATCACCACCTGCCCGCGCTGCAGCACCACCACCCGACTTGCCTCAGCAGCCTCTTCCATTTCATGGGTGATTGTCACCAGGGTTGTGCCCTGCGCCTGGAAGAGGCGCAAGACCTCCACCACTGCCCGGCGTCCCGCCGGATCGAGCATGGAGGTCGCTTCATCCAGGATCAAAGCACGGGGTCTGAGCGCCAGCGCCCCGGCAATCGCCACGCGCTGCTTTTGACCGGCGGACAGACGGTGCGGCGGGCGGGCGCGCAAATCCCACATCCCCACGGTTTCCAGGGCTGCCTGCACGTGCGCGGGCATTTCCGATTCAGGGACGCCAAAATTCTCTGGTCCAAAGGCGACATCTTCTTCTACAGTAGTCGCCACAATCTGAGAATCGGGCTGCTGGAAGACCATCTGTACTACCCGGCGGAGTTCCCCGCGGCGGGCGGTATCCTCCGTAGGGACGCCCGCCGCCAGCACCCGACCCTGGCTGGGCAGCAGCAAGGCATTCAGGTGCCGCGCCAGTGTGGATTTCCCTGAGCCATTCGCCCCGATGATCGCCACATACTCGCCGGGATAGATCTGCAGATCGATCCCGCGCAGGGCTTCGATGGGCGGCGTGCCAGCATAGGTATGCCAGACATTTTTTAGATCAAAAATGGGGGGGGTGTCGGTGCGGTTGACCAGATCCATACATCAACTCTCAGCAGTGTATGTTACCACCACTTGCGGCAAGCTGGCTAAATCATTAAGACCTGGATCAACACCGCGGAATTTGCCAGAAGCGCATCCTGCCCCTCCGGGATCATCGCAATTGCTTCCGTCTGAGCCATCATCTGCAAGCGGCTCTGATTTTTCAACGGCTGGAAAAGCCATCCTTGAGCTTCTTTGAGCAGGCGACCATGGATAAACTGGGTCCAATCGATCTGACCGGTTACCGTCTGCGCCATGCGGGCCTGGACTCTGGGTAGGCCAGGCTCTTTCTCCCCGGCCAGCGCCTGCAAGCCCGGCAGCGCCAGTTGAAGGAAAGCCATATGATTGGAGGGCGGCCCGCCCGGCAGGCAGAATACCGGTTTTTCACGGTAAAGACCAAACCCGATCGCCTTGCCCGGGCCAATGCGCACGCGGTGATAAATCTTGCACCACCCCAGCTCATCCAGGATTTGCACCACCAGATCATGCTCGCCCTTCCAGGCGCCGCCGCTGGTGAGCAAAGCGTCATATTCATCCAGGCAGGCTGCTATCCTGTGCCGCAGCAGGTCGGGATCATCCCCAACCACAAAAGTATTGATCTCAAAGCCGTAGCGCAGGCACCAGGCAGCCAGGGTGAACAGGTTGCTGGCGTACAGTTTACCCTCCTCCATCGCCTGTCCGGGCGCCAGCACTTCATCCCCGGTTGCGAGGATCGCCACCCGTGGGCGCCTGACCACCGCCGCCTGATGGTAGCTGGCTGCAGCCAGTAAACCGATCATCGTCGGATACAGCCGCTGTCCCGCCGGGACGATCAGGCTACCGTAGGCCACATCACTCCCCCGCGGCAGGATATTACGCCCAGGCTCAGCCACATTCAGAGCCTGGATAGCGCCAGGCTCAATCTGCACAAATTCCTCCGCAAGGATCGCATCGGCGCCCAGGGGCACCGGCGCACCGCTCAGAATGCGTACTGCCTGACTTGAGCCGAGCACCCCGGTCCAATTACCGCCCGCCGCTACATCGCCTGCCAGGGACAGGCGCACTGGGTTCTGCGGGCTGGCAGTCTGAATATCCTGGGCCTGGATTGCATAGCCATCTTTAAGGGATACATCCACCGATGGGGAATCAATCAGCGCGTGCAGGTCCTGCGCGGCAATCCGACCTGCCGCAGCCAGCAATTCCACAGTTTCCGTCTCCAGAGATCGGATGGATTCAATCGTTAGCTGATAAGCCTGGTTGTATGAGATCATCACAGCGCCCCAAAATTCTACGCACGAGAGATTGCCTCAGGCAGCCTATCTTATCACCACTCCAGGTGTGGCGACAGAGAAAAAATAATTTATCGATACAAAAAAAACGACCTGCTTTGCAGCGGGCCGTTTTTTCAAAGATATCGCTCAAACCAACAATTACTCCTCCAACACTGTCCCGGTTGGGCCGGTCGGACCCGCGATCAAAGCGGCATCGATCTCGATCGTCTCAGCGTAGATCAAACGCCGGGGGTGTTCGCGGCGGACGCGCCGTCCTACCTGCACCGTTTTCACATAATTTGCCGGCAGATACTCATATTCCCGGATCAATACCCGGTATTCACCTGCTTCAGGCAATTGAGCAAAATCCACCGTCCCACTCCAGCGGACCAACCCGGTTTGGGGTGTGATCGGGGTAGGCATGCGGCTGATTGTGGCTGTTCCAGCCGGGGCATCTTCCCAGCCCAGATCGCTCAACACCGCAGGGTTACGGCGTTGGATGCTCACTTCAACAAGCGTAGGCACAGTGACCCGTGGGTTAGGCTGCCGCCCGGTGATCTCAGGAACCGGCCCGCTGGGGGCAGGGCCGCTGACTGTGAGGCGCAGGCGGCGCGGGTGGTAAGGGTCGGCTGTGATCATTGCCGAGCGTTCGGGGGTCAGTTGAGCGTAGTCCGCCAACATCACCGCCGAAAGCTTGGCCTCCGGCAAAGCGTGCGGCTGGTAGCGCACAAACGCCAGGCGAATAAACGGGGTATAGGCTTCAGTCTGAATATCCACCGTCAAGTCGGCAAACCATTTCTGGGTTTCATAGTCAAATTCCACGGGAAAGCCCGCCACCCACACACGCCCTGGAGCCTTCCCAGGCAGGCTGAGCCCCCGTTCACTGGCCTGTGAGTTCGGGAAATGATAGGTCGAAGGAAGCGAGCTCAATCCGGGCGAGGCCCAGATCGGGTCAGCGCCCCACTGGGTTATAGATCCCTTCCACAGCTCACGGTCAGTCAGTGAGCCGTTGATGTAATCGTAAAGCGTCACCCCCAGCAACTCGCCCGCCCCGGATGAGAACCAGGGGCGCTCCAGATAAACCCGCAGCCCACCGCCAAAACGCACGCTGCGCTTCAGGTTGGTCTGGGTCTGGCGCTGCCAGCCAAAGGTGGGCACAATATAATCCACCAGTGGCGCTGCCGGGCGCGCCGATGCCGGCACTTCTACTTGTACCGGCTGGCTACTGCGGGTAAAGTCCAGGTTTTGATCCTGGGCGAAATATTCCTGGTAGCGCGAGGTGGCCCGCGCGGTATAGAAAACGGTATGGTGCCTGGTATCGTTGAGCGCGTGGCGTGGGGCAGTATCACCGTAGAGGGTTACGCCGCTTCTCAGGTTGCCCAACTGATCGCCGCTGCGAGCGAAACACAGCAGGTCGTGGTCAGCGTCGTAATAGGCTTGCTGACGGTAATTGGGGGTTCCGTCGCCGGTGACCAGATAACCTTCTTGCGTCGTAGGGATCAGGATCTCATCTGCCAGGGCGGTATTCTTTTGTGAATAGTCCACCCCTTCCAGGCGTGGCTCGGTAAGATCATCATAGGGATCGTCCCATTCGGCCAGTAGGTCAATCTTGCCAGTGCTGGCGGCATGGATATGTAGCCCACCCAGCAAGAACGCCTCGGTTGCCTCAGGTTTGCGCCAGGCGGTAATGACGGCTGTCTCCGTTGCCGCCGGCAGGTCGCTCTCCGGAGCCGTTTGCAGCACGTTCGGGTCAGGATCCAACAATTCATCTATCTGGCCGAAACCGATATCAGTCCCATACGGCACATGCTGGGCAGCGATGGCAGTAAACCGGGGATTGCCGATTGGCTGCTGCACGGCATGCACCAGGTTCAGCAATGTTGGTGGGGTAATCATCCAGTGCCCGCCTTCGAGCGCCCGCTGCAAGATGTGGGCAATCTGCTCGCTGTCAACCTGCGGATTGAGCACCGGCAAGGTGGGGTCTTGCAAGGTAATTCGATCTATATACTCGCGCAGCCACTGCCAGACCCCCATACGCTTGAGGTCATCTGGCAGCAGGTAGCTGCTGAGCGGGGTGAGCGCCTGGGTGCCCTTGGGCAGATGTACCGTCAGTTCCCGACCCTGTGGGTCCCAATCCGGAGGCCCAGCTCCATCTGCCAGCGCCAGGCGGAAAGGTTGCAGCTTTTGCCAGTCTCCAGAACCGCCGAAGCTCACCAGGGTTGCCGAGCCGGGACGGGGGTTAGCGTCGATTAGGCCTTGATACGGAGCGGGAGCAGGTGCACCACCCCCGGGTTCTACTGCTGCCAGGCTGCCTTCCGGCGCGCCGGGTAGATCGCGCAAGGCTGCGCCACGCGCCAGCACATCCGGCAAATAGGGCAGCACATCAATCTGATCGCCTGCCTCCAGGGGGAATTCCTTGAGCTGCCCGGCAACTTCTACTTGCACGTGGTTGTACTTGCCCTGGTCTCGGGCTCCGATCAGGTTGTACATCGCCGGGCTTTTCACCAGCTTGCCGTTGGGATCATCGAACATGCCGATCTTCTCGGCCACCTCCACACTGGTGCTGGGAGGCGAGATGAAGCGATCCGAAGCGGTCAGATCAGCCGGATCATTATCCTTGGATGGATCATCATTGAAGGTGCGCATGACCAGCCGCTCCAGCTGCGAGCCGGGGCCGCTCACGGACTTTTCGTCGCGCAGCAGGACAAAGGGAGCAATCACCGGCTCGTAGCGCAGATAAGGGAAGCCTTCCGGGTCGCGCGGCAGCCCACCCAGGAAAGCCAGCAAATGCGCCAGAGGATCGTCATGACCCAGGCTGTTCCCACACAGATCAACTGCCCGGACGCGCAGGCGGTAGCGCCGTCCATAGCGCAGCGCGGGCAGAGAGCCAGGGAAGGCCTTGAACTCTGTAGTCATTTTGAAGGGCGTTGCCGGCTCGTTTTGGGGATGGTTTGGGTCTTCCACCAGGGCATTGGCCGGGTCCGGGTCAGCAGACAGCGCTTTCCCAGGGAAGGGAGCGCTCAGGCTCCAGCCCACCCAACGCGCGACGGATTCGTTCAGGTACAGATCATCGGGGGTAGGGTTTTCAGGGTCTGGCGCAGCCTGAGCAGCCGCCAGCTCGCTGAAGCCCTCTTCGTCTGTCGTGCTAAATACCTGGTCTTCAATATGGTAGGCGCCATTGCGGCGGTGCAAAGAATGCCATTCTCCGCTAAGCGAATCCCAGATATCGATGCGGAAACCCTGAGTCAGGTCCTCGGCAAAGAAAGGCCGGTTGAGCGGAGCGCTGTTGGATAGATCTGCATCAAACTGTTGATTCTCCTGGAAAGAATGCAGCAGGCTCAAGGCACGCCCATCCGCAAATAACGAAAAGCCACCCGAACGCAAGGCAGGCAGGGTGGTCGTCTCATCAAACACTTCCGGATGATCCGAAAGTTCTGGACCAGGGCGGCTCGCCTGCCAGCTTTCTGCCAGCAGCGAACTCTTGAACATCCCGCTCTCCAGGTCCACCTGGGCCAGGCCAAAGCGGGTTGGGTCGAGATTGAGCAAGCCAAAAACCTCCAGGTCTGCCAGCCCGCCGCCCAATAACCCCGGCGCCGTGGTGAAGACCTGCCAGGGATTAGTTGCGCTTCCGACGCTGAAATACAGATAAGCAGTCTCCAGCGGCGTCATATTCGGCGGAGCCTGGGTAGGGATCGCCCAGTTATGGTGGGGGATATCCACCACGGAAAGCCGTTTGGGGACATTGATCAGAGTCGTGGCAACGAAACTACGCGGCAGCTCAAAATCGAACACCAAGCCCAGAGCGCGCAGCAATTCGGGATAGGAATTGAGTGAGCTCAGCGCCTGGTGGACGTCGATCAAAGTATCGAAATCGGGCGGATTTTGAGCAATGGGCGCTCCCTGCGGCATATGAGTATAGACAGCAAACTGGTTGGCGACGAACTGATTCAATCCCTTTGCCTGGGGGGTGCCCGCCGCCGGCATATTCAAGAGCGTGCCGTCAGCATCCAACCAATCCGCATTATAGTGAGCGGATTGCAATCCGACTGAACTTACCTGGCTGAAAGCAGCCCGGACCTGCTTGCGCAAACGCTCTCCCTTCTCGTTGGTCCAATTGACCTCCAGGCCTGAAAGCAGGTTCTTAAGGAACTCGCGCTGCGGTGAATAACGTTGCTCCTTGGATTCGACAGGCGATCGATCGGGTAAGCCCAGGGCAACTCCTGCTTGCTGGTAATTCGATTTGAGCAGGCTTAACGCCAGGCGAGCCGGATAAGAGAAGATCGCCCGCTCGCTGTAATCCTTATAGGAGTACGAGCGCACAAAAGTCTCTTCATTGAACATCGCCTGCCACAGGTCTGGACGCAAGGGTTCCCGGTCGATCTCCAGGGTAAGCTTGCGGTTGCCGCGCTGAAAGGTCAGCGCCAGTCCGTTATTCGCCAGATCGCCGGTCCAGTTGAGCCAGTCGGGGAAGTGCCCAAGTCGATCAGCGTCGTAGAGACGAGGTGAGACGTACACGGATATGGGCAACGTCTCAGGATTGAGGCGCATCCCGCGCGGCATCACCGTAAAGAGAATTGTCTGGTTGGCCATAAACTGCTCTCCTGTAACCGTCGTTAACGGTCTGATTCTCTGCTCACTTTATGCAAAAGCCCCGGCATACTCGTCCCAAACTTCCACAGAGTCAAAACCTTCCAGGAAGTAGGGGTCGCCGCTCGAGCCTCCAAAACGCTTTTCAACGGTGATCTCTACGGAGGTGCTGAAGAAAAGCACTTCCACCTTGACCGTCAGGGTAGCGCGACCGTAGGCAGCATTCTTGGCGAATTCGTAGGCAAATACAAGATAAAACTCCAGCGAAACTGTGATCAGCCCCAGGACAGACAAATGGCCACCCATACGTAGGTAGCCAGCCAGGGTAGCCGCATCGACTTCCTCCCCATCGATGGTCTTGCGCTGGATCGAGAAGTAGATACCTGCCATGATATAGACGCCACCGCTCGCCACACCCAGGTCGATGGAAGCGCTGGCGCCGAATTCCAGGGCAGCTTCCAGCATCTTGATCCCCAGCGTATCGAGCTGCAGGTGGAAGAAACCACCTCCGCCAAAGATCATTACGGTCAGATTGAAGGGTTTCTCGCGGCTCGAAAAGCTGAAGTCAAAGGTTGGACGCCCATCCAGGAAGGGCAATTCCAGAAAAGCAGCCAGGGTCACCTCTCTCAGAGAGAACACCCCCACACCCACCGGCGGCAAGCCAATGCTGAAGCCGGCTTTGACTTTGGCAGGCGTGATATCCAGGCTGGGGCCATCGCCGAACAATCCAGCCGGGATCGTTTTGCGCAACTCTTCAACAAACTGCAGGTCTTCCATAAATCGCACCGGATTGTCCGAATCCAGCCCAACATCCACTTTCAGTTTCTGACCGGTCTGGGTGTGGAACTCGAAGCGATCGAAGAGCACTTCGACGATATGCAGCAGCTCAATGGTGAAATTCGTCAGGCTGCCATCCATGCGCGCCATGCCCGGGTCAGGATTGGGCGGCGGCGGCAGTTCCACAATCTTCTCTACTCGCCCATGGATCTCAAGTTTTGCCGGCGTGCCGTTCTTCTGCGCGTGGAAAGTGACAATGCCGAAATTCAGATCCTTGACTCCAGGCGTCCAATCCAGGGTGGTGACCAGGCGCAGTTTGACCGACGGCGGCAGCGCGCCTAGGTCTTCCTTGTTGAACTGCACTTTCGGAGCCCCGGCCCCCATGGTCAGCGGCTGGAGTAAATCAGCCAGGCTCAAGGTACCGAACAGTTTGGCGGCGTCTTTGACGTCATTGAAAAAGTCGCTCGGCTCAAACACGTCCTGGGCGATCTTATCCAAGTCACCCGCCATTGGGCCCAGCTGGCTGGTCAGGCCAGAGATCGACAGGTGGGGGGTTGCAAAACCGCCCGCCTGGTCAGCAGCGAACTCCGAAAGCAGCTTGGCCTTCTGCGCCACACCCGATGAAACCTCTTCAACGATCTCGGCAAACAACCCGGTGGTGTTCGCTGGATCATTACTGAGGAATTTCTCGGAGAGGGCAATCTGCGTTCCAGCCGGTTTACCCAGCAAGGCTTCCACAGCTGGCAGGTTGACCGTAGCCATGAACAGCCTGGGCAGGAAACCCCCAAAGGTTTTATTCACAGGGGCGCTGTGGGTGGCGAAATATAGGCGGGTGGTGTCCAGGGTCGTGTTCTCAGTTCCCTCAGCAGGAGCATAGGTGACCTTCTGACCCGGCACGAGACAGGCGCGTGCCTCCCCACTGGCATTGTAAGCAGTTACCACAATATCGCGATGTCCCTCGCCAAATGGCACAAAAACCAATGAAGCGTTGAAATTCACCCCATTTCCAGAGAGATCCTCGGCGATGGCGCTGAATTTAAAATCATCTGCGGGTTGCGTGCCCGTGCCAAGACGTACCCAGAAAGAATAGGTCGTGCCGGGAATCTGAGAGCCATCTTCTGGGCGAGAGATGTCAGGAGTGACCAGGGTCGTCAGGCGAATATTTTTGAAAGGCAGCCCGCGCCCGTCATTTTCAAGCTGGCTTTGCACCTCCGGCACGGTATAGTCGCGCAGCGGCTGGCGCACCACGATATACATGCGCTGGACGAGGTAGGCCAAGGGCGTGGTGTACCCATCACTGCCCTTCTGATCCCGGATCTTGCGCTCGCTGACCTTAATTAAAGCTGCCCGGTGCCCGAGAGGATATAAATGACCCTCATAGACAATGCGCACATAATGGTCGCGTCCCTGGGTAGCAATATGCCGCCATTCGGAAAGGTTGAGCAGATCGCCGGTTTCGCCCAACAAACCCGGCCATAGAATACTGCTGAGATCTCCCATCCCCAGGGCAGAACCATATGCGCTGTTGGACAGCTCCGTAGCGGTTAGTGAAATATTTTCACTTGCCGTGGGGATATCAGCCTCTTCAGCCACACCGCTTGCTAAATTCAACCCAATATTTTCCAACCCCTCCCCCAGGCGCCCTAATTGGGGCCGCAGGCGGCTGAAGTCTTGCACATAACGCGTCCAGCGGTTGTTATCCCGTTGAAAGATGATGATGAAGGGCTTGAAAGGGGCCGGTGGATCCCACTCGCCGCGTGAGGTAAGCCACCCACCCAGCGGGGAAAGCATCAACCGCTCAGCATTTACTGGCAGAGGCTCATAGGAACGGAAATCATCCTTATCTTTGACATAGCCGTGAAAAGCCGAGGTCAACACCACAATCTCATGCCGGTCGCTGGGGGTCATGGGGGTGAGTACACCCCAGTCGGCGTCCGGCTTTTGGAATTGAGGCGGGTCATCTGCCTCAAATTTATCAGGGTTAAAATCCGGCGACCAGATGGCGCGTAGAGGAGCCGTCTGCTTGCGAGTGAGCTCGATCACATTCCCTTCGGTATCTCTCAGCATCAAGCGGGTGTGCCAGAGCTCGGTCAGGCTGCGTACCGTCTTCGCCTGCCGGGCATGACGCCAGGTTGAAGCGCTGTTCGGCGAAAGTATCAGCCGGTAAGGCAGCTCGATGGCTGTCTCCAGGCGTTCTGGCGGTTGGATATCGGGTGCGTTCTGGCGCTCCTGAGGGGTTGGGGTGGCAGGCACGTCCGCCAACTCCGAGACACTCAGTTCCCAACCCTCCCAGTTTAATAATCTTTCGGTGGTGAAAGGGATACGCACGTCGTCTCCCGGTGGGATACGCAATACCAGGCGGCTGTCGCGGCTGATGCGCGCCGCCACTGGCGGCACAGGCTCTGACTCCGCTGGTAGATTGGTGTTGTAAGGCTCATTAGCTTCATCAGGGGGAGGATTACTCTCTGAAGACTCAAAAAAGGCTTGCTCGGTGATCGACTGGGGTGGAAACGTGAAGATCAGGTAAGCCGGCTGCTCGGGCTTTTCGAACACGAGCGCCGGATCCTTGATATTGCTACTATCTAAACGCAGGTTCTCAGCTTCTACCTCCAGGTTTAGAAGATCATCCGGACGCAATAATACAAACTTAAATGGCATGACACGCCTCCTTACTGATTAACGACCCGAGCTCTCGAATACAAGAGTTGATTCAGGCTAATTCTTCTAGCTGACCGCTCTTAAAGTTTTCTGGCAAGCGCGCAAATACCGATGGAATAATAGCGGGGCTATGGTCAGTTTTTATTCAGGAGGCTGCTTGTAATGTTAGATTCCGGAAAGCAAATGATCGTATATTGCGAGGTATTGTAGCGATGAGGTACGATGCAGGTGGCAACTTTAATCACTACCAGACAAAGCTTTCGTACAGACTCCCAGGAAGACTGATCTTTGCCAGACAAACACAAACGCAATTATTACTGCCTAATTGGATGATTTATATCCGATAATATCCTAGCAGAAAAATACTGTTTGTCAATGATGATTTGGTTAAGTGTGGAAATACGGTTAAGAAATCCACTTACAATAGCAGAGTTAGGATGATATACCTGAAGAAGTAGTCAGTTGACTCTGAAGTTTTGCATTAACAACAAAAATCCGCCGGGCAGCGGATTTTACCCCCACATCTAGGTGACCCCGACAGGATTCGAACCTGTAACTAATTGATTAAGAGCAATTGGCGGAGGCGTCTATCGCATGAAATAGCGTCTATTAGCCCCATATATTGGGGTGAGGGTGTAAATATCGTCTAGATTGTCAATGCTGTCTGTGCGAATTGCACCAAAATTGCACCAAGAAGAAAGGCGACTCTCGCTAATTATGAATAGAAATAGGTAAATCATAAGCGCAGGTAGCGCACTGTCAAATTCGAAAACCACTTGATTTGGGATGACGAATAAAGCTACTGATCTCGCCTCAAGCAGGCTGGACTGAGCGGCAGAATCAATACCTCCATCGTCCAGCGTATCAACCTCATCATCCGCCAATCTATTTCCTAGCTGACCCGCCGCACCTGGGGTCCAGCTCACTAATTTCCCGAGCTGATCGAACACCTCGAGTTATGGCACTGCTACGATTACTTCGCCCGTTACTACGATAGCCTGGTTTTCGAATTCTCCCATCCGATACAGCGCAAAGTTTACCAGCAGCCACTTTGTTATCGGCGAAGAACCCCGGTTATGACGACCGGCCTGACAACCTGCCGCTGAAAAGCCAACGAGTTAATTGCTTACCCTTCGTGATTTTCTTTCCCAATGGAGGAACTTTGATACACGCGGTTTGGGCTAGCCCTGGATCAGGCACATGTCGATCGATATGGTGATTTACATCTTTATAGCAGCAACAGCTATCTAGCTAACGATCAACACGTGCGGGAAGGGAAATTCTCTTTCCACTGGTATGTTATTCGATGTTTCAAATTATGTGGATGGATTTGTTTATGCGCGCTATCCCCTCAACAGTATTTACGCACCGTGGAGTGGGGGGCCCGCCCTCTCCGCTACCTCCCCTTGGGTGCCTCCATTTTTTTCTCTCACGGCTGCGTGCTGACAGAGGCCCGGGGCATGGGGGAGAAAGATGGTTGCGGAAAGGATTGGCTTTAAGCAAGGAAAGGGGCCGTTCACTTATGAAGCGGACGGCTGTGCTCTGCATGACGGAGCAGTATCGCGATGCCGCACAGCACTTCACGGGCAAGCTTGATGAAGAAGTCGCCCTTTTCTGCGGGAACGATTCCTATATACACCCAATAGTTTTCATTGACAATGAAAACTATTGGGTGTATTATTTCATCATGAATGAAAACAATTGGAAATCCAGATGGTCCAAAGATCAGATCAAAGCGATGCTGCTCGAACAGCAGCAGGCTTTCTGGCAGGGCGAGACCGGGACAGAGCGGGAAGTATTGGGTGAAATAGAGCGCGCCATACCTTTACCTCATGCGGTGGTCATTTCCGGACTACGGAGGGTGGGCAAATCCACGCTATTGGCGCAGTTAGCGCATCGTTTAGGAGAGGAACGCTTCTACTACGTCAACTTCGAAGATGACCGCTTCCTAGGATTTCAGGCTGAGGATGCTAACGACCTCTACCAAGCACTGGTGGAACTCTTTGGCGAGCGAAAGGTGTTTATCATCGATGAGGTTCAAAATGTCACTGGTTGGGAGCACTTCGTGCGCCGTTTCATGGATCAGGGGATCAAATTCTTCATCACCGGTTCCAACGCTTCACTGCTCAGCCGAGAACTAGGTACCCGCCTGACCGGACGCTATATACCCATAGAGCTTTTCCCATTTTCTTTCGCTGAGTTCCTAAGCTTCAAGGAATACACGGTCCCTGATCTGGCACGTCAGACTACAGTGGAGATGGCGCAGCTGCAACAGGTTCTTGGTGAGTACCTGCGCCTGGGCGGTATTCCTGAACCACTGAAGTATCCCGAACTACCCTTACTGCGTACTTTGTATGACGATATTCTCTATCGTGACATTGCCACGCGCTACCACATCGAGGAAGTGCAGGCGTTGAAAGAACTGGCTTTCTATCTGATGAGCAATCCTACCAGCCAGGTTTCTTTCAATAAGCTCAAAGAACAGTTCCGCCTGGGCAGCGTCAATACAATCAAGAATTACATCGAATACCTGGAGAACAGCTGGCTTATCTTCACCATGAACGTTTATGCATATTCGGTGAAGCGCCAGCAAATCGCGGCCAAGAAAGTTTACAGCATCGACAACGGCCTGGTCAATGCAATTGGTTTCAGTTTTTCTCCCAACACTGGCAAACTGATGGAAAACGCGGCTTACCTGGCATTGCGACGTAAGACGCACGAGATCTATTATTACACTACCCCAGCTGGCTATGAGGTGGATTTTTACTTGCCAGAGTCTGATCAATTGATTCAGGTGGTTCAAAGTATGGATAATCCTGCTACGCGGGAACGAGAGATACGGGCACTGGTGGATGGAATGGATGCCCTCAGCCTTTCTTCCGGATTGATCTTGGCGGATTCAAATGCAGAGACAACAAGGGATGGATTTTCAATAACAATCCGTTCCCTGGCTGAATGGCTTCTAGAAAGCGAATGAGGCGGTTTTGTGGGATTTGCCGAACCCATACTGTGAAAACAAAACCAGCACCAATTCAGAAAACCAGGTGCCGGTTAAATTCTATTTACTCTCCGTGGAGTGGTGACCCACCATCTCCGCTAAGCGTAAAGTCTCAGAGCCTTACCGGCTCTCGATCTGTTGAAAAACGGATGTGAAAGAACGGGATTCTACGCTTCGGCGTGATCTTCACACCCGAGATCGCTCAGTGTCCGCTGGGCGACCGCACTTTTTTATCGCTTATCCATCATTATTTATACTCCTCAGCGATTGTCTAGACATTATGGGACACTGGGAAGGCGATTTTGACTTCGGTTACCGTCTGTTCTATCTCTTCCCCTGTGCCTACAATATTCCCTTCTGCACCTTGATCAAGGATCCAGCAGCATTGCCAGATGTCAGGACAAAGTCCATCTATCAGCCGGAAGAGAATCTCATATTGTAGAGAATCTTTTGCCCAGACGATGCGTTTTGCACTTCCATCGCAGCCTGCTTGCTAAAGAATTTATCTTAGCAGCCGCTTGTGTCCTCCTCAAGCAGCGCAGCTCCCTGATTGATATGCGAACGCGCCAGCGGCATTTGATAGGCAAGGCTGTATACTATAAAGTTCCAGCCGCCCTTTTCCCACAATTCCAAATAACGGATTGGACGTTTCTGATACGGTTCAATCAATCAGTAGTTTTGCAGATTTAACAATTGGCCCATGAAACGGGCAGAGCAGGAGTTGAAAACTCCAGAATTTGCTGAACATTTACCCCAGCGTTTACTTGGTGGCAAATCCACTTCAGCAGAAGCTGAGTGTTTCGCTCCCGTAGCCATATGAGCGTTTCTCCAAGGGTAAAGTCT
>Ga0105100_10000028_pt1 | contig 68511 bp, 69 predicted proteins | sample PPLLak12cMay2015_2_FD_87033 | JGI IMG/M metagenome (GOLD analysis project Ga0105100, IMG submission 87033) | Freshwater sediment microbial communities from Prairie Pothole Lake near Jamestown, North Dakota, USA - PPLs Lake P8 Core (1) Depth... | ecosystem: Environmental > Aquatic > Freshwater >... | reverse complement strand
CCACTGGCTAGCCTAAGCGGTGTTCTCATCTCTCGCTTCTAGTTACTCCCCCGTATTATGATACCAAAACCAAAGAGGGGTGGTCGCGCCACACCTTAAGCAGAGCGACCACCCCTCGACCATTGTTGACCCCGGCCATAGCCTTGCTGGGAGTTCACGTAGAACTCAGAACAGCAGCGGGCATTTCCAGGGCCCTATTCACAATCTCACGATCTCACGCGTGCCATGCAATCCAGTGCACCCTAAATGGCCGATCTGCCTAGGTGACCAGATGATTGGCACGCACTGCTACACCGCCCTGGCTTTGACCGTCCTGGTGGAGAGCCGACCTCATCTCGAGAAAGGCATCACCCGAGTTCAGCAATGGGTCATTGGCCAGAGCTTGCACGAATACTTGCGGCGGCGACGTGTTGTTCACAAACTGCACCATCGCTGCCGCCGGAGGACCTGTGTTGAACCATTCGCTTGTCGCCGTGTTCGCCGCCGCCACTTGCACCTTGGCATTCTTTGCCGTAGCCAGGTCGACGTCGCAATTGGGCGGGGAGGAACTCACGGCCGTCATCGGACACAATGCAGTCGCTCCTGCGTTCGCCTTCACCAAACCGGTCTCAGGCTGCAGGGCCAGAACTTCACTTGCGGCGGCGTCATTCGAGCTGTTGATGGTAGCCGCCAGGATCTGATCAGAAATGCTCTTCGTTGCGGTTGGAGGACTGCCCATAGCCACGGCGATTGTGATGCAGCTCACTGCAACCAACATCAGGAGGAGTACTCTTCTCACGTTCTTCTCCTTAACCAACGTTAGAGTTCACTCCACAGCTGCACGTCTTTCCACTTTTCTTACCAGGCTCTTGTGCACTTTTTTGCCGGATTCACTCAGCGATCCAGCAGGCCCATCAGGGTATGGCACAGAGTCTTGGCCCCAGCATTGCAGCCAAATGCCAAGTTTTTCCTTTCCACTCCTCGGGCAGGATCTATTCCTCTTACTTGCGCAGTAATTTCCACATCCGGATACCTTCCTTTCTGGCTTTCTGTGGAACAAAGAACTTGTGCTCCACTGCCCATTTTCAAGAGGTTTTTAAGAGGGGGATGACCCTCAACCTCGCCTAGAGAAAACTGCTCAGAAACATCTCTCATCGGAAGACGGCAAGGAGATAGCCTATCTAATTAATACCAAACCAGGGGTCCTCGAAACAGTCTTACCCGTTGGGCGACCATTTACAAAGGACCCCTCCTGTTATCGAACCGTCCTTTTACGGTTCATCGTGGTTGTCAGCCGCCGCGTCACTGGGTCTCCAGGACTGAATGCATCGTCTTCTTGATGATGTGGCCCGCCGCGCGCATGATCTGATCGTCTTCCCGTTTCCTCGTGAGGCCACAAACCTGCCACAGTCTCAGTAGTCGTTTCATACGTCACCTCTCAATTCTACCTTCAAGACTTCCACATTCCGCGCTCAAAGCGCCGCGCGCCTGAAACGCATTCCAATGCTTGCTCTTTACTCACTTCTCACTCACCCTCGCACCTACCTGAGTTTGACCTGCAATAATTCCCTATTGGCCTTAAATGGCCTTTCTTTCACCTCCTTTCTCCCTAGCGCATGGGTATTTTGGCTTTTCCGAGTTTATAACCGGCATTTTCGAAGAATTCGTCTGTTGCACAAAATCGAGTATAGAACTCTCTAATCGAGCCTTCTTCCCTCTTTTCTACAAGATTTGATCTCGTAGACCCTCTTCTTTCTGCTTAGTCAGCGATGATGACTGATGTCATTGTCTTCCACTCCACGCTCCACTTTTTCCTCTGTTCTCTGTTCTTTAGAATAGCCAAGCTATTCTGCGAAAGCAGATTGGAACTAAGTTCCGATGATGTAACGATTAATGACTATTAATACTCCGAATAACCAGACCCTCTACTCCCCCTCTTTTTCTGGCTCCTCAATCAACACCAAAAAATAGTTATGGGGATTTAAATATGTTTCGATTGACCCAGTTTCCGAAATCTTCTATGAAGATAGAGTTACTAGAAAGAAAACTTGGCATAGTTTGTCGAGCATATCTTTGGCTTCACAAGTAAAAATAAAAATGCTTAGTACTACATATATATACTACAAAATATATATTATAGTATATATATTTTGTGCAAAAAAATTTGCAAAAAAAAGCGGGCTGGGGGATTTGAACCCGCGACATTTACCTTATCAAGGTAACGCTCTGCCAATTGAGCTAAGCCCGCCCGCGGAAAATCAGCAAACTGCAGTTCAGGCCCGTCCGAGTAACTTCATGTACCGGGGGGATTTCCTAAGTCCCATACGCGACGCCTTCTTCTTGACTGCCTCCGTTGGCCTGCCCAACTCAGCAGCTACTTCCGCTGTCGGCCGATTCGGGAAGAGCCTCTTGAGCTCTTTGATATCGTCCTTTGACCATGATCCCTTAATACCCTGTCCCATCTTCTTTCCTCCTATTTCCAGAGTCTCCATTAAAGGCCTTCCCCACGTAGGAAGACCCCAGAATCAGATTTACAAAATAAAATACAAAAAAAAATGTGCGAGGAAGGACTTGAACCTCCAACCTTCGGTTTTGGAAACCGACGCTCTGCCAATTGAGCTACCCGCACAGTAATAATAAGGGAGAGGCCCTAGCAATCCTCCTGGCCAAGAATGTCGAAAATTCAAACACCCCACTCCTCCGTTAAGTGGCCTCTCCCAACCCTCAGTGAGCTACCGACGCCCGTACTACCCTACTGCAGAGCACACATCGAAGACAGTACACCGAGAGACAAATAGAATTAGAGCAAGGGAAGAGGTCTGTCAAAGGGATGCTAATTCCCGGTCATCCTTCAGACAAACCTCCCCCAGCCGTCCGTGGCGAGACGGTACCCGGAAAACAAGTGAACCTCAAGCTCGTCTTATAGATAATGGCAAAAGCGAGCCGGCCTGAAAAGTGGCAGTAGGCCACTCTGGAGTGAACTCGTTTGAAGCGCCCCGTACGGCGTCTTGTATAGAAGATGATCGTGGAAAGAGCAGCACATTAGGAGGCATGCTGCAGAATAGCTTTCCCATCCCCTTACCCAAGACTCGGGACCCGTGTGCTCTTCAAGAGCAGCAGTTCTCTCTCACCTTCCTTGGTGACACAGGATTTTCAGGCCGGCGATAATCTCCCCACTTCACAGGCGCTTCACGTGTTAACGCCTGAGCTATTTTCCTCGGCGAACTCTATCACGACATGATGTTAAGCGTGCTGCATGCTGCCTACCCATCAGGCGGCGTTTCGGGCGGGCTTTCTCCCAAAGCCAGTGCACTTCCCAGTACTAAGAGGGGTACGCCCCTCAGTGAACGTTTCCTTGTTCTTCGTACACACAACGTGCAAGGCCCACGAACTTGGGGACCGTGAATCGCTTCCCAAGTTAAAGGGCTAGAAAACTGCTGAGTCCTCATAGCTGCTCCTTCTACTGAGATGTCGAACCCGAACCGCCGTTGCCATTTCCATTACCGCCATTCTCACACTGGCGGCGCCTCTTCATCATCTCTTCGCGAGCTAGCCGAGTCCTCTCGTCCTTGCGGAGCTTCCTTCTACCATTATGTGTCGGTATCATACTTTTCTCCCATTGTGTGAAACGTTGGTACTTCCATGTTCCTTTCGCCGAGGAATAAAACCAACCTCCGGTTACAGGAAGCAACAGGAGGTTGGCGGAGGGGAGAAAAATCTCAAATGAGGGTACAGAAATGAGAGCACAGAATAGAGCGCGCAGCAAGCAGTACAGCTCTGGTCGCTAGGGAAGGGGCGCCAAACGCCTCTAACCCCAGACGAGCTATGACATGACCTACCGCAAAACCTATCCCTATCCCGTACCCACGGTGCGTGCGTTAAGGAGGTTCCTGCTCTTTCTGAAGAAGCCCAAAAAAGCAGCCGCAAGTAGGACTAGGACTTCTACCGTTTGCAGAAAGTAGCAGGAACTCAGTCAAGGGGTGTTTCTTATATTTCTTATCTAGCCAAACGGTATAGCTAGTCAAGATTAGTACGAGCCTCCGCGGTGCGGAGGGAGAGAAAGTGAGACTACGCGGAGGCTCGTGTCTCTTGGGAAAGCCCTGCGCCCAATGGTGCCGATTCAAAAGCATTGTATCGCAGGGCTTATATCATGAACAAGGCTCTCTACCTAAACGAGGCCCTGATTATCACATAACCTACAGACAGAGTCCACAGAGATTGCTCAAGGGAAAAATAGGGTTTTCCAGGCTTAAAAGCTAGAAATACGAGAAAAATGATTTTCTGCCATAGTATTAACTAGCAGAAAATTCTGTGCTTTTTTCAAATTGTGTAAGAACACAATTCTAGCCACTTACTGGCTTTTCCGCCTGGTTTATGATTACAAACGAATCTGTGTTTTTTCTCTTCATGTTTCTCTGTGGTCGTTGTTCTTGGATCAATGGTGCATTATAGAGGAAATAAATCCTCTGAGATGCGGAACAAATGTGTGTACTAATGATGAATATGAATTTTTTTGATTTAATGATAACTTTGCTGCTGTTTCAAGTTCACAATTTCCTAAATTATCAGCCTTTATAAATCTTTTTCTTTTGTAGTGCTAACCCAGTAGTTACACAATAGAAAAATATAATATATATTACAAAATATATATTGTAGTATATACATTCTGGCAAAAAAATTTGGCAAAAAAAAGGGGAGAAAAGCTCAAGTGGTAAAAGCCTGGATGGCCTCTTCGTCAAATAGAAGTGGCGAGTTTAGAGGAGAGATGGTAGTGCCCAGTACTGCTTATATCCGATTTTTGGCACCCAACCCTCGTCATAGAACCCCCATCTTTTGAGAAAGAGCTACCACTAAGACTTTTCATCCCCATCCTCCCTTAAAGTAAAGCCTCCAAAAATAACAGGGGAAGGCGAGTTCCTAATCAAATTTCCCATACCCCGTGCACCGCGGCAACTCCATTTGCCCGCACGTGGCAATCATCATCTGCCGATGACCTGAAAAGGAACTCGCCCACCCTGCTCTTAGGCTTAACCATTGACGGTTAGGCCCAACCGTCAAGAAAGAAGGGACATGCTGCCTTCGGAGTATCCAGCGCTGGACAAACCGAAACATACACGCTCCCTGGTGTTACAGGTACTACAAGAAACACCGGATCCGCGATCAGTTGCAGCCGCCACAGGGAGGCTGCGGGGTCGGAGGAGGGCACGGAGGCGTGCACGGATTCTTGGGGCAATCGGCCGCGTTGATCGTCACTTGGCAACCGGTCACCTCGAGACACTGACCAACCATCCCCGTGTTGCAGTCGCCGCCGGCAACCGCACCGAATTGTGCGCCACCAGCCATCTGACCGCTCGCGGTAAATCCCGTCGGGGAGGCTGCAATCTGATTCTGTCCGACTACCGCGCCTTGCGCGCCGACAGCCGCACCGATGCCACTCGTCTTGCCGACCAACTGTCCGAGACCCAAATCGACTCCCTGGCCTTGCGTGGTGAGATTCGGAGCGACTGCTTGGCCTTGCTCTGCACCGACACCAGCTATCTGGCCGGCTCCAGCGGTGGTCCCACCGGCGCCAACGGCCTCAGCACTCTGCGTAACGATACCGGTCTGGTCCTGCATGGCGATGCTGCCACTGCCGAGGTCCGCACCCTTCTGATTCTGGGCCATCATACCCATGTTGCCGCCCTGGGCGCTACCCATACCGCCGGTCTTCAGGACAATGTTGCCCGCACCGAGTTCGAAGCCTTCGATTTGCCCGATGACTGCTTGGGCCGAGGTGGCGACGAATGCGAGAACCAGAACACCAACTAAGAGTTTCTTCAACATAATTCGAGCTCCTTCTCTTTGAATCCTCCCGCAGTCCGTTTTTTCGGGCTACGCCGTTTTTTTCGGTCTCCGTTTGGATTCTCCATAATTGACACAGAGGAGATTCGCCCACTCCTAACAAGGTTGTGGACCCCACTCTCCTAACAGCGGGGACTGAAAGTGAAAGCAGCTCTCCAGTCAAGAGGTGGCAGATTACTACTCTACTTGCTTCCGGAACTTAGCAAAGCCACATTTGTCCAAGTTCCTTAACCTTAATCCCGGGGTCTTCTCACCTCCTTTCTCTGTAGGTAAATCCTTCTACCCCCAATTGTCGTTCCGGAGGTCCGGAGGAGGGGCGCTTGTTATTTCGGCTGCTGAGTCTCCACCCGAATCACTTCCTTACTGCCGTTGCCGTTGGCGCTCCTCTGTGGCACCGAACTCATGCCAGGAGGCGCCGCATTACACGGAGGACTCTTGCACCCAATAGACTCCCTGATGTTGTCAGGAACCTTCCTGCTCGCAGCCATATTTGGCGCAAGCCTGTATCCTGCAGCGTAGATGATGGGTTTTGTTTCCCCCTCTGTCACGCCCTTGGCATACGCCCCGAACAAGCTAACAGAATAGTTGGTCTGGGAGTAGCCCGCGGCGCTTGAAGGGAAGGTGGTGTTGGAAGAGACAGTCACTCCCTTAACACCCCCACTGACCAGCAGCAAATCAATGTCGTAAGGAAGCGCCTCTTCGACGCAAGCGAGGTAGGCGTGGTCCCAGTTGCGCCGGATTTCCCCAGTGACTCCCGTCGAACCGACATACATATAGCCTACCTCTTTCAGGAGGCGGGGGTCAACATTGCTGTCAATCAGAACATACATGCGCTTCCCTTCGGGCCGCTTGTCCCGAATGAACGAAGGTGGAATGACACTCAAGCCCCTGAAGCGGTGATTCGTACCCGGGCTAAACACGCCGGTGATAGTACCTGCCAGAACCTCCAGCGGCCCTTTGTACGGGAGCGACCAGAGAATCCCCCTAATCTCTTTCTGGGTATTGGGGTCGCTCAAATCAAAGGTCCTCTCGTATCCCTGGGGGAACTTGCCGTTGTCCTGGTTAGGTACCCCAGAAACATTGAGGACTCCCCACCCACCATGCTGATTGTACGGTAAGTTGGGCGGGTACATCATAAGAGGCGCAGTCTTGTTCTCGTAGTCGCTAACGGTCGTCTGGTTCCACTCAATCCCGGAATTCGAAGAGGACCCAGAATTAGCACCCGAAGAAGAGCCTGCACTTGCCCCCGCGCTGGAAGTGGATGACGAATCTGCATTACCACCCCCAATAAGACTCGTGTCCTGGCTCAGTTGCGCCTGCATGTTCTGGACGGCCACATCTGTAAAACCGGGTGGGACGCCCTCTTGCGCATGTGCCGTGAGGCAGCACAGTGCGAAAACGATACTAAAGAAAAACACAACCCTGTTCATAGATCCGTCCTTTCCATCCTAGATAGGCCAAAGCCGTGGTTGCATCCGTTCACACGTCCGTGCACTTTCTCTGAAAAAACTTTTTCCCAGAGAAACTCTCTCTTTCCTCCTTTCTCCCTGAAAACCGAAATCTTCAAAGGTATTTCAGGGGAAATACCACAAATTCGCTACCATGAAGAAACCTCCTCCCAAAGTCCAGAGAACTTTCTATCTGGGCTTCACGTATTATTTTGTAATCTGTCAAGCATCGCCAATGCCCAACAGCTGTCTAGGGAGTTAACGGGATATTCCGTATGAACTTATTACGGATATTCCGTATAGATATTCCGCTTGTTTCTGCTGTTTCACGAGTCGTCTGCGTCTTCTCGTTCTTAAAGGTTAATGCTTATCAGTTATTTCGGTTATTGCTTAATCAAAGTCGCCAAAGGCAACCTTGAACCTGTCACGGAAAGTGGTTATCCCACAATTGTTGTTTTGTACTTGAATAAATTTAAGTATTATAGTAAATTTCTTGGAATTTTTCTTTTTCAAACTATGATTTCTTTCATAGATCACTAAATTATGTTACCACTTCGATATATAAACATTTTTATTTTGTATAATATATTTTCTTGAACATATAAAAAAATATTTAATATATAAAATAGAATATAATTCACTAATAAAGGAAAAGAAAAGACGATTCTATATTATATTACAAAAGATATTTTATAAAATATATATTCGAGTATATACATTTTGGCAAAAAAATTTGCAAAAAAGGGCCGGCTCTAGTACACTGTTGTTTTTCAACTTCAGAGCACTAGAGCCAACCCCTTTCTAATCCCACCGCTCCAAGCGTAGCTGAGGGGTACTACTTCGAGTAGCCGAGAGCCGCCTGCATCTGGTCCACAGTCCGTTGAAGTGGATCGCTGTCAATCTCGCGGCAAGCACGCATAGCGTCCTCGATGGCAGCGAGACGGGCGGGTTTGTTTGCCAACTCTTTATCAGCTTCTGGAACTCCGACAAACTTGGGCCTGCCCCCACGGAAGTCCATCCCTATCCTGAGAGAATAGGAGAGTATCTCTTCCAACCTCCGCTGTATCTCGTATACCATCCGGTCTACCGCGATTTCCTCTTGTACCTTGTGGCCATCCACCACTTGATGATACCCCGAAGAAGCTTCTTCACTCATCAAGTAGATACGGTAAGCCAGTTTCTCTTGCTCCAAGCCTCTCGTCTGTAGCTCCAGCTCTTTCTTCTGACGTTCTAGGGCCCGGTCGAAGTCCTCGTTGTTCTCGAAGTTCACGTTTATGGTAACGATTCTTAATCGAGGGACTATGATAGAAATCGGCAAAAGCTCGCCATTAGGCAAGCGGACTCGCATTTCATACCGAGCTTCAGTTTCTTCGACAGAAGCCGGAGTCTTGGGAAACTCGTAGACGCGAGTCTCTCTTGAGGTGTAGACTATGAATCCCCTAGCCCCTTCTTCTAAGGGCGCCGGGGAGATTACTATATCCGCATTCAGAAGCAGGCAGTGCCCCTCTCTGCAGTTATCTCTTACAATCCCGAACTTAGCAGGATCGTAGTTCACTGAGCACGGGTACGAGGCGAGAGCCACTTTCTCATAAGCCCTTATCAAGTTCGCGACTGTTGGGTACTTCGGCGCCTTACTCACAACCGCCGATGGGTCAGTTATTCCGCCTGTACTTCTCGCCTGCCTCCTAGGTCTCGGGTTAACCTGGAGCCCAGAAGGCCCGCCGGGAGTGAAGGTAGAAGAATCACTACCCGTAGCCCAGCCCCAATTGTTAGGGTCTCCTCCCGAAGGAGTCTCACATCCCCCAACCAGAATCGCGAAACAAACAGCCACAACTGCCAATTTGCTCTTGTCCATAGTGCTTACCTGCCTTCCTTCGAAAGAAACAATCCACAAAATCGAGGGCCCTGCCAACTAAGGAAAACAATTCCAAGAGCCGGCAGGGCCCTACAACAACTCTGACTGACAGTCAATCACTATTGTAACTGGCTGTCTGTTCTATCTTCATGAACGACACGAGGATCGCTACTTCGTTGCTCCTCTCGCTCTTGCTGCTCGAGCACAAGACGGGCAGCATTCCGCACCCTTGCTTGCTCCATTGACTCGTTGACTGGCTTCAAATTTCTCCGAAGCCAGCCAGCCCCTGTCTCGACATCGGCAACTGCCCCGTAGAAAGTTTGGCAGCCGCTAACGCCAAAGAAAAGGACCACAACAAGCACGAACACAAGAATCTTAAGATTCTTCAGAGAGTTCATATGTTTCCTCGTTGAAAAGGAGACATTGAGCCGTCCTTGAATTAAACAACCATCCATGACAGCCCAAAAGACTCTCTTCCCCCAAAACCTTAACTCTGTTTTCGTTTGTTGCTTGCACTTACTTCCAGATCATTTGTGATACGGATATATTTATCAGGCACAAGCCTGTTGACGTCAGAAGGAAAGCCCCTGCGATTTGTGGAGGGAGAGGAAGCGAGACTACGCAGGGGCTTGAGTGCAACGTTACTTGCTCTTGATTGTGTTTGGGGGAATAGGAACTATCTTTGCCCGCTTGACAATCACCTCCAGTTGTCTGCTCCTGTACGCGAGGGCAACTTCCTTTCCTCCATCGAGCCCGCAGATGGTCCCAAACTTGAGGAAGACCTGCCTGCCGTTCCAATAGTAGAGTATCCCATCCAGTGGAACGTCCTCGATCCTTGCGAAACTTATCTTCTCACCATCCCTTGGGTAATAGCTAATAGCCTCGTTAGGCTTGAGCTTCACTTCTATCATGAGAGGATGGTGCTCAATGTTCTTGTAGAACACCCGAGAAATACTGCCATCCTCTAAATAGAAATAAGGGTCGGGAATGTAAGGCTTCTGCTCCTGCTCTAAGAAGTACCTAACCATCCTTGGTTGGGAAGCAGGAGCCCGCTCTATCCTTGTGCTTTGCTTAGGTTGAGGTTCAGGAACAGGAACGAGCAGCTTGAAAAATTCCCCCTCTTGTCTCTCTTCAACCTTTGCAGCTTGCTTTGCAGCCTGGCCCTGAGGCTTAAGGGTAATCATCGGCCCTGCCTCATATGGCATGCTTTTGTCCTCGGTTGTTACTGGTACTCGCTTGGCCTCGCCACTCCTTGGGATAATCGGACCTGCCTCATATGTTCTTCTGGTTTCGGCTGTTGTTCGCTTCTTGGCCTCCCCACTCCTTGGACCGCTTCTCGGTATCACTGGCCTTGCCTCTCCTCCCTGCCGAAACATTCCCCCCGTGTCCAGCTTTTTCAGTTCATTCAGAACCCTCCTTGGGTCAACGTCCTTTATGTCCGCTATCCGCTGCTGAGCCAATCCATGGCTCTGAAAACAAACAGACAGCAACGCACAACAAATTAAAATTCTTTTCATACCCTCAACTCCTTCCTTGTTCCTGGTTCTTGATACTCTTGATACAAAAATCTGGGCCCCGGCGGTAGCGGGGGAGTTAGTACTTAGGAAGCACCAACTGCTGATCACCAGGGCCCAGACAATTGGCGAAGCAGAGGCCACTCAAAACTCCGTGACGATCTCGTGCCTCTCTACCCGGATCTTCGGATGGTGATCGCCGCGCCAAACCGGATTCGGATTGCCGTCCACAAGGATAACGAAGGTCGCTCTCTTTCCCCTGCGCGACGCCCTGATGTGGTACTTCCTCCGGCGCTTCCCTGCCGTCTTGGCAGTGAGTGCGTCTTTTCGCCCGGGCGTATCTGCTGCAGAATGCTTGGCTTTCTTAGCCTTGCGGGCGAGCCGATAGCACTCCTGCTTGAATGCCTCGAATTTAATCGCCTGTGCAGCCCGATCATCAGGGTACTGCTCCTTGAACCATTTAAATACCGCCTCGATACCCTCCCCTTTCTTACCCTTGCATTTACGCCACTTCCCCAGAATCCTCCTTTTCTGCATAGGGGTGTAATGATATGGCTCGTGTCTTTTACTGTTCATAGCTCCCAACCCCTTCATTGCTCTAATGTTCTGTGGGTTATTTGCGCTTAACTGACTAAAGTGCTACAACTGCGCACTTTATTATAGCACTCATCACCCTCCCCACTCCTCGGCGAAACAGGTTTACTAAACCTCTTTCAACCCCCAAGTTACCTATGTTTATTCTCTCAGGCGAATACCAACCTGTTTATAGTCAAATGAAAGCCCCCGCGGTGCGGAATAGGAATTGCAGGTCGAGGCGGGGAGCCTCAACTAAGAGCAATCCCAGAGGCGAGACCACGCGGGGGCTTGTGGTGCACTGTTCGCTTGAAGCCTCACTTGTTCTTGTCGGTGTCGGTCGTCTGGTGCACAGCCGTTGGCTGCGAGGGTTGTGCCAACCGGGCTTCCTCATTAGCCTGGTACCTCTTGAGCATCCAGATGCCCAAAAACGCCAGTACGGCCACGGCAGTGATTATGATCCAGAAACTCCCTGAACTTCTGCTGTTCGCGATGACAATACGTTGACCCATCTGACTAGACATTACCCCACTCCTTTCCCTAAAGACTATGTTTCAGGCTAAGTTTAAGGCTAAGCACGCGTTTTGCCTTTTTTTTCGAAAATGAAAGCCCCCGCGGTGCGGAGGGAGAGGAAGCGAGACTACACGGGGGCTTTCGATGCGATTAAGGCTCCTGCAGAGATGCGCGTTGGGAGGACTTCTAATGGCTAGTGTGCGCACTGAGGACTGAGGAACAGGGGCCTTTGGTGCAAGATAAAATGAAGGGGCCTTCACATTCCTGTCATTTCCTCCGTGAAATGATTTAAAGAATGGCTGCCACGCTAAGAAGACCCCTTCACAACTCCACGATCACCCACCCGAATCTTATGATTACGGGACCAATCCTCCTCCGTGAGCTCAAGAAGATTCCTGGTCCCTCGTACTGGGGGTTAAGTGGATGATCAAACCACAACGATTATCAGGATGACCTCATCATCCGGCTCTGGCTGAAAGTTCATAGGTGTCCCTTTCTGACCAACCGTCTCTTTGTCACTTCTTTTCCAAGGCAGCTTTTTGCCTTAGCCCCTCTGCTTCGGCCAGTTCCTTGGAGATGTCGCGCCCGCCAGGACCTTTAGCGTATTGTTCGGCCCGCTGTTTCAGAGAAGAATAATCCCCTCCCCTTTCTGCCTTTTGTCGCATTTCAGAGAGAGTCTTATCCAAACAATTCCGGTTGCCGAACTCTGTTATTACTCCGGCGATCTCATTTACGTCTAGGCCAGACCCCTTGGCATGACTTTTCGCAAACCAAAGTGTATTGCCGAAATCCTCGCCAACCCGAGCCTCCTCCGCAGCTAAGTTGAGGCGCCTAAGGATATCCAAAGAGTTCAGCCCTGCTCCAACCCGACTCACCTTCTTGGCTACATCCTCGCCAGCCCTGCGAGCATACCTCACTGCCTCAGCAATGGGGACATAGTAGTTCTCATCTCCATTGCCAAACATCTCGACAGCCTCGCCGAGGCACCTTTTCACCTCCTCCCTGGCAATCATCTGAGGCGTCTTCCTGTTCATGAGGTATTCATCGTACTTATCATGGAAGTACTGGACCATTTCATAGATACAGACCAGCACCACCAAAACCGCAAAACCCATGAAGAGGTAATAGAGACCATTCTTCAGGGTAGATCTCGGTTTACTCGTTTGATCTTGCATAGTGTCTCACCTTCCCTTTCTTTCTGTTTCTGACCAGCTCTCCGTTAACTTCACTCAAATGACAAGCCACATGGGCAGAACGAACCGCCTCCTAGCTCAGAGAGCCAAGTTATCTCTAAAAGACTCATGCAGCACTTCTCAAACATCCCTGCTCCAACCCTTCCCGAAGCCTACTTCTCATCACCCCGTAGAAGTACGGAGGGCCATGAGACCAAGAACCACTGTCCCGACCCCCAGTACTACTATTAGGACTACGAGTGAGACCGCGAGCCGAGCCGAAACTGAAGAGGGGGTGAACTTGCGATTAACCCAGCCAGCGATTAGTGCAAAGATCACAAGCGACAGCAACCAAATGTGAGTCTGGTTCATAACTCCTCCCCTTTCATCTTGTTACCCCCGTCACAAATTGTAGATGGCATCACGAGCAGCCGATAGCCGGTCTACAGGCTTGTTTGGCTCTTCTAATCTGGTACCTGCGTTATTTCCGCCGCAACGCATCACTATCTCTTTCAAAAGAGCCAGGTACTTGGTGTTAAGCATGTCGAGCCGAACAACATCAAGTTCAGATGCCAAAACATGACTGGGACCTCCCTCCATTCCTCCAACATCACTTCCCCCTTCACCAAAGAAGAACTTGTCCTGGGCACAATCTCCAACAAACCCGTCCCCATCACGGTCGACGAACTCGAAGCTCTTGAAGTGCTTCACCTCCTTCAATACTGCTGCAATGTCTTTCCCTTTCCTTAGGGAAGTCACGATAGACATGACTTCCTCAAGAGATATCCCCGTATAGAGGCATATATGGGCAGAGTCCAGGGAGTAATCCACTACCGCGAGCCTTCTCCCAAAATCATCAGGCTCAAGGAATATTACCTTCGGATGAGCAAAATAGGCAATCTCCTTGTACACCTGGGTGAAAGGGCTCGCCGCTTCTTTAGGAGCTGGAGTCAGTGGCGTCTTGGAACGCAAAGCCAAAAGAGTACTCACCAAGAGACTCGCAGTAACAAGAAAAGCTCCGGCTACCATCCACCAACCACTTTTCGTACTCATACTTCTCACACTTCCTTTCTCTTCTTTGCCCTTAGGGCATTTTCACTTTGTTTCCACCTGTCACGTACGTTTTCATCACCCTCCTCAGTTGGCTCCATCACAAATCGTCAATGGCTTTCTTGACAGCGGACAACCTCCATTCTGTCTTTATGCGCTCTTCTGCGTCTCTGCCCGCCTTCATTCCACAATAGACTTCCAGTACCTCACGCAGAATCGCCAGGTATTTGGAGTTGAGTTCATCGATTTGAGGAGGCTCAAGCTCCAATACCGAAACAGACGCCGACCCAGGTTGCTTCACCCCTATTTCGGTGCCTCCCTCTCCAAAGATGAATCTGTCCATATGGTCGTTCCCATAGTCCTCTTGAACAAACCCATCTCTGCCCCAATCGATGAACTCGAAGCACTTGAAGTGCTTCACCCTCTCAGAAGGAAAAGACTGGTAATTCCAACCATCCAACAAAGCCACCCCGATACCTGCAGCATCTGAAGGAGAGATACCAGTATAGAGACAGACATGTGGCGCATCCGGGTAATTATACACAACAACAATCCTCCCGCCAACATCATCCGGCTTGAGGAGAACCACCCTCTCTAAACGCAGAGGAAGGTCGCCTATCGCATCGTACACTTGGGTGAACTCGTTCACCACCTCCTTTGGGGCCTGAGGAGCCGTAGGCGTCGTGGAATGCAGAGCCAGAAGCGCGCCGACCAAGCAAACCACCACACCAAAAACAGTTCCCGCTAACATCCACCAACTATCTCTTCTACTCATGTTCAACCTCTCTTTCTTGCCCTTAGGGCACTTTCACTTGTTTTTCCTGCCACGTTTCATCACCCTCCTCAGTTGGCTCCATAGGAGCAGGAATAATGAACTATCTTGACAGAATCACCGCCAGAACAGCCACTATTCCTAATGTCGCAAGCACTTCCACCATACCACTTCCCTTTCATCTGCCAACTGAAATACGCCGCGAACAACAGATAAATGATAGCAGGCCCTAACTGTCCTTTTTGTCCAACACTTCTCAAAGTAGCTGGTATCAATAATAGTTTAACAGTAGGGCCTGTAATTCACTAAGATGCCGATTGAAGAAAAGGGCTTCCCAACCTGTAAAAGCATCGAGAAGCCCCCTGTTGAAGGTAATCACCCATGCTGTCGTGGGCTTACTTGTGTCACGAGAAGAGAGGTTCACTTATCCTCCGCTTTTTCGACGTAACCTACTTTGATTCTGTGGCCCTTTTCTGGATGCGAGCCTGCCAAAAGGAAAACCATAGGCCACGGGGATTTTTCTCCCTTAAAAACCCATCCTCTTCCCTCCAAAGCAGACCTTGCGCCGTCCAACTCGTCTCTGCTGGAGAAGATGATTACTCCAGGGAACTCCTTGGACCAGCCATCGTGATTGCAGAGAGCCTCCAAAAAATCTGCCCCCTGCGTATCGGGAACTATGTTAGGCTCGATTTCCCATATCGGACCAGGTCCAAGGTCAACGTTCGATTCGATAAGAACATACAGAAGCTTCCCCTCGGGATGCTTGTCCCTCACAAAAGAGGGCGGGATGACACTCAGACCTCTGAAGCGGTGATCCACATCAACATTGTCCCTTCCGGCACTCTGGAGCTCTGGGGTATGCTTCCTCTCAGGAGAGCTGGCCCAGCCAATAAGTGTCAGCACGAGTAGGGCCAATACAAATAACTCGACTAGGATGTGATAGTTCCGATTCATCTTTCACTTCCTTTCTGCCATTCAAGGCAGCTTGAGTTTCACTTGGCTTTCTTCCTCGCCCTCTTACTTGACATTTCCCCATCCCCTGTGCCAAGAACCTCCTCCGATTCTGGCGGAAGAGGAATATGTGGAGGAGGCGGAGATAGAGGACCGGTCGGAGGGCACGGATTCACGGAGATAGACTCCTGAGGGAGCTGCACCTGAATGCAACTCGTGACTGGGCCACGATGAGCAGTAGAGAACCTTACCCCCGAAGGAGTATCAAACAAGGCCCCAGAGCCAGGCCCAAACAAACGCCCAGGAGGAACACGTCCATTTTCATTCATATCTCACTTCCTTTCATCTTGCCCTTAGGGCATTTCAATTGTCACTTGTTTTTCTGCCACGTTCCATCACCTTCCTCAGTTTGCTTTCTGGGATGCTCCAGTATCAGGAGGTTTTGCTAGCAAGACCTCGCCAGTGAAATACGCTCCCAAAACCAGCATCACTACTGTAACAACAACTTCCATACTACTCTCCTTAACCTGCCAACTGAAGAATTCTACCTCAAAGCCCAAGCTACGTTAACTCAAGCTTTCCCTACTTGTTTCCTCTTATCATCCTCGGTTTTTCCGCCATTTTAGGGTTTATCCGCGTTGTTTTTCTCCTTCCTTGTTTCTGTCTTCCCTTTGTCCCTTCCCTGTAGTCTATGTTCAATGAGGAATTAATCCTCGAGTGTTGCGGATGTGTTTATGTGATGTGATAACTATGATTTTTTATTTTAATCTAATAACCTTCTTCCAGCCCTTGGAATTTTTAACTTCTTCAATCTTGATTTTCCCTTGTTCCAATAACCTATTCTTGAGCTTGTTTCCTTTTCTTGCGCTGAATCCAAGCTTACTATATATTTCAGTTGTTGTGTAGCTATGGTTTGGATTTTCCTTCAAAAATTCTATAAACTTCTCTTCTGAATTCCCGTTATCTCCCTCTGTATCTTCATTTTTTACAGGTGTTTCTGCTTTATAAACTTTATTACTTTGTATTTCTGAAGTAGTAACAATTTTAGGGTGCACAGGAGCTATAGGTTCAATTTTTGGCTTATTAACTGGCTCAGTTTTGGGCATTGTTGGCTGAGTTACAAAACTAAACGTAGGCAAAGTATAACTAGAAACGGGTTTTACTACAACAGGTTTAGGTTCTTCTTTTTGTGGCACTTTTATTTCTTCCTTATCACAAATTTCTTCTTTATTGTTTAATTCAGATTTATTTAATCGCTGTTTTAAAGTGTAATTTATAACATTAAAAACATCTGCAATTGAATAATTTCCCTCAATTGTATTTTCTTCCAACATTCTTTCAATAGCATTAATTTGCCATCCCATACTTAGTTTCTTTTCCACAAACTCATAAAGTATTTTCTGTATTTCTGTTAACTCTTCTTTAGGAATGCTATAAACGCGACTTGCTGGCTCTGGATTCATATGACGAACACTCTCTACATCTTTATACACCTCTATATTTTCTTTTTTAAGCATAGGCTCTGCTCTCTTTGTATCAACAAAAACCACTCTAGGAACTTCCTGAAGTTTATCCAGATTTTTGAAGCTGTCATCCTTGCCTATCCTAGAATACTCAGCATTTTTGAATCTCTCAGCATCCCCATTAAACAAAGAATGCCTAGGAACTCTAGCAGGTTCAGTTTTCTCTTCCTTCTTTGCATCCTCAAAGATCTTTGTAGGCTGCATTTGCGGCTGCATAATTTCTTTCTTAAATTCTTCGTCTTTCCCTTCTTCCAGGCTTTTAGAATCAAAGATAAACTTCATTTTTCCTTTAACATCGTAATCTGAAACTTCCCTGCTTCTAAGCTCCACGTTTGCAACTTCAATTAAAAAAGGCTGGGCATATCTTTCTGATAATTTTACAATAGCCGTTCCAACAGGAAGCATAGAAAAATAATTCTTGTTGTCTCTTAACTGTGTTAATCCAGAAACAGCATCTATATCCTGCGGAAGCTGCTGCTGAAATGCAATCAAGCAGGCAGAATTCCCAGATACAGTATCGCTTATTTTCGAAATGTGCTGGTCAAGGCATATTAAAGAAGTTCCATACTCCCTCATCTCCCTATAAATCATGTCTGTGACAGACTCGTTGGTAAAATGAGTTTTTTCCTTCAAGAAAATGTTATGCGCTTCATCCACAATAATTGCATGGTCAAAATTGTCATTAATGCCAGTTTGCCTTGCTTTCTTAAATTTATAAATATAAGTTAGGACAAACTCGCAGAAAAATTTCTTCTCTACTGTCCCAAGAGTATTTAACTCAAATATTACTTTTTTCTTAAGCAAATCATCCACGTTCAGGATATCTTTTCCCTTATAATTAAGGCATTTCCCAAAATTTCCAAAAGTCATTATGTGGGCTATTCTCATTGCACTCATTAACCAACTAGCTTCTCTTCCTTTCTTCTTTTCTAGCTTATCATCCAGCCTCCATTTTATCTCGTTCCAGGTTGGATAGTTCTTGCTTCCGTTATAAACCCCAAAATCTCTATAAGCTTCATCTAAAGTTTCCAATAAAATTTTGTGAACGCCGTAAGAAGCAAAAAAGCTTTCTGTTATTAAATCGCACAAAACATTAATCCATTCTTTAGGTGAAATTCCTGGAGGGGGCTCGTTTATGTTTATCTTAAAATAGTTGCTTATGTTCTCATTTCCTACAGTAAAAAGCAAGATTTCAGGGTCAGCCAAAAGCAAAGGCCTAAAAGATTTCTTCCAGTCAAAAATAAGAAAAGGCTTATTTTTCTGAATAAAATTATTAATTATATGAAAAGCCAGAGTTGTTTTTCCGCTTCCGCTCATTCCTGAGATGCACACGTGTCTCATCCAGTCTTTCTCTCTAAGGTTAAATGGGAAAAGTTTTTTTCCAGCATAACTAACCACAGCAAGATTATAGTCCCCATCCATGTTCTCCTTTGCAGGAGGTTCCAATAAAACTTTCTTGTCCAAAAGTTCAGATAAATGTTTCTTGTAAAGTACATTCAAGAAATGCTCAATCTCTTCTTTCTCCTGCAGGCTCTCAGCCATCGCATATTTTAAATAAAGGTCATCCATTTTCTTGCCAAAAACAGGCTTGAGCTTCATGCATAATTCCTCAACAGTTAATTTGTATTGCATTTTAAAAAACACCCCCTTCAATTTTCCCAACAAAATAATCATTTATGAAATTAGCCAGATGCAGTCCCCTTTTATAATGTAAAGGCAGTTTTCCTTCGAGCCGTTTATATTCCCTTCCATGCGCTCTTAAATTCTCTATATCATCTTGAACAACAGCTAGACGATCTCTTAACACAGGGGAATCTGCTGATTCGTATCCTCCTTGGGCTATCTTAGAATGCTCTCTAAGTAAAGCGCCCTCTATATCACCCATCTCTCTGATAATTCTCTTTATCCTAGGAATTTTTTGCGCATCTGCCTTCTGAACACTAACTAATGCCTCTCTAAACTCTCTAGCAAAAGCTTTTTCTGATTTCATATCTATTGTTGTATGATATGAACTCATTTTAAGATTGTCCTCCTAATTTCTCCCTCTCCTTAAGCCTTCCTAAAAATTTATTTAAACGTATTTCCTCTCGTAATTTAAGTATATTCTCGCTCTCTTGCTGTACAAATCGAGAGTAATCGGGGCTACCATCCCATGAAAGACCAACATACTCTTCATAAAGATCACAGGATTTCTCAAAACGATTCCTTGCTCTTTCCTCTCTTTCTTTTAATTTCTCAGTGTCTTCTTCATCTAAAATGCCTCTTCTTATTTTGCAGCCAAGAAGCTGTGCAGCATAATTATATCTGCTGAATCTTTTTTCTAAGAATTTTATTCTTCCTGGTTTAGATTTTTCTTCTCTATCTAGAACTTCAAGTTCGTCTGAAATAGAGTAGTCTTGCTCTTGCTTTCTCGCCTGTAAAATATGCGCCTTTCTTTCTCCTTTAAGATATTCCAAAAATTGTTCGTCCATTTTAATTACTCCTAACAACCCCTTCAAGTGCATCCAGATGTCTTATACAATTCTGATAATCATCTGTTCCTGCATATTTTTCTGAAAAATGTTTCTCTAGGTAGGCTCTAGTAATGGCAGTGCCCTGAAAACAAAGCGATTGAACAACATCAAAAGAAGGGTCACGTAAAAGCCTAAGAATTACTCTCCTGCTCCTTAATTCTTTCGCTATTCCTCTCAACCCTTCCTCATCTATCGAATATTCAGTTAGCTTTTTCATTCTTCTCATTTTAATTCCCCCTCTTGATAATCTCTCGCTGGAAAAGACTCTACAGGCGAGACAATTCTGACCATATTTAATCTATCAAAAAATCCCAAAACCCTTCTTCCTGTCAATCTTTTCAATTTAGAGTCATTGGGCGTAGGGCCAAAACCCATTTCAGAAAGAAATTCTCCAATCAACCCTGGACCAAAAAGATTAAAATGGTAACCCGCTTGAGGGTTAAAGACCATAGAAAGGTTTGATAACTGAGATGCATCGTAATCTGTTGCTTCAAAACCACTAATTGTTAATATTTTTGGAGAAAGTTCTCCATCAATTGCCGAAGGATCAATTTTCTTATATTGCTCATAAGCTCCAAATGTTCTTTGAGGACCTAATTTAAAACTAACAGTAGTCCCTTTATCCTTATGCATAAATGGCCTCGCTCTGTCTCTCTTAAGCCCGCAATTTTTGGCTAACTCATAAACACCAACAAGGCTAACTATTCCTGCATCTCTATAAGGCTGCCTGTCTCTGGCAAAAGTAAAAGATAGTTTATTTAAATCGGGCCATGTCCTTTCAAAATCTACATTTTTCCGTAAGCCAACTTCTCTAGAAAGATAGTCTACAATTCCTTCAAATCTTGCAGGGCTAACTATTTTTCTCATTTTAATTCCCCCCCCAAGTATAATTAGCAAAATCAAAAAGCAATAATTTTCCAGATGGTTTATGAAATGCAGAATTATGATCTAAAGTGACATCACCCGGGTTATATCCTAGCGCCCTAACATGTCTTACTTGTTCTCTAAATTGCCTTCTTGCCTCTCTTTTCTCCTGTCCTGTTAAATCACCATATTCAGTTAAGTCCCTTGTAGGCATGGTATATAAACATCTTCCATCCTTTCCTAAATACGCACCGTCTGCTCCAATTACCTGAACTCCATTCTCTGCCAAATGCCTGGCAACCATATAATCCCATATAATCTCAGCTGTAGCCTGTTCTCCTCTCTTCCTGAGCTCTCCTTCTCTGACTGCTTTTACAGCAGTGCTACCGCAAAAATAAACATCAGCATTTCCACCAGGCTCGCAATCCAATCTGCCTTCATCTATTAACTCCTGATATCTTTGAGCCTGCTCAAAAGTCAAATTTCCAAATACGTAACTCTTTGATTCTCTTCTCTCAGTCTGTAACTTCATTTTTATTCCTCCCTAAATCCCCTAATTGATATTTTAGAGAGATTTAATCTTCTTAGTAATTTGGAAAAGACTCTCCTATCTCTCAATGAATATGCATGAACAGAAGCACTCATTTTTTTGGCATTTGCAAATTGTTCAGGTGCCGGCATTTTGCCATCAGGATAGGTATATAAAGTAAAAAACTTTCTTCCATCTAATGGGGCGCCACGCTTTGTCCATATAGGAGACAAAGAAGCTAACACTAAATCATCAAATCTTAAATCATAGGCTGTGCCCAACTCGCAACTTCCCTGAACCCATTCTCCTATTGAACCTGGATGTTTCGAAGATCCTAATTCTTCATAAAGCCCAGGTTTCTGTGCTTCTAGAACTCCCAAAACATCTCCACCATGCATTATTGTAAGATAATCTAATCTATCCATTTTTAATTCAATCCGCCTTTCAGTAATTTAAATTCATTTTTGTTTATCATGTTTTTATTCCTCCAAAATCTTTCCCAGCATTTCAAGTCTGCTTTGTCTTTCAGATAGCTCTTTCTTGCTTGTTCTTAGCTCTTCTCTCAACTTAGCCACATCCTGCCAGCAGTTGATTTTCTCTTTCAGCTGAAACTCTGCAATCTCAATTTGCTTCTGTTTTAAAGTTATCTTGTCTCTTGCAGCATCCAAGCCTGGCACACTTATCTCTCTGAGAAAATTGTTTATTTCCATCTTTATTTTGTCCCCTTCATTAAAAACTGCCTGGCTTAACCTTTCCCTGCCTTCAATTTGAGCCTCAACCTCAGAAATCTCCTTCTTTAAAGACTCTATTTTATCCTTGCCTAAACCCTCTAAATCTCCAGAGGTATTCCATGGTTTTTCTTGTTCTTCCGACTTAAAAAGCTCCTTTCCCTTGCTAGATATATCTCTAATTTCCATGTAAATTACATTAAAATAGGGTTTATAAATCTTTCTCTTTATTATAACTATTAAGTGACTACAAAATAAGGGCAAATTTTGGCATAGTTACACTTAAACTTATACACTACAAAATTTTTCTATAAAAAAACTACTAGAAAGCTTTTAGAAGCCAAACCCTAAAGACTTAAATTCAGCTTGTAATTATCTCCTATTATGTTAGACAAATATTTGAATGAAATTGTCAGAGTAAAATTAGAGGAAGGAGTTAATTTTGCTCGTGTATATATCATATTCAAAGAAGTTCCCTCAATTGATGCCCAACTCGCTCTTGGAGATGACTTTCTTCAGTTCATAAATCATCACACAAATAGAAGATTTTCTGGTTATTGGTCGCATGTAACTGGAGCATCATATGGTGAAGTTCAAATATGCACTAGCAATGATATTAATGGACTTGAACATGATTATATTTTTCAAGTGCCTTTTAAGATTGGGTATGTTGGAAAATTTGACCATTGTATATGCTTAGGTCAAGATGTTTATTCTTTTTACGATCCAGAAATACTTCCAAAATATGTTGCACAGCTAGATGAAATGTTGACTGCAGTTAATGCCACTTAGAAACCTAATTAAAAAGATTCGTAATAAAATTCCAGATTTTAGAGAAAATAGATGAAGGACCCGCAGGCAAAGAAGGCATGGCTGCTTTTTGGCTGTTGTACACATAGCTTATTTCCTGAGCACTTAAGGAGTAGTTCCATACCATTACTTCATCTATATCTCCTTTAAACCAGTTTGTAGGGGTATCTCTGTCCAAAACTCCGATGCTTATATGATGCCCCGCAGTAGGGAGCCCGGTTATGTCTCCTATCCAATCGCTTTCGTTACCTAGCCCAGAATCTTTGTCGAAAATAGTTGTTTGCTCAACCCCATCTAAGTATATCTTCATTTTTGAAATACCATCTGCTGCAAAAGCGGCATGATGCCACTGCCCATCGTTAATTTTTGTTGATGAATTAATTGTAACCCAAGAAGCATCAGGCTTGGAATTCCAGGCAGCTTCCAAAGCATTATCCCTCACTCTAACTAAAAAATTACTGCTAGTCTGAGATTTGGTAGCATAAGAAACAATCGCTCCTATAGGGCAATCGGCCTCACACTTAATCCAAGCAGCTATTGTTCCATTTTGCGAGCTGTCTAATTTATCCTGCTCAGCAGTAGAAATATAATCGTTAGCTCCATCGAATCTGTAAGCTTGGCCAGAAACTCCTGTTACGAGTGTCGCCCCATTTACTGTTCCGTGATTGGTTCCAACAGAGTCTTGCGCATTTCCATCAAATTTCCAGTGATAAATTGACTTTTTAGGCGGCTGGCTTGGAACGCAAGTTCCTGAAGAACAAACTTCTCCTGTTGCGCATGCAGCTTTGTTTGTTCTGTCCAAACATCCATCTGCCCCTTTGCTACAGGTATAAGGTATGCTTGTAGATGCATCACAAAAGCTTCCAACAGAAGTGCATCCAGTATCATTAGTACATTCTCCGGGAGGGGTTACCAAGTCATACTCGCTTTTAATAGCTTCTCTGCTTAAAGCATAGTTCCATACTTTTACTTCATCAATTGTTCCGTTAAAGTAGTTCGAAGGAACACTATAATATCTGCCTATATAATAGTTACCAGGCAAATCATCCACCCTTCCTGTTCTGTTTTCCTGGCTTTTTAGTTCCCCATTCATATAAAGCTCAAGGTTATTTTCACTCTTGGTTGAATCATAAGTCATAGCAACATGATACCATTTATTATAATCTGGATAAGGCCCAAATTGCACTCGCGGCTCAAGAATAGTGCCAATCCTCACAAAACCCTGGAAGTCATTTACAATACTAAGTTCAGCAGGGCAGTATCTCAATATAATTGTGTCATTTTTCCAGAAAATACCAGGATAAGTAGTAGCTTGAGGCTTAAGATAGACCCATGCAGATATTGTAAACTTACTAGTAAGATTAAGGCTCTCGCTATTCCCTATTTCAATGTAATCATCAATGCCATCAAAAGAATAAGCTTGCCCTGAGGCCCCCTGAGATAAAACTGCTCCATTTACTGTTCCGTGATTGGTTCCGACAGAGTCTTGCGCATTTCCATTAAGATTCCAGTAAGAAACCAGTCTCTCATCTGCTTTGCATTTTCCAGATTTGCAAACTCCTGTGCTACATACGCTGCCGTCTGTCTTATTTGAATCGCTGCAACCAACGTTATCCCCGCTACAGAAATCCTTTTCATCACATTCTGAAACATTATTTCTGCAGAGTGTTGTAGATAAATTATAACTTACATAACACTCTTGTAGCGTCAAGTTGCATTTGGCTATGCCACAAACTCCGCCAAGGCCTGAACAATTGGAGTCAGACTCGCAGCTAGGGATTTTGCACTTTCCAGCAGAGCATCCATACTCACAATCTTTTGAATCAATTTTCGCCTCAAATCTGCTGCCATTAAAGTAACAGTAATACTCTTGGAGTTCACCTGAGCAGCTGTCTTCTTTGAATAAAAATGCCCCTGAATTATTAATAGTCACGCTACCTTTCTGATAATAATCCCTTCCGTCAGAATCCCTGCAGGATATAAGGTTGCTGATACAAACGTTCTTTACCCCTTCACCCATATAGCAATAAAATCCCTTGTTGCAAGAAGAGCAGTTTAACGTGTTGTTGCATCCATTGCTTAAAAGAACACCGCATTTCCCCGTGCTATAATAAGAGCTACAGTTTATAGAACACTTACCTGCATTAGGATCCTTAGGAGGCAAATCGGGATTGACAGGCGGATTCGTAATAGAAGTTGCAAATGCTATGATTGCATCAACAGAGATAATATCTTCAAAGCTTTCTAAGCCAAGGTTTGAAGCAGAAATACTATAAGTGCTTCCAATATACTCTGAAAAGTAGGTATATTCTGAATCCTTGCTTCTAAAAATTAGTGTGATATTCGCAATTCTATTAGAACTAATACCGCTCTTTAGTGTAATATAGGCCGTTTTTTCATCTCTAACAACTGCCTTATCTATAAAATCGCCAGTCGATAGCTCCCTATCTTTTCCTCCCCCTGAATCTCTTGAAAATAAGTATATAACAGAAAAAATAATGCCTAAACCTACAAGAGCAATAATGATAATTAATATTATAAATACAAGTTTATTCTTTTTTCCTTTAACAGGCACATTTTTATTAGGCTGTTGCGGATATGCTTTAGGATAAGACGGTGGCTCTGTTTTAACTGGTGGTTGCGGATATGCCCTGTATAAAGGCGGTCTTCTAAGAGGAGGGTAACTAGCCCTGCTGATGTTAGGATAATTCGCCTGGCCACTAAAATTCCTCTGCTGCTGATTCGCAGGAATTCCTCTTTTTTCTTCCATGCTAAAATAAGAGAATCAAGGATTAATAAATTTATTTGTTTACAAATTTTAAGAAAATAAGCCTCTAACCCACTCTAAAAATCTAGCAAAAAGAGAAAGAGAAGGTAATTCAACAGGCTTCTGCGCATTGTAAACCTCCAAGACTTCTTGATCTGACAAGCTTCTATTAAAAATTATCATTTCATCTATTGTGCCATTAAAGTTATTACCACTACCCCAAGCGCCAATAGCATTTATTGTTTCTGCAGTAAAACCTTCTGTAGAGGTTATGTTTGCAGTATTAACTCCATTTTTAAAATATTTTATAAGAATATTGCTTCCATTAACCCTATAAACAAAAGCTATACAATTCCAAGAATTAGTAGAAGTTATCCCCGAGCTGATATCTTGAGATTTTACAGATCCCGAACTATTACCCCAATAAACTTTCCACCAATTATTAGGCGCACCATACATTCCAATAAAACGGTTATTATTAACAAGAGTATTATAATCCTTAAACACATCAAATTTTAAGCAAGCCAAAATCGAAAAATTAGTCAGCCCGTTTATGCCCAGGCCACTAATATAATCATCAATGCCATCTAACTTTATGCCTTTTCCAGAAATTCCATCAACATAAACAGGGTTTCCAACAGTTACTCCATTGTTTCTTCCTGTTTCATCATTTGCATTATTTTCGAATTTCCAGTAAGAGACATAATCAAGAGGTATGGGAGGCTTCTGAGCATTATAAATCTGTTGAATTTCTTGGCTAGACAATGCCCTATTATAAATGATTACCTCATCAATACTGCCATTGAAATAATTGCCATCATAAGTTAGCCCTCTACCAAAAGATAAATCCGATACAGGTCGGTAATACATATCGCTGTTATTAGAAGTGCCGCTTCCAACTTCTTTACCATCGAAATAAAACCTCACATTTTTATGGTCGTAAGTTCCAACTAAATAATGCCAATTACCATCTGCAATAAAAACAACAGGAGACTTAACAACTACATAATTGCCAACTTCTATACTAAAGCTAAAATATCTGCTCGAATTTCCAGTTAAAACATAAGAAGCATAATTAGTCTGCTCAAGCCTTGTAACTATGTCGCTATCGTCTTTCAATTTCCCGGCTTTAATCCATGCTCCCACGCTGATATTTTGCGGCTCAAGGCCACTGTTCCTTGGGATGCTTATATAATCATCTTCTCCATCAAATTTTATGCCTTTTCCAAAAATGCCAGTTACATAAACAGGGTTTCCAATAAGAGTTCCATTGTTTATCCCATTTTCATCCTTAACATTATCTTCAAACTTCCAATAAGAAACATAATCTCCTGGAATAGAAAGCAAACATTCTGCTTCAGAACTATCTATTTTTCCATCACAATCGTTATCAATACCATCGTTGCAGTTATTATTTGTTATGTTCTCTTTCTTTGTAATATTATTATAGGCACATCCATTAGTCAAATTACAGAAGTAGTCTCTTCTCTCAGTTCCATAACATCCATCTGCGCTGCATTCGCTATCTGAAGTGCAGTTAACGCACTTTCCAGTCAGGCATTTGCCCTTGGAACAAATAGTTCCATCTGTCTTGTTAGTGTTTGCAGGACAAGTTGCATTATCTCCAAGGCAAAACTCTTGCTCATCACATTCTGAAACATTATTTCTGCATAAAGTTACAGAAGCATTAAATGCGTCTACAGGGCATGCAGCAGAACTTCCAGTGCATTTTTCAGTTACATCACAAACACCAGCAGAGGCTCTGCATAATGTAGAAGATAAATTAAATTTAACTTCACATTTAAAAGAAGTATTGCATATGCCATAAGAGCATATATCATCGAGGGAATTACAATCGCCATCGAAATTACATTGTTTTATTTCCTCGCATCCTGTCCCATTTATACACTGCCATCCAGTAGAGCACAGAGTAAAGTTAACTCTATGAAAGCAGGTATCTAAAGATAAATTATAACTGCAATTATAAGGCCTATTACCCTGGCAGAACAACCCTTCTGAACCACATCCCGAATCGTTTGTACAAGCTACACACGTAGGATAATTTGGATAAACTGAAAAACTATCACAAGTCCTTATTTCACAATTACAATCAGCTAAGCAGTTGTTAGAAACATTGGAGTATATGTAATAATCATCCCCCTTACAGCCTGTTAAATTATCACAATTTGTTTCGCTACAGCCATTTAGAGCATCACACTCTGCATTGCATAAAGTTTTATTGCATGTGTGAGTAAAAGTTTGCGTAACTGCACTGCATTGATTGCTAACGCAAGAAGAAAAGTTTTCAGGAGCATAATCCCAGGTAAAAGGGTTGCTATCAGGGACATTAGTACAAGTTTCTACCCTGGTAAGATTAATTCCAGTACAGTTATCGTCGTGAGTGCAGCTTGGAAGGATGCAAGCTCCTTCAAAACACCCATCCGGACAAGAATAACTTTCGTTTCTAGCTTCAAAATCAGTTCCGTTATAATAGCAATAAAATTCAGTCAGATTTACATCACAATAATCCTTAGATAAAGAACCATTAATAGTAACGTTTCCTTTGGTAAAGTAATTTCTAGTATCAGAATCTGAGCAGTTTATTGAATTATCGATACAAATATCTCTTATACCCTCTCCTGCGTAACAATAGCTTCCATTAGCACAGTTACAATTCACATCAGTTCCACAATTGTTTTTCCTGATGACCCCACAAAAATTCTGGCAAGTATTAGCAATTGGCTCTGGAGCACAAACCGTAGGAGGAGTTGTTCCACCTCCACCGCCCCCACCTCCGCCACCTCCAAGTTTGCTTTGATTTGTCTGGTTAGTCGTCTGATTAGTAACCGTACTGCTACCGTTTATCTGAGAAGGGCTTTCAACATATTCAAAAGAAGCTCTCACTGAAAGAATGTCCCTAAAATCAGTTATGCCCAACTGAGAAGCAGAAATTTGATACTCAAAAGCAAAAGACTCAGGAACATAAGTAAATTCCACGCCCTCTCCTGTGCTAAAGATTATAGTTAACTTAGAAATTTTATTAAAGTCCGTGTTTTTATCAATTCGTATATAAGCAATTTCTTCGTTTTCAACACTGGCTTTTTCTAGTCCCGCTTCGATATAAAGAAGTCTTTCAGACTTACTTAATCCAGGTTTATAAAACATGAATATAAAAATAGCTATGATTCCAAGAAGAACAACAATTATGGCTATCACAAGAATAACCAATGGAACTTTTCTCTTCTTCTCTTTTACTGGGACTGGCTTTACTAAAGGAACGGGGCCATAAGAAGCAGGTTTATGCCCCTCACTAACAATTTTAGCAGTCAGCTTTGGCTTCTGAGGGGCAATTATCTCGCTGATTGTATCTGGTTTAGGAAAAGCAGGCTGACTATAAACGCCAGGTTTCTTGTAGTCAATAGATTCCCTTGACTTATTATTATATCTGCCAGATTTCTGTCCCTTCTGTTTTCTATGTTCTTCTAACTTCTTTCTGATGGATTCTGCTATATTTCCTTCACTCTCCTCTATCCCGTTGTACTCTTTCATCTTAAAAAAGATTATGAAAAAATTTATTTATAGATTCCCAAAAACCGACAAACGGCCCGATAGCAGGTACAACCTGGGTAGTTGGCTTTTGGCTTTCGTAAATTCCGCTTATTTCCTCTGTGCTTAAAGCATAATTCCATATCTTAACTTCATCAATTGTTCCATTAAAATAATGCGTAGGCGCAGGATAATATCTGCCAACATAAAAGTTGCCCTTTGAAAAATCAACATGCCCGGTTCGAGTAGTTGTAGAAACCAAACTTCCATTAATGTACAGCTTAAGGTTATTTTCACTCTCGCTTGAATTATAAGTCATAACAAGATGATACCATCTATTCTTATCAGAATACGGTCCAGATTGCACGCGAGGCTCGAGAAAAGTACCAATCCTCACAAAACCCTGGAAGTTATTGAAAATACTAAATTCAGCAGGGCAGTATCTTAATACAATTGTATCATCTTTCCAGAAAATACCAGGATAGTCTGCCACTTGCTCTTGCAAATATGCCCAAGAAGAAATAGAAAAGCCATATTCCAAATCAATACCCGCACTTGGTATTTCTATGTAATCGTCAACACCATCAAAATTATAAGCTTGGCTCGAAACTCCCTGAGTTAGAATAGGATTACCATGAATAATCCCGTTACTTCCTCCAACTGAATCATTAGTGTCTCCATCAAATTTCCAGTATGCAACTAGCTTGTTTGTACAATTTTCATATTCTTTCTTTATCTCTTCCTTACTTAAAGCGTAATTCCAGATTTTTACCTCATCAATTGTTCCATTGAAAGGGTTTCCAGGAGGCCAATTCAAGTTAATCATTCCAATTCCTGGACTGCTCTTTGAATAGTTTGTGCTATTTACAACATAAGAAGAGTTTTCCAGAATTCCATCAACATATAGAGAAATATCAGATCCATTATAAGTTGCAAGTAGGTGATGCCATCTATTTTTATTCAAGGAGGTATTCGATGCAAGGCTGATCTTATCTGGGCTATACCACAGTGCTCCTTTTCCTCCATTGCTCCCTGGTTTTATAAACAGCTCCCATTGAGTATTTAAGCCGGTCATATCATCTGAAAAAATACCCATTGTCTTGTTTTCAGATACTTTAACTAAAGCAGCGATTGTAAAAGCAGTGGTATGCAAAGAGGACGAATCTGAGATATTGATATAATCGTCAACACCATCAAAATTATAAGCCTTGCCAGAAATGCCCCTAGCTAGGGTAGCTCCGTAAACACTCCCATTATTAATCCCCAGGGTGTCATTTGCACTTCCTTCAAATTCCCAATAAGAAATTAGCTTACTTGGAACTATGCATTTCCCAGAAATACAACTATACCCAAGAGAACAGCTTCCACATGTTCCTCCACATCCATTATCTCCGCAATTTTTTCCTGCGCAATTTGGAACGCACTCGCTTCCATCATCTCCTCCGCCACCGCCAGTAAAATTACGTCCTGTTGTTAGATTTGTCTGATTGGAGCTTTGATTAACAGGAAGCGGATAAACTAGAGTGTCGTTTTGCTCTTCGGACTTGTACAAAAAGACTGCCCTAACCGAAGTGACATCATCAAAACCTCCTAATCCAGCATCAGAAGCACGGACTTGATACTCTCTGCTTATGTATCCAGGCTTATAGATATATTCTACAGAATTTATGCTGAATATAATCTGGACTTCAAGAAGGCTTTCTAAATTAATCTCTTCTCCCAACCTTACTAATGCCTCTCCGCTTTTCAAAACAACTGCTTTCTTAATGTTCTCTCCGCTATTTAACTCCCTTTCAGAAGGCAATTGGATAAAAAAGAGGATATAAATAAAAGCTAAAATTATCAGCAAGAGCAAAGCCGCTATCAAAATTATTAATATTAATCTGATTTTTTTTCTTGTAGGAGTTTTAGCAGTAGTGCCTGGAGGGTAGGATGCCCTTCTATCAGGCATTGCTGCAGAGGGTTGATTTTTTAAAGGACTTATCAAAGAAGACCCTTTATCAACTTGAGATTCTGTACTTAATCGCATTTCATGCCCTGTATTAGGGTTACTGAATCCAACACCCCCAATTTCTCGAAGAGCTGGTTCAGATTGCGAAGGAGTATACAGACTAGAATCAATTTTAGAAAGCGGGGGGGTCTTTCCTTGAGCACTCTCCCTTCTCCTATTTTCTGCTACATTTCCCATAGAATCGTACTTCCTATATTCTTCTAACCCATTTCTAATAGACCCTGCTACACCTTCCTCTCTTTTAAGCTTACTCATATAAATCTATAAGAAAATAAGTTAATAAACGTTGCCCTAAGATAAAAACATACTAACTTAAAAAGTCTCTAACGTTTTCCCAAAATCTGACAAATGGGCCAAGTGAAGCCGCGCTGCCTGAAAGATCAGCAGTCTCGTTTCCTGAAGTTGAAGAGGGCTTATAATCCAAAAATGCCCGGGCTACTATTACATCTTTAAAACTTTCTAAATCAATCTCGCTCGCATTAATCTCATACTCCCCACTTATAAATGTAGGGGAATAGGTATGTGTCGAATCATCCGAAGAACTAAAAACAATAGATACGCTAGAAATCGTATTGATATCTAAATCTCCCGACAATACTACATAAGCAGTCTCTTCATTATTTACAACTGCGCTTTGCAAATCTTCATTAACGCTCAGTTCTCTAGTTCCACCAGACGAATCTCTATACATCCAAAATAAAACAAAGGCAACAACAATAACCGCCAGCAAAAAAACAATAACAGAGAGAGTTAGTATTGTCCTAGGCAACCTATTGGTAAGCTTAACTGGGGCCACTTCATTATCCAATGGCACTGCAGGAGGAGAGGGCTCTTCTATGGGCGTGGGAAACATCTCAGTTTCTTTCTCGGATATAAAAGACTTATTCGAAGAGAACTTATTCCCTAAAGAAGGCTTATCCATAATCGAAGGCTCATTAATTGACGAAGATTTATCTATAGGGGAGGTCTCATTAATCAAAGGGGCTTCATTAACCTGGTAAGAATCATCAATCGAAGATGGTTCTTCAAATGCAGAAGTACGAAAACTACTCTTTTTCTTTACCAAAGAGAGTTCATCTTCTTCAAAGTTTATATCTTTAAAATCCTTCTCTTTAGAAGTTTTTGTCCTAATTTTATCAAATTTTTTTCTGACTAAATCTGCAATATCCTCTTCTTCGCCTCTTTTTGGATACCCTACCATTATAATTCTAATACGTTATGTTTAATAAAGCTTACGAAATCAGAAAATTCCTAATCCATCGAAAAAACCTTTCGGGTAAAGAAAGAGAAGGGACCGAACTTGCCTGCTCGTTGTAAATATCAGAAATTTCTTCTGAGCTCAACGCTCTATTAAAAATCATCACTTCATCAATTGCTCCGTTGGTATAAAAATCGCTGGAATTTATTGCCCCTATAGTTAAAGGCATGTCGTTTGTTCCAATTTGGATAGAAGCATCCAGGCTGCCTTCAAAAACCCCATCTACAAATAAAGACATTAAGCTACCATTATAAATCCCAGCTAGATGGTGCCATTCATTTAAAGGAAGAAGATTGTCCTCATCGCATAAACCATTTTGGCTTCCAGCACTCCCGTTGCTTATTAAAAAACAAGGATATCCCGGGCTAGCTCCTTTAAAGTCCAAAGAATAAAGCTCCCAAGGATTAGTATTATAGTCATCAAATCTTTTTACCACCACTTTTCCATGATTTACAAAAGTTTCTTTTTTAACCCAAGCAAGTATCGTTAGTTCATTGTCAATATCCAAAGAAGCAGAATCTGGAATGTTTACGTAATTTCCAGAAGAAACTTTAATTGCCTGGCCCTGAACTCCTCCCGTATATTCTGGGCCCCCTATAATTTCTCCATTATTCTTTCCCATGCTATCAAGCGAATTTCCCTCAAAACTCCAAGAAGAAATAAGTCCCTTTCCGGACTTTAATGCTGCGTATTCCTGCCAGACTTCTCCTTCGCTTAAAGCATAATTCCATATCTTAACTTCATCAAGTGTTCCATTAAAACCATCGATGTTTGCTCTTCCGACTTCAAGAGATATGGCCCCTGTATCTACGTTAGTTGTTTCGTTGAAAAGGTCTGCAGTATCGAGATGCCAATCGATATACCAAGTGTAATTTCCATCCCTATCTATTGTAAGAACAACGTGGTGCCAAACACTATCATTAAGCGCTTTAGTCGTATCAATCAGGGCTGTTTCATTTTTATCCGCACCAGTGCTGTAATAATAATGCCTTAATCGTTCCCCAGAACCATCAAAACATATTTTATACTGGTTATCTCTGCTTAAACCTCCTTTCCATAAAATACCAGAATAATTTTTTTGAAATTTTTGCGCTTTCACCCAAAATCCAATTGAATAATCATGAGAATAAATCTCTAAGTTATCCGAATCGCTGAAATTGACATAATCACCATCACCATCAAATTTAATTCCTTGATTAGAAATTCCATTAACATAAGTAGAGTTACCTTGAATTTCTCCATGGTTGTTCCCTACCGAATCGAGCGCATTTCCATTAAAATTCCAATAAGCTACTAGCGCCTCCTTAAATATGCATTTTCCATCCTGGCAAGTTCCAATGGAGCAGACAGCTCCGTTGCTTTTGTTTAAATCGTCCTGGCAACTTACGCTACTTCCAGAACAGGTTTCAATAACATCACATTCGCTTGTATCCTCCCTGCATAAATTTGTTGATGAATTATAAGAGGCGTAGCATTGCTTAGCTGTCTGGTTGCATAAGCCAATCCCGCAAACTCCTGTAAGATAAGAGCAATTAACATCAGTTGTGCAATTAATTAATTCAACACAATTTCCAGTTGAACTGCATTCGTATCCTGTATTACATGTACCACATGTTCCTCCGCATCCATTTCCCCCACACTGCTTTCCAGCGCAGTTAGGAATGCATCCTCCACCGCCCCCACCTCCGCCACCTCCAAGTTTGCTTTGATTTGTCTGGTTAGTCGTCTGATTGGTCGTTATATTCACAGGGACAACGGGAGTCTCATTCCCAGAAGAAGAGATAGGCTTATAAATAATTATTGCATCAACTGCTTCTATATCTCTAAAACTTTCTAAACCCAAATCCACAGCGTTAATCTTATATTCCTTGCTAACATATCCCGGCGAGTAGGGATAATCTGTTCCATCCTTAGACTCAAATATAAAAGACACATTAGAAATACTATCAAGGCTTATCTCATCTGACAAAGTTATAAGAACATAACTTTCATTAGTTACAATAGCTCCGCCCAGATCTTCATTTACCTGCAAATATCTCTCAGAAGAGTTAGCAAAAAATTCGCCCAAAAAAACAAAAAGTAGAGCCCCAAAAATTCCCAAAATTATAAGGATAATTATAATAACAAGAATCCAAGGAACTTTTCTCTTCTTTTCTTTTACTGGAACCGGTTTTACTAAAGGAGCAGGTTCATAAGGCGCTGGTTTAAGTTTTGAATATTTAATGGAGGATGAAGAATCTTCTACAGGAAAAATATCGCTGGCAACATAGGGTTCTCTAGAAACAGGCTGGTAAGAAGTACCAAAATTCTCATCATGCTTGCCAACCCTAGCCCTCTCTCTTTTATGTGCCTCTAATTTTCTCCTGATGACTTCTGCAATATCTTCTTCGCCCCTTTTTCTGTTATTTCCCATTCTAACCGAGAATAGTATTTAATAAAGTTTACTCTAAAAATTCCTTGCCTAATTTTTTGTTAAATTCGCCTGAAATATTCTTTAGCATCAAACTCTTAATTTCCTCTTTCAAACAAAAATAGATAGAAAAGTTTAAATAGTTTATTAGGCATTAAAGTATATGATAATTCATACAATAGATATCCTCAAAAAAGAGGGCCTAAATTTTTTAGGAGAAAATGAAAGTATGGAATCGGTTTTAAGGATTAAAGAGAAAATCATAAACTACTTAAAAAAAGGAGTTAAGAACACAAAAGAGATAGAAAAGGGACTTGGGCTAAAAGGAAGGTCAACAAGAAAAGCTTTATTCGAATTAGAAAAAAAAGGGGTAGTAAAAAGGATTAGAAAAGAAAAAATGAAGAGAAAGTTTGGAGAGTCAGATTCCTGGGAATTGAGAAAGAACATACAAATAGAATATTATGTACCTAAAGGAGAGGTATGCGGAGTCTACGAAACATTCCATAATAACAACGTATATAAAAAGCACTATTTATTATTAAAAAAAGAGATTATATTGAATGAAACGGACTTAACTGCACTGGGTTTTTTTCAAGCAGAAGGCTCCAAAAAAATTAAGACGATAGAAGTAGTAAATAGCGAGCCTTTACTAATTAGTTTATTCATAAGTTTTTTAGAGGGTTTTGGAGTCAATAAAAAAGATTTATCTTTTAGAGTTGTATTCAACAAAAAAATAATTGATAGGCTAAAAACTAATAAAAAAGACTTAGAAGAAAAATCGAAAGTGATATGGGACAAAATTGCGGACAGTTCTAAATATAAGTATAAAAAATATAATTATTCAGGGACATTAATCGGAGAATTAAGAAAACAGTCTCCAGTATGGGGTTCATTAAACGTAGAGTATTGTAGCGTTTTACTAAAGAAGTTTTTATCTGGGCTGCTCAATGAGGCAAAAAACAATCTAGAGGAAAAAGAAGAGATAGCCGCGTATCTAAGAGGATTCTTTGCAGGAGAAGCCTATGTAGGTAAATATGATCGAGAGATACAAATAGCCAGCATAGACCTAAATGAGTTGAATTTTGTTAAAAAATTACTAGAACAAATAGGTATTCATGGGTCCATAAGCAAAAAAACCTCGACCTCCCCACCAAGAATAATAATAACAAATCTAGACAGTTTTCTTACGTTAGAATCTATTGACATTTTCAGGTTCCATCCTCCAAAAAAAATAAATTTGCTAACAAAAATATTAAATTATAAATGTCTAAATGATACATTAAGGAAAGAACTTAAAATAAAACTAGCAAAAACTGACAAGCTACTAGAATACAGAAATACTGCTTAATTTAAGAAAGCTTCAGCCTCTATCTTCTTCCCTATTTCTCCATGCATATTCTCAAGCATTTTTGCCTTGGTATTCTCTGCCCACTCCTTATGCCCTAAAACCCACCCAAGTTTGATTAATGCAGTAGTCGAAAGCATTTCCTCCAGGTAAATAACCCCTGTTTTTAAAATTCTCCTGCCAGACTCATAAACATACGGGTCTAATCTTCCGTACAATGTCTGGGGAGCAGCGCATATGACCATTCCTTTGTCAATAAGCCCTTTCAATTTTGGAATCCAGCTATTTTTACCTTCATTTGCAACCTGCCCTATTCCAGCAAATTCTATAACAATTCCTTTTATTCCCTTACTGTAATAGTAATCTAATATATCTGGACTTTGCCCAGGATAAAATTTAACAAGTGCAACTGGTTCAAATGCTGCATCTAATTCTGGTTTTTCCTCTGTTTTTTTCCTGTATTCAGAAAGTATTTCAATTTTATCTGGCCAGACTTTTGCTATAGGCCTGCAGTTTATAGGCCTGAACGCATCTCTCCTAGAAGTATGCAGTTTACAAACATTAACACCTTTTAATGCATAACAATAGTCATCGTTGGTAGAAGCATGCCCAACTAAGATAACCTCGCAAATATCAGATAAAGCAGCCTGGCTAGCACACAACAAATTAAGCCTTGCATCTGAACTCCCCCTGTCAATGCTCCTCTGAGAATAAGTCAAGACAACAGGCTTATTCAAATTTTTCAAAAAGAAAGACAAAGCTGCAGCTGTATAATGTAAAAAGTCGGTTCCGTGGCTCACAATAACTCCTCTAACATTGTGGTCTTCCAGTGATCTTATAATCTGCTTGGCAAGTTTGCTCCAATCACTAGAATCCATATTTTCGCTCCATTTTGTAAATGGTTTATGGATTCTAATATCAACTTTATCGTAAATCTCAGGATAAGTTGCAAAAAACTCAGCAGGGCTTGTTAAATCTTTCACCCCGCCTGTCTTGGGATCAAGCTTGCTTGAAATTGTTCCGCCAGTCAAGTAAAAATCAATAATTGGCTTTCCTTTCATCTTTATTTTCTTTTCACCTTCCCCACCTTCACCTTCAACAGAAACTTCTTTAACCACTTTTATTTCCATTATATCTTTTCTTGGTATGCCTATATTATATCCTGTTTTAAGTTTCAAAAGCACAATTCCAGGGTCAGGACTTTCCAGAAGTATGCCTCTTTCTTCTGATTTTACTTTCTTCACAATTACTTCATCTCCAGGATTTGCTTTCTCCATTAAAAATTTAAGAAATTCAAGTTTAATAAGCTTTTTATACACCCTCTTCTAATCATAAGTATGGCAAAACTAAAAATAGGCTTAGAAATACACGGCTATTTACAGACAAAAGAGAAGCTATTTTGCACTTGCAAAGCAGAGCATGGCTTGAAAAAAGTAAAGCCCAACAGGAACATCTGCCCAACATGCACCGGTCAGCCAGGCAGTAAACCCATGCTTCCAAATGAAGAAGCAGTAAAAAAAATAGTTCAGATTGGATTAATGTTAGGCTGCAAAATTAACAAACAATTCTTATGGCAGAGAAAACATTACAACTGGCCAGACTTACCAAAAGGCTATCAGACAACAATTTCTGGCTCTTATTCTATACCAGTAGGGGCGGGGGGAAAATTTGAAGGCATAAAAATAAGGGAAGTTCATTTAGAAGAAGACCCTGCCAAATGGGATCCATTAACAGGATGTATTGACTATAATAGAAGCGGGATGCCTTTAGTGGAAATTGTAACAGACCCTGATTTTGAAAGCTCACAACAAGTAGGAGAGTGGCTCAAACAATTGGTATTAACTTTATCTTATATAAAAGCCTTAGACAAAGATGCAGGAATAAAATCTGATGTTAATGTTTCTTTATACGGAGAAAGAATTGAAGTAAAAAATGTAAATTCTATCTCTTCTATCATGGAGGCGATAAACTATGAAGCAGAAAGGCAAAAAACAGAAAAGCCAATAAAAAAAGAAACTAGGGCTTGGATAGCTGAAAAAAAAGAAACAGCAAAAATGAGAGAAAAAGAAGAGGCAGCAGACTATAGATTTATTCCAGAACCAGACCTCCCAATTATAAAGCTAACAGAAAAACAAATAAGCAAAATAAAAGAAACGATTCCAGAATCTCCAAAACAAAAACTTGAAAAATTAATTAAAAAACACAGAATAAACAAAAAAGATGCAGAAGTCTTGACAAAAAACCTAGAGCTAGTTGAATTTTTCGAGAAGGTTTCAGAAAAAATTCCTCCCGAATTCTCTCTACCTTGGGTAACAATTGAATTGCTAAGAGTTTTAAATTACAACAAAAAAACCCTCGATGAAGTAAACATAAAAGCAGAGCATTTCATAGAACTTCTTCAGTTAGTAAAAGACAAAAAAATTACAGAGCTAAAAGCCAAGTCGATATTAAATGATTTTATTCCAAATTCTTTCTCTCCAAAAAAACTAGCTCAAAGTTCAGAAAGAATAACAGACAAAGAAGAATTAGGAAAAATAATAAAAGCAGTTATTGAAAAAAATAAAAAAGCAGTTGAAGATTTCAAAGCAGGCAAACAAGAATCTTTAAATTTCCTAATGGGAGAGATAATGAAAGAGAGCCAGAGAAGAGCAGATTATAAAACAGCATTGGAAGTTTTAAAAGAAAAATTAAAAAACTAAAAGTCTAATCCAACTTAAAATCTTTTCCTTTGTATCCATAACTGCAGTTTCCTTTTTTTATAACTTCGTTGACAGCCCTAACAACAATTAAAGGCTCACCAATTAAGTATGGAAACTTCCATTTTGGGTCTGGCTCATAACAATGATTGGACAGAATTCTCCTGTAATTATGGGCAAACCTCATTTCTCTAACAGAGTCTTTTGCTCTTTTAGCTAATTTCTCAGCAGAATCAGGAGTTACGATGTCACCCTGGTCTTGAGTTCGGTCTACTAATAAGTTGTTCATTAGTACAGGAAGATAGTCTTCTAAAGTTTTGTTTTGTTCTCTTAAATGCCCTATTTCTTCTGAGTCTAGTGGGGAAATAAAAATCGAAGCAAAATCTGCATTACCGCTGTATCTTAATCTCAAAAAATCAAAGGTCTGATAATATGATTCTATTAAGGTAGCTTTATGGCTCTCAACAGCAGAGTCAAGTTCATCTACATCAATTTCCTGGTCTACTCCGCGGCAGTCAAATCTATACGGATTTTCGCCGTTTCCTTGTCCGTAAACACTTGCGCCTGCTTTACCCCCAACGTCTTTCTTAGATTTATACACCGGAACAACACATAGCTTTTCCAAGTCTTTTCTATATCTATTTTTTTGCTCAAAAAGCTCAGGGTGGAATAATTTTAGCAGCCAGTCAACTACCATTCCTTTTCCTACTCCTGAAGGCCCTGAAAGCATAACCAATCTACTTTTCATCTCTATCTCCTAGGAAAAAATCTGGGTTATGGTATTTTCCTTGTTCATCAACCAAACATTCAATATCCAATCCCCAATAATGCTTTCGCAAATAAGGCGAAAGGCTTTTTATGTAATCCTCTGCTTGAGAGTATGCCTCCCTAGGATTAGGAGCTTCCACTGTAAAAGGAGTTCCGCTCCGGTCATCTTCACAATCATGCCATAAAACTTTATATTTCATTTTAAAATTCTTCATCCTCCTTCAAAAGTTCTTCAAGTTTGTTTAGTTCTCCAATTTCTTCAGGCATTAAAAAATCAGATTTAGATGGTTTCTCAGGCAGCTGAGGAGGTATAAAATCTCCGATTACATTTAAGAATGCAAATATCGAAGCAGGTACAGCGCCCACAACAAGGGATAATTTATCGTTCCCAGATAAATAGTGCGTAAGCCCGCCGGAAACTGCAAAAGTTAATGCCCCGGCAAATAATCCCTGGATAATTCCTCTACCAAGCTTTATCTCAACTGGAGAAGAGTACCTCCTAAAATTATATTCATATTCTCCTAGCTGCTTTTCATATTTTCTATATGCCTTCTTGTATTGCTCATATCTCTCCTGAAAGTCTTCCATACTAATTTTAAGAAAAACCAGCAGTTATATTTTGTGTATACACGAAGTACCTTATGTACATTTTTTAGAAAGCTTTAAATAACCTTTTATCTTCTGTATTTTATGGGAAGAAAATTAATCAAGCATGGGGAATCTTCGCTTACTGTAGCAATTCCAAGGAATTGGATTAAGGAAAATAACCTAAAAAAAGGCGATGAAATAGAGATAAAACAAGAAAAAAACAACCTAGTTATTTCATCGCAGAAAATTCCGGAACACAAAAAAATAGAAATTGACATTTCCAATGCAAGCCCGATGATTAGGAGGATTATAGGAGCTACTTTCAAGACAGGCTACGATGAGGTGAATATTAAATTCAATTCTTATAACGAGCTAAAAGCAGTCCAGGACTTGATGCGCGAACAGTTCATGGGATTTGAAATAATAAATCAGTCAAGAGACGAGATAACCGTAAGAAACATTTCAGAAGAAAACTTGGGAGAATTTAGTAACGTCCTTAGAAGATTCTTTCTTGTTGTCAACCATATAGCATCTGAAACTTCTTCTGCAACAAACAAAGATGACTTCAAATGGTTGAAAAATAACACTTTGATAAAAATCGAGTCAGATAAATTTGCAGATTATTGCAGGAGAGTTATAAACAAAAATGCTCATCTGGATTTAAGAGCTCCCCCTTTATACACCATTGTAGAACAATTAGAGAAAGTAGTAGACAGATACAAAGAATTATGTCGATATATCTCAGAAAATAAAATAAAAACAAATGCAGAAACAAAAGAGGTCATAAAAGAGCTTTCAGCATTTCAAGAATCTTTCTATAATCTATTTTATAGATTTGAATTAAAAAGAATTGTAGAATTAGGAAAAGAAAAAGAAAAGCTGCAAGAACGATTAGATAGGCTAGCTCAAAAAAGTTCAAAAAAAGAAGTTAAAGTCATGATGTTATTAGACAGAATTCTGAATCTAACTTTTGACTTAAACGGGCCTTTAATGGCTGCCCACATTTAAAACACCAGTTCAAAAATTAATCCCAGAACCAACATTGCCATCAAAATCCATATTACCCACGAAGGCAATTTCACTTTATATTCTGGTTTTCTTTTTCCGATTTTTCTCGCCCTGCGAACCATTAACAAAACCATAATTCCATCAAGTGTACAAAAAATAGCCCCTGTAAATCCAATTATATCAATAAAGTTAGCTAAATTGGACAGATAAATGACCAAAAATAAAACAAGAGGAACAAAGCAAGCTAAAAGCCACGCTTTAAATTTCTTATAACCTAAATCAAATCTGTAAATATCTCTCATAGCCATTGTCAAGCCAAAATAAGCTGTGAACATAGTTAAAATGCCAAGCAAAATAAAAGGCTTTCCTAAAGAAATAGTTGCTATTTCTGGTGTTTCTCCCCCTTTATATCCGACTACAATAAAAGTAAAAATAATGTAAACCGCCATTGCCACCAGCATAGCTATTATAATAGAACTCCTTAACAGCTTCTCGTTTCTTAATAAAGCTCTTCTTGCTTCAGGCACAGCTGAAAATCCCATTAAAGCGAACATTATCACCCCTATAGGCAAAAAGGCATTGTTTAAGTTATATCCCGCTAGATTCTCAGCTTTAATGCCCCCTAAAAAGAAAAAGACGATTAAGAGCAAAAGGATAAAGACTAAAATTAATCCAACACTGGCTCCTTTTTTCAAAACTCTTATTCCTTGATAAACAAAAATACTTACTAAAAACCATAAACCGAATGCAAAATAAACTGCATAATCAAAAGTTCCAGAAAATAAATAGCTCAAGCTTTCCCCCTCTCCGAGAAGATAAGCAATAGAAGAAAGATAAATTCCAAAAAGCATAGAATAAAACATTATTTTACCTCCCCATTTCCCAAGATATAGCTCAGCTAATCCGGGAAGCTGGTGGGTTTTCTTTGTCCTTAACAACACTTCACCTAAATAAAGTTTCATAGTCATTAAAGAAAATCCAATAACTAAAGTCAGCGCAAGCCCAATAAAAAAACCAGATTTAGCAATTACATATGGCATGCCTAAAAATCCTGCTCCAATTATCATGCCGGTCATAGTTGCAATTCCAGAAAAAAGCTTCCAATTGAATTTCATTTTATTTGCCTCTTTTATATTCACACAATAAAATAGAAAGAAGAGTTTTAAAAGATTTGCTATTCTATTTAACTTTATATTTCTCTTTTAATGCTTTCAAATCTTTCTCAAGTTTTCTCATTTTCTTCCTAATCTCATTAATTGTAAGCATATAGTCTAAATTATTTCCGATCTTTAATTCATCTGGAAGAACAAACTCGTTGTTTTTAATAAAATCCTGAACTTCTTTCTCTTTTAAAACTCCATAATGTGTATAAACTAGCGAACTTGCCTCAGCTTCTTTTTCTCCTAATTTTGCTTCAGGCAAAACAATCAATCCATTATTTTCATAAGGCATTAAATCTTGTAAATTTAGATCCATAAAATACCTATATTTTAAAATTTGCGCCGCTTTTATTGTATTAACATCGTATAAATGATTTATTGGGCAATAAACCTCTGGTTCTTTTCCCAATTTTATCTTCAAAAGCTCTTTTCCATTTTTCATTAGTTTAAGTTGCTCTTCAAAACTTAAAGAAGGATTATGCAAGCAAACATTTTCATGCCAGGGTTCTGTATCTTTATGTTCATATTTGCAAATTCCTAAATTACCTCTCTGCCCAAGCATGCAATTTTTTAGAAGTTCACGAATATTTTTGATATCCTTATCTGTTAAATTATTAAGAGAAGCCGGACATAAAGCTATAATAAGCTTCTTTCCATTTAACACAGATAAGTCTAATTCTTTATCCTGTAAGTTAATATACAATGTAAATGCCTTTCCCTTCATTAATTCCCAAAGTGAAAGATATTTAAATAATTTATTGTTATAGAATAGATAGAGCCTGTAAGTCAACGGATAGACTTCCCGGCTTCGGCGAGTAAAATAAAAACTCAAAGATACCGGGCAATCGAGGTTCGAATCCTCGCAGGCTCATTTAAAAGAGCTTAACCAACAATGGTAATGGAAGAAAACATAAAAATTTTAAGCGAAAAAGAAATAGAAGAGAAATTGAAAGAATTTCCAGGCTGGATTTTCAAGAACAATAAAATAAGCAAGGAGTTCAAGTTTGAAGATTTCATGGAAAGCCTAGCATTTGTAGTAAGACTCTCGTCTTTTTGCGAAAAAATAGACCATCACCCAGATATCCATATTTTTTACTCCAAAGTCCTGTTTGAGCTTTCAAGATATGACGTTGGAGGAAAAGTAACTGATAAAGATTTTAAAGTAGCTGAAGAAATTGAGAGGCTCTATTCCAAAAGAAAAAATGCATAGTTACTTGTCAAAATCTTCTCCAGTAGTTTTTTCATACCACTCTCTAAAAGGGATAGAAGTTGTTCTCCCTCTTGGGATTACCTGCAAGGAAAGTATAGTTTCATATTCTAAACATTTATCATGAAACTTATTTTCAGGATCTAATCTAACCGGGCATTTGTGCCAATCAGGAAATATGCCTTTAATCTCCATTTGACATGGAACATATCCAGCTACATAGCCACACTGATTACCTCTTTGGGGTACCATCGCCCCCATCTTAACAGAAGTATAATAACCAAAAAAAGGACAACCTTCTCCAACCTGCAGCTCATCAAATATCTCTTCCATAAACTAAAACCTCCTACATTATATTTAAAAACATATATATTCTATAATAACCATGGCAGAAAAGGTAACTTTCAATATAGACAAAGAAAAAAATTTTTCAGAGTGGTATTCTGAAATACTTGACAAAGCTGAAATAACTGACATTAGATACAATGTAAAGGGCTTTGTGGTCGTAAGGCCGCTTGGAGCTGAAATTATAGAGCAAATCTATAAGATGTGGGAAGCTGAATTAAAATCAAAAGGCCATAAGCCTTGCATTTTTCCTGCTGTAATCCCAGAAAAAAACTTCCAAAAAGAAGCATCTCACGTAAAAGGATTTTCTCCAGATGTTTTCTGGCTAGAAGAGATAGGTGAAGGAAAAATGGCTTTGAGGCCAACAAGCGAAACTGCTTTCTATCAATTATATTCTTTATGGATCAGAAGTTATAGGGATTTGCCATTAAAACTCTATCAAAGAGCCAATGTTTTCAGGCTAGAAACCAAAGCAACCCGCCCATTAATAAGAGCCAGAGAGTTTTTCTGGATTGAAAGCCATGACGCTTTCTCATCCAAAGAACAGGCAGAAGCCCAGGTACAAGAAGATATCTCAATAACAGAAAAATTAATGCATCAAAAGTTAGGAATTCCTTTCTTGCCATTAAAAAGGCCTTTTTGGGATAAGTTCCCAGGAGCAGAATATACAATTGGGAGCGATGCACTAATGCCTGACGGAAGAGTTATTCAGCAACCCTCTACTCATTTGCTTCATCAGGAATTTGCAAAATCTTTCGATATAAAATTTAAAGATGCTAAAGGAAAGGAGAATTATGTCTGGCAGACTTGTTACGGCCCTGCAATGTCAAGGATACTTGCTTCTTTAATTGCAGTTCATGGGGATAACTCTGGTTTGATAGTTCCTTTTTCAATTTCTCCTATTCAAGTGATTATTATCCCTATTTACAAAACAGAAAATAAAGACAAGATTATGAAAAAAGCAGAAGAAATAAAAAAAGATCTTGAAAAAGAAAACATAACAGCAGAAATAGACAACAGCGATAAAAAGCCAGGGGAAAAGTTCTATTACTGGGAAATGAGAGGCATTCCATTAAGAATGGAAATAGGAGAAAAAGAACTAAAAGGAAAATTAACTTTATTTTTAAGGGACACCAAAGAAAAAATTAAAGCAGACATAAAAGATATTGCAGAAGAAGGTGAAAAATTAGACCGAAGGCTTAGAGAAAAAGCAGAAAAAAAATTTAAAACTTCCATAGACGACTGCAAAAATAAAGGAGAAATAAAAAAAGCTCTTGAGAACAAGAAAATAGCAAGATGCAATTTCTGTTCCATAGAAAAAGAAGGGGAAAAATGCGCAGAAATTGTTGAAAAAGAACTTGGGGCTTTTGTAAGAGGCGTGCGTCACGACAAAAAAGAAAAGCCCTCAGGAAAATGCATAATCTGCGGAAAAGAAGCAAATGAAGTAATTTATATTGCAAAAAGTTACTAAAAATTTCTAATTTTGATTAAAAATGAGAGGGGTAATGGGCCTAATAGAGAAAGACGGAAAATTCTTATTTGGAATTGAAGCAAAAGAAGGAAAAGCTAAAGGAAAATGGCGATTACCTGGGGGAAAATTAGAAGAAGGAGAAAATTCAGCACAGGCAATGATCAGAGAAACTCTGGAAGAAACAAATATTAAAATTGAGGTAAAATTTTTCTTAGGAGAGATAAAAGGAGATATTGGAGGGTTTATGGTAGATATGTGCTATGCAAAGTGGGTATCTGGCGATCCAAAACCGGCTACAAGAGAGTTTGATAAGTTGGAATGGTTTACTTTAGAAGAGGCAAAAAAGCTGGATAAAGATATGATAAGCACAAAAACATTAAAATTATTTGAAGGAAAAAATCTACTTTAAATTTTATCTTTCAGATATCCTAAAATCAGCGGCAGTGCTATAGTTGCATCGCAATTAACATCCACAAACCTAGCATTTTTCTTCATCTTACCCCATGAAACTCCTTCTTTTAATGGCGCTCCTGAACTGCCTCCAGGTTCTGCCCTGTCAGTTGTTATTTGTATCCCATAATCGGCTCCTTTTGAAAACTGAAGGGACTGCTGTATGAAGTTCTTTGGAGTTCCTCCTCCAACGTATAATATCCCTCTTTTTTTAGCTGTCCAAGCAATGTCAATTATCTCTTTCATATCATCAAAGGCATCAATATTAATTTTCTTCCCTCCAACAATCCTTCCCCAAACCATTAATCCTATTCCAGAATCTGCAATTGCAGGACAGAATATTGGTATTTTTTTCTCGTAGCATTTTCCAAGTATACCTTTCCCACTCAATTGCCCAATTTTCCACAAAAATTCTTTTATGTTTCTGCAATCCTTAAACTTATCCCAATTTGCTTCAAAAAAATCTTCTAGTTTTTCATACACTGTATTTTTCATAAAAACATTATAAATCCTATCAATTCCTTCTTTGTTTAGTTTCTCATCGTTTTCTTTTTCATCACCTATAAAGTGCTCTTCTCCAATTGCTTCTATTAAATCATGAGTTAAATTAGCCCCTGTTGTAACAAAAACATCTGCCCTGTCCAGCAAATCCATAATAATTTCCTTCATCCCTCCAGGAACCATTGCTCCTGCAACTCCCAAAAAAACCTTGCACTCTTTATCTTTCCACATCTCTTCCAAAATGCCAGCTGCCTCGCTTATCTTTCTTGCTCCAAACCCAATGTCTCCCATACTTACAACTAGCTCGCTTATCTTCATTTCTCTCTTGACTTTTAAATGTCTTATTGGTTTCATGAAAAAGAAATAAAAGATAGGTTAATAAAACTAACTGAGACACCTATAAGCTGCAACTCTCTCTTCCCCATTTACATTCCTCACAATCCGGTCAATACATCTGAGAAATCTTGGAAAAGTCCCATCCCAAGCATAAACTGCATGCTTATAATAATTTGGGCTGTTTTCTCCTTTAAAATCGAAAAAAGCCCCTTTAAGGTCTACAACAAGAATCTGCCCAGGCTTTAACATTTTCTCCAATTCTAAAAATCTCCTTTTGCCTCCGGTAAATGCTTCAATAGGAATAAACTTCCTAGACTGATACTCATACCCCATATAAACTTATTACAAAACCGACTTTAAAAGTATTAATGTGACAAAAAATGGATATTATTTAATCCGTAACAACAACAGGCACATTAGCAACTTTTAAAACTTCTGGAACTACAATAGAATCATCGGGTAATATTAATTGCATCCTATTGTCAAAATCCTTACTTCTTCTAAAGCGCCCCACCACCATAAACCTGCCAGGAGTATTTGTTCTGTTAAAAGCATAGTACCTTTCATAGTAGGTAACTCTAAGGTCAACTCTTGACCTAGGAATCTCTGCTATTTTTTCTCTTAAAGTTGGCCTTACGTCCACCGGCCGGTTAAATGAAATCCCTAAATTTTCAAATGGATAAGAGTCCTCTACATCTCCCCCAAGACATCCATAACCGGTCTCAAAAACTAAATTACCTACATTTCCTAGAGCGTGCCCATAAATTTCATTGCTAGGAACAGTTCTAATCAAACCAACAACATATACCTCAGAACTGGCTCTATCTCTTCTAAGAGTCTTTCCGGGCCTTGGAATAGCATGATCAAAGTCAGCAAATAAACTTCCAACATCCACTAAATGATCTAATCTCTTCTGAAATGCTCCAAAATCAAAAAACCTGCTTTTTAATTCACCCATAATAAACATCCGCTAAGCCCACTTAAAAATATTAGGGTGATAAAAAATATAGTTTAACTAGTAAGCCTAGTAAGGCTATCCCTAAATTTTGGCAAATCTTCTACAGAAACCTGCGCTCCTGTAGCATGCTCATGCCCCCCTCCAGTCGCCCCTTCCAGCCCCTTAATTGAATTTAAAGTTACTTCTCTAACATCTTTTTTCCATCTTAAGGAGATATTTGCCTTTGCCCCTTTGATATAAGCAACTACTATCAGCTTATCAGGAAAAAGGAAAAAAAGCTCGTTAGCTATGTCTGAGCTTAATGACAAATCGCCCCCATACTGAAAATAAAGAAGATTCCCTTTAACAAAACTCCTTGCCTTATCTACCAGTCTAGAATACTTGCTGTTTACTTGGTTAAATCTCTGCAAAATCGGGCGTGCTTTTTCTTCATCAAGTATGTCATAAGGCCCTTTAATGGTAGATAAGAATTTAAGCATTGAAACTACCTTGCTAGTCCTGTCTTTAAGACCAAAGCCAAGAATTCTGGTAATTCTTCCTATCTCCGTTGTATAAAGGGCCTGGGTTGCTGTTTTTATATTCTCCCCCCACAATTCAGGATAAATCTTTGCAAAATCTTCAGCGAATTCTGGAAAAAACCCGTCTCCAATTGCCCCGATAATTCCTATCCATATATCTTCCTTCTTCCCTGAAATCTTGTAACAGAGATAAGAAACCGGCTCACTTGTCTTGTCGTTATGATAAGGATTATAGTAATAAACACTTTCATCTTCAGGTTTAGGAACATTATGGTGGTCTATCCAAACTAACGGCAGGTTCATTTTTTTAACTTCCTCTAAAAAACCCTGTGCAACAGCGGGCTTATCCAAAACAAAAACATAATCAGGATTAAGTTCATATAACTTCCGGGAGTAACTAACATTCAAGTCAGGAAAACTCTTAATAGCCACCCCCTTTCCCCTACCGATATATCTGCGAAGCAAAAGAAAAGAAGACAAACCATCTGCATCATTATCAAAAAGAAAAAGAGGGTTTTGCGCTTTATCGAGATGCTTTCTAATGTCTTTTACTTGCTTTTCAGTTAACATTGAAAATGTAAGAAAAAGAGGGTATTTATATCTTTTTCGCCATCATTATCTGTTCTTTCAGGGAAGTTACTTCCTTGTTGAAAGTCTCAGTATCCTCTCCTAGAACTTCTGCCAAATCTTTTGGGCTGGATTCTAATATATCCCCAAGGTTTTTAAAATGCTCGACAAGTTTAGTTATTTCCTTCTTGCCAAGGTTCATTTTGCCAAGAATCCTGTATCCTTTTGGCGCAATCTTATTGTCCGAGGAGGAAGCAAACAAAAGATTCGCTATATTCTCAGACTCTAATAAATCATCAAATCCAAATTCGTCTAGGGTGTCTTCCTTAGTCTCGTAATCTTGGAGTATCAGGCTTTTCTCCCTGTCTATATTTTTAAGCAATTCCCTAAGCCTCATTTTTATAACTCCCCCTTCTTTTCCCAATTCGATTAAATATTTTTCCATAGTCTTGGCAGTCCTCATTATTATTTCTGTTCTCTGCAGAACAGAACAAACATCTCCCACGACCACCAATCCAGATATTTCCAGAAGATTAAGGTTGGAAAGCAATTCATTAAATATTTCCCTTTGTTTCTCCAATATCTGGAGTGTTTCAACTGCCCTGCTTAAAACCTCATCTGTATCCTGAAGGATGTATTTCAAATGCCCGTTATAAACAGTTATTTTTTTCCTTCTTTCAGAAACTGTAATCACCAAAGTTCCAGCCTGCTTAGCAGTCCTTTCAGCTGCCTTGTGCCTTGTTCCAGTTTCTTCTGTTTTTATGGATATATTAGGAACAAGCATTACATTGGCGTTCATTATTTTCTTTAAATCTTCAGACACAATTATCGCCCCATCCATCTTAGCCAACTCCACCAGTTTCTGAGAAGACAAGGGGGTGTCTATACTAAATCCCCCTTCCATGATTTCATTTACTTTATCAGAATAAACAACTATTAAAGCCCCCATCTCAGCCCTTAAAATATCATCTATAGCTGTCCTTAAAACAGTTCCAGGAGAAACGAGCTTTAATACATCTATCAAAGTTATCTTTTCTTCCTCAATATTAGCAACATTTTTCTCTACCATGTAAAAAACTAAAGAACGAAAAATATATAAGACTTTCTACTTGCCTTTTAATTTAACTGCCGCTCCCTTTTCTTTCAACCGGTAAGTTTCCCAGACTATAATTATCACCTCAATAAAAATAACAAATCCTGCTCCGCATAAAACTGCGAGCGTGGCTATCCATCCCTCTGAATAGATATAAAACCCAGAGTCCCTCAACACAAAAAGCAAAGAGACTAAAACACCTATAATAAAAGTCAAAACAACCAGGATAATTTGAAACACCAAAGCAACCTTCCTTAAGGTAAGATCCTTAGCCTTAGCTCTTATAATGCTGAAAAGTATAAAGAAAAGACCTAAAGGAGAGAATATCGCAAAAAGCATGCTTACAATCATTATTATAAAGAACATAACTAAGTACTGGATTATATCCCCCATGTATATCATTTTCTTATCTCTGATCCTCGTTTTCTGTATTTAATTTCTAATATTACAAATAAAAGCATCACCAAAATTAATACTGCCCCAGAAACAAGCATAGAAACTACCACGTAATTAAAAGAGCTGTTAACAAGGGCTATAATCATTATTGCCAATAAAACAAGAATGGTAACTACAAAAGAAAATATCTGCATTATCCATCCAATTACTCTAGCTACCTTATTCTCAGCCAAGAAGAGAATAAAACAGGCTGCAATAAACATAATTCCCAGAGGAGTAAGCATCCAGACAACAAATATTATGCATCCTATTAAAAGCCCATAAATAAGAATCTCCCAAGGTTCAGGCCCTGCATTCACCTTGCTATTATTATCTGCTTTCTTAAAATAAACATCATTGTCCATCTGGCTTTTTTGGATACTAGCATATAGATGTGTTATGAAATACTTGCTTTTTTTTGGCTGTAGAAATGGATTTCCATTATCATCGCTTCCCAAGTCTTCTATCTTTCCTTTTTTAACCCAGTTAGCATAAGATGGATAGAAATAAGTTGCCTCGTACTTGCCATCTGCAATAACATAAATGTCTACTGAAGTGTAATCAGAATTATAAGAACCATAATCCAAATAAATTCCATTCCTGGAAAAATAACTCCGAAATATACCCTCTAAGTTGCTCCTGACACAGGATTCGTAAGTGCAGTATTGAGTAGTTAACCTGCTGTTATAGTCATTTTTTGAAACTATCAAGCTGTAGTTGCTTGCAACAGAATCTTCGTAAGAAACCCCTGCTAAAGCCTCTGCAATAATCTGATTGAATATTACTTTCGCAGTAGTCTCCTTAGAAGCAAGATCAGTATACCCTATATCTTTTAGATGAGAAATTGCAGCAGAGTCTAATTCAAGGTTTGAAGAAATTTTAAATCCGGCATCATCAAATTCAACAGAAGAAATCTTTAAAGGAAAAACTATCTTGTCGCTTAAGAAAACCATTTTTAAAGGAGTTGGATGCCCTTCTTTCATGTCCTGGATAACTTCTGTTGCCCCCTGCGCTTCAGGAGAAACTTTCACAGCAGTAAAAAACCAGCCTTTTTGGATGTAGGAATTGAGAACATAAGCATATTCTTCTGGATATTCATAGTTGTTATCTTTGAACCACTGCACTAATTTTTGCGAATCAGTAGCCACAAGCACATTAACATCATAATAATCCACTTGCTTGGATTCCACAACATAAACTCCGCCTCCACTTTCAACATTCAATGACTTAGCCATAACTCCTAACCCGTATCCCCCGCTGTATTGCGGCTGTGCTAATTTTGCAATGTTCTCAAAAACTTCTTCACTTGCCTTGCTTACCTCTGGTTTTGTTGGAGTAGGAATAATCCACACGAGCTCTTTGGCATTTCCCTGAAATCCAGAAGTAACTATCATAGTTTCTGTATTATCTTCATAGAAGATTATTGCCCTTTGCTGCCCTGGCCTAACCCAGTATCCTGGGCGGGGAAAATAACCTCCATCAGCTAGAACAAAAGCCAAGCTTAACAAAATAAGAGAAAATGCCAGAATCAGAAAAATGATGCGCTTACGTTTCAAAGTAAAGCGCTCGTTTTTGGGATGCTCAGAAAAATCAAAAAATTTTTCTGACATCAAAACACTAATTTTCTTGCCACTCATTTTATATTTTAGATAACATATATTGGTTTATATAGTTTATTATATAGCATAATAAGGATAATAATAATTATCTTTGTATCCCAAATCAATCTCGCCTATCTTTTCTATTGTCTCCAGATTATTGGCCTTTACCATTGCATTGGAAATTGTGTATAGAACATCATCCATGTATAGGCTTCTCTGAATCTGCTTGCCATAATCATAAAACTGCTCCTTATAATTTATACCTCCCTGCATGCCATCTATATCGTAGTCAGTATAAGCCCAATACCCTCCGGCATGTTCTGGATAAGCATACCTATCCTGTCTCCAAGAATCATTGGCCATCTTAGTGTAATTCTCCCCTCTGATAATTCTAACAGTTCCTACTGCATCATCTTTTGCAGCCCCGTATGTAGGTTTGTACTCTTCAAAGTGGGTTATTTTGCCTCTTACACTTATTCCATTCTCCAGACTTATATCTAACACATAAGCTCCATTGAAAATTATTTTTGAATTTTCATAGCTTCCCCACTGGTTAGTCTCATTCACAAGTTCTGCAACTTGTATCGGCAGGACCAAAAGGCCTTTCTCTTTGTCAAATAAAAATGCTCTATGGTCGTCTAAAGCCGGGCTGTATGTCCCACGGTCGCCGATTACCAGTTTAGATTCCTCAATAGGGTTTTCTACATCAGAAACATCAAACAAAGATATTTTTAATCCAAGAATTGCAGTATAATAAACTGCATTAGCAGAATGAACCTTATCTGCATCTATGCTTTCATTTACATCTTTTCCAATACCAATTACATGGTTCTCATCATAAGGATGCAAATAATCAGAATATCCAGGTATCTTTAGGTATCCCAAAACTTCTGGTGCCTCAGGATCAGATAAGTCAATTACAAATAAAGGGTCAACCTGCTTAAATGTTACCATATATGCTCTCTTTCCCATAAATCTTACAGAGTATATGCTTTCCCCTTCAGCTAATCCCTCTACGCTTCCTACCACTTTTAAATCCTTATCCAAAACATATAAGTTGTTTGCGCTGTTCCCTTCCCAAGTTTGCCCGCTAGTTGTAGCAATCCTAAAATATCCATCGTACTCATCCATTGAAAACTGGTTTAAAATATGCCCAGGAGCCTCTCCAACGCTTTTGTATTCTATACTGCCTTTATCGATATTTATCTTATGAATAACTGTCTTTTCGTCTTCTCTCTGTATTAGCTTATCAAATGCGTCTAATTTTTCCATTAGCTCGTTATCAAAATTGTCCTTTTCTGTGCCTGTAAGTGAAAGGGAGTAATTCCTGACTAGGCTGTTAATGTCGCTCATCTTTGAATAAGAATCCCCTTTAGATTCCCATATATCTTTTATTTTATCTTTCTCGGAGTCGGGCATTATCTTATAATAAACTTCTTCAATCATCCTCCCAAATTTCTCTTCATAACTCATTCTTTTCTGGTAAGTAAGATAAATGTTATTCTGAGAAACATAAATTTCTCCAGTGTATCCAGTCAAATAAACCTTGTTATCTGTCTCTCCTGACTCAACATTCACTGCGGTTATTGATGTAAAAACATAATTGCTGTCAGGATAATTCCAGTAATAAACATCCGAAGCAGCCACCTTGCTTTCAACCCCGTCTACATAATAAATAGGCGGCTGTGGATCAGATATATCAATGTATTTATTTGAAATAACATAGACATAATCTCCAATCATTCTTGAATTAACATAGCTTCCTTCTGCCTCGATTTCTTTTTCAAGTTTAGGATTTGCATGGTCAGAAACATCATAGATATAAATATAGCTAGAATATCTGCTGTATCCTCCACATCTTACTCCTGCCATACATTTAGCTTCACTATAAGACTCATACTCATAACCCGAAGCAAAAACAATTAGTTTATCTTCATTAATAAAAATCTCGCTGACACTCTTATTTGGGGTTATCTCGCTTAAAATTTTCATGTTTTCAGCAGGATAAGCATCAACTATCTTAACTTTTCCACCAGAAACTACATAAATGTACTTCCCGTCATTCTTAACAATGTCTGCCTCATCCACTCCCTCTACCTGTATATTTGTGGATGAATAATCCGATGCCCTTGTTCCACCGCCTGCCCCAGCACTTGAATCGGACTCTGCAGCTGCCGCTTGAGGAGCAACCGAATTTTTTGTCACTCCTGTCATTGCAATCCCTTCACCCCCATAATATCCGAAATATCCCGAAGCTTTATTGTTCTCAGTAACAAAAGTCTTCAGCTCGTCCTGATTTGAAAATTGTTTTAACTTAGCAGAATCTAAAGTTGAAACATTACTCCCAGGCAAGGTTACAGGATTACCTGCATCTGGTTTAGGAACAAGCGCAACAATTAATATTGCTGCAATTAGTATCAAGAATATTGGCAATAATGCTCTTATAGCAGTCATGCTGGGCTTTTTTGTTGGAGAAATTATTATATGTTTTTTAGCTAGCTGGTACATTTCAATTTTCCTGCCTTTTCTGCTCCAGAAGAAATTCTTGGAGCTGACAACTAAACCGCTTTTTTTTAATTTATTTAAATTATATTCGGTAGTATTTAAAGGTATTCCCAAGGCTGTTGCAATGTCCTGCTCACTTGCCTCTTTTGTCTCTGCTAAAAAATCAATTATTTTCTTACAGGTTTTATTTCCGAGTACTTCTGCCATGTCTTTGGCTCTTTCGTCATCAAGCCCCATTAAAATATATTTGTCATCTGTCATTTTATCGTCTGCTATCTTATTTTTGATTTTGTCATTTTTTTCTGACATGATATATCTAATAATGACCCCTTTATAAATGCCGTGAAGAATTCAAAGCTGTTTGAACCTATCTCTTTTATTATCGCTTTAGTTACTATACAATAAAACACAGAAATCTTTATAAATATCTTGATTATCTAATTAATCATGAATAAATGGTTAGAGATATTGATAGGGCTTATACTAATAATAGGAGCAATCCTAGTTGCCTGGTTCTCTCCAGTTTGGTGGGGGAGCTTCTGGAATTTTAGGCACGCAGCCTGGGAATTCCTTAAAGGAGGGGTTTTCTGGCTAGTTGCTTTAATTGGCCTGTTGTTCCTAATGCTAGGGATAAGCGACCTTAGAGAATAAAACTATAAAATTTTTTGTTTTTATTTTTTTGTAAAAATTTATATTTCTTAATATCTTTTTTAGGTTAATCAGAAGGAGGAAGAAAGAACATGCAAGATTTTTTTGATTCAGAGCTGTGTGCAAGATGCAAAGGAAGGGGCTGGTGTGGACAGCCGTGCCGGATCTTATCCAAACTAAGGATGAAAGTAAGGGAAATTGACGCATCAAAACAGGAGTTTGAAGGAAGTTCTCCTCCTGCAGTGTTTATTGGCTCAAAATTAGCTTATCCTGCTGTGAATGTTGGGGTGATGAGCCTTTCTGAAATAAAAGAAGATGCATGGGTTTATGATTCTCCAAACTACTGGAGCCAGCAAGAAATAGATTCTAGGCAGATAGTAGATTTCAGAAGAAGCTTGATTAACTCGAGATTTCAGGCAAAAGTTTTTGACATAAGAAGAAACAAAAAAATATTAAATCTTGTGCAGGAAATAGGGATGGCATCCTTACAAGCAGATGTCGAGATTAAGTTAAATAAAAAGCCTAAAAACAAAATAAATTTCGATTCTTACCTGCTGCCAATGGGCCCTGCCGCACAATTAAAAAGCATAAAAGTCATTACAAACACAAAAATACCTGCTTTTGTAAACAAGGTTTATTTCGATTCTGATTTGAAATCAGTTGATGCGCTGAAATATCTTTATGAAAAAAGCTTAGATGAACACTCTCTTGCGCAGATATTATCTGTAGGGGCCACTGGACTAAAGAAAAACAGGAAGTTAGTTCCTACAAGAAACTCTATAACCGCAATTGATGATACTATAGGAAAGTATCTTATGAACAAAATTAGAGATTATAAGATAATAGAAAACTACACAATCCATTTTGGGGGTTACTTGGGAAATTACTACTTGATTTTATTTTTTCCAGATATTTTCAGTTACGAGTTATTTGAAACAGTTTTTCCAAAAACAACATGGAACCCTTCTTCTTTTTCCAGAACGCAGGTTATGACAGATTACGAGAACTATAAAGGAAGGAAGAATTATGCAGAAGAAACAGCTGGAGGCTATTATGCTGCCAGATTTTCTATATTGCAACATTTAGAAAAAGAAAGAAAACAGGCTTCTGTATTGGCATTGAGGTTTGTATTGCCTGACTATGATGTTCCTTTAGGGGTTTGGGTTTGCAGAAATAGTGTTAAAAAATCATTGGCATCTCCTCCCATTTATTTTAAGTCAAAAGAAGAAATGCTGAAGTACGCAGAAGATTTTATAAAAGAAAGGCTAAACTTTGACATAAGCCAAATGTTAAGCCAAAGCAAAATGCTAAAAGAAATAAAGAATCAGATGAAATTGAGCCAATATTTCTAAGTTAAAATCTACGTGGAACCTTCCAATCAGTTATTTGAGGGTTAAAGATATAAACTTCTCTGACAACAGAACCAAAAGACTTCTTTTTACCAAAGTTTGCTTTATCAACATAAATAATCTTGGCTTTTTCAAGAATCTTTAAATAAGGAGAGAGTGAATGGGCCCATTTTCCGCCGTAAGAATCCAAGTTCTTATGTTTACAAAGATAAGAAACTAACTCATATCGACAAGTTTTTTTAAGTTCTTTAATTGCAAATAAAACGTCCTTTAAACAGATCTTACTAGAAGACTTTAAAGAATAAATTTTATTTAACTCGTAAACAGCTTCTTCAAAAGAACTCGCTTTTTCTTGATAACCATAAATATAATCTTTTATTCTAAACCATTTTTCAGTCTTAGGTTCAAAGAGTTCCATCCATTTTTTAGCCTCTTCTTCTGAGAGTTTGTTACTCCATAACCTCCAATAATCCCTACTTTTATTTTGCATCTTTGTAAACCTAACATCTGACAAAGTTAAAATTTCAGAGATAGAGTCCCTAAATGCCTTACTAGCGACGCATAATTCTACCTGGTTGCCTATCCCAATTCCTGCTTCAAAAGTTAATGCCCCTAAAGCGAAAGATTTTCGTAGCCTCAGAGAAGCATTTTTAATTATATTTGGTTCAGAAACAATATATTGTTTTGTCCCAGAGGGAAAATCAAATATTTTTCTCAAATAAGCGGAGATTATCCCACTATGAAAACCCACGCCCCATTCGTTTTCTCCAATTTGCTTTACCTCATATTCCACTCCAAAAATATTCTCAATCCATTTTCTAAAGGCTAAAAGATCTGATTTATAACCATCCGTTATCCTAAAGAAATTTCCGTGGATAGTCCCATCAGCAGCATGGGCTCCTGCGATTTTACATAAGTCTTCTGTCAATTCCTTAACGGCTTTATATACTTTAAGTGGCGGTTTGTTCATTTTTAAAAAATCGATAGTTTCTTGAATCTTTAAATAAGAAGTAGGGGTTAAATCTGCAACCTCTTTTACTAAAAATAGCGGCTGCCAGTCTTTCATTAAGAAGACAAACCGCTCGCTTGTAGATTGCGAAAGACCGAATTTGTTTTGCAGATATTTAGTAAATTTTCTTTTCGAACCGAATTTAATTGCTATGCTGTTTATAATAGGTTTTAAGGCGTCGTTTAATCTTTCTCCTTTTACCATTATCCAACTTCCCGATCTTTTTTCATCTTCTTCGATTAGATTAAACAAGTTAATCTTAATATTTTCAACCATTTTTATATTTTTAATTTATAAATTTTAACAAGCCCCGAAATTGAAATAACATCAACTTCCTCTTTCATATATTTAGAAAGATAAATAGAAACAGTAGACTTGTCTAGTCCTGTTTTTCTAGCTATCTCTCTAACCCAGAGTCCTTGGGGATTCAATTTCAAGATTTTGGTTATCTTATCTATCTTGTCTTTATCGAAACCTTGCTTGGGCATATCTGTATTAGACAAATGTCTTATATAAACTTTTCTATTTTAGAAGTTGGATAATAAAGAACTTTGGCAAACAAACAAGATTAACTAAGTGGTTTTGATTTTTATTTCAATACAAAAATCAAAGCTCCTTCTATAATTGCCGCAATAACTAAAAGAGGCAGGACAACAAACAAGAAAACTCTTAAAGAACCTTCTACTCTTTTTACAAACTCCTTTTTCTTATCTTTAGAAAACCAAAAAAGCCCAAGTCTTACTCCCATCGCCATCGCAAGTATGATTGCAGGGAACTCAAAAATCCCATGCGGAAACAGCCTTAATAAAATCAAAGGTCCTGCTACTAAAACGCTCTTTTCAGATACAAATCCAAGAACATAACCATTAGAAAGGGCAGTAAAAACAGGTAAAATTCCAAAGATAATCCCAAAAGATAGTGCAAAAAAACTGTTTTTGAGATTATTATCTAAAATATAAATCATCATCTCAAATACATTGAAGTTAGCAGTATCTCTTAAAATAGACTCCATAAATACTTTAATTGCCTCAACGATTTGTGGAGGTTGGTAAATCAAGGCAGTAAAAAAGCCGAAAAACAATAGAAGTATCACTAAAAGAATATAAACTGAACTCTCTTTAATATATTTCCAGCTCAGAGAATAATTCTCCTTAAAAAATCCTTGTTTCTGAATTTTCTTTTTTAAATCTTTCATAAGTTATATGAACAAAAATCGTTTTATAAATCTATCTTGAAAAATATCTTTCAATCATTCTTGTTTTTCTTTTATACTTCTGCCTTAGATAAAGCGCATAAACAACTCCTACTAAAAACCCGCCAAAATGGGCTGTATTTCCAACTCCAAATCCCGCCAAAACGCTGATTATCCATGTTAACACTAAAACAAGAGGAATCATTATATATGCAGGAAACGAGAAAAAAGGGAAGAAAATTATTGTGAACCTTAATCTGGGAGTCAGTATCATAAAAAGCCCTGCTACAGCAAATATTGCACCAGACGCCCCTACTGCAAACGAATCTGGATTTCCAAAAATCGCAGCCCCTAAAGGATTATTGCCAAAAAAATAGGCAAAGAATACAAAAGATAGTCCTGCAATAATTCCTGAAATCAAATAAAACCAAAAATACCTTTTTCTTCCAATGATTTTTTCACACAGGCCGCCTAAAGAAAAAAGCACAAACATGTTTATCAGAAGATGAGCTATACTTGCATGCATGAACATGTTGGTAATTATTGTCCAAAGATACTGTCCGTGCATAATTGCTTCTGGTTGAATGGCAACATACCTAGCATAATCCTGTGAGGTTGCTAACAGAATAGTAAAGACGATGAAAAAAATAACATTGATAATTATAAGCCAGGTTGTAACACTAAAATTTAGAAGAAAATTAGTTTTTCTTCTGCTGTCATAAACCCTTAGTCTTCTAGCGCCCCTCATTTTTTCCTTGCCGTTTTCTTTTTTGGTTTTCTAGCAGTTTTTTTTGCAGGTTTTTCGCTTTTGGTTTTTCGGCCAGGCTTGGAAACCTCGGTTCTCGCTTTCTTAAGCGCCGCCATCTTCTTCGCTTTCTTAATAGCCTCTTTCTGCTTCTTTATCTTACTATCATGCCTAGCAACCTTTCTCTTATTCTTCTTGCTCCACGTTTCAAGTAATTTTCCTTTCTCTTCAGATATAACTGCAAGTTGTTTCTCAACTTTAGAAATCTTCCCTTCAATATCCTTGATAAAATTGCTGCTGTCTGCTAACTCGTAAACCTGCCCACATTCCTGGCAGGTAAATTGATTCAACAAAGCAGTCTCTTCTCCAACTTCTGTATTGCAAGTCTTGCAGAAATAAAATCTCCGAGATTTTCTATTTTGAAGCAGATGCTTAAGCTTATTAGTATCCTCCAAGAGTCTTTTCTCCAAAAGTTCCAGAGACTTTAAAGCATCCAGCGTCCAAAAATAGATAAACCACCCCTTTCTCTTGTCTTTTTTCCTTGTGGAGCTGACCAACCCGGCCTCTGAAAGCTTATAAAGTATGTTTCTGGTTTGATTTATAGTCAATTTAAGCTTCTTAGCTATCAGAAACTCATTAACATCCTTTTTCCCTTCCAGCAATTTTACGATTTCTTTTGCCTGGCTTCCAGCTATATCCTCAACTATTTCCTCAAGAAAATTTGTCTGCATTCAGTTTTGAGAAGTAACCTAAATAAATACTTTTCGTTTTTATGTTACTCCTATATAGTTTATGCAAACCTATTTATATACTTTTTAGGAATTATTATTATCATGGCTATCTTCGGAAGAAAAAGGGCGGGCGAAGAAAAAGAGGCCCCAAATCTTCCTGAATTACCTAATTTATCTGATCAACCGGGAGATTCAGGATTAAATAATGCAGAAACAGAGGATTATTCTTATCCCATGCCTGAGATAAGCAAAGAAATAAAACAATTACCTTCATTTCCAGATTCTGAGTTTGGAGATTCTTTGAGCCAGGAAGCAGTTAAATCTGCAATAACCCCGGTTAATAAAAAGCAGAAAGTAGTTGCAGAGCCACAGTTTGTTCTTCCAGCAACAGTTAAAAAGCCAGTTAGCCTAAATTTCAAAACAACCAATAAGCCTATAAAAAAGCAAGTTTATAATGAAACGACTCAACCAGTTTATACTCCTTCTTCACCCATAGAGAATGCTCCCTTGCCAATAACAGAAAATTATTCTCCAGCTTCTCTTATTCAAGAAAAAAAGATAAGCGAACCAGTTTACATAAGGATAGACAAGTTCAAATTTGCGCTGGAGAGCTTTCAGACAATAAAAGAAAAGATAAACGAAGTGGAAAAGTATCTCCAAGAAGTAAAGGAACAGAAGAAAAGAGAAGATGAAGAGTTAAAAGAGTGGGAAAACGAGATTGAAGCAATTAAGTTAAGGATAGAAGGCATAGACAATAAAATTTTTTCTAAGGTATAAAAATGGAAAATATCCATATAAGACTTGAACCTGATGAGGCTTTATTCGCAAAAAGAGAGTTTCTTAACTCGCAGATAAATGCCCTTCAAACTCTCAAGGCATTCAAGAATTTTAAAGTTACAAGAAAAAGAGAGCTCATATTAAGAACTCGCCTCAGGCAAGCTTTGTCAGAATTAGGCACGGGAATAGAAGAACTAGAAAAACTTTTTCCAACAAAAAAAGAAGAGTCAGGAGAACTAAGGCTGTTGGAAAGCCTGTCCAGAAGAAAAATAAAACTGACTAAAAAAAAGGCAATCCCAACAGGAAAAAGAGAGTATAAAGACATAGAAAGAGAATTAAGAGAAATCAAAGAAAAGCTGGAAAAATTGAGATAAAAATTAATTCAAACTATTCATAAACGGCCCTTCAACACAAGTCCTTCTTCCTCTTTTGTCAACACATTTTCCACAAATTCCAACTCCGCAGCTTGTCATATAGTCCACAGAAGAATAAACCCTTTCAGGAGCAGAAACCTCTAACTCTAAAGGCAAAACAGCCTCTACCATTGCTCTTGGCCCACAATTGAAAAAATAGCTTCCAGAAATAAGAATTGACTCTCTAATTAAATCAGTAACAAGTCCTCGTTTTCCTAAACTACCATCTTCTGTTGCTATTCTGACAGCTCCATACTCTGCAAATCTCTCTGCATAAGCCAGATGCTCTCTATCTTTAGCCGCTAGTAAAGTTAAAACATTGGATTCTATAGATAATTTTTTAGCAAGAAGATGCAAGCCAGCAATCCCACACCCCCCTCCAACTAAAACAACATTAGAATTTCTAGGAACACTAGCTCCTCTTCCATAAGGACCTCTTATATAAACCTCATCGCCTTGTTTAAGAGAATTTAGTTTTTTTGTAAAAGGTCCTCTTTCCAAAACTCCAATAGTGAAAGGATTATCATCCATAACTGAAAAAGGCTTTTCTCCTACTTCAGGAATCCATGCAAATACAAATTGCCCCGGCTCTGCTTGAATGTCTTCTTCTATTTGAAAAATTCTAAAATCACAAGCTGCATCTATTCTTTTTCTTATCTTTACTTTCCTGTATTGCATATCAACTTTTTCCAACAAACCTTCTGCATTATTTGTTCCATTTTCTATATCAGAAACAAGAGTTGGAAAATACTTTACCAGCCCATCTTCGACCATTCCAACTAACCTCGTGCCAATTCCGACAGCATCTGCACCATTTTCTCTGTATCTCATAACATCTCTTGCAGTTCCAATTCCAGCCATTCCCATAATAAAAAAATCCTTACCAACTGCTTGTCTTGTTTCTCTTACACATCCTAAGCCTCTCTCCAAAATGCCTCTTCCAGAAATCCCTCCTCCTTTCTCGCTTGTCAATACTGGAAAACCATCAAAAAAGCGAATGTAAGGTCCAACAGTATTTATTGCAACAATACCATACCCTCCTGCTTCTTTAACAGCCCTTGCCAATTCTCCAATTTCATCCGTATTGGGCGTAAGCTTGAAAAGAACTGGTTTTTTAGTTGCGCCAACAGCAGCTTTTGTAAACTCATAAACTAAACCAGGTTCTTTCCCAATAAGCATGCCGCCTTTTTCAGAATGAGGACAAGAGCCATTTATTTCATGCATAGTGACAACATCATCAAGGGTTTCGATTACAGAAACAACCTCTTCAACACTACCGCCAAAAACCGACAAATTAATTACTCTGTCTTTTGGAATATCTGCAGCTAAAAGGCGCGCTCTAAAATTGTCTTTGCCAGGATTTGCTAATTTCACAGCATTTACAAAAGTCCCTTCATCAATCTGGGCTAGAATTGGCTCTCTTAATCCGTATTCTTTACCCGCGATTGGATGAGCAACTTCGTCACCTTCAGGAACAGTCCTTTCTTTCACTCCAATGCTCTTGGTTGTCCAGATTCCAATTTCAGGAATTCTTTTCAGCATCCTCTCTGCGCACGCCACATCAGTCATAATAATTCCCGAAGGAATTGTAAATGGCATAACCTTTTTTCCAGCTAATTCTATTTTTTTAACTTCCATTTTATTTTATTATTTTCTAGTTCCAAAATTATTTAAACTTATTTTAAAATTTTTCACTACTGCCGTTAAACAAATATTTCTAGAGAAAGTTTAAATAAAAGCAGAATATAAAGAATTAATGAAAAGTCATCCAAGACTATCCCAGCTTTTGGTTGAAACAGGTGCATTAAAAAATGAGTAACTTTAATGAAAAAGATGCACAAATAAGAAATCTTGCTGCACTTGCAAAAAGTCCAGGAGGATTTCAGTTTACAAGAACTTTTTTTCCATATACTTCTGGTGAAATAGGTCCTTACTACGTTCAAAGTGCAGCAATTATGCATGATGGAGAAGCATATTCAATGGCTTGCCATGACCTGGCTAATATGATTAAAGCATATGTTGGTGAAGAATTTAAAGGAATGATTTCTGGAGGAGAATCGAGGGATTGGTGCTTTTCTGGGCCTGTAGCTCAAATTTTACAAAGACCTCATGTAATGATTTACAAAACAGACGAAACCGGCCAATGTAAAGTAGTGGGAGCAAGTATAAAAGGACAGACAGTTGTTCATGTTGCCGACTTAAATAACGAAGGGACCTCTCCAAAGGATATGTGGGTTCCTACTATTAGAAGCGCTGGAGGAAAAATAGAGCATATATTTTTTTATGTTGACCGAAGAGAAAGCGGAGTGAAAGTAATGGAAGAACTAGGGTTGCAGTCTCATGCTGTAATTCCTTTGGATGGTGCTGCATGGCAATATCTTCAAGAGCTTAATATTGTAAGTCCTGAAATTTACGAACATCTTTGCAAGAGAATGGAAGATAAAGATACTTGGGCAAAAGCAATGTTGAGAAGCGATGAAGGTCTTGAAACTTTGGTTTCTTTATTGGCAAGCTCTAAAAACAGAGACAAAGCACATAAGATATTAAATGTCGGATATCCTGATGTTAGGGAGGAAGTTATAGATAAGCTTAAATCAAAGCGGACGCAATGGCCCGGAGTTTGGAGGTGGCTGGAAAAATGAAATTTGATTTAGCAGATGCCTGGCTTGAATCTGTAGAAAGAAAGAACTCCATTTTATGTGCCGGTATTGACCCTGCTGAATATCTTCTTGGTAGAAGTGAAAAAGGAACTGGTTTGCCTGCAGGAACTAAAAAAAGAGACTTTGTTTTGAGGTATTTAGAGGCTGTTGAACCCTTTATATCTGCATTTAAACCAAATGTAAGATATATTGAAGATGATGCTCTTTTATGCGAGCTTGGAATGTTTGCAGAAGATAAAAAGTTAGTTTATATTCATGACAGCAAAGAAGCAGATATTGGAGAAACAAACGACGCTGGAATTTTTAGAGCTGCATTAAGAGGAGCTCATGCTGTAACCCTTGCTCCATTCGCTGGAAATATGAAAGAAGCTGCAGGGCAGGGAAAAGATAGAAGAATCAGCTTAATTACAATGGGATTAATGAGCAGTCCAGATTATGCGAAAGTAAAAAATATGTGGGTTGATATTTCCGATGATGTTAATGCCTATGACTCTGATGATATTAAGGAAATAGATGGAGTTCCTCATACAAGATTTTATATAAAGCAAGTAAGAGACGCAAACAGGTTTGGGCTTGCAGGAATAGTGCTTGGAGCGCCAAGTACATTAAATCATATAGCCCCTGGAGAAGTAGAAAGAGTTAAACATTATGGAAGTCTGCTATTTAAGCTTGTTCCTGGAATCGGCGCGCAAGGAGGAGAAGTTAGCGCTTTAGCAAGATATTTTGAGGCAAAGGAACTAATTGCGAATGTTAGCAGAGCATTAATGTTTCCCGCAGGCGCTTACTCTTCAAAAGAAGACTGGATTTCTGCTGCTAAGACCTATAGAGATATGCTCAATGGCTTAAGAGTTGCAGCTTAACTAACAAACAATTTAAAAATACCTTTTCTTTCTATTTTTAATGAATCGCAAACAACTAATTAAAAAATATATTGGATTTTTTAAGGAAAAAGGGCATGAAGAAATACCTAATGCAAGTCTTATTCCTGAAAATGACCCTACTGTTCTTTTTACAACAGCAGGAATGCATCCAATTGTTCCTTTTTTGCTAGGGCAGCCACATCCATTGGGAAAAAGGCTATGCAACGTTCAAAGATGCATAAGAACAGGAGATATAGATTCTGTAGGAGATACCTACCATCATACTTTCTTTGAAATGCTTGGCAACTGGTCATTAGGAGACTATTGGAAAAAGCAGGCAATTGAATATACTTTTGAATTTCAGACAAAAGTACTTAAGATTCCAGTTGAAAAGCTGGCTATTACCTGTTTTATCGGAGATGAAAATGCTCCAAAAGACACAGAAGCAGCAGATGCCTGGCTTTCTTTAGGAATTCCAGAAAAAAGAATAGCTTTCCTTAAAGAAGATAACTGGTGGGGACCAGCAGGAAAAACAGGACCGTGCGGCCCTTGTACAGAGCAATTTTATTGGAAAGCCCCTCTTCCTGTGCCAGAAAAATTTGAACCAGAAAACAACAGATGGGTAGAAATTGGAAATGATGTTTTAATGGAATACAACAAAAGCGAAAAAGGGGAGTATCTAATTGCCTCTCAAAAGAATATAGATTTTGGAGGGGGAGTGGAAAGAACAATTGCTTCCTTATCTGGGCTAGATGACAATTATCTGGCAGACATGTGGCTTCCAATAATAAAAGAAATTGAAAAAATATCCAAAAAAAAGTACCAAAATGAAGAAGATAAAAGAGCAATGAGGATTGTTGCTGACCATATTAAAGCCTCTGTCTTTATAATAGCAGATGGCATTATTCCAAGTAATACAGAACAAGGCTATGTTTTAAGAAGATTGATAAGGCGGGCAGCAAGGTATGGAAGATTTTTAGGCATTGAAAATTTTACCAAGAAAATTGCAGCTCCTGTTTTCAAAATTTATGATGATTATGAAATTTTAAAAAAGAATAAAAAGAAAATTTTAGAAGAGCTAGAAAAAGAAGAGAATAACTTTTTAAAAACTCTGGAGCAAGGATTGAAACAAGCTGAAAAAATTTTCAATTCAAAGACTCCAATAAATAAAGATAAATTTGCGAGTTTAATGAAATCTCCTAACAAAGCAGATTTAATTGGAAGAATATTTGACAAAAAAAGAAACAAAAAACCCTACTCTTTGAAAGACCCCCCACTTTCTGAAAAAGAAATCGATGGTGCTGAAATAACAGGAGAAGAATCATTTTTGTTATATCAATCTTATGGTTTTCCCCTTGAAATGATTGATGAATTAGCAATGGCCAAAGGTCTTTTGCTCTCTCACCAAGACTTCAGAATTGAACAGGAAAAACATCAAGAATTAAGCAGAACAGCAACAGAAGGCAAGTTTAAATCTGGCTTAGCAGACAATTCAGAAATTGTTACAAGAATGCACACAGCCACCCATCTATTAAACGAGGCACTAAGGCAAGTCTTAAAAGATAAAAACATAATGCAAAGAGGCTCTAACATAACTCCAGAAAGGCTAAGGTTTGATTTTAATTTTCCAAGAAAGCTCACAGAAGAAGAGCTAAAAAAAGTTGAGTCTTTAGTCAACGAAAAAATAAAACAGGCACTTGAAGTAAAAAGAGAAGAGGTGACAGTAGAACAGGCAAAAAGTTCAGGAGCAATTGGAATTTTTGAGCATAAATACGGAGAAAAAGTCTCTGTTTACAGCATTGGAAATTTCAGCAAAGAAAGCTGCGCAGGCCCTCACGTTAATAACACAAAAGAAATTGGCCATTTTAAAATCCAAAAAGAAGAATCTTCTGCAGCAGGCATAAGAAGAATTAAAGCTATACTCGAATAAAAAATAATCTAAGAAAAACTTTATTTGCCAGCATCAGTTAACCCTAAAATTCCCCCGATAATTGTTAATATATTAAGCCCCAATATCCCTACAATTAATGCGGTTATTCCTCCCTTTTTTACTGTATTCTTTTCTTTCATCCATTTCCCAGCCCTAACACCTAATGCACCATAAATGACAAATAAAACCCCTACCCCCAACAGAACAACTCCAAGGACAAGTCCGCCAGTAGGCTCGCTACCAGAAGATAGAATTACTATCACCAATGCAAGTACAATAACGACTATGGAAATAAATAGCCATAAAATACCGCCTATTAATGCTAAAAGCGAGCCAGTTTTACTTTCCATCTTTTCTTATCTTCTTGCTATTTTTAAAGAGCTTAATACCAGTCAGCAGCTCAAAATTCAGCAGCTCAAAATATCTTAAAAATATTGTAAATGGAAGAACACACATCCCTACAGCTACTACAAACACTATGAAAAGGATAATCCCAAAAATAACTGCTAGAACTATAAAAAACAAAGGCAAACCCATCAATGTGTATAATAAAAATCCAATTCCAAAAAGGAGCAACCCTATAATAAGAAAAACAATTAAAGCCAAGATGGCAATAATCCCAGAGATGATTACAACAGCAAGAGTTAAAACAAGCCTGGCTAGCCAATAAATAAAAACTTCTAAAGGATTTTCTTTGATATTTTTCCAAATCTGCCCTAAAGAGAATCTAACTGTTGTACCTTTAACATAAGTGTAAGGAACTGCAAAATCATACAAGAACAAGAAAATTACCCATCTAATCAATAAAAAGGCCACTAATGCTAATACAGAAAGTATAATGTAAGGAATCCCAACAGTCTTTATTACCGGATTTCCTGCCATAAAACTATAAACATATGGGAAAGCAAGCCCTGCAATAACTAAAATCGTGATTATTGTAATAACAAACTTGAATAAAAATAAAGAAACTCCTTTAGAATTATTTCTTTTGAAAGGTTCTGTTAAGTCGAATATTTTAAAAAACCAAAATAGAAGCAAAAAAGATAATAGGACATAAACTCCTGCCCCAACACAACCGAAAACAATTTCTGAAGAAAGATTAGTATTGGATGTTACAGCTATGTAGATAGAATATCCGATAAATACAAGGAAAGCAAGAAAAGCTAAGTTTAAAACAATCGTAACAAAGATATAAAGAACAAGACTTAATCCAAATCCATTATATCTCTTAAATCTCTCGTTTTTTGTTAAAGAATCAAGAAAAATAAAGCTAAACACGCTTTGTATATAACTAAGAATCGTACCAAGAACAAAAATTATAGAAAAAATCAATGCTCCAAAAATCCAATAATCTTTTATGAACTCCCTGATCTGGGTTTTGACCTCTTCAAAGCTTACGCTTGTTCCGCTACTCCCCCCGCTCCCTCCGCCTCCGCTGCCCCCACCATTATAATTAAAACTGCTCCCACCTCTCCTAGCAGCAAATCCAGAAATAAAACTTAGTCTAAGCCACTCCCAAAAATCAAATGGAAAAATTCTCTCTCCAGTTTTATTTATCGCAGGGGATACTTCATTAAACGCATTCCATTTCATAAATTAATAATATGAGATATATATTTAAAAGTTACTGTTGCAAAATATATGTTTAAACACTAATCAAAGAAGTAGAGTTTCTTGTGGATAATAAAATATTTGGTTTTAAATCCATTCTTTCCTTGACAAGCGAGCTAAAAGTGTTGAAAGCTAATTGAGGAACATTGTTAATCTCGCTTAAATGAGCCAACATTATATTTTTTAATTTCCTAGCTCCATGCTCCATAACACACAATCCAGAATGTAAATTAGATAAATGCCCAATATCGCTTCCAATTCTCTGTTTTATAAAATAAGGATAAGGCCCCCTCTCAAGCATATTCAAGTCATGATTTGCCTCTAAAATCAAAAAATCAGAATCATTTACATTTTCAGTTACATTCTTGCAAGCGTGCCCTATGTCTGTTATTATAGAAAGAGTTTTG
>Ga0105100_10000027_pt1 | contig 68887 bp, 68 predicted proteins | sample PPLLak12cMay2015_2_FD_87033 | JGI IMG/M metagenome (GOLD analysis project Ga0105100, IMG submission 87033) | Freshwater sediment microbial communities from Prairie Pothole Lake near Jamestown, North Dakota, USA - PPLs Lake P8 Core (1) Depth... | ecosystem: Environmental > Aquatic > Freshwater >... | reverse complement strand
TTTTGCGCCCCTAGCCTTCATCCCTCACTGTCAGATCCGTCCTCGTAACGTGCCTTCGCCATTGTTAGTCCAGTCAAGATTAACGTATTTTACCACTACCTTAACTGTACTCGTTACGTCTTCCGGTCTCTAGCACTGCAGTATCTCTTGCACGCATTATACTTAAGATATAATATTTCACAAGAGACTTGCAGAACAAGCTACGGATGTTTTAGACCCAATAATGATGGCTGCGACTCGGACCGCCGGTATTACCGCGGCGGCTGGCACCGGTCTTGCCCAGTCCTTATTCGTCAGCCTTTTTACAGCTGACAAAAGTTTTTCTAAAAAGAAAAACACTCTGGCTCGCTTTGTCACGCTTTCGCGCATTGCAAAATTTCCCCGACTGCTGCACCCCGTAAGGCTAGGAATAGTGTCTCAGATTCCTTCTCAGGGCCTCTCCGCTAAGAGCCCTTACTGATCATTGGCTTGTTAGGCGCTTACCCCAACAACTACCTAATCAGCCGCAGCCCCATCCTTAGGCTCGAGTTTAAAAGATATTTCCTTGCAGAATACATCTTCTATCAAATATTAGCCTCAGTTTCCCGAGGTTATCCTTGACCTAAGGGCAGGTTAGCTACGTGTTACTGAGCAGTTCGCCCTCTTTCGAGTGACTTGCATGTCTAAGTGCAGGCCAGATAGCCGCAGCCGCCAGCAGGATAAACTGGATTTATTTATCATCTTACTTGAATCCACTTCAAGATATATGAAATGCACATTTATCCTCCTATTGGCTTGCTTAAATTAGCCACAATCAAGAAATTCCTTTAATTTTTTAAAGGGAATTTCAGGATGTTCAGAAATGCGATTATCAGCATTTCTGACATTATAGATACTTAAAGATTTTTAACGAGAAAAATCACTAGAACATTGCCTGTACATCATACCTTAACTTCAAAATATTCCGCTATTAAGGCACTCATTCTAGCTAACATTTTAACAAGAAGCTACATCCAATGAGCTTTATAAAGGTTTCGGCGAGCGAGTCCAATTTAAAGGGGATTAATTTAAGAGAAAAAGGCAGGGGGGTGAATAGTTGGTGAGCGAGAGAGTTTCACCGATATATTTTTCGAGGAGAAAAGTAAGAAATAAGGTTAATGTACTGCACAATCAGGGTAATCACGTAATAACGTCCCATTCTCGCTAAAAACAACAGAACATGAGCAGTTTGATAACGCATTCCATCTATAACCTTCTGCCCAGCCCACTTTACTTTCGTTTCTTTCGATTATTTGAAATTCGCAATTTCCAAAATAAGAGAAGTTTTCATTCTTATTTATTAAGTTTAAAATAAATTCTCTAGCTTTTTCTTTTGTGTCCAATTTATTTGTTCCACATTTCCAATAACATTGATTATCCTTTATTTCCCATCTTCCTTCACATTCGACATGTGGGAGATTTAAATTATCGCAACACTTTTGTGGTCCTTCAATTGACTGAGGAATTACGCATTCAGTCATTCCAAGAACTTTTGCACATTCTCCAAAAGTTAAATTTGCAAGAATACTCTTACACTCTTTTGGAATACCATAACCATATTCGCCTGCATATACTCCCGTACAACTTTGTTCTCTAAAATCTCCTGAAGGGGCTTGGCTCACTCCTTTTATGCATTCCTCGCAGCATTCCTGAACAGACTCATACTCACACATTGGATTCCTATTCGGATTATTTGGATTATACCATCCAGAACTCCTTCCTGCATAACTCCATCTCCAATTATCAGGAGTTCCTGGTTTTTTCTGATTATAGTCTCCATAGTATGCCCCGCAAAATAAGTCTCTTTCAGAAATTGCGGGAGCATTGCCAGAATACGGATAAAAATATTTATAATAAAAATAGCCTCCAGCAATTCCTATTATTAGCAGAATTGTTACAATTCCAACAATTATTAACACTCTTTTTTTCATCTTATATTCCACTAGCCAAAAAACTCCACCAAGGCTTAATGACTTTTGTATCCCCAGTCTCGGCATCAACTTGCACTTTTTCAGAAGCCATTATCTTGAATATTCCTAAAAATTTTCCTTGTTTCTTTCCAGTTAATTCATAAGTGGGTTTAGCATTATCCCCTTTTCCAATCTCTTTCAATTCAACATTAAATCCCAGGTCACCAAGTTTTGCAATTGCAGTTTGCGACGCTGTTTCTGGCATAATTTTTACTTCCGCTTTTCTTCCATTTGACAATAAAAACATACATTTATTGTCTTCATTAGTTGTATTTTCCGGGCAATTTCCACAATCTTGTGGGCAATTACAAGCATCTTCTTTAATTGACTCAAATCTATCACAAATACCATTACCACAAGGAATACACCACCCATAAGGATTTCCTGTTAATATTTCACATCCTCCGCTCTTATTAAGAGAATATCCATTAGCTACTGTTAGTCCTTCGCAACATTCATCAGCATAATCTGTTTTTCCTCGTAAGTTTTGGGGATTAATTGGTTCTCCTGCTTTTGCACAGCTTTTATTTATTCCCAAAGCATTTTCACAAGCAGTTTTGTTTTTAAAAGTCCTCAACCCATAATACATGTATGCTCCGCAGAATTGCTTCTGCCCGCAGGATTTATTTTCATTATCAAACCAATATAAGTTTTTACAATCTGAATTATTAATATTGCCTCCGCTGCTTGCTAAAACATACTGTTGGCATGCTGTTTCATTCTCAAATGTAAATAATCCTAAATACATATATGTTCCGCAAAATTCTTTTTGCCCGCATTCTCTATTATCATTGTCTATCCAGTAAAGATTTTCACAACCAGGTGCAGTTGAATCATTTTTGTGTCCTACACATTTATTACCCTCGCATTTGCAGTAATCCGCAGGATTAGAAGAATAAGAAATGTTACACCCACCAACTATTGCTCCACATCCTGTTACAGGGGCAGTTGAATTTACGCAGGAGTTATCTTTAGTAATATCTGTCCCACAGTCAGAGTCTTTTGAACAATAGTCTGCCAGTGCAAAACTTCCTGCTACCAATAGTGAAAAGATTATGCTTAGCACAATCACTCCTTTTTTCATAATATACAATGTAGAATATACTTTATAAATATTTTTATAAGTTCAAGGCTGTTTGAAGTTAATTTCTTTAAGTTCTCCTATTCCATTTTTGTTAAGGTGAGCAAATATTAATGGAGCATCAATATTATTTTTTAATAAAAAGTTAGCGATATTATAAGTTGTATAATTACAAAAGGAATCAGAGGTCTTGCGATTTATTTTGAATGTTGACTGATTTATTTGGGGAATATGCAGAGGTAGTTCTTCTTTTCCCTCTTTGGTAATCGTTTTATCACCATTGAATTTATTTATAGTTTTTTCTTCAAAAAAGTTTCCAGATTTAGAGAGGGCAATTCCGATAATCACTCTGGATTTTTGGAAGAAAATTTTTTCATAAAATTTATCCAAATCTTCTTTTAACTTTCCAAAAACGAAAATCTCGCCGAATGTCTCTTTAAGCTTCTCTTGATAAGGGAATGTTCTGAATGTATAAACTAATGCTTTCATAATCTCTCTAAAGAACTCTGCTTTAAATCTTTTTTGAACTTAAACGCCTTCTTTTGCGCCCTTCTCAACTTCTTCTTTCTTTTCCTTGACTTCTTCTTTCTTTTCCTTGACTTCTTCTGCTTTCTCTTCTGTTTCCTCAGTTTTTTCCTCAACACTAATTTTTGCAAATCTGCTTTTTTCAGCTGCTTTCTTCTCTTCCATTTTTTCTCTTCTTTCTTCCTTCTCTTCTAGCTCACTTTCTTCCACTCCCGTAAAGTCTTCTAGCTTGAGTTTTTCAGCCTCTTTCTCTTGTTTTCTTGATATAAGATACTCTCTAGCCAAAAGATAGAGAATTAATCCTATTGATTTGGAAGATTTATTGTTGCAAGGTACAACTTTTGTTATTCCTGTTGTAAGATTATTTGTATCACAAAGCCCTATTATAGGCCTCTTTACTTTTGTAGCATCGTTTAAAGCGTTTTTATCTAGCCAAGGGTCGCAGATTATTATCAACTCAACTTCAAAAAAATCATCTAGCTGTGTATTCGTGATTGCGCCAGCAGGATACTTTTTTGTAAAAACTTTAATTCCAGTAACTTCAGAAAATTTCTTTGCTGCTTTCCATCCTGCTTCTCTCTTGCAGGCCAAGAAAACGTCTTCTGGCTTGAAATCTTTTAAGAACTCAACAGCCTCTTTCAGCTTTTCGTCTATTGAGTTTGTATTTAAGACAGCAAGCCCGTCAGCTCTCCTTTTATAAACAAACTGCCTCATATGGGGAGTTATCGCCTTTGTTCCTAAGTGAGCAGAATATTTTACATAATCATCAAGTGGAAAAAGAGTTTTTTGGCTTCTTCTCCTTTTTTTCTCGCTTTCAGCCACCTCTTCCTTCATATCTTTTTCTTCTGGCTTTTTGTCTATCTTTGCCTCCAATTCTTTTGCCTTCTCTTCCAGGGCCTTTTTCAATTTTGCCTTTTTCTCATCTTCAGCCTTTTCTTCTTCTGTCTTTTCTGCAGTTTCTTTTTTCTTCCTTGTTCTTTTAGGCTTAGCTTCTTCTTTAGTTTCCACTTTATCCCCTTCCTTTTTCTCTGCAGTTTCTTCTGTTGCTTCAGTTTTTTTCTTTCTTGGCATTTTTATTAAATTGGTTTATAAGTAGCTCAGGGGTTGCTCTGGGTTTGTTTCAGCCAGTACCTGAATAAGTCATTTTATGAATATATGATGGTTTTTAAAGGTTTTTGTTTAACTTTTTTCAATCTCAATTAATCTCTTTAATTTGGCTTCTCGTTCTTTTCCAAAAACTCCTGTTTTTATGTAATCTGCTTTCCATGCAGCAGCCAAATCTGCTATTGTAGCATCCATGGTTTCCCCACTTCTGTGGGAAATAACTGTCTTAATCTCATTTTTTCTGCAGAAATCAATTATTTCCTTGACTTTCAATAAAGAGCCGTTTTGGTTGGGCTTTACAATCATTGCATTTATGCTTTTATTTTGTGTTGCTTTTTTCAGTCTGGTTAAATTTGTTACAGTTAAATCATCTCCAACAACCATGCATCTTGCATTTTTAGTTATTTCTTTAAATCCTAAAAAATCTTCTTCTTCAAGAGGGTCTTCCAGATAAAATATTCCTTTCTCTTCTACTAATCTGAGGATATAATCTATCTGCTGTCTTTTATTCAGCCTCATTGGCTTGTTTTTATGAAAGTACTCTTTTCCTGTGAAAAATGTAGAAGCAGCTATATCAACCCCTATCTCAATTTTCTCATCAATTTTATTTTCTACCTCTTCTTTTACCTCATTCATGACATCCAATATTTTTTCATCTTCCAAATGAGTCTTCCACGCCCCTTCATCGTTTAGTTCCTTGGAATTTAAAATTTTTCCAGCCGCCTCATAAGCTTTTTTGTTGATAAAAACTCGGTCATAAAACTTTTTGGCTTTGTTGGTGAAAAGAAACTCCTGAAAATCTGCTCTTTTGCCTTTTATTTCAGTATGTAATCCGCCTCCAATAGAATTTCCAACAGGGCAAGGAAATCCCGGCTTTCCTCTGCATAAATATTCCCACAACTCCTGTTTTTGCTCAGCTGCAAGCGCTTTTAACATACATGCCTCAAGTGCAAATAAGCTGTTAGCCCCTATTTTTCCAAAAACCATGCCTTCTAATTCTATAAGGCCATTAAATTCCTCGAGCTTTATTTTATGCCATTCCTTATCCTTTATTTTATTAATAAAAATAACATCTTGCTGTAAGCTTTTTGCATAAGGTCTTGCTTCAAATCTTCCTGTGCTCTTTCCAGCAGGGGCAGAAGAAACAAATTTTCCTTTAGCTGTTTCAATGGCTATCTCAATAGTCTCTTCTTTTCTTGAATCTAAAATCTGTTTTGCCTCTATTTTTTTAAATAACATAAATTATAGAGTAAAAAAGGGTTTTTATAGTTTTATTAAGCTACAATTAGAATTAAACTCCCTCTTCAATTGCTTCTTCTTTTTCTTCTTCATCTTCTGGCCTTGCCAATGCCATTATCTCTCCCTCTTCCCTGATCTCTTGTTCTTCTTCAACTTCCTTTTCTGCTATCTTTCTGTCTTCTGCTTCTTCCCTCTTTACTTCCTGTATTTCTGCTTCCCCGCCCTTCTTTTTCATCTCTTCAAGCTCTTTCTTGCTGATTTTCTTTATCCTTTCATCAGCTTTTTCCGGGAATGGCCTCTTGACTGTTATCGGAAGAACTTCAGATTCAAATTCCATCTCAGCTATCTTAAGAACATCATAATTAATCTCTTCCAGCTTTGCGGGGTCTATTTTAAGCAATACAGGCGCGTCCATTGCTAATTGGAGAGCTCTTGCCCCAAGTATTCTTGCTATTTCATACTTGCTAAATTTTTCTTCCATTTGTGCTAATGTCATCTTAAGCTGCAGCAGCCCTCCGTTGTGCTTCATAACTGCAAATATCAAATACATCTTGAAATGTTAAATCAGTATAAAGTACTCCGACATTTTTCTCTGTTCCAATTGTTATTAATTCTTCTCCCCTTTCTCTTCTCCCGCTTTTCTCTGCAGCCGCCCTTATTCTTTGAACACCTTGCTCACTTAATTTTGCATATTCAAAATCCTGCCCAAAAAAGGGAGTAGTATTGCCTCTAACATAGTCTGCTAAGGGAATAACTCCCATTAAAAACCTTGCTGCTTGTGGTGGTTTCATTCTTAGCTCCAATAATCTGGTCTCTCCTGTTAATTCATCAATTACTCCGGCATCTACACCAACTTCCCTTAATGCTCTTTTACAAGTTGAGTAATCTTCAGATTCAAGCGCCATATAAAACTCCTTATTTCTTAGTTTTTAAACTTTTCTCAATCATCTCAAAAATCTCTTTGCTAGACTCCTTATATTTTTTCTCTGCTAAGTCGATTATTTCGAACATTTCTTCAGGTTTTATGGCTGCCTCATTTCCCTTTTGCATCGCATTTACCCTGGTTTCTTTTCCATCTGAGGATACAGCTATGCTTACCCTGGCTTCGCTCGCAGCCTCTTCCTCTCTTCCTGGGTCAAGGATTATGCTTTTGCCTATTTTATGGAAAGTAAAGGTTAAAGGAATGTTTTTGGTTATTGGCAATGGGTCCTTGGTAAACTCTCCAAAAGAAACTTTTTCTTTTTCTTCGTCATATTTCGGCATTCTTGCAGTCATCAGGGCAGCAATTGCAGCCAAAGCACTCGCATCTAACAAATTTCCATCATCATTCATAGTGTACATATCTATGAAGAGAGTCCATACTTTCTCCCCTTCTTTTATGCATAATTTTTCAAAATCAATCATCTTGCTTTCTCTTATACCTCTATCGACAATTCTGGCAATTTCAATTGCATCTATTTTTGGTGGTCCATAGTCAAATTCTTCTGAGCTTAGCGGCAGCAGTTCAAGGGTAGTAATCATTGTCCCCTCTCCTTCGTGGTCAGTGTATGGTTCGCTTACATCCATCTTGACTCCTGCAACGACCTCTGTCTTTCCAAGTCTTACTCTTGCGCTTCCTTCAGCATTTATTGAAATGCCTGTTTCTATTGTCAATTTCCTATGGTCCAGAAGGCCCCTCCCATCAAATCTCTTTCCAGCTTCCAAATAATCTTTAATTCTCTTCTTTGTCAAGTTCGAAATTTCCATTTTATTTTTCCTGTATCTCCTTTAATACTTTCTTCTGTATATCATAGATTTCCTTGCAAGCTTTTCTTCCAGCTTCAATTGCCTCTTTCAGTTTCTTGGTGCTCGTCCTTCCATCTAACTGCATGAGGGTTATCTCTCCGCTTTTGCTTAAAAAAGCGAACGGGATATCAGTTGCCCCCTCTCCATCTTCGTAGTCTTCCTCCTCCTTGATTAAATCAGTCACAATTTTATCGTCTATCTTTCCTATAGACACGGCTGAAACTAAATCTATCATTGGAATTCCTGCATGCGCTAATGCGAGAGAAGCTGCATTTATTCCTGCGCATCTTGTAGAAGCATTTGCCTGTAGTATTGTAATGTGAACATCCACCACCGTATTTTGAAAATTATTGATTTGTAATGCAGGGGCAAGTGCCCACTCGGTCACTTTGCTAATTTCCTGGCTTCTTCTGCTTGGACCTGGCTTCTTTCTCTCATTTACCGAAAATGAAAGCATGTCATAATTGACCCTTAAAACTCCTTTTTCGGGGTTCTGGAGATGCTGGGGATGTAATGGTTTAGGGCCATAAACTGCAGCAATGGCAATTGTATCTCCAAATGCAAACATCGCAGAACCATCTGCTCTTGGGATAACTCCGACTTTTGCTTTTATTTCTCTCAATTCATCAAATTTTCTTCCGTCAGGTCTTTTGGTATATGCCATTTTTATTTGCTCTCCTTAGCTTTCTTTTTCTCTGTTTTATCTTCTTTTATATCTTTCGGATGATTTTTGGCTTCTTCCAGCCAAACCTTTGTTTTTTCTGTAAGTCCCTCGATAAAAGATTTTTCTGTAACAAATAGAATAGCTTTTTCTGCAAAAAGCTCGTCTTCAACTTTTTCTCCTCTAATCCAGATTATGCCGTTCTGCCCTACTGTAATGTCGCAGTTGGACTCTTTTTTTATCAGATTTATCATGCTTCCTTCTTTTCCAATGACTCTTGGAACTTTATTGCTGTTTATTCTTATTATCATCCCTTCTTCTAGCTTTCCTAGGTTCTTGCCTCTTGCAGTTAAGTCAATGCCTTTTCTCTTTACCCCCAGCACTTTTACTGCTAGCATATCTCCTATATCATAGCATTCAGAAAGATCATTTTTGTTTACAAACTTAGAACACTCGCTCAAAGGCAAGAATGAAGCATAAGGAGCATCGATGTCCATAATCCATCCATTGAATGTAATGTCGAGTACTTTTCCTATAACCACATTTCCTTTTCTTGGCATGTACGTTCCAGATAATGGAATTATCTTGATTAGCCTTCCAGATTTATCAGCTAAACCAAATCTTAAAGCAATGATATCCTGCCCTTCTCTTTTAGCCCAGTCTCCTGGTAGATATTCATTTCCAGTAGCTATAACCTCCCCAGGTATCACTAGCTCTCTTTTCTCTTTCCTTTCTTCATCTTCTTGTCCAAATTCTTCTACTGGTTCTTCTGTTTCTTGTTTTGCTATCATTTTATGCTTCTTTCAGTTCCTGCGTTATAGCAGAACCGTGAGTTATGGAATTTAATTTATCATAAAAGCTTTCCTGTAATCCGACTGGAAGATTGATTACTACCACTAGTTCTCCGTTTGAGAGCCATTCTTCGCTTTCCTTATACTCTGTGACTATGCCATAAGTTCTTCCTGTGTGCTCTGCAGGGATTCTAATTTTAAGTTTCTTGGTTTTTATTTTTATCGGTAGTGCAGGCTTTATTTTTTCAATCACTCCTAATATCTGCTGTTCCATTGGCCTGTTGTCTATATTAACTCCTGTTTCATCGATAGTGCGGGATATTCTGTCTGCTGTATGGGGAGAATTTGTCCGGGGGTCAATCGCATTTCTTGCCAGAAAATCAACTATCTGTTTTTTCTTGTCCCCTCTTTCTTTGTCTTTGTACTCTTTTGGTACCTGTATCTCTCCCCGCTTAATTATTTTCTCTGCAACTTCAGCCACATTGGATGTGCCAAAAGCTGCTTCCAAATCCGCGCTAGAGGCATGAAGCCCTTTTTTTGCGTCATAAAAAACCTTATCAAAGGAAAGAATACTGTTAATATCTGCTGGTTTCCCCTGTTTTAACTCCAAAGCTTTATCCAAATTGACCAGAACTTCATAATCTTTGCTTTTAATCCTAATTCTTGCTATAACGTCAGTCATTTTAATCTTACTTCAGATACTTCTTTAATTTTTCTCCTGATATCCTTTTTAGTTTTTTGTTACTTTTTTCAACATAACCTATATCGAATCTTTCTCCATCGAAATTCTTTCCAAGCACTTCTTTAAATATTTTTAAGGAAAGTTTAATGCCTTCTTCGATTGTCATGTCTTCTTTATATCTCTTTCTTAGTTCTTCTTTTAGTCTTTCATCGTTCTCGCCTATAGCTGTTGCCATATAAGCTGTATAATTGCCAGTAACTTCGCTGACAAAAAGGCCGGGCTCAGAATTTACCCCTGCCAACATTATCGATACTCCAAAAGGTCTCGCTCCAGGATATTGGGTGAAGGTTTGCATTATATTAGCTACTTCTTTAATTACAGATTCCATATCTATCGGGGAGTCATAAGTAACTCTATGCTGTTGGGCTATTAACTGTGCTCTCTCCACTAATACTCTCGCATCGCTCAATATCCCTGCAGCACTAGAAGCAATATGCTCATCAATCTCATAAACTTTATTTACAGATTCTGGGACAATCAGCTTATCTTTAATTCTTTTGTCTGCTACTATTACTACCCCATCCTTGCACACCATCCCTATCGAAGCAGAGCCCAATCTCACTGTTTTTTCAGCATATTCAACCTGCAAAATATGCCCGTCTGGTGAAAACATAGTCGCAGCTCTATCATAACCCATCATCTGATGTTGCATATCTACAGGCATTTCAACCATTTTTGTATAAGAACTGAATAATCAGTTAAATCTAATTTCCTCCTTACCAAAAAGACAAGAAAAAGGCATTTAAAAACCTTACTATTTCACATTTTTTAGCGAGCCGCTAACCCTTTTCACTTCTATTTTTTTTCCAGAAATTAAGAGAGCCGCCCTTATTTCATCTAGAGAGGACCTATTTACTGCGAGAATTAGGCTGTTTTTACTGTTTTTTATCACTTCTGGACAGGCTTTGCTATAGCTTAAAACACCCATATACCCTAAGAGGGCTTCATCTATTGCTTCTTTACTTGCTTCTTTTCCCTTTATTAAGAGATAGCGCTTCTTTTCTCGTGAACTTGGCTTTAGCTTTTTCATTTTTGGCTGTTAAAATTGCTATTATGGCTGCTGTAGCGGCCATTGCACCAATAATTGACGCAAGTATATACCTGGTTATATTTATATTCTTTTCCCCAGTCTTATTAATGGCCTTGTTTTCTTCTTCATAGTTTTCCTTGCTAGCTTCTGTAGTTGCATTTATTTTTGGAGGCGTTAATGTGGTTTGATTCAATGTCATTATTGTAATGTTCGCCTGGTTGTTTTCAATAGAATTTAGTTTTATGCCCAAGTCATAAATTCCATCATTTGTCAAGTCAAATTTTTCACTATTTCCAGAAATTATACTTTTTTCAAGTGATATGCTTTCAATTAGAAATACAACCGAGTCTTCTAGAATTGATTTTATTATTAATTTATATTCTTCTTTTCCTAAATTGATTATAAAAAATATGATAGAGTCCCCCTTCCTTAATTCTTTAGAATATCCTCGGTCTAGCTGTTCAGTTGTAGGGCAGTATATGATAACAGATGTACCACCGCCCCCGCTAGGAAGAGTTGAAGAAGAAACAGAAACAGTGAAACCGGCTATTTCGCTATAATTTTTATTGTTTCTTGTATCATTGCAATAGAATACTACCGTATAGGCTCCATTCGAAAGTGTGCTTGTAGAGTACCAGTTTAAATTATTTTCAGAGTTCATGGTATTGTTTGTCGTGCCATTATTAAGCGAGTACTCGCAATATCCAGATTCATCGAGAGTTACATTAAACCTAATTGAAGAGGAAGTGTAGGTAGTTGAAGAAGGAGAAGTTACAGTTAATCCGGGGGGGTATATATCACGATAAATCATAGACTCGCAGCCATTGTCAATAATTTCCTGATAATCTGATTCGTTTAATCCAAAATAATCCAAGGTAGTAGGTGCAATTTCACACTGCTCTCTTACTCCGTCTGAAGTAGTCGCCTGTATAAGAGTTATGTTATTGGTTATTATTGGAATTACTGTGGTGTTTTCATCGAAAGTCGCGTGCGATGTAGTGTTTTCATTCCAGCCATGGTCTGTAGTTATAATTATTTGAGTTATATCGTCTATTCCATTTTGTTCTAGAGAATCCAGCAAGATTCCCAGCCCCGCGTCTACATTTATAAACGAATTGTTATAATTGATGGAATTGTCTCCTGCCGCATGCCCTGAGCAGTCAGGTGCTCCAAAATAAACAAAAAGATAAAAAGAAGAATTGGAGTAATTTCCTATGAACTCTGTTGCTTTTTTTGAAACATTTCTTGAATCATCACAAACAGTTCCATCTGTCCAGTTAGTTGAGTTGTAAGTAGTTCTATTATGAAACCAATCAATAGTATCTAAGGAATTTCCAAGAACTCCGTTAGGAACATAACATTTAGTTTTACCATAAATCAATCCTGTTTTAATGCTCGAATTAAACGCCTTTATTCTTTCAAAAGTGGCATTCCCATCAGGCAAGGGATTATTGCATGTGTTATCAGAAATTCCCGTAAGTGTTTCGTTTAGTCCAGACTGTAGCTCTGCATTTCCAGGAGCTGTTTCTGTACTTGAATGTCCTGTTATATTTAATGTGGTATTAAACCCCCCATTTGCCATTAGTCTGGTGAAATTACCCAAAACCCCTGCCTTAAGGAGAGTAACATAATGCGAATACTGAAAACCATCTACTCCGATTACAATCATTTTTATTCCATTAGTTATATTCAAAGTAAAATTAGTTTCTGCATAACTTGGATTATCACCCAAGTCATATGCAAGGCAGTTCCAGTGATAACTATTATAATCCAGGGTGAGGTTCCATTCTCTTTCTGAGAAGTTTCCAGTGGCTTCTGTAGTGTTTTCATAATAAAGAGAACTTGAATTCCATATTTGGAGGGTTATGTTTCTTAATCCAATGTAGTCAGTAGAATTACATTTAAATGTCTGGTTTCTTGAAACATTCTCTACATTGTTTGGAGGAGAAATTAGGTTAACTTCAGGAGAGGCGCTATCTGCATAAATCAAGGCAGAATAAACATCTATCCTGTAGAAATTTAATCCGCTTCCATCACTGTCGTTTATAATTTTTGCACTGCCTTTTAGGATATTTTCAATCTCATAGGGTTTAGGCTCGTGCCCATCCTGTAACTTAAGATACTGATGCAATAATGCAAAAGCTCCTGCAACATGCGGAGTGGCCATAGAGGTGCCCGAGCATATCATATAACTTACGCCATCGCAATTGCATCCGCTCAAACAGTTTCCAGAATAGCCTCTTGTAGAATTAATTAAATATCCAGGAGCAATTAAATCAGTTTTTGCATTCCTGTTATAGTCGAAGGTTGTATCATCCTTGCGTATCGAGCCTACTGCAGTTGAGTTTTCAATGCACGCAGGCGCCGCAATTGAAGTGGTGCTCCCCGCCTCATTTCCAGTAGCAAATATAACAGAAATATTGTGAAATGCCGCATTGTTTATTACTGCCGCAATAGATGGATAATCATAGTCGCAGTAATCGCTGTACAAGGTTTCTGTTCCAAGGCTTAAAGACATAACAGAAATACTGTAGTTATCTTTATTCTCAATACACCAGTTAATAGAGTCTATTAAATTTATAGTAGCATTTGTTGGATGGCCCCATCCATTTTCATCTAGAATTTTTAAGCTTATAAGTGAAGCATTAGTTGCTACTCCATTTATCGCAGAAGAAGCTACAATTATTCCTGCGTTATGAGTGCCATGCCCGTTATCGTCAATAATCGAGCAGTTTTCTATGCAGTCTTTATTATAGCAGTCAATATTGCAGGTTTTGTTTTTTCCTATAAGTGCTGGATGAGAAAAGTTTACTCCAGTATCAATAATGCATATTGTTTCATTAACTCCAGTAAGGTTAATGCCATTAATTTGAATTGGCCAGGCATTTGTTGCATTAATGATTTCAACACTATCTTGCAAAAATGCCCTTATCTGCGGAGAAAATTCAATCTTTTCTACTTTTTTGTCTTTTTCCAGCTCTTCTAGCTCTTCTTCTGTGATTTGTAGCCCAATTAATTTTTCTTTTTCCTCTCCAAACCACCCATCTTTTTCTTTTATCTTAACTATAACATTGGTTTCCCCATTTTTTTCAATTTGCTTGTAAACCTCCTCGTTTGCTTTCTTTTGCTCTTGTGAGCTAACAAAGAAAGCAAAAGCAAAAATCAGAATTACGACTAAGAAGAAAACTAAAAAAATAATCTTTTTACCTCTTTCTTTCATATAAGTAACTATTCTTCAAGATTAAAAAAGGTTTGCCTCTTCTTAGGCCTTTTTTCTTTCACAACATATTTAAAGCCCGCCTTCTTTATTGACAAAAGAAAGAGAGGTTAAATGAGAAAATGAGAATTCATACTATCGGCGGATTTAATGAAGTAGGGAAAAACATGACTGTTGTTGAGTCAGGAGGAGATGCTTTTATATTCGATATGGGATTGTTTCTTCCGCCAATTGTGGAGCTAGAAGAACAGGAAAGATTAAAAGAGTATACAGAAAAAAGGCTTAGGGCTTATGGGGCTATTCCAGACGACACTATCTTAGACAGGCTTAATCTGAGAAGCAGGATACGGGCTATCTTTCTTGGTCATGCCCATCTGGACCATATAGGGGCCGTGCCTTACATAGCTTACCGCTATAATGCAGAGATTATATGCACTCCGTTTACCGCAGAGGTGTTGAGGATAATGTTAAAGGACGAGAACATAAACCTAAGAAACAAGATAAAAGTGATGCAGCCGAATTCTTCCTGTTCTTTAAATGGGCATAAAAAATGCAGCGTCGATTTTATCAATGTTACCCATTCGACTCCTCAAACATCTATGATAGCCTTGCATACCAAAGAAGGAGTAGTATTGTATGCTAATGACTTCAAGTTTGATAATACCCCCATCGTTGGAAAGAGGCCGAATTACGAAAAATTGAGAGAACTTGCAAAAGAGGGAATTAAGGCATTGATAGTCGATTCCTTATACTCTGGAAACGAAAGGAAGACGCCAAGCGAGAAAATTGCAAGAGGGCTGTTAGAGGATGTTATGTTGACAACTGAGAATCAGCGAGCAGGAATCATTATTACTACCTTTTCTTCTCATATTGCCAGGCTGAAAAGCATTGTTGATTTTGGCAACCAGCTTGGAAGGAAAATTATATTTGTAGGTAGAAGCCTAAACAAATATGTGAATGCAGCCAATAAGGCAAACACCTGCCCGTTCTATAACGATATTTCTCTTTTGAGCTACAGGAAACAAGTTGAATCTGGCTTAAAGAAAGCAAGTAAGAACAGAGCGAATTATCTTATTGTCTGCACGGGACATCAGGGGGAGCCAGGTTCTGTGCTTGACCGGCTGTCCAGAAATGAACTGCCATTTTCCTTCCAAAACCAGGACCATATAATTTTTTCATCCTCTGTTATCCCAACGCCAATAAACGTATCCAACAGAAATCAATTAGAAAAAAGGCTCAAGCAAAAGGGAGTTAGGATATTTGGAGACGTCCATGTTTCAGGACATGCCTCCAGAGAAGATTTAAGGGATTTTATAAGCATGGTTCAGCCAGAAAATATAATTCCTGCCCATGGAGACTTACCAAAATTAACGCCGATGGCAGAGCTTGCATCTCAGATGGGTTATTCTCTGGGGAAAAATATACACTTAATGCAAGACTCCCAGAAATTAGACTTGTGATAAAGTTTAAATAATCCTTTTTTCATATTTATAGATAAAAGAGGCAAATAGAACAGAAATGGTTAGAGATGATATTGTAGCAGGCTTAAAGAATGGTCTGGAAAGGGGCGCTTCAATTGAAGCTGCCAAGCAAAGTCTACTTAATGCAGGATATTCTGCAGAAGAGGTGCAAGAGGGAGTTGACGTCCTGAGTTCAGATTCTGTTTTAGCCATGCAGCAGCCTTTTAGGACCCCTACAGCTTCAGTACAACCTTCGCGAAGCAATCCGCCCAACAAAATGCAGCCTCAAAATCCACAAGCAAGTGTTAAAAAAGGGGGCTCTGGATTTTTCGCTGAGAATTGGAAGATAGTATCTCTCGTAGCAGTGTTAATTATACTAATAGTTGCGTTCGTGCTTGTTTTGCTGTTTAGAGACACAATTGCAGGCTGGTTCTCTTAAAATGTATCTTCCCAGGGAAGACTCTTATCTTTTATCTTCTATACTAAAAAAATACTTAAAAGATAAAGGCAAAAATATAAAAATTCTAGATATGGGTTCTGGCTCAGGAATACAAGCAGAAACCTGCAGAAACCTTGGATTCGAAAATATAACTGCTGCAGATATTGATAAAGAGGCAATCAAAACATTAAAAGAAAAAAAATTCAAGGTAGTTAAAAGCAATTTATTCTCGAATATTAGGGAAAAGTTTGATTTGATTATTTTTAATCCACCTTATTTACCAGAAGACGGGTGCGATAGGGAAAAAGATACAACAGGCGGAAAAAGAGGATACGAAACAATTATAAAATTCTTAAGACAAGCAAAAGAACATTTAAACAAGAATGGTAAAATCTTACTTTTATTTTCTTCTTTTTCAAAACCTGCTATTATAAAGAGAGAAGCAAAAAAACTGGGGTATATTATAAAACTTCTTGCAACAAAAAGAATATTTTTTGAGGAATTATACGTTGTTAAATTGAAATAAACTATTCCTTTTATCACCACTATTTTTATATAACCTTCTTTCCCATTTTTTTAGGGAAAAGAAAGTTAGAGGAGATATAAAATGAGGTTTGCACATTTTGCCGATTGCCATTTGGGTTCATGGAGACAGCCAGAACTACAGAAATTAAATCTAGAGAGTTTCAAAAAGGCGGTAGATATTTGCATAAATGAAAAAGTGGATTTTATAATTTTTGCAGGAGACTTGTTCGATTCTGCTTATCCTTCAATAGAGATACTCAAGGAAGTTTTTTCAGAATTTAAGAGGATAAAAGAAGAAGGGATTAAGACGTTTATTATAGCAGGAAGCCACGATTATTCTGTTTCGGGAAAAACTTTTTTGGATGTTTTGGAGAAAGCAGGATTTTGTAAAATTTGCGATTTCGAGAAAAATGAAGATGGGTCAATACTTTTAAAAGCCTGCAACTATCAGGGAATTTCTATCTATGGTTATCCTGGCAAAAAATCAGGATTAGAAGTTGAAGATTTGAAAAGACTTTCATTAGAGCCAACTAACAATTTTAAGATTCTTATCTTGCATACTACCATGGAATCTGCGAAAGGCAATCTGCCAATAGACTCGGTAGCAATAAAGGAGCTGCCAGAGGCAGATTACTACGCTCTCGGCCACCTACATTTAATTCATGAGTATAAAGCTGGAGAGAACAGATATCTTATATATCCCGGCCCGATTTTCCCAAATAATTTTGCAGAGTTACAAGAGTTGGGAGCGGGAAGTTTTTACATTGTAGATGTAAATGGATTCGTTAAACTTACCAGGAAGGAATTGAAGCTGAAAGAATTGCTTTTTTTGGAGTTAGAAGTTGAAAATGCGCTGACAGCAACAGAAAAGATTTTATTAGAAATGGAAAAATCTGACTTAAGGGACAAGATTGTTCTTTTAAAGTTAAAAGGCACCATAAAACAAGGGAAAAATTCAGACATAAAGTTTCAGGAGATTCAGGAAAAAGCAAATGAGAGAAAAGCATATGTTCTGCTTAAAAATACCAACCAGCTTAAAACTGAAGAAGCTGAAATGGAGGTGCATACAGAGAATATAGAGGGGATAGAAGAAACGCTGATAGAAGAGTTCTCAAAGAACAATAACTCTGAATTTAACCGGTTTATTCTCCCCCTAATTAACTCCTTTAGTCTAGAAAAGCAAGAAGATGAAAAAAATGCAGTTTTTGAATCCAGACTACTTTCAGAAATAAACAGGATTCTTAACTTGAATATACAGTAAAATGATAATTAAAAAAATCCGGCTAGAGAATATCAGAAGCTACGAAAGCCAAGAAATCGAGTTTCCGTCAGGTTCTGTTCTGCTATCTGGAGACATAGGCTGTGGGAAGACTTCTGTTCTTTTAGCAATAGAGTTTGCCTTATTCGGCTTGCAGCCAAGCCAAAGAGGCTCTTCTCTTTTAAAAAATGGAAAAAAAGAAGGGAGAGTTATCTTGGAGCTGGATATAAATGGCAGGTCAGTTGTTCTGGAAAGAACGCTGAAGAAAACCGGGAAAAATATTACCCAAGAAGATTCTTCAATTTCTATAGATAACGAGCGATTCCAAGGTAGCGTTACAGAAATCAAAGACCGGGTTTTGCAACTTCTTAAGTACCCTTCTGAGTTTTCTAAAAAAACAAACCTCCTATATAAGTTCACAGTTTATACGCCTCAAGAGGAGATGAAGCAGATTATTTTAGAATCTTCTGAGACAAGGTTAAACACTCTTCGTTACATCTTTGGGATTGATAAGTATAAGAGAGTAGCAGAAAATATAGATACTTTTGCTTCTAAGCTTAGGGAAGACATAAAGAACAAAGAAGGTCAATTAGAAAATCTAGAAGAGCTTAATAAAAATTTAGAAGAGAAAAAGAACTTTTTGATAGAGTTGTATAAAAGCAAGGAAACCGAAGAGAGAGCATTATCAGAAAAAAAACAAGCCATGCAGCAAGCGGAGAGCGAAGCAAAAGAGATTGAGGCAAAAGTCCGGGAAAGGGAAAATTTGGAAAAAGAAAAGGAAAAAGCGAGCATTATGTTGATGAATAAAGAAGAGACTATCATGGAGCTTAAAAATCAGGCGCGGAGGTTAAATCAAGAGATAGAAGAAGGAAAAAAAATAATTTTTGATGAAAAAAAGCTTTTGGAAACCCTTAATTCACTGAAAAAAAACAAGGAGTCAGAAAGAACCCACCAGGAAAGCCTTATCTTTCTTTCCAGCCAGCTGACTTCTCTTAGAGAAAGGAAAAAAGAAATGGATGTCTTAAAAGATAAGATATCTAATTTAAAGAGCTGCCCAACTTGCCTTCAAGAAGTTAATGAAGAATACAAGAGCAACATTTTCAAGAAAATAGAAAGAGAGCTTCTAGATATGGCAAAAAGCGCAGAAGGGACAGAGGCTCAAAAGCTCCGCATTTCCCAACTGCTTGAAGCTGTCAGGAGAGAAAATGCAATTCTTGAGCAAGCTAAGTCAGAAGAAGAGATTAAGAAAATCAAGTCAGAAAATCTTAAAGAAAAAGAAAACTCGCTTCTTGAATTTGAAAAAAGGAAGAGACAGGCTGAACTGGACACAGAAATGATGCTCAAGCACATAAGAAGCCTAGAGAGCGAGATTGACAGCTATTCTAAATTCAGCGAGCTTTTTCATCATAAGAAAAAAGAACTTGAAGAAAAAATATCTGAAGAAAGAAGACAGGAGATGAAAGTAGTTGGTATTAATAAAGAGGTATCTTTTATAGAGAATCAGACACATGAAATTGAAGAGCAGATAAAAGAAAAAAAGAAATTAAAGGAAAGGGTGGAGTATCTTAAGTCTTTAGAAGACTGGCTTTCTGACAAATTCCTAAACTTAGTCTTGTTTACTGAAAAAAATGTGATGTTGAAGTTAAGGGAAGAATTTTCCAAGCTCTTTTCGGAGTGGTTCTCAGTACTGGTGCCAGAAAGCTTAACAGCTAGGCTCGATGAAACTTTCTCGCCAATTATAGAACAGCAAGGCTTTGAAATAAGCTACAGCTACCTTTCTGGGGGGGAAAGAACTTCTGTAGCTCTGGCTTACAGGCTGGCTTTAAATCAGGTCATTAACTCTCTTCTCTCCAAAATAATGACTCGCGATTTAATAATATTGGATGAACCAACAGACGGGTTCTCAGAAACCCAACTGGACAAGATGAGGGATGTTCTAATACAGTTAAATGCCTCCCAGCTAATCTTAGTAAGCCATGAAGCCAAGATTGAAAGTTTTGTAGAGCATATTATAAAGCTGAAAAAAGAGAACAATACCACTGTGATTGAGAATCCCGTAGGAAATTAAAATGAAATTCAGAGTACCGTTTTACAAGCAAACAAATCCTATTAATTGCGGCCCGATTTCATTGAAGATGATATTTTCTTTTTTTGGTAAAGATAAGCCATTAGAGGAGATTGAGGAGAAATGCCGCATGAAAGAAGGGAAAGCAGTTTCTACGGTTCATCTAGCAATATGCGCAGTTGAATTGGGGTTTAAAATAAAACTTTTTTCTAGATCCTTAACTCCTGTTATGGAAAATCTTGATGCAAACTTTGTGAAGAAGAATGCAGAGGGCAATTATATAGAAATTGTTAATAGTATGATTGAAGAGTTGAAAGAGAGGGATGCAGAATTAATTGAAAAATCAATAAGCTTAGAAGAAATCTTATCTTACCTTTCGGAAACAAGCATACCTATTGTTTTATTGGACTGGAATGTAATCTTTCCCAGATTCAGCGGATATAATGGTCATTTCGTTCCTGTAGTGGGTTTCGATAAAGAAAATGTCTATATCCATAATCCCGGATTAGCAGATTCTCTAGAGTTTATGCCCATTAAAAGAGAAATTTTTGATAAAGCTAGAAAAGCTAACGGGACTGATGAAGATATCCTTATAGTCTTTAGATAAACTAAATTTTAAAAATCAAAACATTTAAAAAGCCAAACTTATTATTAATATAAATTCTAAAATAAGGGATGTTGAGTGTTATTTCTCAATTTAGAAAATGGATGAAGATTTAAAAAAACAGATAAGAAAAACCGGAACAACTACAATTGGAATTGTATGCAAAGATGGAATTGTTCTAGCCGCAGATAAGAGAGGGGTTTTCGGAAGTAACGATGGAGTTTCTTATATTGCTTCCAAAAACGAAGAGAAAATCCAGGCGGTTAATGACCGCATTATAGTCACAACTGCAGGAGTGGCTTCTGACCTTCAAAAAGTAATAAAGCTTACGAGAGCAGAATTAAAGTTAAAAGAATTAAGAAGTAAGCAAATGCCATCCATTAAAGAAGCAGCCAACTTATTTTCCACAATTGTTTACCAAAACATAAGGCAGTTTTCTCCAATACCTGGAATAACTCACTTTTTATTATCTGGATACGATTTGGAAGGCTACTCACTTTATGATATCTTTCCAGATGGATATGTTCAAAAGATAGAAGACTATTCGGCTACAGGCTCTGGAATGCTACAGTGCAATCCAGTATTAGACGCAGAGTACAAGCAAGGGATGTCCTTGCAGGAAGGAATGATTCTTGCACTAAAGTGTTTGGCGGCTTCTATGAAGAGGGATCCGGCTTCTGGAGCAGGAGTGGATATTTATACTATAACTAAGGAAGGGATTAAGCACGAATTACAGCAGGCAGTGCCTACAGAGTATCCTGACCCAAAGATGCTCAAGAAAAAATAAACTTTTTAATTTTTTATAGTTACGTTCTAAATTTTAAGTTGAAAAGGAAAAAATAAAATGCCGGATATTCTGAAAAACATTCAGAGCTATTTGCCGAAGTTTATCAAATCTGCAAATTTTGAAGGGGCAAATATCGTACTTTATACAGATGAAGTATCTTTCTTTAGAGAAGGCGAGAGCCAGATTAAAGAAGTAGTTAATAAAATCAAAAAAAGAATAGAGCTAAGGGCAGACTCTGAAATATTGATGAAGCAGGAAGAAGCAGAAAAAGCGATAAGGGAGATAATTCCAAAAGAAGCAGATATAACTAACATTATTTTTGATGTCCAAAGGAGTATAGTGGTTATTGAAGCCAAAAAACCGGGGATGGTTATTGGAAAGGCCGGCACTATTTTACAGGAAATTAAGCAAAAAACTTTATGGATTCCTCAAGTGCAAAGATCTCCTGCAATACCAAGCAAAATTACCGAAAATATTCGGGCAGTTTTATACGAGAATAATAGTTACAGGAAAAAATTCCTTAATTCAATTGGGAAAAAAATTTACAGGGAGTGGAACCCTGAAAAAATAGAAGAATGGGTGAGGTTGTCTTTCCTTGGAGCTGGCCGCGAGGTAGGGAGATCCTGCTTGCTGTTGCACACCCCTGTTTCTAAGATACTGCTTGACTGTGGCATAAATGTTGCAGCCTCCCAAAACCGGGACAGATTCCCTTATTTTGATGTTTCTGAATTTGATATAAAAGATATAGATGCAATAATAATTAGCCACGCTCATCTGGACCACTGTGGCCTGGTACCTTACTTGTTCAAGATGGGCTACAGAGGACCTGTCTACATGACAGCCCCAACAAGAGATATTGCATCATTAATTGCCCTTGATTTTATTGGAGTTGCTTACAAAAAAGCAGCCGCTCCCCTATTTTCTTCAAAAGATATCAAAGAAATGGTGAAGCACAGCATCTGCTTGGATTATAACGAAGTTACGGATGTAACTCCCGATATAAGGCTAACTCTTTACAACGCAGGTCACGCTCTAGGAAGCGCGATGGTCCATCTTAATATAGGTAATGGATTGCATAATTTCCTTTATTCAGGAGACATGAAATTTGGAAAGACACGGTTATTGGATGCTGCAATTACCTCTTTCCCAAGGCTGGAAACTGTGATGATAGAATCCACTTACGGTAGCAAAAATGATATTCTGCCTCAGAGAAAAGATGCAGAAGATGCTCTTTTAAATGCGATTAAAAAAACAATAGAAAGAAAAGGAAAAGTGCTGATACCTGAATTGGGATTAGGGAGAGCCCAGGAAACTATGCTGATTCTGGAAGACGCATTCAAGCAAGGCTTGCTACCACAGGTGCCTGTTTATATCGATGGCATGATATGGGACATTAACGGAATTCATACAGCATATCCTGACTTTTTATCGAGCAGTATCAGAAACCAGATTTTCCAGGATAAAAATCCATTTGTTTCTGAGATATTCCATAGAGTTGGCTCAGGCCAAGAAAGGAAGCAGGTAATTGAAGGAGGCCCTTGTATAATTCTTGCTACTTCGGGCATGCTTGTTGGAGGGGCTTCAGTGGAGTATTTTAGAGAATTTGCAGATAATAAAAGGAATAGCATAATTTTTGTCTGTTATCAGGGGGTAGGCAGCTTAGGAAGGCAAGTCCAAGAAGGGCTTCAGGAAGTTAAAATGATGAACGATGGCAAAGAAGAAATTGTTAAGGTTAACTTAGAAGTTAATAATTTAGACGGGCTTACTGCCCACTCGGGAAGGAACCAATTGCTTGCATTTATTAATCACTGTATCCCCAAGCCAAAAAGAGTGCTGGTAAACCATGGAGAAGCATCCAAATGTCTTGACTTAGCTTCTACAATCTACAAGCTGAACAGAGTTGAAACATCTGCCCCAAGAAATTTGGAAACTGTCAGAATAAGGTAGTTCAAGGTAGGGTTTAAAAACTATGTTTTCTTAAATCTATTAAACATTAAAAAAGAGATAATAAGATGAAGCACACCTGGAAAATTACTTTTATTTTATTGGGAATGTTTTTAATAACCCAGCTAATTGGATTAGCGGTAGTGTATTCTTATACTTATATACCTGAGATTCCTTATGGAATGCAGCCTCCCGAAGAAATCGACCCGATTTCAGGACTGATTTCTACAGTAATAGCCTTTGTCTTTGCTATTTTGCTGGTGCTTTTGCTAAATAAATATCGGGCCAAACTAGTTTTGAGAGCCTGGTTTTTTATCGTCATTATTTTAGCATTGGGAATAACTATCTACAGTGTTTTATTTTACTTCCCAGCGATTCGTTCGTACGCTTCTTTAATAGCCCTCGCTGCAGCTCTTCCGCTAGCTTATTTTAAAATATTTAAACATAATTTAATTGTGCATAATCTTACCGAGCTTATGGTGTATCCTGGAATCGGGGCAGTATTTGTCTCGTTTTTCTTCTATTCTCTGAATCCTTTTCTAAGCATCGTGGCCATAACTGCCTTGCTTATTTTAATCTCAGTATATGACATCTGGGCAGTTAATCATTCAGGAATAATGCAGAAGATGGCCAAGTTCCAGATTAATGAGTTGAAGCTCTTTGCCGGGTTTTTTATTCCTTATATGGATAAGAAGCAAAGAGAAAAAGTAAAAGAAATAAAGCAAAAATATAAGAAAAAAGAGCTTGACAAAGTATTAGAAAAAAAGAAATTCAAAGTTTCTCTGGCAATTCTCGGAGGAGGAGATGTTATTTTCCCCATAATAGCTGCAGGAATCTTCATGAAAATTTTTTCCCTGACTTCTGCTTTGTTTATAACAGCAGGGGCAACTCTTGCTTTGCTTTACCTGTTTACAGTAGCAAGAAAAGGGAAATTTTATCCGGCAATGCCTTTCCTTACAGGCGGTATTTTTATTGGAATGATTCTAGGCTGGATTTTCAGATTGCTTTGAATACCCTGTTTCTTCCATAACTTCTTCTACTAATTTGCTTCCTTCAGGAAGAATTGAGTAACCCACTCTTCCGTCAGTTTCCTGATCTCCACGTAGAATATATCCTCTTGTAACTAATGGTATAATAACCGAATTACTGAGCTGACCATTGTTTCTAACATGCGCAGCTTCTTTTAGGGAGTCTCTCGATGCGCTTCTTTCCTGGTAAAGCACTCTTAGAACAGTAGCCTGATAAGGAGTCACTCCCTTGCCTCTAAATGCCCTAAAAATAGCTTTTCCTTTGTCAAAATCTATAAAGAAATCTTCAGAGCTCATTGTTTTGCCTTGTCTCTTTCGGCCTTTAATTTTGCATTAGCATTTTTTAAAAATTGTTCCATCTCCCCATCTCTTAGTGGTCTTACAACAGCCCCATGAATTGGTATCATAGAAGGCAACCCTCTGTCGATAACCCACTCTGTTCCGTCCATACTTTGTCTCATTGAAGGCATCAAATAAACGACTCCTCTTTCTTCGTCTATCTCGTTAACCCGTCCATAAACAGTAACCTGCCCATAGTGTACACAAACAGGCTTTTCTTCATAGCGGTCCCAGCTAGATTTACCATGAAAACCTCCAGATTCCAAGCTTTCATCCCTTTCCATTTTACCATATCACCCCAATTGTGACATATTTAATATCTTTAAATCTTATTTTTCCGTCTGTAATATCGTTATTGTCACCTTTTGTTATAAAATATACCCCTTCGCTATCTTCTCCTTTATCAATAACTCTGTGCACTATTAACTCCTCATCTTTTTCAAAAGTCACTATATCACCAACATTGATTTGTTCTGGGCTTTTTGGTTGGATTCTTATGCCTGTGCTTTTGTCATCAAGAACTGGCCGCATGCTTCCTGTTGGCGCATATCTTGCAAGGCTAGCTCCTTCAATGTCAATAACAACTGCATTTTCGTAAACATGTATCCCACTTTCTTTTATCCAGTCCCCAGGGCCGTTTAGTACTGGGACAAGGCTTAAGGTTCCGATATTTACTGGAGTTTCCATGTCACTTGAAACTAGGCTGAAGAGCGCACAGCTAACAAAACCCAACAAAAAAAGGGCTAAACAACTTAAAATTTTTAAATAACTCATTTTCTTGCTTAGGGTTTTTGCTATATAAATTTTTCTATTTTGTACTAATTATATAGTAACAACAAAACCGAAAAGTTTATAAAGGCCAGTTTCTACAATAAAGTAGTTATTTTTAGGAAAATGATAGTTAAACAAGAACTTGTAAAGCAAATCAAGGAATACTTTAATCTTAATATCTACGAGACTAAGGTATGGCTCGCTTTGCTTAGTAGGGGAATAGCTTCTGCTGGGGAAATTGCTGAGCTTTCTGGTGTTCCAAGAAGCAGGACTTACGATGTTCTGGAAAGCCTAGAAAAAGAAGGGTTTGCAATAGCCAAACTCGGCAAGCCAGTAAAGTATATAGCAGTCAATCCAACTACAGTAATTGAAAAACTTAAATCCAATACTGTAAGAAAAGCAGATGAAAACGTAAAGATGCTCTCTAACCTTAAAGAAACCAAAGAGTATTTAGAGCTAGAACAGTTATACAAAACAGGAATAGAACCAGTAAAGCATAACAATTTAAGTGGGGCGATAAAAGGGAAAGCCAATGTATTTAACCATCTTAAGGATTTAGTAGATAATGCAAAGAAAGAAGTAGTAATTTGTACCTCTGCTTCAGAAATAAGCGATAAATCAAGAATATTTTCTTCTTTATTCAGCAATCTTAACAAGAAAAAAATAGCATTGAAGGTAGCTTTATCAGGAGAAGACCAGGATGTAAAGAAGATTAACAGCAAGTTCAAAATAAATGCCCAGAAAATTAATGTTAATTCTAGATTTTTTATGGTAGATAGAGAGCAAATATTGTTTATGCTCTCACAAAATCCAAAAGAAGACGAAGACTTAGGTGTCTGGATAAATTCAGGATTTTTTGTTAATTCTATATCTTACTTATTCGATAAAGCCTGGGGAAAGTAAAACTCCAATAGGTTTTTAAACCTCTGTTTGCAAAAATAACAAAATGGTAGACGCGTACGCAGTTCAATTTCGTGGTACAGATGTCCTTTATTTAGGATGTCTAGATGATGTTACTGGAATGGGGAGTGGCTTTTTCAATTGCCCCCGTCATAGATGTTACGAGACGATTTCTGAAGGAGACTTGGGTGGTCTAAGAAGAGCGATAGCTCGAACCCAAGAACAGGAAAGGTCAAAAGTTAGATATAAAGTTCTTCGAGAAGAAGATGTAGCCGCAGTTGATAAGGCATTAGAGAAACTTCCAAGAGGTTCTCATACTTCACCAGAGCTTGATGCGGCAGTTAGGGGAGTTTTAGCTTTACTTAACTAATTTTATTTCACTTATATCCATTTCTTTTACAGCTTTATCTTTTTTTAATTCATTTATCACATCTTCTATGTTTTTTGCTTTCTCTTTTGCATAAGCTTTTTCTTTTTTAATAAAACAGCTTTTGTGTTTCTTTTTAAAACTCTCTAGATTTTCTTTTTTTGTTATTGGAGGGCCTTCAATTATTATCTCTTTTTTAGGCTTGAGAACAAAATAATTTTTTCCTGTGTTGTTCTTTTCATCGTATTCAAATTCGCACATTTTAATTTCGTTATCTCTTTTAAGCTTGTTTTTTAGATACTCGTTGAATCTTCTCAGCTTGCTTCCAGCTATATCTCCTTTTTGCCTGCCTGTTGAAGTCTCAATTACCATAATGCATTTATACTTATTTTTCATTTCTTTTTCAGTGTCTTTTTTTTCAAAAAATTCAGAAGAAGGATTTTCTAAGAACTTGGTTGCAGCTAGCTTAAATTTTCCGAAAGTTTCCTTTGAAAGGGCAGCCAGTGCATTTCTCTCTTTAAATGTAGGGTCAACGAAAACAATAGGGCTCTGAAGCTTGGACTCATTAAGATGCAAGAGAATTTCGTTTTTATTTTTATAGAACTTCTCAGGATCTAAAATAATTTTCTCTTTATCCTTAACTGAGTTTAAGAATTTAACAAAAGAGTTATAATAACTTATCAGCAGCTCTAAAGCGTATCCAGAAAATCCGTTGATGTAAGATTCTGCGCCATAGCAGTTATTAGCATAGCAAAAAGCCTTTGCAAGCATTATTTCTTCAGCAAGTTTTTTGTTTTCTTTTATCTTTTCAACAATATACTTTACATGAAAATAAGATAAATCAGTAACATTCCTTGCTTCTTCTGGCTTGTTTATTTTGGCAGTTGGTACTATTTCAAAGATCAAACCATTTTTTTCAACCTGAAAATAATCTCTGCTACCATGTATTCTTTGAGCATTTTTTAACACGCTACCTAGCATGCTTGATAGTTGTTCATCTTTATATTTCTTAGAAAACCTTACAAAAATATCTATATCGTACTTGTCTTTCTTTATCAACGTACCTTTTGCTAAGCTTCCTCCCACAAATGGCTCTGCCTCTAGTTTGTTTTTCTTTATTTTCTTTGCTATTTCGTTTACAAAACTTTCAGTTTCTTCTTTTATTCTTGCCAGCTCTTTTTCTTCTAGCCTTACTTTAGAAATTTGCTCCTTTAGCACTTTTTTTATATCTTTCATCTAAGATTAAGAGAAATTCAATATATAAAGCCTTCTTTAGAGCAATCCATTAAATTGAAAATATTCTAAATCTTCTCTTCTTACTGTTAAATCTCCTTTATCTCCGGGGGCCTCTAGGGTTCTTCCAGGAAGCTGGACCCAGACCGTATCTCCTCTTTCTTCTAAGACTTCTACTTCTAACCTCCCATCTTTAATGGACCTCTTCCCGAAAAATCCAGATGTCAATATTGTTTTTCCATCATAATATCCCTCAATCGCAACCGCATTTTCACCTGGAAACATTCCAGGACTTATCTTTACCTTTAAGTATGCTTTCATTTCAGTCGAGTCTCTTTAAATTTATCCTTCGACAAATGCCAGTTGTTTTCTGTATACTCTTAGTACATTGCAGCTTTTGATAAACTTCCCTCCTCGCGGTACAACTTCCACTATATCACTTGAAGGCTCTTCTCCAGACATTATCCAGTTCCAGATGCTTACCTGCAGCATTTTGTGTTTTATAAATTCCCTGTCAAAGAAACCCATATGTTTCTCTCCTAAATAGTCGATGCAATGCAAAAAAGCTTCTCCAGGAAGACAGTCTCCTTCGTCTGCAACACTTTTGAGATAAACTTTCATTTTCACCTCCACTTTATTACAATCAAATCGAAAAAAATATTATTAACTTTTGGTTTAACAAAATATAAACCAAAAAGTTTATAAAATCAGGTAGCCAAAAGGATTAATGACATTTAATCTTTTAATTCCAGATATAGAAAATAAGCCAAAGAATACCAAAGACGCGGTTATTAATATCCTTACTTACGAATGGCCCATTACTCTCCGTCAGATTTACTATAAGATAAAAAAGCAGTATGGCTATTCTTCGAGCTATCAGTCAGTTTATAAGGCAGTTAAGGAGCTAAAAGAAGGGCATGTTTTGCTTGAAGGGGAAAAGAAATATGAGATAAATGTTGGCTGGATAAAAAAACTGCAATCTTTTACAGATATAGTAGAGACTAATTACTATGCTACAGAAAAGCTCCAAAACATTTCTGGACTAAAAGATTCTAAAGCAAGCCAGGACTTAATAATTTTAACTTTCGAAACTCTATTTGATGCAGAGAAATACCTTTATTACTTCATGAAAACCGAGCTTCTCAAAAAAAAGAATCAGATTATTTGTTTCCAGCTTACAAACGAATGGCGTCCATTATTCTACCTAAGAGCAGAATACAACTATTACAAACGGCTGCAAAAACTTGGGCATAAATTTTATTTTTTATGCTCTGGAGAAACTTCTCTAGAGAAAAAATACAGGGAATTTTACTTATCTTTTGGCGCTAACTATAGAACGATAAAGAGCGAGCATCCTGATGAAACAATTTCTTTTTCTCATTACTTTATTCAGATTTTTATACCTGAACATCTAAAAAACCAGATAAAAAAGCATCTTAAAAATGAGAATGTTCTTGGACTTTTAAAAACCCTCGAAGAAAAATCCTCAATAAAACTGGTGATTAATAAAGATGAAGAGCTTGCAGATAGCTTCAAAAAACAAGTATTAAAGAAGTTTTAGCTTATTTACCCTCTTCTCCTTTTTGCTGAAAGGCAGAAGCCAAATCAATTATGTATTTTCCCTCTTCCAGCTTGTAAATTAATGGTCTTTTCTTTGAGAAAAGATTAACAACATCTATTTCAAATTTTCCAGGTCCTGTTATTCTCACTGATTCCAAATCTAATATAACAGGAACTTCTTGTTCTTCTTCTAATCCAATCATCTCCCTTACATCTTTTTCAACTTTTCCTTTATCAACACCTTCTAGCTCTATTGTTTTCCTTTGGAGCTCTTCAATCTGCTCCTGTTTGACGAAAAAGAAAAAATGGCTGCCGCACTCGCATCCTTTCAACAGGCTTTCAGATGCATCCTCGTACATCTTCCCGCAATGCACGCATTGGTTTGGCATAGAAGATAAAAGAACTCAAATATAAAAAGTTTTGCTTTACTTGTTCATGAGTATCTCTATTTTTTTAGGGTCTCGTTTTATCTCCCTTACAATCGATGCAGGGCCCATTATTGTTATAGAATCCTGGGCTCCTAACGCTCTTGCCAAGTTATGCCTTAGTTGAGACATCATGCTGAGCTTTTCTGAGTTAGGGTTTATGACTGCTAATTCTATCCCTTTGAAATCCTTCACGTGTCCAACCATTGCCATAGTATCTTCTATTAGCCTGGCTTCTTCCTCGCTTTTCAGTCTTCCCTGAAGGATTATTATCTTGCCGCTCAAAACAATATCCAGCAGTTTTTTTATCCTTTCTCCGCTCTTCAGCACTTCAATTTCGGTATACGGGATAAATTGTATTGTAAGGCCCCTTATTTTCTTGTTTTTTTTCATTGTCTCTTTTTTAAAATTTTACCTCTTTTTATACTTTTTTTGCAAGTTTGAATACTGATTCGTAAAATTCTTCCATGTTTTTTCCAAATCTCGCTGATATGCCCACCACCTCATATTCTGGGAAAGCAGACTCTATCTTGCTTAAATCTGCTTTCTTTAAGTCTACTTTATTGCCTACTATTAAAACCGGAATCTTTCTAGCAACTAGGTTTCCGATTATTGTTATATTCACTTGGCTGTAAGGATTTTTTGTTGCATCCAAAACTACAATTACCGCATCCATATCATCTAGCCATTTTATTGCCTCAACAATTCCTTGTGTTGCTTCTTTAGCCCTTTTTTGAGCCTCTTTTTTATTCATTTTAAATCTCATGAATTCTTCGTAGTCTATTTTTGTAGCAATTCCCGGAGTATCAACAATCTTGAAGCTTAGCTTTTTGCCTTTATAATCAATATCCACTTTCTCTTTGAACTGGATTTCTCTTGTTTCGTGAGGTATCTTACTTACTTTTCCAAGTTCCTCGCCTGTCCAGTCCTTGCAGATTCTGTTTGCTAAACTCGTTTTTCCAGCATTAGGAGGCCCATAAAAACCTAGGCTCAGCTCTTTTTTCCCTTTAAATATGCCTGAAAATACCCTTTTTATAAAATTCCTTACAATTTTTATTACCATGCTTATAAATTATTTTCCCTATTTTTATTTCTTTATGAAGAAAAGCTGCTTTTTAAATTTACTGCACCATTTTTAGGCGAGTACATTTGTCCTCTTTTAGCTAGCTCCTCCTTAACCTTCTTTTTTTCAAAAGCCCTAAATAGGGGTATTTCCCACATCCCCGTTCTTTTGCCAAGCAATTTTCTATAAACATAGACTATTTGCTCGTTTTTCCATCCGTACTGTTTTAAGGTTTTATATGCCTCCCCTTTATCTTTCCCTTGCCTAAGCGCATTAAAAATGAAGCTCATTAAATTGTATAAGTCATTCTTATCCTTGAAAAGATGTTCTTCGTAATACCTTTTATACCACTCCTGAAGAATTATATAAACCACAAAAACACAAAAAATGAATATTACAAAAACTAAAATCCTGGGCCAATTTATTCCATGACAGTCATTTGGGCAGTTCTTCTTATTTTCTTCGCTGTCTTTTTCGCATTTTCCATCATTATCGCACGGACCTGGCCCGCTATTGTTAGGAAGGTTGGAAATTCTTGGGGAAACGTAAACAGGCAGGTCTATAGCCTCAACCTTTCCTGGAAGGATAAAGCTTATTATTTTCTGTTCTTCAATGCCAGACAAGTCTATCTTCGCAGCCCCATCTAACTCTTCTTGATTATAATCCTCTTTAAATTTTATTCCTCCCCCTTCTATTACTAAAAATGCTTCTTCAAAGTCTCCTTGGGGAGTTATATAGAGTGTAACAGCAGTAAAAAGCGGTTCATTAACTCCTTGATCTTTAAGATAAATAATATTTGTTTCAACTTCTAAGTCCAAATTTTCAGCCATCCATAATACTATCGTGTCCGAGTATTCTCCGGAATCTGTTTCATCATCCGTAAGATAACTAGGGTCTATATTCTCTGGAAGTGGGAGAAAATCTCCTTTAAAATTTACGCTCTCTAGCCCAGAGGGGATATTTATTTTCAACAAGGCAGTCATTATCTCAACATAATCATTTGAGGTCTCGTACCTCTTCTGTATAGCGTCTAGCTCTGCTTTTAAATTGCTAACGTTAATTTCTTTTTCTATTTCAGGCCTATACCAGCCAGCTATTGCGTTAATCTCTGCTGTTATAGTGTTTAAGCTTTCTCTTTTCTCTACTAGCGTTTTATTTATTTCGTCTTTCGGGCTCTTAACCAATATATCGAAATCTCTTGTAGCTTCTCCCTGGGGGTTTATAGCAGAGATTCTTAATTTATAGGATCCTGTTGTAGAATAAGTGTGAGAAGTAAAATTCTCCTTTGTTGTAATATCGGCTGTTCCGTCTCCAAAGTTCCATTTGTATTCAGTAATGTTGCCTGTGGCATAAACATAAAATTTTACAGGGATCACAGCTGATGCCTCTAAGGGATAAACCATATCTATCGTAGCCAGTTTCAAAACCGCGATGTCCCTGCTGGTTATTTCTACTCCGCCTAATTTTAAGGACATAGTTTTTTGGCCATAGGTGTTTGGAACTTTTATGTCGCTTTTTTCTAAATTCAGAATTTTGAAACCCATGTTTACTTTAGAAGGTTCTTCGCTTATGTCATAAAAATATCTCTCTGTTGTAGATATTCCCGCAGTGTATCCTAATTGCCCATCAGAAATGTTTAGAGTCTGCTGCTCTCCTGCTATTATCTTAATTGGGATAATGCAACCACTATTACAATTGTTTTCATATCTTTCTTCTATATAATCTCCTATTTCCTCTGCAAGATTTATCATGCCCGCACCCCTGTAGTTATCTACTTCATTTTGATTGAGCAACACCCTGCCCATTGGCGCATACCTTCCTTGATACACAAAAATGGGAAAATCATAATTGTAGCCTTCTTCGTTGTCTGAAAATCCGCAGGGCGCGTTTTGTTCATAGTACATTCCATATTTATTATCATCTTCGTACCTTTCTGTGCTTATGCAGACAAAAAAATTCTGTTTTTTTTCTACGATATTTTTTATCTCGCAGCTTATATTTCCAGTGCTAGTTGCAGAAGCAGTACATGTTCCAAAATCTCCAGATTCTTCATTGTACATTCTTATACGAAATTTTACACTTCCGCTCTTTCCAGGAATAGCAACAATTTCTGCTCCGGCTTTTATCCTAGAAGCAGGAGGAATCTCTATTTTTTGGCAGTATTCTGTCTGAGTTATTTCTGCTATTTGTGTAGCCTGCTCTCTGTTATAGCAGTTGTAAATTGCATCTCCGTAGTTTCCAGAGAAGTTGTGGGCCTGCCACTCTATTTCGTTATCATCTAGAATATCAACAACCAACTGGGGGTATCTGGACTCTTGAGCAGTGCTTTGAATGTTTAAAGAAAAGCTATCTATGCTGCTGATTTCCCCAACGATCTTTAACCCTAGACTCTTTCTATCTCCTGCACTGAGGGTATAAGTTTTGTTTAGTTCCTTATTGGATTCTTTATAATTTGTTTTGCAGTCTGCTGGAAAACAAGAAAAGTCTGTTCCTGAACTCAGGCTGTTATTCTCGAGAAAATCAATTATACTTATCTGGCTGTCAAAAGCGCTTAAAACAGAGGTTGAGACTTCATCCTGTAGGCTTATGTTCACCCAACCCCTTATAGTTTCTCCCGGACCATAACTCGTAATCACGCTTAGATTGTTCAAGCTAAAAGAAGCAGAGGTTAAAGCAGAAATTAAGACCAATACCACCAAAAATAAAAAATGTTTTTTCATTTTCTTTTTTTCCTAGAAGATTTGAAAGCATAGATGACAACTATAACGACTGCAGTAACAAAAAAGCTTAATATTGTAAAAAAAGCCAATTTCGAGGGGCACGCGATATTTCTAGATACGCCCTCAGCGCATTCTGGAGGAGCGATAGCCCCGGCTGTTGCAGATTTCCATACCCTTTGCCAGGTAATGGTTATAAAATCTGAGTCTTTGCTACAATCTCCTTGAACGCTGCTTTTCTCAAGAACGCAGATTCCGTCTGTTCCATCATCTACTTTCTTATCATCATCATCTCCTGGAACATCGCAATACCAAGGAGAATATTTTACTCCGCTGCTGCAATTTCCATTTTCCCAGTAACAAAGGCAGTTGGTGTATCTGAAACAATTTGAATCGCTATTATTAATCTCCCTGTACCCTTCTTTGCAAATGTCTTCTGGATAGTCTTGTATTCTGCTTATGCTGTCCGCAGCAATTTTAGGCGGCGCGCTTTCGCATTCGGCCTTTGCCACAGCTTCACTTCCAAATAGGCTTATAGCATATTCTTCACAATAATTAAGCACATATGTAACAGGGATACATTTCATAAAATTCGGATCGCTAGGATCCACATCATACTTACATACGTATCCTTCAGGGCAGCAGATAGGGGGGGTTCCAGTGTCTTCGTAGCAGCGAGTCAAACTGCTCCACTGTTTTAATTCTCCTTCTGACCAATTTTTCCACACCCAACTTTCTCTATCGCATAGTGGAACGACATTTGCAACTTCAAATTCTTTTCTTATACCCTCGCTCCAAAGCGTATCAGCATAAGCGTAACTGGCTAAGAAGAATGCTGCAACAAGCAATGAAATAATTACTATATTTAATTTTTTCATCTTAAATCTCCTTTGGAGTTTAAGAGGCATAAAATCTTTAATTTTTTCATCTTAAATCTCCTTTGGAGTTTAAGAGGCATAAAATCTTTAATTTTTTCATCTTAAATCTCCTCGTATCCTACTTTTAAATATGCTCTATACTTCTGGGGATTAAAAAAGTATTTTGTAAAATCAACAACATCCGGATAATTGCTAGACCAGTTTCCGTATTTAACATCCCCGCTGCTAAAATTCCAGTCGAACCATAGGTTATACTGCCCAGGATTAGCGCCTATTAGGCTATTCCCAGTTGGGTCGAACTTAGGGAGGTTATAACAAAATAAATCAGAAACGGGATAGCACGGAACATACGCAGGTTTGTCTGCAAGGCAGGAGCCTATCTGGCACTTGGAAACATAGCTTTGACTTGCATTGAATCTTATTGGAAGGGCAGTATAAGGAAAAACTTTCAGATTTTCTGGCTCTTGCATTACTGCAAAAACATTGGTTCCTGCATCGTAAATATAAACTTCAGTGTAATTGCTAGCTTTTTTGCTTCTTCCTATCTCCTCTACTTTTAGATAGACCTCTTTTGTTCCCCACTGGGTGTATGGACGAGACACATCGCAGTCTTGCTCAGGCCAGTTGCAGCTCATGGTTGAGCCGTCTCCAAACTCCCAGGTGAGTTTTAAAGAGTCGTCCGCATCCCAGCTATCTTCCTTAAAATCAATATTTTGATTGACCCTAAATCTTCGCTGATCTTGAGGCAAGGCGAATGCTGGAGCGGTAATTATCGCATTTGGAGGAGAGTCTGTATCTACTGTGCTTTTTTTTGATACATTCAATTCCCCCGACTTGCCTATTTCTGCCCCTCCGCTTTTTACTACAAAATAAAACTCCTCTTTAGGATCTTCATTCCCGCCTTTTTTTTCATACATATCTTGTGTTATTGTCCATTTAGCAGCTAAGTGCGGGCCATAGTCAAAGGAAGTTGAAACAGCGTCTATATCGTCATCCCAAGGATCTAAAATTTCATTGTCCTCTTCTCTAATGTTAAAGCTAAAGCTTTGCCCTGCATGATTTTCATAAATCATCAATACAGTATCCCCAATATCCGCTTGGGTTATTAAATTTCCACTCATATCTGCCCAGTAGATTTCACTTGTTGTAGGAATATATTCGGTTCTGCAGCAGATTTTAATGGGATAAGCAGTATTTGATGCTTCAGAAACATGCGAATTTTCTTCTTGATACAGCCTTGCAATTGTCTTGTAGCCATCAGGGCAGGTGAGAGATTCTGAGTCTTTAGTTATTTGACAGTCTAAATCACCATAACATGCATATTTTAGGTAAAGAAGTGTGCCATCATTTTTCTGCGCATGAGAGTTGATATCCTGATATAATTCAAGAACTTTATTACTCCCGGTACATGCATGCGGATCTCCTGCCCCCCCATAAGGATATCCAAAAATCTCATCGTAGTAAATATCGTATGCAGGATGCTTGTAAATATCGCGAGCATCGTACCACGTGCAACAAGGGGGGGTAGTGCATGTTGCTACTGCTTGACACTCAGCAGGCGTAGTCTTTGTAGGACAATCAGCAGAAGCGCCCTCGCATGATGCGGGTATTGTAGTCTGAAGAACTTTAGAGTCCCAAAGCCCAACGTGGGAATTAGTTGGGGAATAAAGACTCAATATTATTTGAGAAGTGTCGCTATAAGGAATATACCCTCCTAAATAGCATTCTATTCCTTTAGATTGGCACTGGTTCCAGGGAGGGTAAGGTCTTTCTTCGATACTCTTCTTTTCCGCTTCGGAGGTGGTATAGAAATTATCTGACTGTGCTGTGTGATAAAAATGATAAAGAGGAACTGTTCCAGGAGGCTGCGGTTCTGTTGGAGAGTATACATATCCTTCTGTTTTTTCATAAGTCCATCCAGTGCTTACAAGATTATTTTTTTCTGTTTCATCTGTAGTATAGATATGGTTTCCATTGGTGTTGTTATGAAGTCTGTAAAGAGGAATTCTCCCATTTTCGTTAGTAGAGTATACATATCCTTGTATTCCTTCGTAAATATATAAAGGATTTTGGTTTGCTACTGCTTTTTCTGATTTGTCTGAGGTATAAAAATGCTGGTTAGCACCCGGAGTAGTATCCCAAAATCTATAAAGATGCATCTGCTTTGAAGCAGAAACATTTGCACAGCAGACTAAAAATAGGCTAAGTATTATAGTAAAAACTACCAAACCTCTTTTACTTTCTTTCATATTTTATATAACTAAAATATGTTTATAAACATTGCCATGAAATCCCTGTACTGTAGTCTCAAAAACAGAAAAGAATTTAAATCATATTTTCTTAAAGTGCAGGTAAAAAGAGGAAAAATGGCAATTAAGCTTGAAATAAATCTTACAAATAAATGGCTTTATAGCTTGATTGCTGTTCTCATTGTTTTAGCCTTGGGTGTGGGTGTTTGGGCATATAAATCTGGCGTTTCACCAAGCGTAATGGGTCATTCTGCAGAAGAAATAGAAATTAGTGTAGGCGGGCAAACAAAATTATTAAACGATTGTGGCTGGAAGCATTCTGGGGAGTTGGTTTATAATGCCAATTCTGCAGCAGCCTGGAATGACCTTGACTTAAGCAGCAAAGTTGGAAAGAGAAGCACAATTATTCTTTTAAAAGCAGACCCTGGCGCAGGCGGAACTCTAGAATCAATATCGTTTAGGAGAAAAGGAGAAACAAGCGAAATGGGGTACACTGCCGGTGCTGCAACTTCTTTTGGAGCAGGAGTATCCGCAGCCCAGTCGAGTGCAGGCAATATAGTTTATGTATTGGTAGAAACAGATGACAATGGCATTACACAATTTAAGCCGTATATAGCTCAAGATGTTAAAATATATTTAGAAGGATATCTTGGCTGCTAAATAAATCAGTTTTTAACCTTTCATAACCACAACTGGTTTAACTCTAACAACTAGATTTCCAAGCCCTGCTTCATGGCTCACTCTAACAACTTCATCTATATCTTTGTAGACTTGGGGTGCTTCCTCTGCCAAGCCTTTCCAGCTTCCTGCCCTCACTTCAATCCCTTTTTCATTAAGCTGCTTTTTAACGTCTTCACCCCTTAAATTTCTTAATGCAGCGCTTCTTGAACTAACTCTTCCTGCCCCATGGCACGTGCTGCCCCATGAAATTTCTTCTGCTTTTTTTGTGCCCACTAGAACATAAGAAGCAGTACCCATGCTTCCAGGAATAATAATTGGCAAGCCAACTCTTCTGTAATCTTGTGGAATCTCTTTTCTTCCTGGCCCAAAGCTGCGCGTTGCGCCTTTTCTCATTACAAGAACTTCTTTTTCCTTTCCATCAATTGTATGCTTTTCAAATTTAGCTATATTATGGCAGATATCATAAACAACTTCTGCTTCGAATTTTGGGAAAATTCGTTTCATAGTATCCCTTACCCAATGCGTTATTAATTGTTTGTTTGCAAATGAAAAATTGGCTGCTGCGGCCATTGCAGCAAAATATTTTTTTCCAAGCTCACTTTTTATAGGTGCATTTACAAGTTCTCTATCTTGTTCTGGCCAGCCATACTTATCTTCCATTTCTTTTATATAATCAGAAGCTACCTGATGTCCCAATCCCCTGCTTCCGCAATGAATCATCATAGTTATCATGCCTTTTTCCAGCCCAAGAACCTTAGCAATTTTTTCATCAAACACCTCATCAACTATCTGTACTTCTAAAAAATGATTTCCGGCTCCAAGACTTCCGAGCTGGGGAATTCCTCTTGCCTTTGCCCTGTCTGAAACAAATGCAGGATTTGCCTCTTTCATGCATCCTTCTTCTTCTGTATGCTTCCAGTCCGCTTCAACTCCATATCCTTTTTTAACAGCCCATTGTGCTCCTTCTCTTAAAACTCCATCCAGCTCTTCTTTGCTAAGTTTTATTCTTCCTTTTTCTCCAACTCCTGAAGGAACATCCCTATAAAGCGCATCAACAATCTGTTTTTTCTTGTCTTTAATATCTTCGAGCTTGAGGTTTGTGCGTAAAAGGCGGACCGAACAATTTGAAACAACAAATCCATTAGCTATAAAATTATGACTTTCATTATTTATTGTTATATCATAAACTAAATCATTATGTTCTATTTCTTCTTTGCTTTCAATTTCATCCCAAATAAACCCTGTCTCCCCGTGGCAATTTTTCTCGACAAATTCATTGAAGGAAATAAAACAATAAGCAATTCTGCTTCCTGTTCTACCATAATCTTGGTAATAAATTGCCTTATCAATAAAATATTTGTTCGTATATCTGCTAGAAAGCGAATTAATAATCTGGCTTTTAGTAAAACCTTGTTTTTTCAGCTCTCTTGCCTTTATCATTGTACCTTCCCTAAAGTTTAGGATTTTTTCTTTTTGTTTTAGCCACAAAATTGCAGCATTCGCCAATTTTCTTTTCTTGATGTTGTAATCATAGTTGATTTTAGAAAAAAACTTAATTAGATTATCAGAACCCGAATAAATCATTAATCTTATTCTTGTAGACTTTGAGCCATTCAATTCATCAGTACGGGACTTAATAAGAACACTTTTTATATCAAATTCTTCAAGAATAGCTGAAATCTGATTAACAAAATGCAGCCCATGCAGGGGATTTGTTTTGTTTAATGAAAAAACAGGGCCATATAAATTAAAAGGGCGCCCCGTAAGTGTCTTAGGAGAGCTCATCTCTGCTCCAAATAAGCTTGCTAGAAATAGCCTTTTATACCATTTTACAGAGTTCATAAGCCATTCTGGAATTTTATAATCCTGTTTTGCTTTATTCCCGTACGGAGTTCCTAAAAGAGTAAATAAAACCGCAAGAGAGCTCGACTGACAATGTAAAGACTCTTCAATCCTTAAAAACTCATACTCGTCGTATTGAGTTTTCATTTTATGTTTTCTTTCTCTTGAAAAAATATGTGAGTCAAACCCTATCTTTTCTAAATCTTTTTTTATCTTTTCTAAATCTTCTTTTTTTCCATAAAATCCCAATTGGGTATGCTTTGCTATAGAGATGCTTCCATCGCCAAAAATAAAGCCCATTAGCCTGATTAGATAGGGTATTTTTGGATTATCAGAATGAAGAGGGAGTAGCCCTAAAGATTTTAATCTATTTTTTATCTGCAGTTTTGAGGTAAAACTTCTATTTAATGCATCAATGTCTTTTTCATCAACTAGTAGAATTTTTTCAGGCATTTCATAATTAATCCCTTCAAAAGGATAAACTAAGATTTCTTCTCCTTCTTTAATTTCTTTAACTTCTTTCATATCACTCTTTGTATAAAATGGATGCTCTTCTGTGGCTAAAATTTCTTCTCCTGACTTTGTTTTTATCTTAATAATTTTTTCAGAGTTCTTTTTCAAGAATAAATTTATCTTAGCATTATCTTCTTTTTTATTCTCTTTATCCAAAATAACTAAAGATTCATTTTTATAATTCTCTTCAAAATCTTTTATTTTTTTCCAATAGCCCAGCTCACTTAGTATTTTAGAATCCTCATCCAGGCAGTTTATATCGTAGCCTACGCCGCCCGGGCTTATAATTCCCTCATCTAAATCAAAAGCAGCAACTCCCCCTATTGAAAATCCGTAGCCCTGGTGAGCATCCATCATAGCCATACTTGCCCGGATTATGCCAGGAAGCATTGCAACATTTTTAACTTGAGTTAGAGTTATATCCTCTTTCATCTTTTCAAGAAGCTTTTCGCTAGCAAAAATCTTCCCAGGAACCTTCATAGCCCCTTCTTTAGGAATTTCCCATTCATAATCACTAATTTTTTCAACTTCAACCATTTTAACACAAGCAGAAATAGGTTTTTATAGTTTTATATGTTTTCAAATGGCATGGAAATAACAAAAACCCTTTATGTAACTAATAGAAAAGACTGGAGAACCTGGCTAGCTGAAAATTATGATAAGGAAAAAGAGATTTGGGTGATCTATTACAAAAAAGCTTCAGGAAAGCCAAGAATTCCTTATAACGATGCAGTTGAAGAAGCTTTGTGCTATGGCTGGATAGACAGCACGATAAAGAAAATTGATGAAGAAAGGTTTGCCCAGAGATTTTCTCCGAGAAATAAAAGAAGCATACTATCAGAAATGAACAGGCAGCGCCTAAGAAAATTAATCTCAGAAAAGAAAATGACAAAAGCAGGGCTTGATGCAGTATCTCACGCATTTAATCCAGAAGAAGAAAAATTCCTGATTCCAGAAGACATACTTGAAAATATAAAAGCAGACAAGCAAGCTTGGGAAAACTTCCAGAATCTTCCGGAAAGCTACAAGCGAATAAGAATTGCATACATAGAACATTCCAGAAAAAGAGGAGAAAAGGAATTTAAAAAAAGGCTCGATAATTTTATCAAACTTACTTCCAAAAACAAAAAGTTTGGATATGTTAAAGAAATGAGATAAGTCTCTTATTTGTGTTCTTATAACTTTCCAGTCCAAGAAATTAAATTTGAGAAAAATTCTGCATAGTAATTTCCCACTTCAATTTGTTCTGCTCCTTTGGCTTTTGCTGTAACTCTTTTGTTGCCCCAATCCACAAACCCTCCAACCCAATGAGGAGCAACGTCTGTTGCAAGACACGAAGTTCTAAAATTCTTTGCTTCATTCACAATCAGCAGAGGATACCTTTTGCCTTTTTTGAACTCTAAACCACTTTTTCCATTTGTTACATTAAAAGTTTGAACATCCAATAAAACAGAACTATTATTTTTTGGAGTTAAGCTGTTAAAGCCACCAATAGAAGGAGACTTTTCCAAAGGAAGATTTTCAAGAATTTCATGCTCTTTTTTCTTGATTATTATAGCAGGTTGAAAACAACTAATTCGGTCATCTTTTTCTGAAATCTCTACAGGAAGAAGCCCAGCAATTTTACTTTTATCCCAATAGCCAGTACTTCCGTGAAAAGATTCCCATCCTCCAATCATTAAGAATCCTGCACCATCCAAAACCTGGTTGATTATCTTTTCTTCTGCCTCTTTACTCATGAAATTATATGAATAATCGCTTAAAATGAACAATTTTCTTTTTCCTATATCTTGCTTCTTGATTTTTTCATTGCTTGGAACATAATCAAAATTATACCCATAATGTACCATTATTCCAGCGAGATAACTTGCAGCACCTTTTAATGACGTGTCTCCTAAATAAAGTATCTGTTTCATTTTTCCTCTTTTATTTAATTTTTAAACATCCACTACCACTTGACAAACCCACAATCCTTTGTTTTCACCTTCTGTTTCTTGCTTTACAAACATCTGGTTGTAAGTTATTGCTTTAACATCATTTGATACTTTGTAACTGCTTGCCTTGTCTCCTATTATCTCGGCCTCTAGCTCTTCTTCACTGATGCTTATTTTTTCTATCCTCGCCAATAAGAAATCTTCAGCATCCAGCAAAAATAAAAATTCTTCTAAAAAATTATACAACAAAGAACTATAGTCTTTTCCAGAAGCATCAATCTTCCATTTTATCTTCTCCTCAATTTTCACGCCTTTAGTCATCGTTTCAACTAAAGCGTAGGCCGCATTGGAAAATGCTTCTTCTATTGTTTTTCCGAATGCCTGGAACTTGGCATCTGCTGTGTGCTCCAAAAACTTGTACTTTTCCATTTCCATGACAGGCAAAAGTTATTTAAATAGTTAATCCTTATTTGGCATATTAAAAAGAGGAAAATGTCGATAAATATCAACTTAAAAATAGAAAAAAGAGACATGTTTTTATTCGGGTGCATTGCAATCTTTCTATTAGGGGCAGTCTATGTAATTGCTTATAACCCTAACTGGAAGGCTTCTCCTGGAAATCCTGCGATTCAAGGGCATACCCCAGATGAGATTGTTCCCTCAACAACAGGGTTCTGCAACACAGTTGATACCTATAATGGAGATTATGGATGGACAGGTTATGGAAATATTAGTATGCTAATTGATGACAGAAATATTTGTGAAGATGGAAACGGCTGCACTTATAGGATTTGGAGATATACCGCAGCAAAACCAGCAGGGGCAAATTTTTATACCTCTTCGCCTGTAATGTTAAGGCAAATAGCTTCTCATAATTGGCATGATGGTTATGGAAATCAGATTGGCATTAACGGGGATGGTACGGTTGTTCTTATTGTAAATTGGGATGATGTCCTTTATATTTGGGACGATAATTCAGTGTTTACTAATGGCGAAAACAGCCCCGACGCACTAACCTGGCGCGATGCAAGCAGTTCTCATGGCTTCTTAATTACCCTTTGCGATTACTAAGCAGAAAAATTATTTCTCCCACACAAAAAGCCTTAATTTCTTGGGCTTGTACTTATCAAGGGTAGAAGTTATTAAAATTTCGTCAGCATAAATTTCCTTTTTTTCAGTTCCAGCAGGGTAACTAAGTATCCCGCATGCAGCATCAACTTCACATACTCTAAATTTAAAGTATAGGTGAGAAGGCATCATACCCCTTATAAAATTATCTACATCTACAATGGGTGGATCGGGTTGTGGGACAATCGAAGTATCATACTGAACTATCTGCGCCCGTAACGCATCATTTTTGCTTACTTGTTCTAGAATAAAATGCTGGGTTTCATAAATGTTGTTTTCCGAACTTTTTGGAGCTCTTGCGACCATAACGAAAAGAACCGAAGCCACGAGCAAGACGCCCATAGTAGCTTCAACAACTCTAATCCATGCTTTTTTATTTTTGTTCATCATTTTACGTCCAAACTTGTATGTTCATAATCGCAGGAGTTATCCCTCCTGTATTATCTATAATTTCAATAGGTATATTTTTAGCCATTATATTGGCTTTTGGCGGCTCTTTTGCCTTTAAGTTGACAATATTAGTTCCGTCCATTTTATTTATCACTAGATTAAAATCAACGTCTTGCAACCCTAAGGATGTCTTTAAATTATCATAAGATACCCCGCCACCAGGAGGACCATATGCGGCTTGAAGAATCGTAATGTTATTATCAGAGACTAGCATATATTCATTTCTTACTCCGAGCCGGTATTCGTTTGCAGCAAGGTTCATATCTTTGCCCAACGGGTCCTGTAGCCCAGTGCATATAGCATCATCTTCTACAATTTCATCTGAGAAACGCAGCCTGTAGAATTTATCTCTTTTCAATGCAGCATCCATAGTCGGCCTAATGCATATCTTACTGGCTGCTGGAAATATTTTTGACTTGGCTCTGCTTCCCCCTTCATTTATTGGAGCCAGTCTATAAGCAGCAGGAAAACTATTAGTATCATAAGGAAAACAAAAGCACTCCCTCCCTCCAGCTACCCCTCCTAGCTGTTGTAGCAAGGCGTCATTTAGTATAGTAACAGAAAAAGAGGTTACATTTGCTTCCACGTATTCTATAATTGCCTGTTCAGTTGCCTCAAGATAATGTGTTGTTTCTTTGTTTTCTTCAATTGGATTAACAAAAAAGAGCAGAAAGGAGACAAAAGCTAAAAAAATCAAGAAGGAAATGATAACTTCAATGTGTCCGGATACTCCTTTTTTACTGTACATTTTTAACCGTAAAAAGCTTTGGCTCCTGTTGAAATAAGCCAGGCCATACAAACAAGAATGAACGAGTGTTTTATACCTGCTTTTATGCTTCCCTCCGCAAGTTTTCCAATAGTTAATCCTACAAAAAATCCCTGGACTAGCAACAAGTATAAGAATGGTTGCGCCAGCTTTTCTACATCCACCCCCCCTCCAAGGCTCAGTCCTCCAATATCCCCCATACCGGAGCTTCCCTCGCTGCCTTCCATGCCTTGAAAGACCGTAAGCATAGGAAGTATCTTGAACTGCATAACCAGCATTATTACTATAAATATTAAAAAGATTATATAACCTTGAACTACAAGAGTGTAAATTGCGGCTTTTCTCTCTTTCTTTAGTTTATCTGTCTGGCTAACTGACTTAGCCACGTTTTCTAGGATATTTCCTATTTCCCCGCCAGCACGTTCTGCTTCGATTATTAACGTAACTGCTCTAGCTATCGTTCTGTTGTCTATATCTTTAGCAAATATCCCAAGTGCATCTTTAACAGGTATGCCAAGTGCAATCTGATTAGATAATTTTTCGACATGGGGGGTTAAAGAGCCGTAATCTTTTCCCTTTAAGTTGAGTATACTCTTGCTTATCGGAGTTCCAGCTTTGACAGACTCTACAAGATTTCGCGAAAATTCCAAGAACATATTCTCCCTGTCTTTGTCCCTTTCTGTTTCAATGATTACAGTTGTGACAAAAGGCAAAATGCCTATAATAACACAAATACCTAGAGAAAAATAGAAAATGCTTTGATCCCTTAGAGCAAGGAGGCTGAATAAAATTCCAGCTAATGAAGCGACTATTCCGATAATATGTATCTTTTTTATCTTCATTTTTATACGTTCTGTTGTCTTAGATGTAAAAATACAAGAAAGACTATATTTATAAGGGCTACTGCCAGTAGTATCAACATGTTCATAGCTTCGGGTTCAAAGCCGAAGCTTAATGCTGGGCTTATGCTCATCATCACTAATAGCAATGTCAAAATCATAGGCGCTGCGATAACAACGCTGATGTATATGTCCATAAATGTCTCGGCGCTTCTTATAGCCTTCTCGCTATCAGTCTTATAATCAAATATTAAGGTGTCTGCCCTTTTGGCCAAAAAAGCCTCTAAATTTCCTCCGGAGGTGATTGTTGTAGCAAATCCGCTAAATAATTCAGAGAGTTTGGCACTTGCAGTGAAGCTCGCACTCGCCCTTAGTGCGCTTACTAGGTCGTATCCATAAAGATTTATTTGGTTAAGGACTTTCTTGATCTCCTTTCTTGTATAAGGGTACTCTTGTCCTGCGGCAATTATGGAGAATATGTTGGTTGGTTCTACGTTGCTTCCTGCTATAGCCGCCATATGAATCGTGACAAACGGAAGTTCTTGGTTTATTTTTCTCTCTATTGCTTTCTTTTCAACTGATGGATAGTAGGCAAGCAGAAAAAAAGTAGCTATAGGTATTGCTATAACTATCCAGAAAAATTTCAAAAACCTAATCAGGATAGATTCTTCTACAATCTCAAAAAAACTCAGAGGATTTAAGCTGAAAAAAAGGAGGATTATTAGAAGTAAGAGCGCAACAAAGAGAGAAATTAGAGCTGTAAAAAAGGCCATTGAGATGTAAGTATGCGACAAAAATGGCATGTTTGCCTTTTTTAACTCTTTATTTAAATCGATAAAATATCCTTTTTTAACGAGTTTTCTGGACAATTCAGAAAATAATTTATTTGAAATTTTTGCATAAAGGCTGGGTTTTTTAAATTGTTCTTCTTTTTTGCTCTGATCAAGAAAGTTATATTTTTTCTTGAGCTTGTTTATAGTAGTGTCTGTAAGGCTCAGCTCTTTGATGAACTTTCCTTTTTGTGATTTCTTGACAGTGACCATTGTTCGGTCAGCTTCTGTTACAGGAGAGTTATACTTGAAGCTTACTAAATCTTGTTTTGCGCCCTCTGGTTTTTTAGATGGAACTTCCTTGAAGAGAGAAAGTGTTTTAACTAAGTCAGGAGTAGAATCATTTATTATATTTAGCTGAGACGTTAAGGATTTAACAGTGTTTTCTAGCAGTTTTCTTTCTTCCTGGTCGATTTTATATCCAGATTTTTCTAAGTCTTTAACTGTGCCCAAGTGGCCTATTATAGAAGACAGCTCCTTTAGGATATCCCTTTCATGCTTAATATTTTCCTTAAGCGCTTCTACATTGCTAGTTATCTTTTCGTCGCTCATTTTAGTTCTTCAAAAAGTTTTTTTTGCAACTCAAGAATTGCTCTTTTAGCGCTCTCAAACTCTTCGTTATCTTTCTTTCTAAATGCTTTTTCGAGTTTTAGAATGCCCTGTTCCATGCTATTGACTATCTGGGAGATATCATCTAGCTTTTCTTGACTTATCATTTTTCCTCTTTTATAAAGTAATCAAATAAATATACTATATAAATATTACTTTTGACAGAGATTACTTTATACCAAACTTCTTGAGAACAGTTAATGGGTCTCTATAATATTCGTTTATTGTTTTTTGAACATCTTCAAAGCCAAATATTTTTCTCTTATATAGCTCATAAAGGAGTTTGGATCTTCTTGTAAACTCCTCCATTAGTTCCTCCATTGTCAAGCCGTATTTAGCCGCTATTTTTTCAAAAACCTTGCTGTCTTTTTTAAAGTAAAATCTGTCATCTCGAGGATTCCATATAAAAGGCTTGTTCGTCAAGGCGATGCCTTCAGGAGTGACATTGACTATCTCTACAATTTCCCTTAACCTTCTTGTTTCCTGCTTTTTAACAACCGCATGGGTCATAATGCAAACTGAATCGAGCGTATTCACAAGCGTTGGTGAGAGATCGATTGGAGGTGTTTCCAGCCTTTTTATAACTGTGTCTACAGAGTCCGCATGAATCGTTGAAATGGATGCATGCCCAGAAGCCATTCCCTGGAATAATACAAAGGCCTCTTTTCCTCTTACTTCCCCAACAATGACATAGTCCGGATTCTGCCTGAAAGAATTTTTCAGTAAAGCGAATAAATCAACTTCTCCAACCTGCCCCATTCCTATGGCTGTCCTGGCAACAGAAGGAAGCCAGTTCTCCCTGGATAGGTTTATCTCTCGTGTATCCTCTATGCTTACAACTCTGCAGGAAGGAGGAATGAAAAAAGCAATTGCATTCAACAATGTTGTTTTACCCGAAGCTGTACCTCCTGTAATCAATAAGTTTGACTTGTACTGGCACAAAATCCACATGTAGGCAAGCATTTCAGGGCTTAAAGTATTAAGAGCTATAAGCTGGATAGGCGTCCAAGGAATCTTCGTGAATTTTCTTATTGTGAAGGTAGGTCCTCTTGATGTAACATCTTTAGTATAAGTGGCATTTACTCTGCTTCCGTCTGGCAAGCTACCATCAAGAAGAGGATTTGCATAGCTAATATATTTGCCGCATCTCTGCGCCAGCTTTTCTACAAAACTTGCAAGGTAGTCCATGTCTTTATAGACAATATTTGTCCTTAAGTTTCTGTAAATCCTGTGAATGACATAAATAGGCGTTCCGACTCCATTGCACTCTATATCCTCAATGAAATAATCTCTGCTTATTGGTTCTATTTCATTTAGGCCCATAAAATCCCTGAAAAAATAATAGAACATTTTTTTGTACGTAGCTTCAGAGACCTTCAAGTCCAGTTCTGAGATGAGAAGTCTTGCTGTTTTGTCAATATATTCTATCAACCCTTTTCTTGATTTTTCTATTAGAACATTGACATTAACTACCTCTTTCATAGCCCCTTCTATCTCGTCTAACGTTGCTTTTTCTTGCGCATCCAGCAAGGGCTCTTCTATCTCGTACGCAAGTTCTAATCTCTTCTTATCAAAATATACATGAGCAGAAGCATAGGGAGAAATAAGCATGTATCTTACATCTATCTTGGTCTTATCTTTAGGCCTTGGTAGTGCAGGAATGTTCGGAGATAAATCAATCACTATTTTTTCTTTAGGTGCCGTTGCCATTTTTATTTTCCTCTTTTTTATTTTTTCTCTTTTTAAAAGATAACATGGTTTATAAATATTTCTTATGAAAGTTCTTCTATAACTATCCAGATTTGGTCATCTCCGATTACTGCAGGATCTGGGTCAGTAGTTCCATTGTTCTGGACCGCGAGCCGATAAGGCACAGATGCAGCAGTAAGCACTTTTTTCTTGTCGGTATTTCCATTGGTGATGTTAAGGCCAGGATAGGCGAGGGTTATGTTTATATTATAGAACCTGCCACTTTTCAATTTCTCTGTAGAAATATTCATGCTTCCTTGCTCTACATAGCTTCCGGGCTCGCTGTACTCTAATCTCGTCTTCTCAAGGATATAAGTTATTTCTTCAGCAGAAGCGTTTATTTCTATTCTGCCTTTTTTAATCATTAATTCGGGTATAATTCTTCTGTTTCCAGAGCCCGCATCTCTTACCTCTTTTATGGTCTTGTCAAAGCCATTCATTACAGATAATGTCTGCTCCACAACCAGCTGGTCTTTATATCTGTCAATTGCAGGAGCGGATATAGCGAGTATTGCTGCTATTATTGTAAGACCTATCAGTGTATAGATGACTGTCTCTACCCATATCTGACCTGATCTTTCCTCGGATAAAGCTTTCTTTTCCATTTTCATCGCCAATATTTTAGAGATACCTAACACGCTTCTATAGTCTTCCTGTCTGCTGCATCACAAAAGATGTTGCCCTTTACTACAGGAGCAATCTCCATTGAAGTAACTTCTGTTAAGTTGTTGTTATCGTTGGCAGTGTTAAGCGAGTAAGTTACCATTTCTCTTCTCTCTGGAATCTCGATTGTTTGAGGGGGAGTATTCGAACCATACATCAGTATTCTCTCGTTTGCGCTTAATGGAGTCGCTACTTTTATATCAAACTTTTCGCTTCTCCCTTCACCATAGACATTTATTACAAACTGCTCTATACCCAGTGCTTCTGCACCTCTTTTAACACTTACATTAACTCTTGTATAGTCGTCTGCAGTCCCAAAACCAGCATCATTACCAGCAAATACCTGATAACAAGTGTACTTTGAAGAAGTGTCTATATCTATCTGACCCAATGCTTTAGCGCAATCTCCTTTTGTGAGTATACTCTGTACATAAGGAATCACAAAGCTGGCTACAATCGCAACTGCTGCAAGCGAAATCATTACTAACAAAATAGTTGTTATTACCGGCGAAATTGCTTTTTTATTTACCATTTTAAGTATTATATCTCCAATTCTACTCCTGGATGATTAGCACAAACATATCTCTCCTTTACTTCCCCTCTCATCCCCTCTAAAACAGGTTTTACTGTCACTCTTTCTACTTTTCCTGCTTCTGTAAGCTCAAAATCCACGCTGAACTTTCCAGAGGCGCCCTTTCCAAGTCCAGAGGTTATTTCAATTCCTGTCAAAATATCCTGCGCTCTTCTTTCTAAAACTTCTGTTTTTCCTGGAGTTTCTATTTCTATGCTAAACGAATAAATATCTATATTGCCTGTATTTGAAACTATAATCTCATCTAGAAGAGGTTGTGCATGAGGCACAGGACCCACTTCGAAGCTAACCTCCCTGCACACATTTTCAATAGGTCTGTCGTCTTTTGTTATGGCCTGTTTAATCCATCCTCTTGCCCACAAAAGTATTATTATTGCAAGTACAACTGCAATAAGTATAAGCAAGACGGTTGTTATTACCGGCGATAAACCTCTTTTATTTATTCTCATTTTATAATATTTTATTTAGTATGATTTAAATACTTTTCTTTAGCTGCATGACACATCCTGCCCTACAAGTGAAGTTGTGCAAATTATCCATTCTTCAGATTGATTTCTTATTGCAACGACTGATATTTTACTAAGGCTCTGGGGTGTAAGCATGCTGTAGCTAAACTTATAAGAGTCCTCGTCTCCAGGACCTAAGTCTTTTGTGGTTAATATGTTAAGATCGTTAAGAGTTGGTTCTTTTATTAATTTAGCTGGCAGATCATTGGGATTTAGGCTAATTGCTGCTTTTATACTAGGATTATTGCTTCCTTTGACTACAAATCCGCTTATGTTGAACCGCCCCTGATTAGCAAGAGTCAGTTCTATGGTTCCAGCTGCAGCACCAGCCATAGGAGGGCATCTAAAATTTCTTATTACAACCGAAACTCCGTCAGGGCATTTTTCCGGCTCGGGTTTATCAACTAGCTTCCAGACCCAAACAAAAACCGCAGTTGCGATTACAATTGCTATTAAAATTAAGAGAGCATAAGAAATTATTTCACTTAATGCTTTCTTGTTCTTGCTTATTTTTTCCAACCTCATTTTTATTTACTAGTTTTTTAGTGAATTTAAATCTTTCCTTTATGTTTTTTTAGTTATATACATTTCATTTGTGTCTGTTACATTCTTGGCTATGACGAAAAAGAAGTTTTCTCCCTCGTGAAGTTCAAATTCATAAGTTTGGTCGAGAATCTTCACCTGAACCTGGTCAAAAGGCGGAGGCGGTATTATCAAGCTAGGGTCAGTCGAGTTGACAGTCGGTTTCTTAATAGTAGCTGCTGGAACTTCATATCCCGAAGGAGAGCCAGGTACAGTTAGTTTAACTGTCCCTGTATTTTGTGAAGTATAAGTTACAGATGTTAAATTTGTGGAGTTTCCAAAAACAAAAACTAGCTCGCTGCCTTTTTCTTTTTCTTCAGAATATACTGAGAAATTACTCATTAAAGCCTCCATAAGCTTTACTGTATCTCTTGTTTCAGCAGGATTGCTGTCGTATAACCCATAATCAACCACCCTTGTACCTTCTTCTTTAAATTCTTCACCTAAATCATACATCTTTACTGGTTTTTTCTTAGTTACAATATAGTTAGTTACACTAGATAATATAATTATAATACCAATTATAATTATCGCAGCTATAAGATAGAATTGTGCTTTTTTACTTCTCACTTTTTCTTTCTCGCACTTTCAATTCTAATAGCTATTTTAAGTTACTCAATTGAAAATGCTCGACCTCTTTCTATTTAAGTATGGAATTAATAGTATATAAAAGTTACTTAGCTACTTGATCCCCCTGTTTTGTTTATATAGCATGAGAAAATAAAAAAGTGCAGACTCGAGGGTTTGCTCAATTTCCCCTAAGAAGCTACCTTTATACTTTCTCAGCTTTGCTACCCTACAAGCACCTTAACTCATGTTTAGGGCTGCTCCGTTCCCGGCCTGACCCATTTCGCAAGAGCAAGATCAAGCAGGACAAAGCCTCAACGTCCGCATAAAGACTCCATAGAGGCAATATCACTTACCCTCTCGCAGCTTGCCAAAACTCGCTTGCATATGGCAGAGAGTTAACCTGCCAGCCTAGTCTGCAGAAATAAGATGGTTGAGGGGTTTTTAAACCTTCACAAGAATTTATAAAGAATTAATTCCTATAGTATTCATGGAAAAAAGAGAGGTAAAAAAGCCGCGCTTATTTTTAAGTGTAATTTTACCAATAGTGTTATTCGAGATTCTTTTCATTCTGGCTTCGGTCTTGTCTCTTGTTTTTCTAAAAGATAACTTAACAGCGAATATTGGAATAGCTGTTGCGATAATCATAATTTTTGGGTGCATTTTCCTCTTGGTTTTTTTAGTCTCTATTTTAATTTATCTCTTTAGATACGCTTCCTATGAAAAATCTTTGTATCCTAATGGCAAGTTTAGCATCCCTGCAGTTATTGGATTTATAGTTGTTGCAGCAGGCTATTTGTTAAATTTATTGGTGAGCTGGATTCCATTAGTTGGATTGGTGATGTCAATATTCCTTGCATTCGTGATTATCGGCGGAGCAATAACCTCCATTGTAGCCCTCTCTATGTTCAAGCAGGGAGAAAAAGGAAAAGGCCTTGCAAACATAGGAGCATTTATGGGAATTTATTACGTTGTTCATTTAATTATCTCGATAATTTTAATAATAATCCTTTGGATTGTTGTAGCTTCTTTTATAAGCAGCCCTGGTTTAATAGACTAATTTTTCTTAAGAAAAATTTTCATGCGGGGGGAACGACTCAATATGAAAGTTGAAGCGTGCCCGCCTTCTTCAAATTTGCTTCTTGAATTATCGAGGATTAGTGGCTTTATATTTATTGCTGTGATATATTCTTATAATTAAAGATAGTTCAATTCGGAAAATTTCTTTTATTAGTTAATTTTACTAGTAAGAAAAATTATGTTGGAACAAGCCATAACTGTCCAATAAAGTGACCCATATATATGTTACTGTTATCTTTTTTTACAGTCTGGACTTCACTAATATGTCTTGTCCCATCTTTCTCAAACTCTAGAATATATCTTTTAGTGAACCCCATTTCTCCTGTTAGATAATCATAATAGCCAATATAAGGCGCAGTATTATGGAATTCATCTAATTTTGCCTGAGTGCTATAAAGATCTAAAGAGCCAGAAACAAAAGGATTTGCTAAATGAACAGAACTGTTTTCTACTCCCTTATCTTCAGCATAAAAAGCAATAGCTATCTCTAAACCTTTATTGAAATTAAAATCTGTAGGAGAATCTTTTAAATAAACACATCTCGGATCTTCTCCATATCCTAATAAACAATAATTATTTGTAGAACTATTTTGATCGTCACAATTAGAGTCACTGTAACACTCATAATTCCCGCATTCTCCTAAGCAGCATTCATTTGTATCACTTGCAGTTTCCATGGTTTCTGAGCAAGTTGTTCCACTTGAACAAATCTGTCCGCCTTTTTGTACGCATGTTTGTTGTGTTGTTGCTTGAGCGCAAGTTCCTAAACAACATGAGTTAGTATCGCTAGCACTAACTGTACTTATAGAGCAACTATATCCTGATTGGCAAATTGTTCCGCCTTTTTGTACGCATGTTTGTCCTTGAGTTTGCTGGTCTGGACAGTTTCCCAAGCAGCAATTATTTGTATCGCTTGAAGTTACAGTGCTCCCATTGCAAGTTGTTCCGCTCCCACAGGTTTTGCCTCCTTTTTCCGAGCAGGTTTGCTCTCCTGCCGGGTTATTTTGTGCAGTGCAGGATTCATAAGATACGGGCCTGTTATTTTCCGTTCCGCATCCATTTTTATCATAACAAGTTCTTGACCTACTTCCATTAATACACTCACTCCAATTCTCGCATTCCCAATTTTCAGTGCAATTTACCATTTCTTGAATTTCTTCGATTCTAAATACTGGAATGCCATTTTCTATCCTTACTAATTTTATCCGAACATCTTCTTTCCCATCATTGTTCAAGTCCATCCTTCTTAGCTCGCCCAGTCTTAAGGTGATAGTATTGTCTGCTGTTAGGATATTAACAGAATCGCTATCAACTTGTTCAACTTCTACTACATATTTCTCTCCATCGTACAAGAATCTTGCTGTTTTTCCTTCTTGCAATTCGAAATTTTCCCCTAAAACAATGCTTTTACCCCTAGGTATAAAAATAATAAGAAGAACTGCAACCAAAATAATCATCAATATAACAAATGACATAACAACCCATAATAAAGCATGACTCTTTTTAGGTGCTTCAGAATTTGGAACTTCAATCACCTCTTCCATATTTGTCTAGGTTTCTCTTATTTTTAAAAGTTTCTAAAAACTAATTCTTCGATTCCTTCGAGGGGTCCGCATCGAACAAATAGATGTATGCGGGGGGAAGGAATCGAACCTTCGCAGGCACTAAGCCACAGGATTTCTCCTCCTCCAGTTTTCTCGGAGGACCTTAAGTTTGGCATCTCAGTTCCTCGTTATGTATTATAGGAATCTAAGAACCTTGGTTCTTATCTGAGTCCTGCCCGTTTGGCCTCTCCGGCACCCCCGCATAAGATTGTTAGAAAAATCCAATATAAAAACCTTGCTAGAAAAGGTTTTTATACTATTCTAGCCTTATTTATAAAAATGGGTGTTTCGGAAGAGCTTAATGCGTTAGTGATCGGTCTTAGGGATATGATAGACCTTGTGCTAGTAGTCGGCATTCTTTTTCTTGTTGTAGTAATCTTAAAGATAATAGAAAAAAGTTACAAGGTCAGGCTAGAGCTTAGGAAAAGAGACAGGAATATTTTTTACAGGCGAGAACTGAAAAATCTTGGGGATATGAAAGGTCCTCCGGAAAAAGTTCTTGACAGGACAAATATAATCGCCAGGGGATTTTTTAAAGAAGCATTCGGGCTCCCTTACAACCTAGAGTATTTGGAATTATTAGAAGAGTTCAGGAAAAGCGGAAAAAAAGAATGCATTGATTTCTGCAAGCTGATTTCTGAGCTTAATTACTCGGGCGAAGAAATAAGCCGTGAAAAGATAGCCAGACTTCTTTCTCTCCTAGAGAAAATAATGCAGAATAACAGGATTCTAAGCGAAGAAGATAAAATACTTCTGAAGAAAAGGGGTGCCCTTGATAGGCTTGCAGATAAAGTAATGGATTCTGCCCCAAAAATTAAGCTTCCTGCTGTCGCTTCGCCAAGCTCTCTTAACCAGCCGGAGCCAGTTCCAATAAAGAAGAAGGATATAAACTATATTAACTGGAAATACAAATTGAAGATTATTTTGCTAAGGCTGAGGGGGAGGATTCCGGAATTAAAAAAGGTGAGATTAGAAGGGCAAAAGACGGTATCTAGAATTGATAAGAAAATACTCGATAACGAAGAGGATAATGGCAAGGAGAACCAAATGGCCTGATAAATCTGTTGAAACTTTCTTCTTGGTTAATTTTAAAATCTGGTCCAGGGAGTTTAGCAAGGATTGCCTATCTTGGGCATCGAAGTAATTCCCTTCTGTATTGTAAGACAAGGCTTTCATAATATCTTCATTTAATTTGGAAACGCCATACACTGTCTCCCCCCCTTCTTTTGTGCCGATTGCTATCGTATTTATTACGATATCGTTCTGGTTCGCATATTTAATCGCGTCCTCTACCTCCCCAACATTGATCTGGCCGTCGCTTAATAGGATAATTGATCTGCCTTCTTCTGCTGTTAAAAGATTAGAGGAGGTCACGATTGCTTCATATATATCAGTTCCTTCAATCGAGCTTATTTTAACACCGTCCAATGCGTCTATGACTAGATCTTTCTTGTCAGTAAGGCTCTGGTGAATATAAGAGTTCCCCGAAAAAGAAACAACTGCTATTTTAGTTGTTGAAGGCGCGGCATTTACAAATTCTTTTGCAGTTTCTTTTGCAGCCTCTAGCCTGCTGGGTAGCAAATCCTTGGCTTCCATACTCCTTGAGACATCTATAGCTATTACAAAAGAAAAAGAACTGGCCTGAGCTTGCCTATGCAACGTGAGCCCGGAAACAGAGAGTACCAGAACTAAAACTATGAGTGAACTAAGGATTATTGTTACAATATCCCGTGAAAAAAAGCTTACTCCTTGCACGCGGGCTATGGCTTCGAAGTTAGCAAATTTTAATGCTCTCTTTTTCATACTTTTAATGGTTAGTAGATAGATAAATACAATAAATGGAATGACAAGTAGGAGAAACAGATATTTTGGATCTGTAAATGTAAAGTACATTTTATTGGTTAGAGATTATATATTTTCTTTTTTCCACCCTCCCTTTCAAAAATTCAGAAAGGACTGGAGCAAAATTTTTGTCCGTAGTAAGATCTAAGAAGTCTATGCCCGCTTCAGTTAAAATTCTCTTTACCATTTGCTCATGTTCGAGCGCGTTTTTTTCATAAGACTTTTTAAGGATGCTGGGGTCTATAATCATCTGTTTTTTAGTGTTAGGATCTTGTATGACTATTTCCCCTTTTAACTCAGGCATTTCTTTGTCTAAAGGGTCCCTTATCATTATCGCCATGGTTTCGAATTTATTTGAAAAAAGATCGAGGGTTGCCAGCGCAGTTTCTTTGATGCTTATGAAATCGGATACTAAGATAACTGCATTTATCGATTTATCCAAGTAGTCTAAAAAAAAATCAAGTTTCCTTTCTACATCAGAAGGCCCGCCATAATTGTCAGGATTGGATAGCTCGCCTACCAAATTGTCGAATTGCTTCATTCCTTTTTTTGGGAGGGCCTGCGCAACTATTTTGTCGCTGAATAACATAAAGCCGATATTATCCCCATAATTTAGTATTAGATGGCCAAGAGCAGAACACAGTTCTGCAGCATATTCACATTTTAGTTTTTCCGTTGAACCGAATAGCATATTATCGCTGACGTCTATCAAAAACATTATTTTTAAGTCTCTTTCTTCTATGTATTGTTTTATTAGTGTTTGGTTGGCCTTAACGCTCGCTTTCCAGTCTATATCTCCGGCATCGTCGTCTGGGGTATATTGCCTGTAACTGTCGAATTCGAGGCCTTTTCCCCTGAAGATTACTCTATAGATTATCCTCTGTATGGAAAATTCTTTCATGTACTCTTCAAAGTCGCTTATGCTCGTAGCAATATCCAGATTCAGTTTTTTTTCCATTGTTTAAGGATTAAGGAACCTTAACCTTTTTTAAAAGTTCAGTTATGATCTTATCGGAAGTAACCCCTTCAACTCGCGCTTTATAAGAAAGGATAATCCTGTGCCTTAAAACCTCATATGCGCTTTCTTTGACATCTCTAGGAACAACGAAATTTCTTCCATTCATTAAAGCTCTTGATTTGCTTGCTATAAATAAGGCGATAGTCGCTCTTGGAGAAGCCCCCCAATCTACGTAACTCCCATGTTCTATTTCTCTGGTCCTTGTAAGATTTATTATCCCCAGAATGTATTCTCTTATCTTCTTGCTCAGATAGATTTTCTTGGTTAAGCTTTGCATTTCTATTATTTTTTTAGGAGAAGTTACAGCATCTAATTTAAAATCTTCAAATTTTTTAAGAGTGGTATTCTGTGCCATTATTATTCCTTCGTCTTCAATTTTGGGGTAGCCCATGATTATTTTAAACAGGAACCTGTCTATTTGGGCTTCAGGGAGAGTATAAACCCCTCCTGTTTCTAGGGGATTTTCAGTAGCCATAACAAAAAAGGGCAAAGGAAGAGGGAACGTCTGTTTCCCAATTGTCACTTGCTTTTCTTGCATTGCTTCAATTAAGGCCGATTGAGTTTTTGGAGGGCTCCTGTTTATTTCATCAGCAATAAGAAAATTCGCAAAAATTGGTCCTTTAACTATTTCAAAACCTTTTTGAGGGGTGTATGTTGTGAGGCCCAGAATATCTGTAGGTAGCAAGTCTACCGTGAACTGTATTCTCTTTGCTTCGCATCCACTGACTTTGGCAAGCGCCTTAATAGCTAGAGTTTTAGCTATGCCCGGGACTCCTTCGAGCAATACATGCCCATCGCACAAGATGGCGCCTATTAAACTGTCCACCACTTCTTCTTGCCCTATAATTGCCTTGCCTATCTGCTTTTTCATCTCATCTATTGTCTTAGCAAACTCTTTGATTTCTCCCTCATCTGGTTTCTCTTCTTCCTCACTCGCCGGCTCAACAGCCAAGCTTGTTCGTTTGACTGGTTCGCCTGTCCTTTTGAACTCATTCGTGTCTTCTTTCTCGCCTTTGTAAACAGCTTCACTAGCTTCGAGGATTTTTTTTGCTGCGATTGGAACTTCAATTTTAGGTATCTTGTCCTTTTTCAGGCCCAGATAACTAATTGCGCTATCTGTTTCTTCTTCAGAGTATCCGGTGCTTACTATTTTTTCTCTGAGTTCCTCTAGACGGTAGTCTTTGGAGTATTTCTTCAAGTAGTCTAGGATTATTTTTTCCCTTACCGAGTCTATTTTTTCCATTTTCCCCTTTTTGTTATAGATAGTAGATTTACTTACATTTTAAAACTTTCCATGCCCCAACCATCCCCTCTTTATTCCAAGCCTGTTGTAAATGTAGTAGAGTATCAAAAGGACGAATAAAATCAGAGACGTCCAGCTTAGATATTTATAAAGCCTTTCTTTTACAGTCTCTTCTGCCCTTGGAATTGCTGGCTGGGATATTGCATATCTGCAAGAGTCTATAGCTTCTCTAGCTTTAGATAGCGCATTTTCATATTCTCCTTTGTAATAAAGCGCCCAGGCTTCGTCTACAACCTCCTTGATTTCAATACATTCAGGATTTTCTGCTATGAACTCTTCTGTAAACAAGAGTTTTTCATTCACTTCCGACTTGTTCGATTCTCTTACATTAAGGTGGATTATCCCCCAGTCACTATATCGGGGGCTTTGAGAAGTTGCATTAATAAGTACTTCGTAACTGCCGGTATCTTCTGTATTTATATCTATTGTAAGAGTGGTATTCTTTTTTTCTTTAACTTCCAAGGAATCAAAATAGTCCTGACTGAATTTTAATCTGATATCTTTCAATGTTTCATTATTTTTTTTAAATAGAGAAGTGAGATTAATTTTATATAAGCTAGTACTGCCCGTATTTTCTAGAGTGATTGGAATTTCTATTCTGTCTTTCTTGAATGCATCTACTGTGTCAGGAAAGATTATTTTTAAGGATACGGGGGTAGTAGCGCTCGCCCCCCCTCCGCCACTAGGAGTTCGTTGAACTTCTACTTCTGGAGGTACAAAGCTGATTTGAAATGAATTGCTGGTGGTGTTTGTTAGCTTTAGCCCATTTTCTAGGTCGCTGGCATTGATAGTTAACAATTCTGTTGCCGCTACTGAAGAGAATAAGCTTAAAATCCAGTCAGAAGAGACATTCCAAGAAATTGAAGTAGGAGAAGAATTGCTCCAAATAGTAAAGTTCGCACTTTGGTTATAATGGAAGTCAGAAAAATCGATATCTGAAAAATGATAACTGAGATTAATATTGTAAGTATGGCCATAAGTAGCTTCGGCATCGTCTATACTATCGTAAAAGATAATTGGGGCATTTGTATGGTTTATAGTGAGGTTCCAAGTTCTTGAGATATTTATTTCAGTAAAATTAAGGGGGTAAGCGATTAGGGTAATGTTTCTTTTTTCTTCATAAGTCTCTTCTGTAAAGTTGGGTATAAACGTCCATGTTAGATTAGTGTCATTTCCATAATAGCTGACATTATATCTTAAAATATATGTGCTGTTGGAATCTTCTATGTAAATTTTGTAAGTAAGGTTATTGCCTATAGAGTCATTCAAGGTAAAGGTAAAATTGGCAGGATTATTTTCATAGATTTCATACTCGTAGCTTGCCAGAGGGTAGTTTATATTGGGAACATCATAAACATAAATCCAAAAGTCATGAGTATCAAGAGAGTTTGAAGAATCGTTGACTGTTATATTTATATGATAACTTCCCCCTTGGCTTGAGTTAAATGTGATATTTATCTCGCCAGTTGTTGAATTAAAGGTTGTTTGATTAAAAATATTGGCCCCTGTATTAAATGCGTAGGAAAAAGTGAAATTATTGTTTCCAAGTTGTGTAGAGTCTCCATCTTCTGTATCGGCTGCATTGATTCTGTAGTAGAAATTAGAGCCGATAGTAGTGCTGGCATTTGTAAGATTCATCAGCTCAGGGTTATGATTTATAGAAAGAATAGTTAAATTGAAGCTTATAGAGTAGGTTGCATTGCTTCTGTCTGTAATATTTATCGTGATATTATACTGCCCTATATCTGCTTTTTTTGGGGTAAAAACCGCATTGTATTTGCTTAAATTTCCTATAGGAAAACCAGCTTCAATAGAGAAATTGAACAGGGTAGTATTAACGCCTTCTATTGTAAGATTTAAAATATGGCTTTCGTTGTAGAAACTTCTCTGGCCAGATGGAATTCTGAAATCGTTATCTTGAGTCCATATCCCTATTGTTGTGAGGTTATCTTCTGTACAATTTATGTTCTGTTCAGAGTCCACAGACGCATTAATAACATCTGAAGATTGAATCGGCTGCAAGTAAGGTAGGTCGTTAATATTGTATACTGTAAAGTTAAAGGATTTTAGACTGTTAAGCATTCCATCGCTGGCATTAGCAGTTACGTTATGGAATCCCACATCTTCGTCAATTGCTGTAAAGTTTATTATCCCGATAGAAGAGATGCTAAAAGAACTGAAGCTATTGCTAGCTGTATAGGAAAAAGTTATAGGGTCTCCTTCAGAGTCGGTAACATTTTGAGAGAAATTCAGGTAAGTAGCGTTATCTTCAAAGATAATAAAAGTATCGCTCATTGAAGAATTCCACTGAACCGGGGTATCGTTCCCTAGGCTTATTATAAAGGTTTCTTCATCAGAGTTACCTCCAGTGTCGCTGACATTTATTTTTACGGTGTGGTTACCTACTCCATAAGTAGAACGTGCCAAATCGTAATTTATAACCACCTTCGCAGTTGTATAATTGGAGTTGCTATAGTAAGAAGATACAGAGATCCAGCTGGTGTTAGAGGCAAAAGTCAGCACTTCGTTTTTTATGTTGTGATCTGGAATTAGCAAGTCATCATCACTGGCATTAATGTAAAAAGTTAAATTTTCATAAATTGTGTAGTTGCCTATTGCCTTTAAAATAACTGTATCTTCTAGATTACTAACAAGGAAATTTATTACCGTAGAATTAGCCTTCGGAGCTCCGTAACCTGTTCCGATGTCTCTTACACTTATGTTTACGGACCAGTTACCGACTGCAGAATCTCTAGCTGTAAAATTAACTAGTGCAGAAGCATTGTAGCCTGTTGAGCCATTGCACGGTTTAGTGATAATGTTAGTACCTGTTTCATTAAACGTGAACCAGGAATAATTTGCTGAGAAGGTTAAATTATAAAACTCATCTGTATCTGTGGCATTAATCCAACAGGTGAATTCGGAATCTTCTGTAGCTGTCCTTTCATTATTGCAGATATAAGTAAAGACTGGGGCCTGGTTTACATTAGCGATTGTAATGTTCACAATCTCGCTGGTTGTTTTATTCCCTATGGTATTATTGTCTGTCACGCTTAAATTAACTATATAAGAGCCAACATCGTTCTTTGCAGTGCTGAAGTTTATAAAAAGTATGCCAGCAACAGGAAAGAAAGAGTAGCTAGAGCTTGTAAATAGCGTGCAGTTGGTACTGTTTCTGTCGGACCATTCTGCAGTTGTGCACTCTATAAAAGTTATGTTAAGCGTAAACTCTGTATTATTTTCCTCGTCTGTTATATTTATTCTTTTTATAGAGGCTTCAGTAGAATTTATTGTCCAGTTTTCCAACCCTAAAAAACGTGGTGCATCATTAACAGCGGTTATGTTAACTCTCAAAATCCCAGATTGAACTGAACTTTCTGTATCCCTAACGGTTAATTCAATTTGTTTATTTCCGGTATTTGCATCAAGAGTAACATTTATCGTTAAATTGCTCGTAGAAGTACTAAATGTAAAATTGACAAGAGTGGTATTTGCCGCAATGTAATCGTAGGTAAGAATGTCATTAATATCGATTTCGGTGACATTTGTAGAGAAATTATAGGTGCATAAGCTATCTTCATAGCAATTCAGATAATCATTGTTGTATTTATTTCCGTCCAAGTCTATGTAGCTTCCACCCTGGTCGCGGCTTATCGAAGGGGCAGTATTAGAGATAGTAAAATTATCCGAAATAGAAATATTACCGAAGTTACTGGTGCAATTAGCCTCGAAAACGCGAATTCCCTTATAGTTAAAGGTTCGATTATACTGCCATAAAAAAGAAGTTTCATTATAACTCATGCCGTCCCAATTTGTCCATGTGCCGGTCTCATTAAATCTTATTGTGCAATTTCCGTTACCATTCGAGGAGTTTATAACACTGTCCGTCAAATTTGTGTAATTGGCCTCAAAATAAACATTCATTTGGCTATATCTGTTTTGACCAAGGTCGGTGTCATCCCAGATGGTTAAATTAGCATTATCCGAAGAGCCGGAGTTAGTTGCTATCCCTCTGCCAATGAAAACAAACAATAGGGATAAAATGATTGCGAAGGCGAGTATTTCCTTGTATTTTTTCTTCATTTTTCTTTTTTAACATTCTTACTTTCATTTTTAATTTTGTTCAAGAGATCGTAAACTGCAATGTTGATAAACTGCTTTTTATTGGCAAATCTAATTCTGTTTTCTTCTTTATTTATCAGTTCTTCCACTTCTTTTAAAAGTGAAGGGTCTATTTTAACTACGCTTGCTTTATCTGTTTTGTCCATTTTTAAGTCTTGGTTACTTTTGGTTACCAATAGTTACCTAAGGTCGCCAATGCTTTAATCAACCTCCATTTCTACTTCTTTTCTTAGCCTTGATATTTTGGCAATCTGTAATCCGATTATAATAAACAAGATAATGACCAGGGAAATTAAGACGTAACTTAAAGGCGATTTAGCTTTTACTAATGGTTTTTCTTTAATCTCACATGAAGTATAGCACGGCCCCCCGCAATCAATCCCTTCTTCTCCCTGGTTTTGCATTCCATCATAGCAGGTTGGGCAAGGTTTGCACGGCCCCCCGCAGTCTGTTAAGAACTCGCAATCCCTGGAGTGGCAGTTTTTAATCCCGTCTTCACAATTGGGATTGTCTGTGTAATAGCACCTTTGTAATTTTTCTGGCATCATAAAAGAAGTGTTGCAGAGACTTATATCCGAGCAGTCTCTTATCTGAAATCCGCAATTACCTTCTTGCCATTTATTTGCGGTGCACCCATCTTGTATTGTTCGATAATCTGCATCTGACAAGATTCCCGCTCCAAGGGTCTTTTTTAAATTCTGGCATACTCCCCAATTTTCACAGAACCATTTTTCACTGCATTCCAACTGTCTTTTTTCACAGTTTATCGAACTGACTTTAACTTTCCATTCGATTGTATCATTGGCTAATCCGTCTGTAATGCGCGCCTTTACAGAATGCGTATCGGAATTACCGCATCCGAATTGGTATCCGAGTTCAGAAAATCCTCCAACTAAGTCTATCCCAGAGTAGTATGCCACTTCTTTTTCATCGACATACCAGTAAACATCGGGAGCAGTTCCTTCAGGATCAAAGGTAGTTATGTTAAAATAAAATTTGCTTGATGTTCTCAAGGTGCTTATTTCAAGTTCCAAATTTTTAGGGTAGAAGTCTGTAATTGTAGGAGGATTATTAATTTTGGCTATCGTAATGCTGAAATTAGTGCACGAGTTTTGATCTCCTCCAGTCTGGCCGCAAATCTCTTTAATCTTTGGGTCAGGATTTTCAATTCCAGTATCGCTGGCGCATACGGTAACATTATATACCCCGAAATGATTTTCATTAAAAATAAAGTTCATTACCCCATTTGGGCTTATTTCAAACAGGTTTTTCTCACTGAAGTTTATTGTTAATTTAAGGTTACCGGAATCTTGGTTCCCATCTTCTCTGTCAAAAACACCGGCACTATAGCTAAGCGTGTTCCCTCCTTTCCATCTCATAACCTCGGTTTTTACCCCCATCCTACGAATTTCCGGGGCATTGTTTATTTCTATCACCCTTATAGAAGTTTCGTTTACGCTAGAGTAGCGTCCATCGTTTACGTGTATTATTCTATTATAAATTGCGAAACCATTATCTACCCCGCCAGCATCCTCTTTTGTTAATTTTTTGCTGAATAGCTCAAAAGTTGTATTTTTTTGACCGTTTAACAGCCATTTCTGCTGGGGTCGGATATAAAATATTGCTAAAGGCTCTATCCGTGTTTCAATTGGACCATTATTGCTTGCTTCTTCGGGGTCAATTACAGTAAAGTTGTACTTAAGTGAGTCTCCCTCACAAATATAAATCGTAGAGTTCAGGTAGTCTACGAGAGGAAAAGAGTCTGGAGAGGCCACAAAAAATTCAACCGTCTTGTTGATACCTTCTCCCTGTTCGTCTGCAGCATGAATTATCAGTTTATTCTCCCATCTCGAGACTTCTATTTCTGTACCTGGAGTAAAAAGAACGTTTTTATCTACTACATTTCCATGTCGGACATCAATAATATCATATTTCCAGTTCTTAACCTTAAAGTTTGCAGAAACATCTAGCCTAATCAGGTAATGAAATTTGTCCCTCAGATTATAAGTTATGTTTTCTGGGCTCTGTATCTCAATGCTTTTTCCGCTAATATCTATTTTTTGAGTATCAATTGCCTTGCCAGTAGTTTTCATATAAAATCTGGGCTCTATCAAACCCAATAAAAGATTAGCAGAGATTAAAAATACTATAAGGAATATGCCTGAGAATAGCCAAACCCTCTTTTTATCAGTCATTTTGGTTACTATAAGTTATCAAAAATAACCCAAAGTAACTATTTAAACTTTTCTAATCTTTCCTGGTTCATTAAATTTATTATCCCGTTTTAGGTGTTTTAGTGAGATTATTATTATGATTAACAGGAGCAAAATAGTCAAAACAATCATAAAATATCTAAAAGGAGTTTTTATTACTGGTTTTTCTACCTGGCAAGGTTTGCACGGCCCCCCGCAATCAATCCCTTCTTCCCCTTGGTTTTGAAGCTCGTCAGAACAGGTTGAGCAAGGTTTGCACGGCCCCCCGCAATCAACCAAAATTTCGCAGGATTCATCATGGCAGTTTTTAATCCCGTCTTCACAATTGGGACTCTCCGTGTAATAACAAGCCTGAATTTCATAAGGTTTCTCTTCAGTAGAATTGCATTCGTGGGCATCTTTGCAGGTTCTTATTTGAAATCCGCAATATATATCTTTCCAGGAACTTCTATTACAGCTTTCTTCTACAATGCTATATTGCTCCCTTGAAAGTGCTCGTCTATCCAGCGCATCTTTTGCGTTTTTGCATTCGTTCCATTGCGAACACCCCCATTTCTCTACGCATAAGAATCCTACCTTTCCACCCCCGCCCCCGCCTGAAGATGAGGTACTTGGTAGAGGGACGTCGATAATTGATATGTTCCATACAACAGAGTCATAAGAGTAAGTTAAGTTTCCATCGGTAACATTAACTCTTATGGTTTGATTTCCTGCGCTACTATAGCTAAGCCGATAGGTATTTTCTGAGAAAGTACCATTGTCAAATCCCGACTCATATCTGATGAGAGAATCATCAAAATACCAGTAACTGTCTAAGGGCGTCAAGTCAGGATCGTACATAGTAACATTGAAATAAATGTCTTCTCCTTCGTAGGATATAAGGCTTAGATTAAGAGGGTAGTAGGAAGTTATGTAGGGCGGCCTATTTTCGTCAGTTACGGTTATACTGAAATTAATCATTGAACTTTTATTAGTGGGGGTTTGATTGCAGTAATCTGTTAGATTGGCATGGTAGTTCCTTAGCCCATCATCGTATACAAAAATCCACACTCTATAAACTCCTGTTTGGTTTTCATTGGCTGTGAAGTTAATAATACCTAAAGGCGTTATATTAAAGATATAAGCAAGACTACCAGAAGAGTTTAATATAACTCTCTGCAGTGTCAAGTTCAGGTCACTAATTTTTCCACTCTCTGCATCTTCTGCATACAGTTCGTTAAAAAAAGTGCGATTCTCTCCCCTCCCCCAGATAGTTTGTACTCCTATCCCATTAACTACCGGGGCATTGTTTATCTCTATAATAGTTATATTCGTCTGCCTCGAGTCGGCGTATTGTCCATCATTCACAGAGACATTTTCCAGAAAAGTTTTGGAGCCGATATTCGCTTGCCCCAAATCATTTTTATCTATTATACCCGAGAATATCTCGTAAGCTCTCACGGTTAGGTTTATTGTTCTTGCGTAGACTGTATAAAAAGGGCTGGAAGGAGAGGTAGGATTAATTGAAGGAGTTGGGATTTGCTCGTCCAGGTCTGTAACATTGAAGTAATAGGAAAGGTATTCACCTTCACAAACAAAAATGTCTGGGTGAATATAATGGATATTAGGTGCAGAAGAGGGCACATTAACAAAGAATTCCACGCTCCCGTTTACAGTGTTGCCAGAAGAGTCATTCGCGAAAACAATTAGTTCGTTTTCCCAAGCGACTGCATTAAAAGTGGTGTTTGGAGAAAAAGAAACATTCTGTGCCACAACGAGGTCGTGCTGCTTATCTTTTAGGGTATACCACCAGCTATCCGCTTGAAAATTTGCAGAGACGTTTAAGTTTAGGGTGTAATTGACCCCAAAGGTGAAGTTGTATGTTTTATTCTCTGGACTAGAGATGTTTATCTTCCTCCACTCTTCAATTACTAGTAATACCATACCCATACGGTCTGCTTCTCCAGTGAGCCTAGAAAGCTCTGATGAATAAAACCATACCAAAACGAAAATATTAATTAGATTTAATGCTATGAAAGAAATTAATATAACTAAAATACCCATCTTTTTTTTCATGTATTAATAACAAAAACAAGATATAAAAAAGTTACCTTTATGTCAAAAATGGTTTATTTATTTTCATTTACATTTTTGAGCATCCCAAAGTCATAACTACTAGTGACTTTCTGATTTTAAAATCGCTGTTTAATGCCTTTTGGCGCTTCAGATTTTAAAAGACAGAGAACCAATGCAGAATATCTTATCGCTAATTCGGTTCTCTTTATGCTTTTATTAGGTCAAATCTTATTTTTCCAATATATTCTCCATAAGGCATCTCTGCAGGCATAATCAGAGTGACAGGTATTTTTGCTGTGCTGTCAGGTTCAACAACAAATTCCTTGTCAATATAAATATAATCTTTAATATTTGGAGTTGCTGAAATTTTTACTTTAAGAGGGTAATCATAGCCGTTTTCTAGGTCTATAACTCTTTCAGCCGAGTTGCCCGGCACAATTCTGCCGAAATAGAGCTTGTCTGCATCTACAGTTATGCCGGTTGTTGAACCAACAGAAAAATTAACTTCTAATACTTTAGTCTCAATCGGCCTTAGTCTAAAAGTCCAAATGGAAAATAGAATTAAGATAGCTATTCCAGCAAGGATTAAATAAGTTGTTTTTTTGCTTTTTTTCTCTTTCACATTTTCTAATTTGTTTTTACTTGTTTTTTTTAGCATCTTTTTCGACTCCGCGCTCTTTAAGAGGAGATTTTTCATTTTTTTTCATCCTGATGAACAGTATAACCATTGCAATTACTAGCGAGATTATAAATATTCCAAAGAATATCCCCCCTCCAACTAGCGCATAAAGGGCATAGTCTGTTTCTCTCTTAAATTTTAAGTCTACAATCTTATTTGTCTTTTGGCCCTCATAATTTATTGTGATATTTGCCTGAAACTTATTTTCTTCTATTCCAGTTGCATCAAAAAAGCCACTGAGCTGGTTTTTCTGCCAGGGCTTTAAGTCTACAGAAGGGGTGAGGAATTTGATGTCGTATCCAATAATTTGCACTTCCCCGTAAACTTTCTCTATGGGGTCGTTCCAAAAACTTTCTATCTCTATGTTCATCTGGTTGAGCTTGTCTCTTTGGAATTCCCTAGTATAGTTTGAAATTCCTACATAAAGCGTCCCTAATCTAAAACTGCGCTGCTGGGAAAGTTCTCCTGCATCGTATTTGACTACCGCAACAGCCCTATAATCTCCAGGTTTATAGTTCAGAGTGCTGATTGATTTTGAGAAAATTTTATGGCTTGTTGGCTCAAGAGCAGCGCTTCCTAAAGGAATCACTTCAATAGACTGGTTTTTCTCATCATAAATTTCTACAAACGAGTCTACATTGATGTTTTCTTTGCCAAGGTTGCCTACGCTGAGCGTGAGATTTATGGGATCTCCCTGGTTAGCATTGGTAGTGTAGAAATAATCGATTATTGCATATTTTCCAGGATATGGGACTTTAATAAGTATTACTCCCTTTACATTTCCTACGATACCGATTGTCCCTCCAGGGGATGTTAATTGCCTCGAGCCTATATAAATCCGGTGGTCTCCTGGAATTTCTATTTTATCAGGGAGTTTTACTGAGGCCATAACAGGGCCACCACCTACAAGTTTTTCTTTGTTTATCTTTACATAATCTGCAAGATCTCCTTCGATATATACGTCTGAATCAACACCCTCGTCAAAAATAAACCGAAAAACATAATTTTCAGTAAGTCCAGGAGAAAATTCAACTTCGTATATTCCAGGACTTACTCCTACGACTGCTTTTGCATCGAAAGACAGGATTATTATAAAAAATAACCCTATTGCAAAAAACGCTTCTTTTTTCATAGTAATTTAAAAACTAGCATACTTTTTATAGTTTTCTAAAAAATTAGGATAAAAAATTAGAAAATAAAAATTTTAAGCTGCAGCGATTGTTGCTGTGATTGTATTTCCTCTCGCTCCTGTTAATGAATCAGAAGGAACTACTACATAGAAATCTATCCTTATCTCGTCGTTTCCATTCCCATAATCAAAGTAGTCGCATATAAGTTCTCCGTCTCCTGATTGATTGGGATTAAACCAGGTAGCATTGCTTATGTTATAAACGCAACTATGCGGCTCTGCTGAGTCATTCACCCTCATCTTGAAAACAGGCCCCCCTCCAGCACTTCCCCCAATAAAAGCACTTCCATTAGTGGCACTTTTAAGTTTCAAGGTTACATTTTTGTTTCCTATATTTTCAATGTTCAATCCATTTGTATTCCCTGTCCAGTTGCCGTCTGTCATGTTAGTATTACCTGTAGCAGAAGTATTAAATGTTGCAGAACTCTTCCCCGGAGTAACCATCCCACTACCCCAGTTGACAGTATCGTTTGTAAAGTTTATTGCAATGTTCTCTTCTACAGTAAGATTAACCCATCCTGCACCAGTTGCAAATCCAGTAAGTTTGCTTTTGAATGCAATTATATAACTATAGGTCATTCCTGCTCCTACAATAGAAACAACAACTGCAATAATTGCAACTATCAACAGCATATTATCGGTTTTCATCCTGTATTCTCCTGATTTCGTTCCACTGTGAATACAACATTTCCATTAGGATTTCCCTGAATACTGTTTCCCGGCACTCTTATATTCACTGGTTGAAATTCAAAATTA